>OZSS01000464.1_pt1 | contig 19356 bp, 18 predicted proteins | sample 1779911 | NCBI WGS metagenome assembly OZSS01 (sample SAMEA2603589, study PRJEB24840) | metagenome | biome: Water; feature: Photic zone; material: Seawater sample | place: Mediterranean Sea | collected 2013-11-12 | depth 10 m | reverse complement strand
CATACCAATAAAGATGCAGCCGACTCCCATATTTTTCCTGAGTGCTATTCCTTCATTGATTGCCTGTTCATTGTCTGAAATATTGGGGAACATAGCTAAAGTAAATAATTCTGGAAAAAACCAGAATGCGATGCCCAAGAGCATCATAATCACTCCGTTAAATGCCAGTGTTAACCTAGAGTTTCTCATCTATCTAATTTACTTGTGCATTTGTAATAATGTTACCGGATCCTATTAGAATATAGTAACCTCTTCGATTTTACAAAAATTGACGTTTAATTGCATCGCCAACTGCTACATGAAGTAGGTGTTTTTGTAGTGAAATTTGGTTTAAATTTAGCTACCTTTGGTCTCTAATAATCACTTTTAGTAAAAAAAAATTATTTGGCATTCAGGAATTGTTTCACTGAACAGAGCAGCCCTTTATAAGCTTCAGAAATAATTTGAGATGAATTTATGTCAGAATTAGGTTCAGCTTCTAAAGCTAAGCATGACAGCATCATAATGGCAGATGTAGATTTCATTATTATAGGGGCAGGCACAGCAGGTTGTATCCTGGCAAACCGGCTCAGTGAAAATCCGCGAAATTCTGTTGTTTTGATAGAGGCTGGCAAAGCGGATAATCATCCATTAATTCATATTCCTGCGGGCTTCGTAAATCTCATGACAAATTCATCCTTAAACTGGATGCTGTCTACTTGTGAGCAGGAAATACTAAATAACCGCATCATGAATATGCCCAGAGGCAAAGTCCTTGGCGGCACATCTGCTATAAACGGTATGTTATATGTGCGTGGTCAAGCACAGGACTATGATGGCTGGGCGCAGGCAGGCAATAAAGGTTGGTCCTTTGAAGAGGTGCTGCCTTATTTCAAGAAATCTGTGCAGACAGATTTTGGCCAGTTTCAGTATGATGAGGGTTTGCATGGAGAGTCAGGAGACTTATTTGTAAGCCCACCACGGACAACTTACGCTGTCTTGGATCAGTTTATAGAGGCGGCTGGGCGAAGAGGTTATAGACCATATGCAGACTACAATGGGAACAGGCAGGACGGCTTTAATTATTTTCAGCTGGCACAGAGAAATGGGCTGAGACATTCCAGCTATCAAGCCTTTGTCGCGCCTGTCATCAAGAAGCGGCAAAACTTAATGCAACTATCTTCGGCACATGTGCTAGCCATATGTTTTGCTGATGATGGTCAGACAGTAAGAGGCGTTGAGATTGAACATAAGGGAAAAAAAAAGATTATTCAGGCAAATAGAGAAGTGGTTTTGTGTGCAGGCACTTTTGGCTCGCCTCAGATACTTGAATTGTCGGGTATTGGTGATGCGAACAGACTGCAGTCAATAGGAATAAAACCAAGAATAAATTTGCCAAGTGTCGGCGAACATTTAGCAGACCATTTTCTCACCCGTCTGACCTTTGAATTGTCAACGGGTGATAGTCTGAACACATCCCTCTCAGGATTTGGATTGATAAAAGAAATTTTACGGTTTGCTCTTAGTAGAAGGGGAGCCATGACAATGCCCGCAGGTATTGTAGGTGGATTTGTGGCTAGCCGCTTTGCAGATGATAATTGCCCTGATATTCAATTCCATATAGCTCATGCTAGCTTTGCAAATCCGGCTAAGCGTGTTTTTGACCCCTTTCCAGCTCTCTCAATTGGCCCGTGCCAACTGCGTCCACACAGTCGAGGATACAGCCATATTCAAGGCGCAGACCCAAAATTGTCGCCTGAAATTAACCCGCGATATTTATCAGCAGAAATTGACCAGCAAGTTTTGTTAGAGGGAATAAAAATTGCGCGCAAAATTATGGAGACTGAGCCAATAAAGTCTGTTGTTCAGTCAGAAGCTAGACCTGGTGCGGATTGCATAACAGATGACGAATTACTGGCCTTTGTGAAAGAGACAGGTAATACTGTTTATCATCCAGTATCTACTTGCAGGATGGGACCAAAGGAACAAAATAATCATGTTGTTACACCTGATTTGCGTGTAAGAGGTTTAGCTAGGCTTCGGGTTGCGGATGCGTCGGTGATGCCGTCTATTACCTCTGGGAATACAAATGCCCCAACAATGATGATCGCAGAAAAGGCAGCCGACCTTATTTTGAAAGAGTAGCTGGAACATCACCAATTTTACTACTGCAGTTTCAGAGATTTGATAGACTTTTCTGGGTGAGATGACGCCTGTTGAAAAAAAGCGCTGATTATAGTGATGAACGCGTCACAGACAAAAATAATAAGGGAGTAAAACAACCATGGGTAAAGCATTTATCGTTTCTTCATATCTTGGGCCACCACAGCTGGAGAGGCTTGCTGAATATGCCGACCCAGCCCGCACAGCAATTGAGGCAAATGGTGGTCGGTTTATTGTTCGCGGGTTGCCTGCCCATACCTATGAAGATGGTCTCAGTGAACGCACGATTATTATTGAATTTGCGAGTGTTGAACAGGCGATGGCCGCCTATGAGAGTCCCGCATATCAAGCAGCGAGAAAACTTCTAGGACCTGTAAGTCGAGATGTTAGGATTGTCGAACAGGCAGATTAGGCAAACATTTCAGAGGATGTTAAGAAGATGATTGATGTGAGGATTAAAACATGAATGACGCATTATTAAATGTTCTGAGGTCTGTTGATACGCCAACAGTATGTAATGCGATTGAAGCAGCACAGGGCAAACGTGGATTTAACAATTTTACAAAAGCGACAATGGTCGCTTCTGCTCCTGAGGAAAAGTCTGTGGTAGGCTATGCGCTTACTGCAAAAATCGCTGCAACCTCTGCTCCTGAGGAGTCGACTGAAAGTCTTAAAGAACGGCGAATGGCCTATTACAAATATATGGCTGAAGGTCAGCGGCCATCCGTCGCTGTTATAGAAGATTGTGATTTTCCAAATTGTGTAGGGGCGTTTTGGGGTGAAATAAATACAACAGTTCATAAAGGATTTGGTGTTTCGGGAGTGGTGACGAATGGCGTCGTACGTGATCTGGGTGACTTGCCTACTGGCTTTCCTGTCATTGCTGGGTCAATTGGGCCTTCTCATGCCTTCGTCCATGTAAGAGAATTTGGCAAGCCAGTTTCTGTTTTTGGGCTGGAAGTTGAAGAAGGTGATTTAGTCCATGCAGATCGTCATGGGGCTTTGGTCATTCCATCACTGGTTATCCCGTCACTTCAGCACGCAATTGAAAAATTAATCGCTACGGAAAGGCTTGTTCTGGATCCCGCTAGCAAACCTGACTTTGACTTTGAGGCTTTTGCAAAAGCGTGGGCAGCGTTTGAGGCAGCCCGCACCTGAACACGAATTATCAAAAGGTTGCGCGGCCGCCCGAAATATCAAAGGCCGCACCTGTCGTAAATGAATTTTCTTTCGATGCCACCCAGGCGGTCAAAATTGCTATTTCATCAACGGTGACAAATCGGCCGCGGGGAATTTTTGATAACATATAATCAATGAATTCTTGAGATATCTGGTCGAAAATCCGTGTCTGTGCTGCTGCAGGGGTGATGCAATTCACTGCAATATCAGAGCTGGCAAGCTCTTTACCAAGTGATTTAGTCAGCGCGATGACGGCTGCTTTCGAGGCCGAATAAGCAGATGCATTTGGGTTGCCTTCTTTGCCAGCAACAGACGCTATATTCACGATGCGGCCATAACCAGAGCTGAGCATTTCTGGAACAACAACTTTGCAACAATGAAAAGTTCCGTCAAGGTTCACGGCCTGCACCTTGCGCCATTGGTCGATAGGGTAATCAGCAAGTGAATATGTTGGTCCGGCAACACCCGCACTATTAATGAGAACATCCACAACGCCGAATGCAGACTTGGTTTTTGCTAGAGCAGCTGTGACACTTTCAAAATTGCTGACATCCGTCTGAACCTTTTGACAGATGTCAGCAGACAGTGCATCAATCTCTCGCTCACAATCCTCAATATTCATGTCCCAAATACAGACTCTTGCACCAGAATGAACGAGCTTTTTGACAACCGCAGCTCCAATACCATTACAGCCACCAGTAATGACAGCGGTCTGCTCAGAAAAATCGTAGCTATTCATCAGTGGTCTCCTCTCATGGCTCTCTAGCTAAAAAATTCTGCCTTTAGACAAAAAAGGCGGCCTGCAAAAATACAGACCGCCTGTCGGAATTATCTTGTCAGCAGAAATTAGTCTAGCAGACCAATCTTCTTCATATAAGAAAGATTTGATTCCAGAGCTTCCTTTGCAAGAGGGCTTTTAGCTGCGAAAGCATTCCAAGATTCAACAGCAATCTCTCTGAATTTTTTACGCTCTTCGGTTGACCAATTGATGATTGTCAGGTCACCAGCCGCTTTGTCTTTAGCCACTTGGTCCAGACCTTCAAGGCGTGAATCACGAAGTTTGCTTGACCATATTGAGTAAGTCAAAGATTCCATCGCGGCCTTTTCAGATGCTGACATCTTATCCCACACGCGCTTGTTTATAATAGTCTGCAGGTTTGCCATTGAGTGAATCCCAGGATAGAGGGGATATTTTGCAATTTTATGGAAACCAGAAGCGTGGTTGTTGATGTAAACGGATGCGTCAGCTGCATCAACAATTCCCTTTTCCAAAGAAGTGTAAACTTCCGAAAACGGAATTGAAGATGGTGATGCGCCTGCACGGCGGAAGACGTCAGCTGCTAATCCCTCAGGCGAGCGAAGTTTTAAACCCTTTAGGTCTGCAACGCCTCTAATTGGAACAGTAGATACGAATGCCTCTTTACCATAAGGACCGCATCCAAGAACTTTGATTTTTCCAGGCAAAATTGAGTCATAGATCTTCTGAAGCATTTCTTTGCCGCCGCCATGCATGCAATATTCTACATACTGGTCAGGAGTATCATAACCTGCAATAAGGTCTCCCATGATTGCAAATGCAGGGTCACGACCAGCAAAATAGGCAATCGCATTCATATCGCCATCAAGAATACCATTAGCAACAGCATCAATTGTTTCACGGTGCGGCACAACAGCTTTAGTTGGCAGTACATCCATTTTTAGTGAGCCGTTGGTGACAACTTCGAGTTGTTTCCATTCTTCCGTTAGATAACTATGAGCCCAGTCCCCTGATTTAGAACTTATTTGGAACTTAAGGGTCTTAGCATCTGCCACTCCAGACCCAAGAACCATTACACCGGCCACGAGTGCCAATAATGATTTTTTCATTTTCTTCCTCCGATTTTTAATCATTAAGCAAAGCCATCTGCTACAGCGAACATGAAATAAATGATTGCGCCTCCAAAAGCAAAACCAATTAGCCACGCCCAAATCCCATATGTCCTTACGTGGTCTTTTCTGGTATCTGCACTCAATGCCTTTACTCCCCTAGATATTGAGAAATGAACAACTGGTTTCATTCACTTCTTAAACACCACGTTGACAAAGTTCTTAGGCTGGCGCAAGTGTGAAATTTTGTCCAATGGAATTCTATAAAAAATTCTAGTTGTCAAAGTTGATAATTACGTGCGAGCCTTTCCTGACAGTAAAAATTGCAAAAATGCTGCATGGGGGAAAAAATGTCGAAAGATATCTCAGTTCTACCTGAAACTGAAGGGGATACCTTTAGAGCCGGAAAAGACGGATTTGGGTTCTTTGACCATTTTAGCAAATTCTCGGGCCTTGCAGTCGCGCAATTATATTTGTTTTGCGCCCTAGTTACTGCATATGAAGTTATCTCGAGATATGTTTTCAATGCACCAACCCAGTGGGCTTTTGAAGTTGTAATGGTGTTGTGTGCTACAGCATGGATGATCTCGGCTGGCTACATTACCTCTCACAAAAGACATATAGCTATTACAGTCTTTTATATTATTGCTACAGACAATACACGCTGGTGGCTTGACTTGCTTGCATACATAGTTGGCATATTAGCTCTTTGGCTACTTGTGGATGATACTACTGTAAGAGCTCTTGAATCGGTTCTAATGACTGAGCGGGCGGGCAGCGCTTGGAATTCTCCACAACCTCTAATACTAAAATCTATGCTCGCGATCGGTGCATTTATTTATTTGGTTCAACTTTTGATAAATCTCTATCGTCATTTTTCTTCACATATCGCTAAAAAGGTGATTTTGGGCATAAGTGCTCTGATACTAATCAGACTATTTTCAGTCTTTTTTGAGCATTTAACTGGAAGCGGCGTATTTGCATCTATTAACGGTATATATGCATCAGTATTTTCTCCGTTTGATCCCTCGATCTATGTAGATATGAGGGACATGGATATTAGCATAGCAAGTCTTATAATTGTAGCATTGATGCTTGCTCTCATGATGACTGGAATGCCGCTCGGCGTTGTTACCTTATTTGTGTCTATCCTGAGTGCAGTTGCGTACTTTGGTTACGGCGGTCTTTATCTTGTCTCTACGAATGCTTTTGGACTTTTGGAAAAATATCCTTTAGTCGCTGTACCTTTGTTTGTTCTCATGGCCTCTATTTTAGAAAGAGCTGGTATCGCAGAGGACTTGTTTGATGCAATGTCTATCTTCGCTGGGAAATTTAGAGGTGGTGTTGCTATACAAACGATTGCAGTTGCAGTTGTTTTGGCAGCTATGTCTGGGGTTATGGGTGGTGAAATCGTTATGCTCGGGCTCGTTGCCCTGCCTCAGCTTTTAAGACTCGGTTACGATCGAAAAATGTCCATAGGAGTAATTTGCGCTTCAGGTGCTCTGGCGACACTCATCCCTCCAAGTATAATTATGATTATTTATGGACTGTCGGCTCAAGTGGCTATTGGCGACTTGTTCATGGCTGGGGCAGTGCCGGGTTTAATGCTTGCGACGCTATATGGAATTTATGTTCTGATAAGAGTTAATATTAATCCTGCAATGGCTCCAACTGCTGAAGAGGTAGCCAAGGCGCGCGGCAAAGAAATGAAAATGTCTAAAACAAAGTTTTATGCCGTCATACTCAGTATTTTCTTAATATTCTGTGTCATGGGCTCGATATACGCTGGCATCGCTTCTGTTACTGAGGCTGCCGCTGTAGGTGTTATAGGAGCAATGGCGGTGGCAGCTCTGAGGAACTCTTTTAGCTGGCATCTAATGCAACAAGCTTTAGCTGGAACAATGTCAACTGTTGGCACAATTATATGGCTTATTTTAGGAGCCGTAGCATTTGTTGGCATTTATAATCTCATCGGCGGTGCTGATTTCATGCGTTCCTTGTTTAGTGGTTTAGGATTGCCAGCGCTCGGCATTGTGTTTGTCATGATGGCAATATTGGTAGTACTTGGGACATTTATGGAGTGGATAGCCATTGCATTTATTACAGTCCCCGTGTTTGCACCGGTAGTTGTCGCCATGGCCCCAGAACTCGGACTCGAACCGGAGTGGGCTGCTGTATGGTTTGGTGTATTATTTGTTATGAATATCCAAATCTACTTTTTATCTCCGCCATTTGGCCCGGCTTGTTTTTGGCTTAAATCAGTCGCGCCAAAGGATATAGAGCTACAGGAAATATTCATGGCTGTGCTTCCGTTTATCGCTCTTCAAATAATTGGGATGCTAGCGGTAATGTTCTATCCAGAGATAGCGTTATGGTTCCCTAAATATTTAAATGGTTGACGCAACTTTACTGAGTGTTGATTGCATTAAATTTAGAGGCAAACGGGAATGAGGACTGTTCTTTTGACAGAGAAAATTGATGACTCGGGGCCTGCTTTGCTCAGGGAAAAAGGGTTTGAAGTCATAGAAGGTTGGACGCTGAGTGAAGAGCAGCTTGAAGGTTGGTCAGAAAAGATAGAAGCTATTCTTGTGCGTACCAATCGGATTTCTTCTGAACAAATTCTCTCCATGCCAAACCTGAAAATCATATCTAAGCATGGGGTCGGTTGCGACACCATCGATGTGGCCTGTGCCCGGTCACGAAATATAACTGTCGCTATTGCATCTGATGCAAACGCACAATCTGTTGTGGAACACACCTTTATGTTTATGCTGAATATGGCAAAAAATTCAATTTATATGGATCAGGTTGTGCGCAGTGATTACAGCAAGCGGAAGAATATCAAGGCATTTGACTTGGGCGCGCGAACTTTGCTGGTGCTTGGCTATGGCCGGATTGGCACGCGCGTATCTAGGCTAGCTAGTTCCTTTGGTATGACTGTGCTTGTGTGTGATGAAAAATTTGACCTTGGCGTCAGCGAGGTTGATGGCTTCGAAATTATCCATGATTTAGATGAAGGCTTGGCGCGAAGTACCTTCCTGACCGTTCATATTCCGCTTACAGATAAATCTGCTAATCTAATTGATAAAGACCGGTTGCTGAAAATGCCGAAAGGTAGCTATCTAGTGAATTGTGCACGTGGCGGGATTGTTGATGAACAGGCTTTGATGGAATTGACACAGTCAGGTCACATTGCTGCTTCGGCTTTTGACGTTTTCTCAGTCGAGCCCATTACAGTAGATAATCCCCTTCTGTCTGCTAAGAACACGCAACTAAGTCCTCATGCTGCGGCATTCACGGCTGAAAGCCTGCATCGCATGTCTTATCAGGCGGCATCAAATATATGTGATTATTTCAATGAGGGTGTTCCCAAAGCCAACATCTATGATTTGGACGCGTTCACTGTCTAATATTTTTGCCAACGAAAATCAGGGTCGAGATAGGGCGAGCTGTCGGGAATAAGATCTATTGGCATGTCAATAATGAACCTACCCAGCAGAATATAGCTTAGCGTTTTGCCATGTCTGTCAATCGACCGTGATGCATTGACCCCGCCATCCAGAACATCGTCTATAACAAAATTAAATGCAGAGAGAAGGGGTAAATCATAGCGTGTAACACCACTTGCCCCTAGGTGAGCATAAAGCTTATGCACCTTTTGCGCTGTCACATTTTTCGCTAGAAACCGGAAGGCGTCTGGTCGATAGGCCACCAAAGATACATTGCTGACATTACCTTTGTCGCCAGCCCGGCTGTGGGCGATAGCGTGAAGTGGCAAACGGCGCATTTCTGGTGAGCTAGTCACCTATCAACAACCTCCACAGCAATATGAGGTTCAATGAGTGTTCTGTTTAGCAAAATAGAGGCTGATGCCATCTGCGGCGTGACTGAACTGCGATATCCACCACCAGCAGCTGGTCCTGAACAATAAAGATGCTGAAGCTCGTCACACAATGTCTGCGCGGTTTTCTGATCAGCTGAAATGAGGGACAACCGAACTCTGTAATCGCCGTCAAAGGGCAGGTTATTTGCTTGGCTGGCTGACGCATCGCCACCATCAAGAACAGAAAATGCCCCAATAATATCGCGGCGAATTTCACCATTGAAACCAGATTTTTGCATGCGCTCTAAAACGATGTCCGCAGCTAATTCAGCACGCGCAAGACTATTCATGCCAGCATAACTGAGTTCTGCCTCGGCCATAAACCCGCCATCAACACATACAGTTGCTTTAAGTTGTTCTGGTCGGGGGCTACCCTTTATCCCTCGCACTAAAATTCGGTCTATTCCGTCTTCTGCAAGATACAGGCCACTGACATCTGCACAAACATCCGGCACAATATAACAAGTTGGATCATGCATTTCATATAACAGCTGTTCTGTAACTGTAGCAGAGGTGACGCAACCCCCAGTCTGTTCAGGCTTTGTTATAATGAAATCTCCGGATTCGTAAACCTCTGCAACAGGGAAACCCACTTCAGCTAGTGCAGGAACATCCTTAAAACCAGGATCGGCAAAATAGGCCCCTGTTACTTGTGCACCGCATTCCAGAAGATGGCCACAGATTGTGCCAGCCGCCAGTTTGTCCCAATCATCGTTAGCCCATCCAAATTCGTGTAGCAGTGGACCTAAAACTAACGCGCTGTCAGTGGTGCGACCAACAAGAACAATATCCACATCCGTTGCTAGTGCGTTTGCAACAGCGTCCCCGCCCAGATATACGTTAGCTGCTTTTAAATCACGGCCTGACAATTGGTTGCCTTCCATTGTAGGGGCCTCTAAGAGGGTTTGCTCATCAAGATAAGTAGATAAATCATCACCTGATAAAACAGCAATTCTAAATGGAGGTAGGCCTAATTCACCAGCCAGCTTGTTAATATGTTTTGCCGCTGCTAATGGGTTGGCAGCGCCCATGTTCGAGACAACCTTGATGTGATGCATTTTTATTTGTTCTAAAACTGGGCGAAGATAAGCTTCAAGATAGGGGGAGTAACCTAAGTCAGGGTCTCTTGTTTTTGAAATTTGTGCAAGGGCGATTGTTCGTTCTGCTAGAACTTCAAAAATCAGATATCTAGCGCCATCGCAATTTGCCAAATGTGCAACCAGCGGTACAGCAGCATCAAAGCGATCACCAGAAAATCCTGCTCCCCCAGCGATAAAGACGCGTTCAGTCATAACCCTCATTCTCTAGTGTGAAATCTCACTCGATCAGAACGTGAAGCTTTTGTGCTGTCAAGACTGTTATTGGTTGCTGGATTGGGTATAGACTGAGGTCAGTAATAAAGTTTGTTAAGTGGGTATACTAAACTGGTCCCTTCATTCCTTAAATCTCTGCAGACTGTCACTGGGCTGCTGATGGTTATAGTGATGGTAACGATGCTGTGCGCGCGCGCAACAAGCATGCCTGTATTCAATTTTATTTCTTACTGCGCCGCAGCAGGGGTCTTTTTTTGCAGCTGGCGTCTAATAGGATTGCGCGAAATCTATCTTCTGAGCGTATGTGGTTGCCTGACAGCTTTTGCCTTTCTGGTTTTACAAATGCCTTGGGAAATATTTCAAACTGCAATTAATCAGGCTGTTTTTCTGATGGCTTTTTTGCTCTTGCTTGCATTGCTTCATGAAGCTGCAGTCACTTCAACGGCGGTAGCTAAGTGTGGACAATTTTTGACCCGCCAGCCACCAGCAAAGCGATATTTTGCTGTCTTTGGCGGGTCGAACATCATGTCTGTTCTATTTAATTTAGGCATTATAAGTTTACTCACACCCCTGATCCGAAAAGGTGTTGAAAAAGAACAAGCTGATGTTGCAGATATCAGAGAACGAAGACAGCTCACATCAATGCTGCGCGGTTTTAGTTGGAGTGTTGTTTGGTCACCAACAGCGATTGCACCACTCGCGGTCCTTGAACTAATAGACGGTATAAGCAGAGAATGGTGGAGCATATATGGTCTCATGTGTACTGCAGCTATTTGTATCATTGGTTGGGCTGAAGACAGATGGAGGTTTCGAAATGTGCAGCGGAATTCTGCCCGACCACGTCAACAGTTGAAATTGCCTTTATTAGCACTGGTCAGTTTCTTTTCTGTCTTGTTGTCACTGGTTTGTTTGACAGTTCTTGTTTCTTATTTTTCCGGTGAGAGTTTTGTTTTTGGCTTGTTGGTTTCCTGTCCTCTAGTTATGGTGTTGTGGTTATGGGCGCAAAATCAAAAAAGTGATAAAACCCCAGCTACAGCGCTGAAACGCGCTGCAGATATTTGTCTGACACGCTTACCTGAAAATGCGAAAATTATGCTGGCATTAGCTTCATCTGGTTATATTGGGAGACTGAGTGCGGAGATGGTTCCGGCTGAATATTTGTCCGATAATCTGGGACTAATGGCGATGCCTGATTATATGGTGCTGATTTGCTTGACGGTAGTGATGACACCCTTTTCATGGCTTGGTGTCAGTCCTATTATGATGGCCGTTTTTTTTGGCAGCCTCTTAGGCAGCCTTCCTGTTTTGCCTGTGGACCCGACATTAGCCGCACTAGCGATTTCCTGCGGGTGGGCCTTGTCAATGACCACTTCACCTTTTGCAACTGTTGTGCTAATGGTATCCTCTTTAAATGGTAAGCGTCCTCTTCAGCTTACTCTGGGTTGGAACACTTTATTCTCAATAATGGTGACGCTTTGTCTTTGCGGCATCTTCTTCACGCTGACCGGTGGGCGATAAGTTTATCCCGTCAGATGCCTAAATATCTGTTTATGGTTTCCGGTGCGGCCAGAAGAGCAGTTGATGTTCCTTGCCAGGTAATATTTCCCTTATCCATAACATAATGGCGATCTGCCAGTTTTGTGATAGCTGAAATATCTTTATCGATGATCAAAATAGACTGGCCTTTCTGTTTTAGCTTATTCAGACAAGCCCATATCTGCTGCCTTACCAGTGGGGCCAACCCCTCTGTCGCTTCATCAAGGATCAGTAATTTCGGGTTGGTGATAAGAGCCCGCCCAATCGCCAGCATTTGCTGCTCGCCACCAGACAAACGATCTCCTGCGTGGTCAAGTCGTTCTTTCAGCTGCGGGAACAACTCAATGACACTCTCAAATGTCCATTCATCTTGTGTATTGGATAGGGAAGGCTGGTAGAATGTGTGCAGATTTTCACTAACAGATAAATTTGGAAAAATCTGGCGTCCTTCTGGAACCAGTCCAATGCCTTGGCGAGCAATCTCAAAACTTTCAATGACAGCATCAGCAATGCCAAACCTCTGTATTTGGCCTGATTGCAGCGGTAGTTGACCCATTATTACCCGCACAGTTGTCGTCTTTCCCATGCCGTTGCGACCCATCAGAGACACACATTCTCCAGCATTGATATGCAGAGATAAATCAAACAGAACCTGAGCTGCCCCATACCCGGCATTCACTTTATCCAAAATCAGCATGTTAATCACCATCGCCAAGATAGGCGTTGCGTACGACGCTGCTGTTGCTGATTTCATCAGGTGTTCCACTGGCGATGGTTCTTCCTTCCACCAGCACTGTTATACGGTCTGCCAATTGAAATACTGCATCCATATCATGCTCAATCAGTAAGGTCGCATGCTGGCTCTTTAACTCTTTTATAATTGAGGTGATATGGCGGCTTTCTTCTGCCCCAGCCCCTGCCAAAGGTTCATCCAGTAATAGAAGTGTGGGTTTTGTTGCGATCGCCAGTGCCAGTTCAAGAAGTCGGCGTTCTCCGTGAGAGATTTCAGCAGCAAGTTTCTCAGACTGGTGAAGCAATCCAACCTTTTCCAAAATATCGCTTGCGCCAGATAAAAGAGAGGGATCGCTGAAGGCTGGTGAGAAAAACCGAAACACTTTGCCCTTTCGGGCAAGCTCGGCGATAAGTGCATTTTGCAGGACTGTGAAACCCAGAAGAACATTACTGATCTGGAAGGAACGGCCAATTCCCTTGCGCACCCTTACAGAGGGCGAAGTATTATTTATAAGTTCTCCCTCTAAGAGAATTTGTCCAGAATCAGGTTGTTCGGATCCATATATCTGTTTGATTAAGGTTGTTTTTCCTGCACCATTCGGTCCAATAAGCGCATGGATTTCACCCTTGTTTACAGATAGACACAGCTTATGTGTTGCCCGCAAGGCCCCATAAGATTTGCTGATATCTTTGAGTTCAAGTGATACTTTGGTCATGTGGTGTCTTGCCGCCGAGTAATTCGTAGGTCTATTTGATGAAATATTGCCATCAGACCACCTTTTGTGAACAAGACAACAGCAATCAGCATCGGTCCAAATATAATCATCCAGTTTTCGCTGTAATCAGGGGCGATGAAATAAAGCAACTCAGGTAGAAATTCTTCAAGCAGAAAAAAGACAATTGCGCCGATTAGTGGACCGGCAATATAGGAAAGACCTCCCAATACAATGACAATCATTAATTCGCCTGAACGGGACCAATGCATAATATCGGGTGAGACGTATTCCTGCCAGTTTGCAAATAAAGCACCAGCAAGTCCACAGATAGCAGCAGACACTACATAGGCCGTGATTTTGAAACGCAAAGCAGACAGCCCCATTGCTTCAATGCGTGATTCATTATCCTTAATTCCCTGTAAGATTACACCAAAACGAGAATTGATGATGAGCAGAAGAAGCAGGCTTACAGCAAAAAGAGCTATCCAAATAAGGTAATAAAGCCGAAGCGGATCCCATAAATCAATAATTAAAAATGAAGCACGATCCACACCCATACCATCATCACCGCCAAAGACCTCAAGACTGACAAAGAAAAAATATAGCATCTGAGCAAAGGCCAAGGTTATCATGATAAAATAAATTCCCTTGGTTCTGAGGGCGAGAAAGCCAATCACAAGACCAATAGCAGCGCAGAACAGAAGTGCAAAAAGAATATGTAGCCAGCCATTATCAATACCGTAAAACTGGCTGATACCCACACTGTAAGCCCCTATGCCTATAAAGGCAGCATGACCAAATGAGACCATTCCTCCAAATCCCAGAACGAGGTTCAGCCCTAATGCAGCCATGCCTAGTAGCATTATACGCATAGAAACATCATTCCAAAATGGCAGGTCAGCTAGGCTAGTGTAGATTGGAAATAAGCCAAACCCTAGCAACAGGATAAACAAGGCAGGGGATGATTTTAAAATTTCCAGACTTCTTTTAAGCGCTTGCATCACCCTAACCTTTCGGCGGGAACAGGCCAGTTGGCTTGAACACAAGTATTACGGCCATCAAGATATATATCATCATAGAGGCAAGAGCTGGCCCCGCCCCGTCAGCGGCTGATTGAGACATGAACGCTCTCAGCATGTCTGGCAGGAACACCCTGCCGATTGTATCGGCAAGACCAACGAGAACAGCGGCAATGAAGGCACCACGGACAGAGCCGATGCCGCCAATAATAATGACCACGAGAGACAAGATCAGCAGAGGTTCTCCCATGCCTGGTTCGACAACTGTCAGAGGAGCAAGCATCATGCCCGCAACGCCTGCTAGGCTCGCACCAACTGAAAAAATAAACCGCCTCAGCATATGAATGTTTACACCAAGCGCAGCAGTCATATCCGGGTTGGCCGCACCTGCTCTGACCATGGCGCCCATGCGGGTCTTGGCGACAAGAATATAGATGCCAATGGCCAATGCCAGCCCTATAAAAATAACTAAAAGGCGAAAGACCGGATATGGTGTTTCTGGCAGGATGTAAACAAACCCCGACAAAGAGGGCGGCAAATTAGAAAATAGAGCAGCAGGCCCAAAGCCAATGCGGATCAATTCATTGAAGAACAGGATCAGTCCGAAAGTTGCTAGCACCTGCTCCATATGGTCGCGTTTATATAAATGTCTGATGACCAGATATTCAAGCAGATATCCGCTAGCAAAGGTTAATGGGATGGCCAAAAAAATGCCAAGATAGAAATTGCCTGTCAGCAGGGTAAATCCTGTGGCAGCGTATGCACCAATCATCACCTGCGCGCCATGGGCCAGAAAGACCAGGTCCATAATTCCCAGAATCAGCGTCAGACCAGCAGCCACCAAAAATAGGGTGACACCAGACTGAATGCCATTGAACACTTGCTCCAATAATAGCGTTATGGTCATTCGACTTGTCGCCTGCCGTACAATTTGAAAACCGGATGAATGGCAGTCAGATCATGGCTGCCCTGCCTTGTTGAGTTTACTCTAAAATTTGCAATCCTTGGCATAGACATCGCCATGGTTTTCCATAACGGTTCCAATGATTTTTAATGTCGCATTACCTTCCTTGTCCAAGATGACTTCACGCAGATAAACATTTTGCACGGGGAACTGATTTGTATTCATCGCTAAAAGGCCACGTGTTGTTGGGATATTGCCTTTTGCTAAAACAGATCGCATTGCTTCTGTCTCTGTGCTACCAGACGTCCGTACAGCATGATCAATTGCCATCATCGTATCATAAGCTTGCGCAGCGTAGAATGAGGGGTAACCGCCATATGCTGCTTTGTAGTCGGCCACAAATTTCTTGTTCATGTCATTATCAAGGTCGGGTGACCAGGTCTGTGTATTGATTGTGCCAAGGGCTGTTTCTTTAAGCGCTGGCAGAGAAATCCCATCAACAGCAAACACAGAATAAAGCTTGCTAACCGAATCCATATTGCTTTGGTTCCACTGCTTCACAAAGTTCACAGCCATGCCGCCAGGTTGAAATATGAACGTGGCTTCTGGTTTGGCTGAGCGCAACGCAGACAATTCGGCCTGAAAATCACTTTGACCAAGTTTGGTGTAAACTTCGCCAATAATCTCGCCTTTGAAATGTCGTTTGAAACCAGTTAGCATATCTTTACCAGCCTGATAATTTGGGGCTAGCATATAGACAGATTTTATGCCGGCATCCTGCATATATTTGCCCATGCCCTCAGATGTCTGATCATTTTGCCAGGACATGGACACAAAATTCTTATGACATTTATCACCGGCCAGCGGAGATGGGCCTGCATTTGAGCTAATTAGCAATATGTCAGATCGCGTGACCTGCTTATGAATGGCCATCAACAAATTCGACCAAATGATGCCAGCAACTACATTAACCTTGTCGCGTTTAATCAAACGGTTTGCTAACTGCTTGGCGACATCAGGCTTACGTTGGTCATCAACAAAAATTACTTCCGCGTCATGGCCGCCAAGTTTGCCTCCGGTATGCTCGAGCGCTAGATTAACGCCATTCTGCATCTGCTTGCCAATAATGCCTGCAGAACCGGATAAGGTTGTCATATATCCCACTTTAAAGGAATCTGCGAACGCTGAGCTGTTTGCCAGCATCAAAGTTGTCACGGCAACTGCCATTATCGTATGTTTCATGATATTGACCTCCGATTTCTACATATAAAGAAATTCATTAAAAAATTTTCATTTAAATTAAATTTGGCATGTTGTCTTGAATTTAACTAGCGAAAAATCCTCTTAAAAAGAAGGTTATCAATGGTTTTGGCCTCTCAAAAGCAAGAAAATATAGAGTTCTTTTGATAGACCTAATGGAAATTTCGGTTTTGAAATTGCTTGAAGATTATATTTCAAGAACGCTGTGCGAAATGTCGTAGAAATCAATCTTGGCTATGGCAGATGCCTTCCAAGCCTCAGTTGCATCTTCTTTACTCTCATGAGATGACAAAATAGTTACGCGAGCAGGGCGGACAGAACTGTCGACTTCAACCACTTGGAATTTAGACAGGCGGAAAGTTTTTTCTAAGTTCATATCTTGGGACATGTCCATTTCTCCTATTTCATCAAATGTGGATGAATTAACAAAATTAATCGATACACTCAACAGACTCGTTGAGTATTGCTGAAATTACTTCTTGGGTATTGTTTGTGTTCTGTTCAACAAACCTAAGAAAAGTGGTGTCAGATAAAGCGGTACCTGGTACATAGCTGTGAACAGGCCCATCACTGGGTCATAAGGAAGGGCCGCATAATACAAGCCAACATTTCGATTTCCAGCTATAACAGCCATTACTTTTAGTGTGTCCTTTGCCTGCTTAGCGCGCAAAAAAATGGCAAGCACCATCATGAAGAGTTGACTGCCAAAATTCATGAGGACCGCCAACCCTAGAAGCTGACCAGCAAGGACAGTCGAAATGGATATCTGTTCGCCAACACCGTTGAATACAGGAATAAGAAAAATCAGCATCGCGCACGTTGAAATGCCGTCAAAAACAGTATGATGTTTTTCTATTTTTTTTCTGCTGATAAGCTGTTGTCCTAGCAAGGCAAGTCCGCCACCAATTACAATCATCAATCCCAAACGTGTTAACAGTTCAATGGGATCAATTAAGACGATATTAGATAAAAACAGGCTGCTGACAAATGGGCCGGATAAAGGGGCAATAAGGCTGGTCATAGCAACCAGTTCCATTGCTAAAACAGGTCTGAACCCAAGCAGAAGACACATCCAGACTGTTGAGGCAATAGGCGGAGCAACAGCATACCAGACCAGAACAGGTATGAACATTTCTGCAAGTCCAAGACTGCGTGCAGTGAAAACAAAAAGACAGGGAATCAGGATAAGGATCACAAGGCTAAGGCCAAGACTTTGGAGAATGCGACGAGGTCGAATAGCTCCCCTTATTGCAATGCCCAGATCCAGTCTTATCATTGCTGATGCGTATATAATTATGATCACCAACGGCACCATATCCCTGACCTGTTCCCCAAGGTCAGGTAAAATAAGTGCGACGCAAAGGCCAATGGGCAAACATAAACGCGCATGTTTACCCAAAAAGCTAAGGCAGTTTATTAAGAACATCATGCAATTAAGACCATGATATTACGCTGTGTTTCTATGCAAGCTTGGGAGGATAAATCCAGAAAGAAAAATAAGACAGGCAATCATACTCATAACGGAAAATAAATCTGACATCTGATAACCTGTCTGCAGCATGAAGCTACTAAGTGGTAGAACAGAAGCGCCAATGCATAAGTTTAAGAGGAATTTTATACTCAGAATTCGGCCCCGCCAGCTGTCAGGTACATAGCGCGACATCACAGCGTCTGTTATAGGGATCTGACCAAAGACAAAGGACATGGCAATAATCATGAAAAACAGCAGGGCCAGGTCAGAAAAAGACGCGGCCAGAAAAACAAAGACAACTTGTCCAACCGCAATGCATAGCAGAACTGTCTTAGCGGATATTCTGTCAATCAGCCAACCCACACCGATTTGCGCGAAGGAGGCGATAGCATACACGATTGAGGCCAATAAACCTGTGATAGCAACAGATGTGGTTAAGTTTTGCATTTCAAGCTCAAAATATCGCGGAACAAGGAAGGTCATGCCCCCAAAAATAAAGCCACCAGCCGAGGTTATTAGAGCTAATGCAAGCAGAGCGCGGTGCCATCCGTCAACAAAGCCATATTTGTTTGTTTTTGCTGATTGTGTCGGTTGACTATCATGCTGGGTTTTCAAATTAGCGACAAATATCAGGCCATAGCCCAAACAGAACAAGCCTGATAGCATAAAGCCCATGCGCCAATCATCAAATAATAGAATTAAGCCAATAATTAGAGGAGCAAAGGCCACCCCCATATTGCCAAAGACACCGTTTATGCCCAAACGAAATGCGATCTTCTCTTTCTGTTTTAGTAATATGGCAATGCCAACTGGATGATAAATAGAGGCAAAAACCCCAATGAGGGCAAGGCCCATCATCACCCCAATTAGCGATTGTGCAAAGGAAGTTAAGATAGCTGCCACCCCTATTCCAAAATGGTACACAACCATCATCAGTGAACGCGAATAGCGGTCTGCTAGTCTGGCAGAAATTGGCGCGCAGGCTCCAAATAAAACAAGCCCTAATGTGCGATAGCCAATAATCTGTTCATAGCTCACACCAAAACGCCGGCCAGCATCATAAGTGGCTTTCGCAAAAATCAGCATAATGAAATGATCAAGAAAATGGCTGATATTTATGAAGAGATCGTTTACGGTTCTGTTTCGTATATGAGAAATCATTTTTAGGACAATCTTTTGTTATTGTGGGCCCAAACGCCCGTTTGACTGCACTCAAAACCAGATAATTTGAGTTCCTAATTTAAGCTTTCAAGAGAGTATCTGTAACCTGAAAAGCCTAGTTTCTATGTGACTAACTTTTCTCAGTTTTTTTCAACAAGTCATCCAGGGTAGTGG
>OZSS01000460.1_pt1 | contig 19401 bp, 17 predicted proteins | sample 1779911 | NCBI WGS metagenome assembly OZSS01 (sample SAMEA2603589, study PRJEB24840) | metagenome | biome: Water; feature: Photic zone; material: Seawater sample | place: Mediterranean Sea | collected 2013-11-12 | depth 10 m | reverse complement strand
TTATAGAAGTAGTATAATGATGAATAATATGTGTATATTTTCATTTCAGGGCAAAAGTACATGCAAAATCTAAATAAACAAATTTATTTGTAGTTTAAAATTGAATTGATTCCCAAATCTATTCTCCAAGCATGAAAAACCTGCGGCTTACATTTGATTTTTTTCAAACGCTAGCCTTGCTAAAAGCTTGGGGGTATTGTGCTGCGCTTTTTATGAGGGAAGTGATGGGTATCAATGGTAAGAGGAAATAAATGCAATGTGAGGATATATACGAGAACCATTCACCTATAGGAATTGCAAAAAATTAGAACTAAAAAATAAAACTATACACCAAAATGGCTATAAATAATTGCTTGTATGCCAGTCGGCAGTAAGGGGCAAGCAGGGCTTTATCTCGCGCCGAATAAATTAACCCTAAAACCCAAAATCATGAATGCAGAAAACAAAAAAAACTGGAGGTAAGAAATAGGGGAGTGCTATGCCCTCCGTGTTGGGTTTGCTCCGTTTACGCACGAACGGTATTGGTTTCAAATTTTTTTGGGCTCATATGGAGTGTCGTTTACAATTACAGAAAAGCTTACCTTAGCAGTGGCTGCCAGTGTTAGGGAAACCGAACAATACTTTGTAAATGACAACTCGGCTGCACGGTATATTTTTTCGGGTTTTACATCTCCGTTAACGCTTATCCTTGCATGTATTTTTGTGAAGAGTGATGGTGCAGGTTTGTCTACACGTTCGCCATCAACATCAATTTCCAGGCTGTCAAAAACTACTTTTTGCTTGTTTAGAATTGAGATAATATCAATACTAGAACAGCCGGCTACTCCCATAAGCAGCAATTCCATTGGGCTTGCGCCCTTGGGATTTTCTACAGATTTATTATCAATAGCAATTTGATGACCGCTATTGTTTTCGATGGTGGCGTAAAAGCCAGACTGGTGGGTGAGTTTTACATTCATACGTGTTCATGGATTGGGGTGAATACTTCTTTTAAAAGGTTTCTTAGTTGGTCGTGTTCAATCAAAAAGGCATCGTGTCCGTGAATGGAGTTGATGGTCTTAAAAAACACATTGGGTTTTACATTCAACAGTCGACGGTAGGTTTCTCTATTGTCTTCGTGGGTAAAAAACAAGTCCGTATCAATGGATACAATAAAAATATTACCCGTTGTTTTTTCTACCAATGCTTCAAACGAATCGCGTTCGTGGCAAATATCAACGCTGCCCAACAAATGATTCATCGACTTATAGGCGCTGACATCAAAACGGTTGGCCAATTTATCGCCATGATACAGCAGCCATGTTTCGACGTTAAATTTATTTTGTTCCTTGTTAATGGTGCGGTCAAATCTAAATTTTAAAGATTTAGGCGTTCGATAACACAACATCGCGTGAATGCGCGCATCCTCAAGTGGGTTTTGAGAATTTTGTAGCAAGCGGTCTTGGAGTAAGACATTTGCTAAAATCCAATCGGAAGCTTCCCAATGACAAGCAATAGGGATAACGTTACGAATAAAATGCGGGTGTGATACCGCCATTTCCCACGCTAACGCCCCGCCAATGGAACCGCCAATAGCAGCAAAGAGCTCGGTTACGCCAAGCGCGTCTAGCGCTATTTTAAAGGCTTCAGAGACATCACGTAATATCCAATCTTTGTAGGAAGTTAAAAAGTCACCATCAAAGCCATTGCCAGGAAAATTAAAGGCAATAACGCTGTACACTTCGGTATCTATCAATTTCTTTGGACCGATAATTTCGCTCCACCATCCTTCTTCACCCGACACATTCGAATTACCTGTAAGTGAATGATTCACCAAAACAACAGGTGCTTCGTGCAGCGCTTTACCAAATACTTGGTAGGATAAGGTCAAAGGAATGACCTTGCCACAGTGCAGCTTAAAGGAAGGGATGCTATGTTTCTGAAGTGACGACATATTGCCTTTTATTCTATTGCAATTTATAGTGTATCAAAAGCAGCTTGTAAGTCCGCTTTTAAATCTTCAACATCTTCTAGTCCAACAGACAAACGGATAAGGTCATTTGTGACCCCAGTGTCTTCTTGTTGCTCTGGTGTAAGTTGTTGGTGCGTTGTACTCGCATTGTGAATGATGAGCGATTTTGAATCGCCAAAGTTGGCAAGCAAAGAGAAAATCTTGGTATTATCCGCAATTTTCTTGGCTGCTTCAAATCCACCCTTAACACCAAAGGTAACCACACCACTTTGGCCGTCTTTTAGGTATTTTTTTGCCAGGCCATTGTATTTACTCGATGCCAAACCTGGATAGTTTACCCAAGCTACAGACTCGTTTTGGCTTAACCATGTTGCCAGTTCAAGTGCATTTTGGCTGTGTCGTTGCATTCTAACCGAAAGGGTTTCTATTCCTTGAATGATTTGGAATGCATTAAAAGGGCTTATTGCAGCTCCCAAATCGCGAAGCCCCTCTACTCTGATTCTTGCGATATAAGCCGCAGGGCCTAAGGCTTCGTGGTAGTTTAGTCCGTGGTATGAAGGGGATGGAGAAGTGAATTCTGGAAATTTACCACTCGACCAATCAAAAGTACCTGCGTCAATAACAACACCACCCATTGACGTACCGTTGCCGTTTAGGTATTTGGTTAGGGAGTGAATAACAATGTTTACCCCGTGCTCAATAGGCTTCAGCAAAGCAGGCGTAGCAACCGTGTTGTCCACCATAAAAGGAACCTTGTGTTTCTTGGCAACTTTAGAAATAGCTGCCAAATCAAGGACATCTAGTTTTGGATTCCCCAAAGATTCTGCAAAAATAAGGCGGGTATTGTCTTGTACCGCAGCTTCAAAATTGGCAACGTCGTTTGGATCAACAAAAGTTGTGGTGATACCAAAGCGTGGCAACATTGACTTTAACATGTTATACGACCCACCGTATAAGCTGTTTGAAGAAACAATATGGTCACCCGCTTTTAAGAACGTAAGGATTCCTGTGGATAGCGCTGCAGTTCCAGAACAAGTGGCAACAGCCGCTATTCCACCCTCAAGTGCTGCCATGCGCTGTTCCAGCACATCGTTAGTTGGGTTGTTTAGTCGGGTATAAATATATCCGGGTTCTGCAAGAGCAAAAAGGTTAGCGGCATGCTCAGCATTGTCGAACACATAAGATGTTGACTGATATAAGGGTACTGCTCTGGTGCCTTGCGTTTTGGTGACATCATGACCTACATGAAGTGCGTTTGTAGAAAATTTTTGATTACTCATTTGAAATAAAATTTAGAATTGATTTTTAAAGGATTGAACTAGATCAAGTTTTTCCCAAGTGAATAACTCCACCTCACAGTCAATACGACCGTTATAGGGTGACTCGAATGTTTTTGATACCGTTTCAGGGGTTCGGCCCATATGTCCATAAGCTGCCGTTTCTTCATAGATAGGATTACGGAGTTTGAGGCGTTGCTCAATGCCAAAGGGTGATAAATCTACGAGTGTGGCAATTTTTTCTGCTATCTCAGCATCTGAATATGTGCTTTTTGATGTTCCGTACGTATTGATAAATATGGAAGTTGGCGCTGCTACACCAATGGCATAACTCAATTGCACCAATACCTCATCACAAACCGCGGCTGCCACCAAGTTTTTGGCAATATGTCTTGCGGCATAGGCAGCACTTCTATCCACTTTGGAAGGGTCTTTACCACTAAAGGCACCTCCGCCATGTGCGCCTTTTCCACCATAGGTGTCTACAATAATCTTACGGCCCGTAAGACCCGTGTCACCGTGAGGACCACCAATGACAAATTTTCCTGTTGGGTTTATGTGATAAACAATATCATCACCAAAAAGCGCCTGAATGTGTGCTGGATATTCGGCAATGACGGCAGGAATAACCAATGTGATTAAATCTTTTCTGATTTTGGCCAATATGGCTTCGTCTTTGTCAAAATCGTCGTGTTGGGTTGAAATTACAATAGTGTCAACACGCTGTGGCTTGTGATCGTCTGCGTACTCAAGTGTCACTTGTGACTTGGCATCAGGACGCAGATAAGGAATTTGTGTTTTTTCTCGTCTAAATTCAGCCAATACACGCATGATTTTATGGGAAATATCAAGCGCCAAAGGCATATAATTATCGGTTTCGTTGATAGCATACCCAAACATAATACCTTGGTCTCCGGCGCCTTGTGCGGCTACTTCATCCCTGTCAACGCCTTGATTGATATCGGGTGACTGTTCGTGAATGAGTGAAATTACCCCACAGGAATCGCCAGAAAATTGATAGGCGTCTTTGTTGTAGCCAATGCGATTAATGGTTTGTCGGGTTATTGACTGGATATCCAAATAGGTTTTGCTTGTAACCTCTCCAGCAACAATTGCTTGACCCGTAGTAACGAGCGTCTCACACGCTACCTTGCTGTTGGCGTCAAATGCAATAAAATGATCCAGTAGTGCATCACTAATTTGATCGGATACCTTGTCTGGGTGCCCTTCACCTACTGACTCTGATGTAAAAAAGTATGACATAATCTTGCTTTTGGGGAGTATATAGACTGATTGCAGTAATCAAAAGCAAGCTGTTTTAGCAGTTTTTTTGAGAGGTTGCAATCAGTCAAATCCTTCCTCTGTGGGCACAAATATACAACAAGCTGAAACTTTACAAAGAAATTTTATCGAAAACTTACAGAGACACCTGCGTTTAGGGTATTGAATTCCTGAAGCGTGTAGTTAGCAAAGATCTTTAAGAACAACAAATTGACTCTAGCGCCAATCATGGCGTGGGTGCCTGTGTATGCACTCTCGGACCCTAAAGGATTGGAAAGCGTTTTTGAAGTTCCATCGGCAAAAGAAATGGTATAATCGCCAAGCATATCAAATGCCACATCTCCTTTTCCATAACCAAATCCACCAACAATACTGATGACTGGAAAATCTAGTGAGCCAAGTGCCTGTATGGTAAACGTATCCACGTCATAGTTAACCATTTGGCCGGGGTTTGTGGTGCTAAGCTGATATTCTAAATTCATTTTTGAATAAGAAGCTAGGGCAGAAACATTAAGCGGGAGTTTATCCATAACTCCAAAATACTGCATCAGGTTGTGCTTAAAGCCAATGCCAAATAAGCCGAATTTTGCTCCTTGACTTTTTATTTTAGGTACATAGCGTACCATTAAATCGGTTTCAAAAAACAAGCCTAGACCAACTTGGGCATAGGGTGCTGGAAGTGAATTCATGACCAAGTCATCTCCTAAACCACCTGGTATTTCTATAGACTGCGTACTGCCTCCTGGCAAGGTATATGCGAAAGTTGTGTTTTTCTTAGCACCAAAAACTGTGCTAGCCGATGTTGCAGTAGATGTTAACTGTTCTAAATTAAGCGCACGAATTGAAAATGACTTTGCAGCATCCGAAACACTAGGAGAAGTAACACCGAGAGTTATATCAAAACCAAACTTTTTATGTGTCTTGGCAGACGATGCCCAGCCTGCATTTAAGCTATAAGTCAATGATTGTCCTAATGGTGCGATATAGGCGTCAACAAGTTTTTGTGCATCGTTATTTGTAGCAGCCAAAACGTTGTCTAAATCATCCAACAATTGCGCAGATGAAAAGCTTGCAGTAAGCGAAATGATGAGTATGATGAGATTTTTCATGTTCAGATTTTTGAGGTTTCAATTCAAATATACATCAAATAAAATACTTAAGTGTAAAATAAATAAAACGCGGTTGAATCATGTACAGGGTTGTGGTTTGTGTAATCCCAGAGAAATTATCTCTATTTATACTGCTGTTGCCCAACACATTTTTAGCCTGAATACCAAACTCCCATTTGCTGTCTTTTTTGATGTAGAGCAGTGACGCGGATAAGTCGTCATATTTGTTAAGAGAAGTACTCCCCAAGCGATAATCATAAAAGCTGTAATCGGCTAAAAAGATAAATCCGTTCAAAAAAGCAGCATCCACACCAACAAAAGGACGCTCTGTAATAAAGTAACGAACGTTGTCCTCATCTTTTGTGCGGTTGTTGTTGTAACTATAACCCACTTGTAGATTGGGTGCAGCCTTAAAATTGGTGGATAAGGATGCGCTGGCAAACTGAGTAAAGTAGTTGAACTGACGCAAATCTCCGTTAACAATATTGTAGGATTTGTTTTTATTGGCACGAAGCGTAAAGCTCGTTTTTAGGTTATTAAACCTTTTTTGAAGCCGTGCATTTATGTTGATTCGCTCTTCTGCTTTTGGGGAATTAAACGGGGAAGACTCGCGATTGATCCCTGACACAACATTTACCGTTTTAAAATTATCAAACTGTTTTCGATAGTTCATACGAATAAAGATATTCGTAAAGTTGAACATATTGAAATTAAAATAGTTTAGGCTGAAATTATGGAAATAGGCAGGTTTTAATGAGCTGTTTCCAAGAAACAAGCTGTTGTAGTTGCTAAAGGTATAGCCATCTCCAAGTCTACTCACATCGGAATATTGCAGTTGTGCGCGATAAGTAAAGCGCAGCGATTCTGACTTGCGGAACTGATACCGAATCCAAACATCTGGCAAAATCCTTGTCTCTTTGTTCGAAGTGGGGTTCAACTGAAGGGTTTTAATATCGTAGTTATGCAACGTAAAACCTGGATTGATTAGAAACTTACCCAGCTTCACGCGGTAACGAACAGCAGTGTATATATCGGAGAAATCATAGTTAACGTCGTTGATCAAATTTGGCTGGTCAAAAATAGTGAGCGTACCATCAACCGTATTTCCCATCCTGGAATTGTACTCTTGTCTTACCTGCGTGGTACCAACCGTAAAATTTAAACTTGCCGTATCGTTCAGCATATAGTAGTACTCCAAACGACCGTCGAGCTTATTGGTTTTTGTAAAACGATTCTGTTGAACCAAATACCCTTCGCGCTGATAGCTTAAGGGGAGCACTTGTGGAAATAGGATCCGTTCTTTTTGTAGTTCAAAAAACGGGTTTTCCTCTTGCAGCGTATGCTGCAACTCAAGGGCAAAAATATGCTTTTCGTTGAGGGTGAAATAGGCATTTAAGTTCTGGCTCAACTGCTTAGGTGTTTGTTTGCGGAGTGAGCTGATGTCCTCTACCCTTGTGGCGGTAGAAGTCAAATCGCTGTATTCCGACTCATCGGCGTTTCGGTAGAAAACATCATACTCAAACTGAAAGTCAGGGTTTGCATTGTAAAGCGTGCTAAACTTATACAGTTCTGATGTGTTTGACTGATCAAAAGCATTGTCTGTTACTTCCTTAACGCCAGTAGAGGTAAAGGTACGTTCGCGAATAGATTTGATTTGGGTGTTGTTTTTTGAAAGTATCGCAAAACCGGAAAAGGTTAATCCCTCTTTGGGTTGATGCGAAAAGTTAGTTGCTGCAAAATCGTTTTCGATGGAAGCTGCATTGTTGTTTTGAAGATTTGAAAGCCCTACGTCGTCGGTTTGAATTTGAATGGAAGAGCCACTTTGGTTGCTCTGGTTTCTAAATCCACCTGTGAATCGAAAATAATCACGTCTTGTAAACGGGTTTTCGCCAAGGTTATTTCTATTTCCAAGAAAGTTTATGCTGGTTTTTGGGCTGTAATAAAACACTTTTGGGTTTAGTAATATGCGGTCTTTTTCGCCTCCGCCAGCACCTAATTCACCAAACCAAAAGCGGTCTTTCCCTTCTTTTAATTTGATGTTGATGGCTATGTTATCGTCGTTATTGGTGACGCCACTCAATTGTGAAATTTCATTAAAATTTTTCAACACTTGAACCTTGTCAACGGCATTTGCGGGAATGTTCTCTGTGGCAATTTTTGAATCGCCATCAAAGAAATCTTTCCCTTCGACCATGACCTTTCTCACCTGACGCCCTTCAACTTCAATCTGCCCGTCAGCATTGATTTCAACACCTGGCAAGTTTTCCAACACATCTTTTAGTTTGCGTTCTGAACCTGTATTAAAGGAGTCGGCGTTATAGACAATAGTATCGCCTTGAATGGATACGGGCATTTCATAGGTAACCTCTACGCCTTCTAGCTGCTCTGCCTGCTCATACATCACGATTACCTCGTTGAGGTCAGTGGTTGATTTGCGCGATAGGGCTACGGGTTTATATCCCAAATAGGAAACCTTTATGCTGTAGGGAACATCTTTTTTAATTCCAATAGAAAATTTTCCGTCCAAATCGGATATGGCAAAATTGTCCATTCGATTTGTTTCTTGATTGGTAGCTACAATGTTTGCGGTGGATATGGCCACGCCAAGACTGTCTAATACAACTCCTTCAAACCTGATGTTTTGGCTACAAACACTTGCTGAGACAGCAAATGCGAGCAGTACCCCTATTTTTCTTATGTTCATTTATTATCCTCTAATCATTATGCGATTTCCGCTGCCTCTGTTTCCATTGTTTCGAAAACGTTCTCGCATTTCCTCTGCCTTTTTTTCTCTAATTTCTGAAAATTCTTTTTGGGTAACTGCCTGCCCTTTTCTAGGTGCTTCAAGCTTGATTTTATCTTTGACATTCATCTGCACTTCCGTACAAACCAAAACCCTTTTGTCGTCTTGTGCCATGAGCACCAAACCTGGTAGACCAAAATAGCTTGCTGGCCCAGCAGAAATGGGAATGTCGGGAGTAAACCAAACAGAGACCGTGACAGGAACTTTTTCGGGTGCTTCCTCTTCTTTTTCCTCATCTTTAGCGCGATTCCCGAAGGACATCCTAAAGCTTGTTGGTGCTTTCATGTAGACATAAGTGGCTTCATAAGCGGTGTATTGCCCAATTTGCTTGGACGCGCCCGTAAAATTCCATTTGCGTTGTTTCATGTTTTTTGATACCAAAAACATCTTGCCAAATAGTTCTTGTTGGCTTGTTTGCTTGCGGTTGGTAAGATCGGTATGGGTAATGCTGCCAGCACCTCCGCCGAAGCGCATCGACATGCCTCCACGTCCTCCTTGTGGACTGTCTAGCTTTTCCTCTTTTTTGTATAAGGATTGTGTTTGGTCAAAAAACAGCTGAAAGTTTTGGGGTTCGGACATGCGTTTTTTAATACGCTCCACTACATTTTTTGGAATATTGGGGTTGCTTGTAAAGTCCATATTCATGCTTACTTTCATGGTGTATGTCGCCTTTGCAAGCTGTGCACTTGAAAAGGATGCGGTTAAAATCAATAGGGGTATGAGAATTTTATACATATTGTCAATAATTTTTAGACCCAATAAATCTTAAAAAGTTTTAAATAAAATTATAGCAGTCAAAGCCATATTTTTTTTTGGAAAGATACTTATATTGTGGCTAAATTATACATATGCATATTGCCATAGCTGGAAATATAGGAGCTGGAAAAACATCGCTCACAGAACTACTACACAAACACTACGGTTGGGAAGCACATTATGAAGATGTTGTTGAGAACCCTTACCTCGATGATTTTTATGCCGAAATGGAACGTTGGTCATTTAACCTTCAAATCTATTTCCTCAACAGTAGGTTTAGGCAAATCTTAGAGATTCAAAAAAACGGTAATGACGTGGTGCAGGATCGCTCCATTTATGAGGATGCGCATATTTTTGCGCCCAACCTCAATGCCATGGGACTCATGACCCATCGTGATTTTAAAAATTACCGAGCGGTCTTTGAGCTTATGGAGTCCTTGGTCAAAGGTCCAGACCTGATGATATATTTAAGAAGTTCGATTTCAAATCTTGTTTCTCAAATTCACAAGCGCGGACGCGATTATGAAAACTCCATTAGTATTGAGTATTTAAGCAGGCTTAATGAGCGTTATGAAGCATGGGTGCATAACTACGACAAAGGGAAAATCCTTATCATTGATGTGGACAACCTAAACTTTGTAGAAAACAAAGAAGATCTTAGCATTGTAATTGAAAAAATTGACGCAGAATTAAGCGGGCTTTTTACTACTTCGTAACGCCAAGCTCGCCTTCAGCAGTAGTAATGGCTTCTTGTACTTCGGCAGCCGTACCTTCGAATACCTTTACTTGTTCCACTTCCTGACCATCTTGATTCGTAACAACCGTTAGGGTGCCTTTGGCCATCCCTTCGTCGGTGCGCTCCATTTGCACTTCTACGTGAAGTACATCTGAGCTGTGGCCATCACCCAATAGCGGCGCCATCACGAGGCCGATCAAACAAGTAAGCTTAATCAAAATATTCATGGAAGGACCTGAAGTGTCTTTAAATGGATCTCCAACCGTATCGCCAGTTACCGCAGCTTTGTGTGCTTCACTGCCTTTATAGGTCATCTCACCGTCAATCTCCACACCTGCTTCAAATGATTTTTTTGCGTTGTCCCATGCACCACCAGCGTTATTTTGGAAAATAGCCCACATAACACCAGATACACATACACCCGCCATATAGCCACCGAGTGGTTCAGCACCAAACAATAAACCAATAAAAATTGGCGTAATTATGGTAATCAACCCTGGTAATAGCATTTCCTTAAGGGCAGCTTTGGTAGAAATATCCACACATTTGGCATACTCAGGCTTCCCTTTTCCTTCAAGAATTCCAGGAATTTCTTTAAACTGACGACGTACCTCTTGTACCATTTCCATAGCAGCCTTACCAACAGATTGCATGGCAAGGGCAGAGAATACAACAGGAATCATACCGCCAACAAATAACATGGCCAATACGTCAGCCTTAAAGATGTTGATTCCATCAATGCCCGTAAAGGTTACATAGGCAGCAAAAAGCGCCAAGGCAGTAAGTGCAGCAGAAGCAATGGCAAATCCTTTACCCACAGCAGCAGTGGTGTTTCCAACAGAATCCAAGATGTCTGTACGCTCACGTACTTGTGGCTCAAGCTCGCTCATTTCAGCAACACCTCCAGCGTTGTCGGCAATAGGACCAAATGCATCAATGGCCAACTGCATGGCTGTAGTAGCCATCATGGCAGAAGCGGCAAGTGCAACGCCATAGAAACCAGCTAAGGCATAAGAACCATAGATAGCAGCTGCAAATAAAATAACAGATGAAAAAGTAGATTTCATACCAACCGCAAGTCCAGCGATAATGTTGGTAGCAGCACCAGTTGAACTGTTTTGAACGATGTCCATTACAGGTTTCTTACCTATTGAGGTATAATATGCGGTTACCATAGAAATCAAGGCGCCAACTGCCAATCCTATACAGGCAGCAAAAAATACATTTATAGCTGGAACAGCTACCACGCCTTCTCCAAAGAATGTCATGCTGATGGTATCTTCTAACATCCAGTCAATTAAAAACCAACTCGCAACCAATGTCAACAGGATTGCAGCCCAGTTTCCAGTGTCTAGTGCTTTTTGTACTTGTGGCTCCCGCGCATCGTTAGATTTGATACGAACAAAAAAGGTTCCAATGATTGATGCCAAAACACCAACTCCAGCAATGACTAAGGGCAACAGGATAGGTCCCATTCCGCTAAAAGCAGTAAGCTCAATACCGGCATCGAGCATGTCTTTTACAACATAATTGCCCAGTACCATGGCAGCCAAAACAGTGGCCACATAAGAACCGAACAAGTCAGCGCCCATTCCGGCAACATCTCCTACATTATCACCAACGTTGTCTGCGATTGTCGCAGGGTTACGGGGATCATCTTCTGGAATACCCGCTTCAACTTTCCCAACCAGGTCAGCGCCTACATCCGCAGCCTTGGTATAAATACCTCCGCCCACACGTGCAAACAATGCAATTGACTCCGCTCCTAATGAAAAGCCCGCCAGGGTTTCCAAAACTACGGTCATGTTGGCATAAAAACTTCCTTCATGGCCCATAAACTGACCAATAAAAAACAAAAACAACAAGCTCAATCCGAGTACAGCAAGTCCAGCAACACCCAATCCCATAACTGTTCCGCCATTAAATGAAACGTTTAATGCCTTAAGCAAACTCGTTTTTGCTGCTTCAGCAGTGCGAGCATTGGCGTCGGTAGCAATACGCATTCCGATATTCCCTGCAAATGCACTAAAAAATGCACCAAGAACAAAGGCAGGTACTATCATCCAGTGTGTGGATTCAACTAAGGTTGACACTATATATAGGGCAACAGATGCGCCAACAACAAAAAAGGACAGGAGTCTGTATTCAGCACCTAAAAATGCCAGTGCGCCTTCTTTAATAGCACTGGATATTTCAATCATTTTCGCATCGCCTGCGGCTTGTTTGCGCACCTGCTGGGCTTTGAAAATCATAACTACAAGACCAAGAATGGCAAGTACTATTGGAAGGTAAAAAACAAATTCATTCATATTGAGTGTAGTCAATGGTTTAATTCATAACTTTTTTTACAGCGCGCATAACATCCTCGTGGTTGGGTAACCATTCCTGTAAGAGTACAGGAGAATAAGGTGCGGGTGTGTCGGCCGTATTGATTTTCTGAACAGGAGCGTCCAAATAATCAAACGCCTGGCTTTGAACCTGATACGTGATTTCAGTAGATATATTTCCAAACGGCCATGATTCTTCTAAAATAACCAAACGATTGGTTTTTTTAACGGAATTAAGGATGGTGTCCATATCTAGTGGACGTATGGTTCTCAAGTCGATAAGCTCGCAAGAGATATTTTCTTTTGCTAAGGCATCGACGGCTTTTTGGGCCTCTTTTAAGATTTTTCCAAAAGAAACGATGGTAACATCATCTCCTTGTTGTTTTACTTCTGCAACACCAATAGGCAATACATATTCCCCTTCTGGTACTTCACCCTTGTCGCCATACATTTGTTCTGACTCCATAAAAATAACTGGATCATTATCTCTAATGGCTGCCTTTAACAAGCCTTTGGCATCGTATGGGTTTGCAGGTACGATTACTTTAAGCCCTGGACAGTTGGCATACCAACTTTCAAAAGCTTGTGAGTGGGTTGCGGCTAACTGACCGGCCGAACCCGTTGGACCGCGAAATACAATCGGACATGGAAACTGCCCGCCAGACATTTGACGGATTTTTGCAGCATTGTTTATGATTTGATCAATACCAACGAGTGCAAAGTTAAACGTCATAAATTCGATGATGGGTCTGTTGCCAGTCATGGTGGAACCAACGCCAATACCTGCAAATCCAAGTTCGGAAATTGGGGTATCGATTACTCGTTTTTCACCAAACTCATCCAACATACCTTTTGAAGCCTTGTAAGCACCGTTGTACTCAGCAACTTCCTCACCCATTAAATATATGGTTTCGTCCAGACGCATTTCCTCCGACATCGCTTCACAAATTGCTTCTCTAAATTGAATGGTCCTCATAGATGTTTTAAGAGGCGCAAAAGTAGCAATAAAATACCTTAAAGCAAAAGACTTCTATTTATTATGCGTGCATAGTATTTTTTTATACATTTGAACTAAATTATAAATCTATGAACATACTCGTTTGCATTAGTCATGTTCCTGACACTACGTCGAAAATTAACTTCGTTGAAAACGATACACAATTTGATACCAACGGTGTGCAGTTTGTCATCAATCCCAACGATGAATTTGGTCTCACCCGTGCCATTTGGTTTAAAGAAAAACAAGGTGCACAAGTTCATGTCATTCATGTGGGCACGGCAACAGCAGACCCTACGCTTCGCAAGTGTTTGGCCATAGGAGCCGACAAAGCTTTTCGAATAGATACTCCCGCAACAGACGGCATGGTCGTAGCCAAAGAATTGGCCGCATTTGTAACTGACAATCCCTATGACCTTATCATAGCTGGGCGTGAATCTATTGATTATAATGGCGCCATGGTACCCGGCATGCTAGCTGCACTGCTCGACATTGCCTTTGTACCCAACTGCGTGGGTTTGGAAGTTGATGGCAGCAACGCTGTTGCTGAACGCGAAATTGATGGCGGACGTGAAAAACTAAAGGGGAGCCTGCCGATGGTTATTGGCGGACAAAAAGGCCTTGTTGAAGAGTCAGACCTCAAAATTCCCAACATGCGTGGCATCATGCAAGCACGACAAAAACCCTTTGAAGTGCTTAGTCCAAAAGGCTCAGAAAACACCACCGAAGATGTGCTGTTTGAAAAACCAGCACCAAAAGCTGATGTCAAATTAGTTCCTGCTGATGACATCGACCAATTGATTGAATTGTTACACAAAGAAGCTAACGTTATTTAACCCAATATTATGTCTATTCTTCTATTTGCCGAATCTGAAAACAACAAACTCAAACGCAATGCAGCCGAAATTGCATCCTACGGAGCTGCCTTGGCTGGCAAGCTCAATAAAGACTGTGTAGCGGTTAGCTTTAATGCCGATAATGCCCAAGAATTGGGGCAGTTTGGAGTTTCAAAAGCGTTTAATATTACCAATGTACCGCAGCAGTTTGATGCACATGTCTACGCTAATGTCTTGACACATTATATTAAAAGCCTCGGGGCCACGCATATTATTCTAGGCAGCAGTGCTGATGCCAAGTTCTTAGCGCCACTGGTTGCAGCAAACACAAACGCTGCTTATGTGCCCAATGTAGTGGCGCTGCCACACGAACAACAGCCCTTAACGGTTAGAAGAACAGTATTTACCAACAAAGCCTTTGCAAGCACCACATTAACGGCCGAAGTTAACATTATTGGTGTTGGAAACAACGCTTTTGGGACGGTTGAGCAAGCGGTTGATTGTGTTGTTGAGCATGCAACTGTCGAGCATGCGGCTTCGCATGTAGAGCAGTTATCCATAAGCAAGGAAACAGGCAAGGCCACCATAGCCGACGCCGACGTAGTTGTTTCTGGAGGTAGGGGGCTGAAAGGGCCTGAACACTGGCACTTAGTCGAAGATCTAGCAGAGGTATTGGATGCTGCCACAGCGTGTTCCAAGCCAGTATCAGATATGGGCTGGCGTACACACGACGAGCACGTAGGACAAACGGGTAAGCCCGTTTCGACTAACCTCTATATTGCCATTGGCATATCGGGTGCCATTCAGCATTTGGCAGGTGTAAACGCTTCAAAAGTAAAAGTCGTTATCAATAATGATCCAGAAGCGCCTTTCTTTAAAGCTGCTGACTACGGCATTGTGGGCGATGCGTTTGAAGTGGTTCCTGTACTGACAGAAAAACTTAAAGCATTTAAAGCACAATCGTAATACCCAATTTTGTATTTTAGGGCACATAAAGAACTTGCTTAGTCATGAGCCTTATTCAACTTCGCGTAAACCGCATTGCCTACAGCCAAAATCAAAGTGGTGCTTATGCCATGATATTGGATGAAGTTGACGGTAATCGCAAACTCCCCGTAGTCATTGGAGAGTTTGAGGCCCAATCCATTGCTGTCAATTTGGATAAAGACATGAAGCCGCAACGGCCCTTTACTCACGATCTTTTTAAAAATTTTGCGTATCGATTTGATATTGCCATCAAAAGGGTAATCATCACCAAATTGGTAGATGGCGTTTTTTACTCCAGTCTTATATGTGAGCGTGATAAAATTGAAGAGATTATCGATTCTAGAACTTCTGATGCCGTGTCTTTGGCATTGCGATTTAAGGCACCCATTTACACCCACGAAAATGTTTTGGAAAAAGCTGGCGTTGTCTTTGAAAAAGGAGAACTACCCACCCAAGGAACGCTTGACGATGAATTGTCTGATGAAATAAATTACACCGATCTCTCCAACCAAGAACTTGAGAACGCCATTAAAAAAGCGGTCAAAAAAGAAGATTATGAATTAGCAGCCCGATTGAGGGATGAAATTTCAAAACGTTCAAACAAAGCTAAAAAATGACATTGTCGCATTTAGCCCAGCAGCCCATTGCAGCGCATGAAGGCATGACATTAGTGGGGGTAACCCAAGCTTTGGGCGGGATCGTAGCACTGCTGCTGATTGCATACCTATGCAGTTCCAACCGAAAGGCCATCAATTGGAAAACCGTGGGTTTTGGTTTGATGCTGCAATTTGTGTTGGCATTGAGCATCCTCAAATTAAGTTGGGTGCAAACCATCTTTAATGCGATTGGGAAAATATTCGTTAGTATTTTAGACTTTACCGCTGCAGGCAGCGTATTTTTGTTTGGTGACCTGATGAATGCAGACACTTACGGCTTCATATTTGTATTCCAAATACTCCCCACGATCGTCTTCTTTGCTGCACTCACCTCATTGTTGTTTTACCTTGGTGTTTTGCAGTTTTTGGTAAAAATATTAGCCAAGGGAACGGCAAAGCTCCTCAATATTTCAGGGGCAGAAAGCCTCTCCGTAATAGGAAACATATTTCTAGGTCAAACAGAAGCGCCGCTGCTTATAAAGGCTTATCTGCCTAAGATGAATCGTTCCGAAATGCTGTTGGTTATGGTGGGCGGAATGGCCACAGTAGCCGGAGGCGTTTTAGCGGCCTACATCGGTTTTTTGGGTGGCGACGATCCTGAATTACGTCTGGTGTTTGCCAAACACCTGCTCGCAGCTTCGGTTATGGCTGCACCCGGTGCCATTGTTGTTGCAAAAATGCTCTTCCCCCAAACAGCATCTATTGACAAAGACACAAAAGTATCCACGCAAGAGGTAGGCAGCAATATGCTCGATGCCATTGCAAACGGTACTATAGAGGGTGTTAAGCTCGCTGCCAATATTGGTGGTATGCTACTGGTTTTTGTCGCCCTAATTGCTATGGCAAATGGAATACTGTTCGAAATTGGAGAACTTATGAAACTCAACGAGTGGGTTGCAAATTGGTCTTCTTATGATGCGCTTTCCATAGAAGCCATCTTGGGTACTTTATTTGCGCCAATCATGTGGCTTATTGGTGTGCCTTGGGACGATTTAATGCCTATGGGACAGCTGCTAGGCATCAAGCTCGCGGCAAGTGAATTTGTTGGGTATATTCAATTAGCTGAATTAAAAAATGCGGCCAATGAAATTCATTTTAGCAGCCAAAAATCTATTGTCATGGCAACCTATATGTTATGTGGGTTTGCCAATTTTGCATCCATTGGTATTCAAATTGGAGGAATTGGCGGACTAGCGCCTAACCAGCGAAAAGTCCTTTCTAAATTTGGTTTTCATGCTGTTCTGGGTGGAACTATTGCTTCATTACTATCTGCTACGCTTGTAGGCGCACTGTTGGGATAATAGTTGAAAACCTTTTGAAAAACTATTTATTATAATGCGAGATATTTTGATCTAGCTTTTAATTTTACAAAAAAGAAACAATGCAGCAGTATTTAGATTTGGTTCGACGTGCCCGCAACGACGGAGCTGTTAAAGGAGACAGAACAGGAACAGGTACAAGAAGTGTTTTTGGTCATCAAATGCGCTTTGACTTATCAGAGGGTTTCCCCCTTGTTACAACCAAAAAAATACACCTGAAGTCGGTTATCCACGAACTGCTTTGGTTTATCAAAGGAGACACCAACACGGCCTATCTCACCGAAAATGGCGTGCGTATATGGAACGAATGGGCTGATGAAAATGGCGACTTAGGTCCCGTATACGGTCACCAATGGCGCAACTGGAACAGCGAAAATATCGATCAACTCAAACAAGTTATCGAAACGCTGAAAACAAACCCCAACAGCCGACGTATGTTGGTTTCTGCATGGAACCCAAGCGTACTGCCAGATACCTCAAAAAGTTTTTCCGAAAATGTTGCCAATGGAAAGGCTGCCCTGCCGCCATGTCACGCTTTTTTTCAATTTTATGTAGCAGACGGCAAGCTGTCATGTCAGTTATACCAACGAAGTGCAGATATTTTCTTGGGCATACCGTTTAATATCGCATCCTATGCCCTCCTCACTGAAATGATGGCACAAGTTTGCGGGTTTGAAGCAGGAGAATTTATCCATACGCTTGGCGATGCACACATATATACCAATCATTTTGACCAAGTTGAACTTCAACTAAGCAGAGATCCTAAACCACTATCCACCCTAAAACTTAACCCAAACATCAGCGACCTTTTTGATTTTAAATACGAAGACATTGAAGTCTTGAATTACGACCCGCATCCTGGAATTAAGGGCGCTGTCGCTGTTTAATTTTCATCTTATGTTTCGAAAAACAAAACCTTCATCAGCCATAGACCCACAACAGCTCTCGCTAGTTGAATATGCGCAAGAACGCATAGCCCAAAAAACATGGTTTCACAGGCATTTACTGGCATCACTTTTTCTCATTTTTTTCGCATTGATAGCCAACTTAGCTTTTGAATATAAGGCTGAATTTATGCCCTTTAACACCAAATGGTCGTTTGCCTTAGCCACCCTTTTAGGTGTGCTTTTGGTCATTCACTTTTTGCGTGTGTATGTATTTTATTCATTTATGGGCAACGCATGGGAAGCACAACAGATGGAGTTTCTCCTCGAAAAACAGGCGCTTAAAGTTGAAAAATTAAAACGCAATATGGACAAAGAAGCAGGGCTTAAAGCAAGTGCCGAATGGGAACGCGAAAATCAAAAAAGGAACATCACCATGATTGCTGCTGCCGCAGAAAACAATGCACTTGGGAAAGACAACAAACTCATCTGGCATCTGTCTGACGACCTAAAACATTTTAAAAATTTAACCAAAGGACACCATGTGATCATGGGCAGAAAGACCTTTGAGTCCATGCCCAAAGCACTGCCTAACCGCACCAATGTGGTAATCACCAGACAAAAAGATTACACAGCCGACGACGCAGATGTTGTGCACTCCTTGGAAGCTGCTTTGGCACTTGCGCAAGAAGACGAGCAACCCTTTATTATTGGTGGTGGTGAGATTTACAGACAAGGGCTGGCTTATGCAGACAGCATTGAACTCACTCGGGTTCATGCCGACTTTGAAGCCGATACCTTTTTCCCCGAAATAGACCCTACCAAATGGCGTGAGGTGTGGCGCGAAAACCGCGATGCAGATGAAAAGCATCAATACGCTTTTTCTTTTATCCGTTACGAAAAAATTAAAGCATGAATGTAGCAATGTTCCCTGGGCAAGGCGCCCAATTTGTTGGGATGGGCAAAGACCTATTTGACCAACACTCACTAGCACAAGATAGATTCAACAGCGCAAATGCACTTTTGGGCTTTTCGATTACAGACATTATGTTTGATGGTGATGCGGAGGCATTAAAAGAAACCAAGGTAACCCAACCTGCCATTTTTCTGCATTCCGTCATCAGCTATGAACTGGCAAAAAAAGCAAGTCCCGATATGGCAGCAGGCCATTCTTTGGGCGAATTTTCTGCCCTTACCGCTTGCGGAGCTTTGTCTTTTGAAGACGGACTTTCGCTCGTGTCTAAACGGGCGCAAGCCATGCAAGCAGCTTGTGATGTTACCAAAGGCACCATGGCAGCCGTATTGGCATTGGCAGACGATGTGGTGGAGCACGTGTGTCAAGACATGGACGGCATTGTAGTGGCAGCCAATTATAACTGCCCCGGGCAATTGGTTATTTCGGGTGCTTTTCCTGCCGTAGAGGCTGCTTGTGAAGTACTAAAAGAAAAAGGTGCCAAAGCAGCTTCCAAGGAGTGCACAACA
>OZSS01000459.1_pt1 | contig 19440 bp, 20 predicted proteins | sample 1779911 | NCBI WGS metagenome assembly OZSS01 (sample SAMEA2603589, study PRJEB24840) | metagenome | biome: Water; feature: Photic zone; material: Seawater sample | place: Mediterranean Sea | collected 2013-11-12 | depth 10 m | reverse complement strand
ATCACCAGCTGATACAAAAGAATTTCACCTAAAAGAACATGACACATTTAGTGTAAAGAAGTATTACCAAGTTCCCTTCCTCTAAAAGTTACTGAAACTTTTACATTTGCTTTTTTATCAATAAATTCCAAGATTTTCTTAAGCTTCACATCTATGTCGCCTCTTCCAATATTTGGTCTCATCTTAATCTCTTTCAGATCTATTTTTCTTTGATTCCTTTTCGATTGTGCTTTCTTCTTTTTTTGTTCAAATTTAAATTTTCCGTAGTCAATAATCTTTGCGACAAACGGTTCTTTATCGAAAGTTATTTGTAAAATATCTAAGCCCCGCTCTCTTGCAAGCTCTATCGCATCGCGCTTAATGAAATTTCCTAATTTTTCTCCTGTCTCTGATATAACAGTCAGCTTATCACCCTTCATGAATTCATTAATGGGTGCTTGTGGTGGTCTTCTTCTTTGAGGTCTCAATGTTTAAATATTTAAAAGTAGGTTGAATGATAATGCATTAGGCGGCATCAAGAAATATCGAAAAATTTTTCATAGGAAGAGAATGATATATAAAAATATGATTTTATCAAGATTTTACATCCCAAAGCGTGGAAGGGTTTTTCATTGATTTAAATTCAATAACGTAATTAAATGGATCGCTAACAAACATCGTCTCTTGTTCTGGAGGTCGTCCTTTGAATCTAACAAATGGTTCAAGCAGTATATTTGCATCATTATAATTTGATAATCTATTCTTAACATCATCAAAAGTCTTCCGGTCAAGGTGAATGCCAAAATGTGGTACTGGGATGTCACACATATCAACTATTTTTGATGTACTCAGTTCATTTTTCTGGAAATTTGGATCTTCGTGCAATGTTAGTTCATTGCCAAAGAAATTTATATCTTGCCAGTCGTCTTCTGATCTTCCAGCACTACAGCCCAATAGATCGCAGTAAAAACCTTTACCCTCACTTATCGAGGATACCTTCATTGCAAGATGAAACATTGATTGCATACTTAAGTATAAATTTCTTTAACAGAGGTTTGTATTTTTTTTGCTAAATCTTTTCTGATCCCAAGCTGACTTGAAATATTTTCAACTTCTAATTTTCCTATATTTTCTATTGAGCCAATTTTTTTGTAAATTTTATTTATGGTTTTAGGGCCAATACCTTTAATATCTTGCAAAAAGTGGGTTGTAAGTTTCTTTCTATTTATGCTTCTGAAATTTTTGATAGCAAATCTATGCGCTTCATCTCTTACATCAAGGAATATCTTTGATGCATCAAACTCTCTTCTAAATTCAACCTTCTTATTATCTACAAACAAATTTTCAATGCCATATTTTCTTTTTTCTCCCTTACCAAGTGAACTGAAAATAATTTTTGGAGCCATGATTCGAGTTTTAATGAAGTTTAGGTGTGTTTGACCACCGTCAATCAGTACAATATTTAGGGGAAAATTGTTTTTTAGATATCTTTTAATGCCAAAAATCAACGCATTTAAGTCGGAGTTGGAGTGTTTAACGGGAACTCGATAAAATCTGTACTTAGACTTATCTGGTCCGTTTTGGTCAAAATAAATACAAGAAACTGTTTTTATATCGCCTGCACCACCACTTACATCAAAACCTGCAATCCTAAGATCAGACGATATAATCTTAATGTTCTTTTCAATAAAATCTAATGATCTTGCATATTTCTGATTTTTTTGAAGCTTCAAACTAAGGAAGTTTTTTGCGTTTCTTTCAGCCATTTCTAGCCACTTTTTTTTCTTACCTGAAACTTTATTTAAAAAGTTAATTTTTGGAAAGAAAGGGTTATCTAAGATTTCTTGCGAACTAATAATTTCTTTTATTTGCGGATTTGCCAGCACAAGTCTGCTTACAAATTCTTCAGTTATTTCTTCCTTAGTTTTATTTAGAGGATTTCTATAAGTGTATTTTTTAATATTAGAGAAGGCATTATTTTCAATAATGCTTACCACAAAACATACTATTTCCTCAGAATAAGCAACACCTAAAACATTTATTTGGTCGCCACCTGCAAATATAACTTGGGTTTCTTCAACTTTTCTAAGCATTTCAATTTTTTTTCTTAACGCTAAGGCTTTCTCAAATTCTTCCGCTTCTGAAAGCTTGAGCATCTCTTGTTTAAGAGCCTTTAAAATATCTGAGAAATTTCCCCTAAGCACAGACTTAGCTTTGTCCACTTCATTGAGATATGATTCTCTAGAAATTTTACCCACGCAAGGTGCAGAGCACTTGCCAATCTGATACTGGAGACAAGGACGGGACCTGTTGCTGAAAAAAATATCATTGCAGGTTCTTAAACTAAAAATTTTTTGGATTTCAGATATCGCAGTTCGTGTTCCTTTTGCACTTACAAAAGGACCAAACAAATTTTTTTCTGCTTTTCTTGTTCTTTTAAAAAAAACACCAGGAAAATCATGTTTGGTATTTATTTCAATGTAGGGAAACGTCTTGTCATCTCTTAATAGGATGTTATATGGGGGTTGCTCAGTTTTAATTAGATTCTGCTCTAGCAACAAAGCCTCAGTCTCATTTTGAGTCTCTAAAAAGTCAACATCGTTAATTTTCTCAACTAATTTAGTTGTTTTATATTCTTTTAGTGATTTCGTGAAATAACTTTTTACCCGCTTTTTAAGATTTTTAGCTTTGCCTATATATAAGATCTTTTTGCTTTCATAGAATCTGTAAACACCTGTTGTTTCAGGAAAGCTTTGTATTTTTTTCTGTATGACTTTATTCACCTAAAAATTTTTGGGTATTTCTTTTTCCAAGTTCTACACCCCACTGATCAAAAGAATTTATGTCCCATATAAGACCTTTAATAATGGTTTTATTTTCCCAAATTGCAATGAGAGAGCCTATGCTATAAGGTGATAAATCCTTTAACTCTAATGTGGTGAAACCTCGGGAAAAGGTGTTCATGTGAGGCTTTGACTTTTCATTATTTTTTAAAGACTCAACTAATGCTTTAAATTGTGTATGGTTGAGCTCTTTGCCTTGTGTACAAATTATATTTGTATTGAATATTTTGGTGCCTTGATATAAAGATTGAAAAAATGAATGTTGTGCCTCTGGCCCAAACCCACCCCATACTATTTGACTGGTTTGATAATCAAGCATTTCGCCGGATTGACTTACTGATTTTCCATTTGATTCCATCTCTAACTGTTGTGCATACTTATAAAAATTCCTTAGCTTCCAGTCATAATTCAGAACAAGTTCGGTTTCATTATTTAAAACGTTGTTGTAGAAGATATCTTGGAGTGCCATTTTAAAGGGGATTGACGACATGCTTTTTGAGAGCATCTGATTGTCAATTAAAGCACCACCTTCAATAAACTGCTTATAAGCTCTATCACCCTCCAGCACTGATAGCATTAAAGAAATTGTACCCCATATTGAAAAACGACCACCCGTATCTTTATCTATATGAAAAATATTTCCTTCTGGAACTCCATAATCAATTGCTTTTTTTTCGTGAGAAGTAATTGCTATAGTTGAATCTAAAAACTTTCTTCCAGTTACATATTCATAAGCAGAGAGAGTCTCAAGGGTAGAAAAAGACTTTGAAGCTATAATTAACAAACAATTCTTCAAATCAACCCCAGTAAGCTTTTCTTCAAACTCTTGCTTATCACTTCCAGTGATATGAATCACTTTTTTTGAATAGTTATTTATAAGAGATTCGCCAATCAAAGACGGCCCAAGGTAAGAGCCACCAATTCCAAAAAAAATCACTTTTTCAAAATCAGCTAAACCTTTTTTAAAGGGTGACGTATCTGCGAGCTTAATCGGATTAGAAAAATTTTTCTTTCTGTAATTAAAATGACTTACAGATTTATTTTCAGATAAGTTTGTTATTTTTCCATCATAAACATCTTTATATTTTTTAAGAGTGCCTTTATTTTGGCAGTAATTTTGAATGTCATTGATAAAATCTTCGGGCAATCTTTGATGTTGAAAATCAACAGTTATATATTCCGTTTGTAGTTTTTCACACCAAAGATTTGCGCTTGAGTCATATTTATTTGGAGTAAAAATGTCTTTTAAGTTCATAAATAATCATTAAAAGCTTTTACTTTGTCAGCTGCTTCAGTAATTGGTCTTCCCACTACTATGTAATCTGCCCCATAGGCATATGCCTCATTAGATGATAAGACACGTTTTTGATCGTCATCTCCTTTGATATTTCTTATGCCTGGAACGACTTTTAATTTTTTAAAATCAGCAAGCAATGGAAGTTCCTTTGGACTACAAACAATTCCATCAATTTCAGTTCTAGATGCTAAATCTTTCAAGACTTTAATTTGTTGTTCAACATCTCTGTTATAAAGTTCAATCACATCGGTCTGATCAAGACTTGTAAGGAGGCTAACGCCAATAATTTTTGTGTTGCCCTTAGATTTACATGCATCATAAATCATCTTTTCTCCACCAGATAAATGAATTGTAGTCATTACAACACTTGAGCTTGAAATCTCGTTGATTGTTTTTTTAACAGTATTAGGAATATCGTGAAGTTTCAAATCTAGAAAAATTTCAAACCCCTTTTCTGAAAGGAGTTGAATCACTTTATTACCACAAGAGGTATAGAGCTGAAGGCCAACTTTTACTAAGCACTTTGATGGATCGATATATTTTATAAATTCGTTAACTTCTTGAAAACTAGAAAAATCTAGAGCTACTATTAGTTTTTTTGACAACATAAAGTCTTTTATTTTAACTCATGCAAGTTAAGAAACTAAGCTCAGTGAAATTCTTTCTCTCTCTGAATCCATTGCGCTTATTGAGACCGTAATTTCGTCTTCAGGTTTAAATAATTCTTCAACTTTCTGTTCACCAGTTTCAATCTCTGAATGATGAATTAAACCATCAATACCACCCTCGAGTTCTACAAATATTCCAAAGTCTGTGACTGACTTTATTTTTAATTTCTCAAGAATATCCCCAACATTGTGCTTATCCTCAAATTCTTTCCAAGGATTTGAAATTGTATGCTTTCGGCTTAATGCCACTTTCCTTTCTTCAAGATCAATGTCCATAATTTTTACTGAAACTTTATCACCCTTATCTAAAATCGAAGCTGGATTTATATTCTTATTTTTCCAGTCAAGGTCTGTAATATGAACTAAACCTTCAATATTTTCATCTAATTTTACAAAACAACCATATTCCGTTGTCTGAGCAACTGTGCATTCAATAATTTGACCAATATGATATTTCTTTTCTATGTCTTGCCATGGATCATCTGAAAGTTGTTTTAAACCGAGAGATACCCTCATTTTCTCTTTGTCGAATGATAAAACCATAAACTCCATCTTTTCTCCAACATTAAGCATTTCTTTTGGATGTGCGACTCTTTTCCATGAAATATCGGTTATGTGTAAGAGGCCATCAAGACCTCCAAGATCAACAAAAGCACCATAATCTGTCAGGTTCTTTACCGTTCCCTCAATTTTCTCTCCCTCTTTAATAATTTCAAGCAATCTGTCTCTTTCCTCAGAGTTTTGCTCTTGAAGAACAGCTTTTCTGGAAAGAACAATATTTGTGCGTTTCTTGTCAAATTTCATCACCTTGAATTCTAAAACTTGTCCAGTTAAGTCTGGATAGTCTTTGCCGCCTTTGGGGTCTATTAACGAGCCAGGCAAAAAAGCTTTAATAACGTCTATGAAAACTGTGAAGCCACCCTTAACTTTATATACAACTTTTCCTTGCAAATAAGTTCCATTGTTGAAGCTATTTTCAATTATTTCCCAAGTTTCTTGTTTTCTCGCTTTTTCTCTTGAAAGTCGGATTTCACCAAATCCATCATCTAATGCGTCTAGGATTACTTCCACTTCGTCACCCTCAGACACAAGAACTTTATTAGTTACATCTTTAAATTCATCAACTGATACAAGCCCGTCTGATTTAAAGCCTATATCTAAGGTGACCCATTTTTTTCCAATGTTCATTACATTGGCTTTTACAAGTGCCCCTTGAGATAGATTAAAGTTATTAAAACTCTCGTCTAACAGCTTTTGCAACTTATTTTCAGTATCTTTCATTTATTAAATTTATTATCTTTACCGCAGCATCCTCAACTGACTCAGAATCGTTTTGTATAACAACAGAATCTTCAGAAATTTCTAAAGGGGAATTTTCCCTTTCAGAGTCACTTTTATCTCTGAGAATAATCTCGTTTCTGAGTTCAGAGATATTAACCTTTTGTCCAGTATTTCTCAACTGATTTGCTCTTCTTTCTACCCTGGTTTCTAACTTAGCTGTAAGAAAAATTTTGATCTTTGATTCTGGCAAAAGTACTGAAGCCATATCTCTCCCTTCAGCAACAAGACCTGGCTTCTTAAGGAAAGATCTTTGAATCTTATATAACTTTTTTCTCACATTAAGATTTTTGGATAAAATTGATGCAAGCTTCGTCAGTTTTGGACCTCTAAGTTGACTAGATATGTTTTCCTCCTTGAAAATTACTTGCTCCAAATTTTCATTAAGAACAAAAGTAAAATTTTGAAACTCATGTAAAAAATCTATATTTTTCAAATGCGTGAAGGCGAACACCCTATAAATCAAACCACTATCAAGGTAATTCCAACCCAATTGTGATGATATCGTTTTTGCAATAGTGCCTTTACCAGAGCCTGAGGGACCATCAATTGTAACTATTGGTAACATTTTTCAATCAAATTAAAAAATTTTGGAAATGACGTATCAACACAACTAGTGTCGTCAAAATTTATAGTTTTATTGATCCGCAATCCAGCAATGACAAAGCTCATAAGCATTCGATGATCACCATTTGTAGTAATGCTTAAATCTTTATTCATGTTGTGCTCTTTAGGGTTTATCTCAAAACCATCTTCAAATTCTCTGAGCTCAATATTAGGATTAAATTTTTTTAGATTTGACAATAATAGAGATATCCTGTCTGATTCTTTGTACCGAAGTTCTTTTGCACCTCGAACTACTGTTTTTCCTTGGGCAAACATAGCAAGAATTGCAATCAATGGTATTTCATCAATAAGGTTTGGTACCATATCACCCAAGATTGTTACCCCCTTGAGCGGCCCTGCAATTGAAGCTTTTAAATCCGCACGTGGTTCATTAGAAATAATTCTTAAATTCTTTTGTTCAATTTTTGCACCCATTTCTTTTAAGATATCTAAAAAAGCTGTTCGTGTTTTATTTACACCAACGTTTTTGATTTCGTTTATTCTGCCAGTGAGAATATCCGCTGCTAAAAAATAAGCGACGCATGAAAAATCTTTAGGAATATCAATCTTCTTTTTTGTTAGTTTTTTTCTTCCATCAAAAAAAATTTTTTTTCCTTCTTTTTTTATTAAACCATCGCACTCCTCAAGCAACCTCTCCGTGTGATCTCGTGAAATTAAATGCTCTTCGATTTCGATTTGACTACCTGATGAGACTGCTGCCATCAAAAGGCACGATTTAATTTGTGCACTTGCTATTTCTAAGTGGTATTTAAACTTTGGTTTTAATTCTGACCGGTTTATTTTAATCGGTGCAAATTTATTGTTGGTAAGCTCAATCTTTGCACCCCATTCTGAAAGCGGATCTGCTATTCTCTTCATGGGTCTTTTCGATAATGACGTATCTCCCAAAAGGATTGCTGCTTCTCCCAGTCCTACAATGTATCCAGTCAGAAGTCGCATCCCAGTTCCAGAGTTTCCTAAATCAAGTTCAACATCTTCTCTCGAGCTTTTTAAAGCATTAGCAGCCTCCATGGTATGCTTCACATCTTCACTAATTTCTTTCCCATCAAAATCAAGACCTAAAATTGCACATCTTTGTGCAATAGATTTATCAATGGGAATTCCTCTCATAGTAAATACTTTTTTATATCATTAATGACTTTATCAATATTGGTTTTATTATCCTTAAAAATCTCTTCCCAGAGATCTTTATTTGCATCTGATAATCTCAATATTTCTTTCAAGCTAGTCCCTGAATATTTATTAAAGTTAATTCCTTTGTCATCAAGGATTTGTCTGTAAATAAAACTAAACAGATGAGGAAAATGGCTTAAATATGCATAAGTCTCGTCGTGTTCATCAATACGCATAACTGATGTTTTTGCTCCTAACGAATTCCAAAATGTCTGTAATTTACTCATGCAGTCTAAGTTTTTGCTCTCAATCAAGATCACCTCCTTATCACTTATTAAATTATGTACTGCATTATTTGGCCCAACTTTGTGACTACCACAAATTGGATGAGAAGAAACAAAGTTTTCTGGTAAATCAGTGTTGGTAAGAAACTTTTTTGAACTTGAAATATCGGTAATAGTTGAATCAGGAAATTGCGAGGAAATTTTTAATAAAGCATTTAGAACAAGCTCTTGTCTAAGGCAAATAACAATTAGATCGAATTCGCCTTCAACATCATCTATGCTATTGAAGATTTTCTGATATATGCCTTTTTCATGCAGGCATGAAACATAATTCAGATTCTCCTCGACACATGACACTTTTTTATTATTTATTGAAAGAGCAATAGAGGTGCCCATAAAACCAGAGCCAATGATAAGAACACTATTCATTTTTTTGAACTCTTAAAGAAGTCTCAAGTATGCTCTCAAAAATAGTCTTAAGATCTTCATTAGGATAATTACATTCTATTTCTGAAATTTTTTTAAGAATTTGATTATGTCTTTGTTTATCAAAAAAATCTTTCTTAATTTTTCTTTTAATCACCCCAATTTCTTTTGAAATCTGAAGTCGAGATTCTAAAAGACTTATTATTTCAATATCAAGACTATTTATTTCATTTCTCAAAATTAGTAAGGTCTTCTCATCCATACTTTTTCTCAAATTCTTCCATAAAACTTGCAAGTGCTTCTACTGAGGAAAGCTTCATTGCATTATAAATGCTTGCTCGCATCCCCCCAACTGACCTATGACCTTTTAGGTATTTAAGCCCCTCTGAATCCGCCTCATCAACAAATTTCTTCTCTAACTTCTCATCTAAGAGGGTAAATACAACGTTACATCTAGATCTTTGTTTTGGATTTACAGGATTTAAATAAAAATCAGACGAATCAATAATGTTGTAAAGAAGGGATGATTTTTTAATACTAAGCTTTTCCATTTCTGAGATCCCACCTGATCTCTCATACCAATCAAAAATTTTTCCTGCCAAATACCAGCCAAAAGTGTTTGGGGTATTCAACATTGAGGATTGTTCAAAATGCGATTTATAGTTGAGCATATTTGGTAAGGCTGGGTTTGATTTTTCAAGTAGATCATCCTTAATAATTATCAGTGTTATGCCAGCGGCACCAAAATTTTTTTGAGCGCATGCATAAATAAAATCGTATTTCGATATATCCAAACTTTCGGAGAATATACAAGAACTCATATCGACAAAACTTGGTACATCAAAATTTGGATCTGAATTTATTCTGATGCCTTGAATTGTCTCATTTTTACAGTAGTGGACATATGCTGAGTCAGAAGCTATAGACCAATCTGAAATATCCTTGATTGAAGTGTAGTTATTTTTTTTTGCACTTGTGCAGACTTTTACTTCACATATCTTTATAGCCTCCTTTATGGCCTTACTTGACCATGAGCCAACGTCAGCATAAGCAGGTACTAATTTGGTTGCAAAATTCATTGGTATCATAGAAAATTGCAAGGTAGCGCCACCCTGTAGAAAGATTATTTTGTACTCGTCTGGTACATTCAATAACCTTCTGGCGGATGCCGCAGCTTTTTCTGCAATATCCACAAAAATTTTATCCCTATGGCTAATCTCAATTATCGAGGAACCAATTTTATTGAAATTGAGAAACTCATTTTTAACCTCTTCCAATACATCCGCAGGGATTATTGCGGGGCCCGCGCTAAAGTTATGAGTATTATTCTTCATCAAGAGTTTCTTTAAAACCTACGGCATCGACAAGTTTTTCTTCTTCTCTTGTTGTAACAACCTTCACTCCCTGAGTGTTCCTTCCAATGATGCTTATCTGATCAACTTGAGTTCTTATAAGGGTTCCCCTGTTGCCTATAAGCATAACCTCATCTCCATCTACTACCTGTACTGCAGAAACCATTCTGCCGTTTCTTTGGGAAGTATTTAAAGCTATTACTCCCTTACCACCACGTTTTTGGCCACTAAACTCAGAGATATTGGTTCTTTTACCGTAACCATTTTCACTTACTGTTAGAAGATGGGACTCAGGATTTACTTTTATTATTGAGATTACTTTATCACTTTTAGCAATATTCATTCCTTTAACTCCTCTTGTTGACCTGCCCATAGGCCTAACGTCTGTTTCTTTAAATCTGATTGCCTTTCCCGATTCAGAAGCTAAACAAATTTCATCATTTCCCTGTGTTATTACCGTTCCAATAAGTTTATCTCCCTCATCAAGGTTTATTGCTCTGAGTCCAGGAGCATATTTCTTTTGAAACGCAGTAAGGGCTGTTTTTTTAACAACCCCATTTCTAGTCGCCATTAATACGAAACTTCCCTCGGAATACTCATCCACAGGAAGAAAAGATGTGACTTTTTCATCATCTTCTAGTGGTAAAACATTAGAAATAGGTCTACCTTTTGCTGTTCTTCCCATAAGTGGAAGCCTATAAATCTCTAGCCAATGGACCTTTCCTTTGGTTGTGAAACATAAAACTTGGACATGTGTATTTAAAACAAGTACTTGTTTAATGAAATCCTCGTCCCTAAGAGCAGAGGCTGTTTTCCCAACACCACCCCTTCTTTGTGATCTATACTCCGCAAGTTGCTGTGTCTTGACAAAACCATTATTTGAAATTGTGAAAACCCTTTCTTCTTCTGGAATTAGATCAGCATCATCAATAGTTAGTCTTCTTTCGATAATTTCTGTTCTTCTTTCGTCACCAAAATTTTCTTTTATTTCTATAAGCTCCTCTTCAACGACTTCTACAAGCCTTGCTTTATTCGAAAGAATTTCTTGAAGTTCTTTTATTTGCTTAACAATCTCTTCGTATTCTTCGTTTAATTTATCTGTTTCAAGTGCTGTAAGTCTACTAAGCCTTAACTCTAGAATTGCTTTTGCTTGAACCAACGAAAGCTTGTACTCAGAATCAACTAAACCAAAACCCTCTTCTAGCCCCTCAGGCTTACAAATATTTGGGTCTGCAACTTTATCAAGCAGTGGTTTAATTGTTGTGGCTGACCATTTTCTTTCACAAAGCCTATCAGCAGCAACTTTGGAATTATCTGATTTTTTTATGATCTCAATTATTTCATCAATGTTTGCAATGGCAACAATTAATCCCTCCAAGACATGGCCTCTTTCCTTAGCTTGCCTAAGTTCAAATATTGATCGGTTTGTAATGACATCCTTTCTGTGATCAAGAAATATATTTAGAAGTTGTTGAAGATTACAAAGCTGTGGCTTGCCATCTACAAGAACCACATTGTTTATTCCAAAGACTTGCTCTAACTGCGAATTTTTTATTAGGTTGTTTAATACTACTTCCGGTACTTCCCCTTTTTTAAGTTCGATAACAACTCTCATGCCGTCTTTATCAGACTCGTCCCTTATCTCTCCAATTCCTTCAAGTTTTTTCTCTTTAACTAATTCAGCAATTCTTTCAAGCATTCTTGCTTTATTTACCATAAAAGGAATTTCTGAAATAATTATTGCTTCCTTTCCTGACTTCATCTCTTCTATTGATGTTTTTCCTCTAACATAGACTTTTCCCTGGCCAGTTCTATAGGCCTGCTGTATACCATCAATACCAGTAATAATTCCCCCCAAAGGAAAATCTGGTCCTTTTACAATTTTTAAGAGGTCGTCAATCAAGCAGTCAGGGTTTTTTAAAATGTATAAACATGCATCTAAAATCTCTGTTAAATTATGAGGAGGAATATTTGTTGCCATTCCTACAGCAATGCCTGAGGAGCCGTTTATCAAAAGATTTGGAATACGTGTTGGAAGCACATCTGGAATATCCTCTGTACCGTCATAATTTGGTGAATAACTAACCGTTTCTTTTTCAATATCAGCTAGGATTTGATCTGTAATTTTCTGCATTCTAATTTCTGTATATCTCATTGCGGCTGCAGAATCGCCATCAATACTTCCAAAATTTCCTTGGCCTTGAATTAATGGGTATCTTAAAGAAAAGTTTTGGGTCATTCTTACAATTGCATCATAAACAGCAGTATCACCGTGTGGATGGTATTTACCAATAACGTCTCCCACTACTCTTGCAGACTTTTTATTTGGTTTGTTGTATGTATTGGAAAGCTTATGCATAGCAAAAAGAATTCTCCTATGAACTGGTTTCATACCATCTCGAGCATCAGGCAAAGCACGACCAACTATGACACTCATAGCATAGTCCAGATAGGACTTTTTTAACTCATCTTTAATATCTACAGAAAGGACTTCTTTAGCAAAATCTTGCACAATGTTATTTTACCATAAGCAGAGATACTAATCTTTAAATTCGCTCACTAATTTAGAGATAGTTTCCTTTGCATCTCCAAATAACATTCTAGAGTTTTCTTTGAAAAAGAGAGGGTTTTGAACTCCAGCAAAACCAGAGGACATCGATCTTTTTAACACTATCACGGTTTTAGATTTATGCACCTCCAATATGGGCATACCATAAATTGGACTTCCTGGTTCTTCAGTTGCAGATGGGTTCACAACATCGTTCGCCCCTATAACTAAGACGACATCAATCGTACTCATTTTTGGATTCAGATCTTTAGGTTCAAATAGGTCATCATAAGATACATTTGCCTCTGCAAGCAGAACATTCATGTGGCCTGGCATTCTTCCTGCGACTGGATGAATACCAAATGATACATCACAACTGTTTTCTTGAAGCAAATCACCTAATTCTTTAACAACATGCTGTGCTTGTGCTACTGCCATTCCATACCCTGGAACGACTAAAACTGAGCTGGCAGATTCTAAAATGAGATAAGCATCTTCAGAGGAAATAGGTCTAATTTCGCCATCAACTTCACCTTGACTAGAAGAACTACTTTTATATCCTACAAAAAATATATTGTATAAATCCCTGTTCATTGATTTTGCCATTATTAAAGTTAGAACTAATCCTGAAGCACCAACTAGACAACCAGCAACAATTAATGCTGTATTAGATAGCACTATACCCGCTAAAGCAGCTGCAATGCCTGATAAAGAGTTAAGTAAAGAAATAACCACTGGCATATCTCCTCCTCCAATGGGAAGAACAAAAACTAAGCCAGCAAAAACTGAAACTACCAGAAAAATGAAAAAACTTAATTCAAAATTAGGTTGGAAAGAAAGGCTTATACCAAAAGACTGAAGTAAAATATAAGAACTAAAAAGACCAAGGTATGCAAGACAAATTATTAGCAGATACTTGGACAACGAATTAAGAAAACTTGGAGTAGACTTCAAATATTCTGAAAGCTTAAAAAATGCAATAAGACTCCCAGAAAAAGTAAGGCCGCCTATAAATATAGTTAATGCTCCGATAAGTGTAATTACATTTACACTGTTAAGGTTTTGAAGCTCCGACCAAGCAAGCAGATACGACGATAGGCCACCAAAACCATTAAAAAGCGCTACCATCTCAGGTATCGATGTCATTTTTACTCTTATCGCAAATAAAGATCCTATAAGACCTCCAATCAACATAGCTGAGAGTACGAGTATCGGATTCACAACTTCTATCAGCGAAACAATTACAGCTAAAAGCATACCAATCGATGATACCAAGTTACCAGCTGGTGCTGAGTCCTCTTTAGATAACATTTTTAGTCCATAAATGAACAAAATTGCTGAAAAAATATAGGCGACTTCTTGAAAAGACCCAATACTAAACATATTCATTTCTTTTTAAACATCCTAAGCATTCTATTTGTTACCAAATAACCTCCAAAAACATTTATTGACGCAAACAATACTGCAAAGAAAGCAAGAAAAGTTTGAAGTGTGCCCTCGGTTCCTAGGGATAAAGCTCCAACCAAGGTAATTCCACTTATGGCATTTGCGCCTGACATTAGGGGAGTGTGAAGAGTGCTGGGAATTTTAGAAATAAGCTCTAAACCTAAAAATATTGAAAGAACTAAGATAAAAAATAATAATAAATATATTTCCATCATTTAAAAACCTCATTAGTTATTTTTCCTTTATTCACCAGAAGAGCAGATTTTATAATTTCATCTTCAAAATCAATCTCTAGATCGCCTTGTTCTTGATTATAAAATTCCAGAACAAAATTTATAAGATTATTGCTCAGGGCAAATGAAGAATGATTAGCCGTGAAAGAAGGGAGGTTAGAAAGACCCATTATTTTTACTCCCTTATGGTTAACAATTTGATTGATTTTTGATCCTTCAACATTGCCCCCACTCTCTACTGCCATGTCAAAGATTACGCTTCCTGGCTTCATGCTTTCAATAGTCTCTTTGTCGATGATACTTGGTGCAGGTCTTCCAAAAATTTGAGCGGTTGTTATTACAATATCTGATCTCACGCAGACATCTTTTTGGAGCATTTTCTGTTTTTGAATTTGCTCAGATTTAAGTTCTTTTGCATATCCTTGTGTAGTCTCTTCTGTTGCTCCAAGATCAATTTTAACGAATTTAGCTCCTAACGATTTAACCTGCTCCTCCACTACCTCTCTCGTGTCAAAAGCTTCAACTTTTGCGCCTAACCTTTTTGCAGTTGCTATAGCCTGTAATCCAGCAACTCCAACCCCTATCACAAAAATATTCGCTGGTTTTAAAGTTCCAGCAGCAGTCATCATCATAGGTAAAGCAAGATTTAATTCTTTTGCAGACTCTATCACTGCTACATATCCAGCTAAATTCGATTGACTACTTAGAACATCCATTTTTTGTGCTCTTGATATTCTTGGAATGAACTCCATGCTAACTGCGGAATTACCTCTCTGAGAAAAACCTTCAAACTGTGCTTTTGATGTGAAGGGATCCATTAATCCTATAAAAAATGAATCTTTCTTCATTATTTTTATCTCTCCTACACCAAGGGGAGAAGTTGAAAAAAGAATATCAGAAGATCTAATACAATCCTGTCTATCCGTAGCTTTGGCCCCTAAATTTTCTAAGACGCTATCCTCTAAGTCAATGCCCTTGCAAAGTCCACTTTCAAAAGAAATATCTATACCTATATCGAGTATAGGTTTGATACTATCAGGATGAAGAGTTGTTCTCTTGTCACCAGAATTGTTTGGTAAAATAGCCCCTAAAATCATCGAAATATATAATTGAATCTCAGATATACTTTAACTTATGAAAAACTTTGATCAACAAGAATTAGATAAATTTTCCAAATTGGCAAAAGATTGGTGGAATCCTTCAGGAAAATTTAAACCTCTTCATTTAATCAATCCTCTTCGGTTTGATTACATTAAAAGTAAGATTGATCTTAAGAGTAAAAAAGTTCTTGATATTGGTTGTGGAGGTGGAATTTTATCTGAAAGCCTCGCAAGAGCTGGATCAGATGTAAAGGCAATTGATCTAGCAGATGGACCCCTTAGTGTTGCTGAAATTCGCAGAAGAGAAACAAACCTAAATATATCTTATGAAAAGTGCTCTACTTCTGAACTGGTAGATAGAGGTGAGAAATATGATGTTATAACTTGCCTAGAAATGTTAGAGCATGTCCCAGAGCCCAGGCTGATTGTTGAAGAGTGCAGCAAACTACTAAAGGCAAAAGGACACGTATTTTTTTCAACAATAAATAGGAATATGAAATCTTTTTTACTCGCAATAGTAGGAGCAGAGTACGTATTAAATATACTTCCAACTGGAACACATGATTTTGATAAGCTCATAAAACCATCAGAGTTAAAAGAATATATTGATAAAACAAGTTTGAATTTCGAAGAAATTAGAGGAATGCTTTATCTTCCTTTTTTTGACATTGTAAAATTGAATGATGATCCATCAGTTAACTACATAATTCATGCAAGAAAAAAATAGAGCTGCTGTCTTTGATCTTGATGGAACACTGCTTGATTCAGGAATAACATTTCATAGAATTGTGAACGAGCTTAAAAATAAGTTGGGGCAGTCTGAGGTAGACTATGAGCTGGTTCGCAAATACTCATCAAGAGGAGCAAGCCTAATCTTAAAAAACTGCTTCCCAAATATTGATGAAAAATTGTTGAAAAAATTAAGAAATGATTTTCTTAAAAGATACGAAGAAATTATCGTCGATAATTTAGTTCTATATGAAGGTGTTGAGGTAATGTTAGAAAATTTACAAGGAAAAGGTATTAAATGGGGAATAGTTACAAACAAATCACAAAAATATACCCATCCAATAGTAGAAAAACTTGGGTGGCTGTCTGTGCCCTTAATTTGTCCTGAAGATGTAGCAGTTGCGAAGCCAGACCCCGAAGGACTATTGAAAGTCCTTAAAAAATTGGAGTGTGAACCAAAAGTTTCATTCTACATTGGGGATCACGAACGTGACATTGAAACAGGAATAAATGCTGGCACAATGACGGTATCTTGCTCATGGGGATATTATGAGAGTGATCCTAAATCTTGGAATGCAAATTTTTTTATTGATAATCCTTTGGAGCTTATAAGATGCTTGTAAAGAAGGTTCCAGAGTTTAGCCCACCGCCAGAATTACTAGAAGGTAAGAATATTTTAATTACTGGTGCAGGCTCTGGAATTGGTCGACAGTTAGCAATCGATTTTGCTCAAAAAGGGGCAAACTTAATACTAATGTCAAAAGATTTCAAAAAATTAATGTCCGTTCAGGATCAGATCAAAGGAAAGAACAACAAAGAACCTCTAATCATTGAATTTGACTTTCTAAAGGCTAAGGATAAGGAATATAAAAGGCTTTCAGAAGGTATTGATAAACATATTTCGTGTCTAGATGGCCTTGTCCATGTTGCTGCGGTGCTTGGTTATATTTCACCATTTATGAGCACATCGTTGGGCCAGCTAAAAACAGTTATGGAAGTCAATTTTGAAAGTAATTTTTTGTTAACACAACTTTTAATGCCTCAACTTTTAAAAGCAAGATCGCCGTCTGTTATTTTTACAAGTTCTGGAGTTGGAAGAAGACCAAGGGCACTCTGGACTAGTTATGGTATTTCGAAAGGAGCAGTAGAGGCGTTTATGCAGACATTAGCAGATGAATATGAGAATAATATTAGATTTTGCACCTACAACCCAGGTGCCACCAAAACTGCCATGAGAGCTCAAGCTTTTCCAGCAGAAGATCCAAATACAGTTAAACTTCCAAATAAATTAACCAATGATTTTTTATGGCTGCTCTCTGAGGAAAACAATACGACAGGTATAGCCTTTGATTATAGTAAGTTAGAGACTAAATGACCTTGTAAATTTTTTTCAAATTCTGAATATCCCTATTATTGACTTTCTTCCATTCACCTGGCTTGAGGGTTTTTGGCAACTCAATTGAACCATACCTTAGCCTAATCAGTCTGTTTACAGTTAATTCTTGGGTTGCCCAAAGTTTGCGTACCTCCCTATTCTTGCCAGAAAAAAGACAGACATAAAACCAATGATTCTTTGATAACCTTTTTTTCTTTACCTCAACAATATCTGAGAAATTAGATTCTAAACCATTGATCTTCACTCCCTTTAATAGTTTTGAAATCTTCTCATTTGAAATATCTCCATAGACTCTACACAAGTACTCACGATCAATACCACTTGATGGATGAGAAAGCATATTTGAAAAATCACCATTATTTGAAAATAACAATAATCCTGATGTGTTTACATCAAGACGCCCAATCATTATCCATTTTCCTTTTTTTCTGGTTGGCAAATTTTTGAAGACACTATCGTTTTTTTCTGAACTTGCATTTGAACATATTTGGCCTAAAGGTTTGTGATACATTATGACTTCAAGTGGAGCAGACAAATCCGCTATATGCTGAGAGCCGTTAATTTCAATAATATCGTTGTCCTTAATAGCAATGTCAGACTTAACCAATTTTGAATTTACGAAGATTTTATTTTCTGAAATATAATTCTTAGAAGCTCTTCGATTTGTAAAGCCTAAATTTGATAAGTATTTAGATATTTTTTGATCTTTCAGCATCTACATCGTTCTGCAAAGAAAGCTCTGGGTCAATACTTAAAACATCAGGCAAGTTTGGTAATTCTGGTAACTCACTAAGTGATTTTAAAGAAAAATCATCTAGAAATTTTTGAGTTGTAATAAACAATGCTGGCCTACCGGGGACGTCCCTATAACCTTTTATTTTTGCCCAACCTTGATCAATAAGTAGTTTTACTACACTTGTTGCAACACTTACACCTCTAATTTCTTCAATATCCCCTCTTGTTACTGGCTGCATGTAAGCAATAATAGAAATAGTTTCAAGAGTTGCTCGCGACAACTTAAGAGGTTTAACCTCCCACAATTTTGCAACATCTTCTGAAAAATCTTGTTTAATTTGAAACCTATAGCCACTTGCAACTTCAATTAATTCAACTGCTTTTCCCTCATAATCTTTTTTTACCTGAAAGAGTGCTGAAATAATTTTTGATTTTTTTTCTTCATCTTCTACTTCAAATAAATCAATAAGATTATTAAGAGATAATGGTCTGTTTGCAGAGAATAGAATTGCTTCAACTCTATCTTTAAGATTTTTCAATGTAGTATCTCCTCAGTATTTTTAAAATAAAGCTCACCAAACTGCTCAGCTTGAACGACTTCAATATAGCCCTTACGGTTAAGCTCTAAAGCTGCAACAAGGATTACTGAAATGGCTAATTTTGATTCACCTTTTAATACCAACTCTGGTAAAGAAATAAAATCACGTGTTTTTAAACTTTCTAGCAATAATTTCATTTTTGATTCCACAGAAATATTTTCTAAAGTGACTTTATGGCTTTGCATGTTGTTAAGTTGTTCCAGAATAGATCTAAGAGCAAATGAAAGATCATTTTTGTCATAGAAATTTCTGGGTTTTGGAAGTTCAAATTCAGGAAGTTTCGCAGCCGCTCCAAATATATCTCTATCAACTCGAGGAAGCTCATCTATTTCAAGACTCACAGCTTTAAATCTTTGATATTCCTGTAGCCTTCTAATTAATTCAGCTTTTGGATCGCTATCAACTTCATCATCTTCTTGAGCTCTAGGTAAGAGAATTCTGGATTTAATTTCTGCAAGATAAGCTGCCATTGATAAGTAGTCTCCTGCAAGCTCATATTCCATGGTATCCATTAGACTGATATAAGAAATATATTGATCAGTTATATCTACGAGGTTTACTTCCAGAATATCTAGGTTTTTTCTTTGGATTAGGTAAAGAAGAAAATCCATTGGGCCTGAAAAAACATCCAATAACAGAAGAAGTGCTTTTGGAGGAATATATAAATTTTCAGGAAGTTCATTTATTTCCGAGCCTTTGACCTTTGGAAGGTCAATTTCTTTTACAC
>OZSS01000458.1_pt1 | contig 19441 bp, 24 predicted proteins | sample 1779911 | NCBI WGS metagenome assembly OZSS01 (sample SAMEA2603589, study PRJEB24840) | metagenome | biome: Water; feature: Photic zone; material: Seawater sample | place: Mediterranean Sea | collected 2013-11-12 | depth 10 m | reverse complement strand
TTATTTTTAATACAAGTGATTCTTAGTATTCCTTTTAAGAATGACACTCGCTGGCATAAAAATTGGGATCTCATAAAAAGACTTTTTGCAATTTGCCTCATCAATACTGCGGCTATAATTGGTATTTACAGTTATGATTATACGGGTATACTCAGCCCAGTAGAAATTAAATCTATAGCCCTTGAACATGGGTATTATGCATTACTATCAATGGTAGCTGTATTTTTTTGCATAAAAAATAAGGTAATCCACAAATAATTTTAGCACTCAATTAATAATTCTTTGATACTGAATTAACCTTGGAATAAATAAACATCAGTTATTTAGTAAAAAAAATGGATACTGTATTAGTTGGAGACATCTATGTAAATGTTGAGTGTACCTGTGGAAACACAAATAATCCCTATAACTTGTGCGATGGCTCACATTGGTCATGTAAATAACCCAATGTTTCTGTTGATCATTTAAAAACAAACCCTTTGTTTCTTAAAATAGAACCTTAACAGTTGGTTCTATAAATCAAGAATTACCGCATTCTGACTTTTCTTATTTCATTGCGTTATATATTTTTTGTAAATTGTTTTTTACTAACCATATACCAAAATGAAATCAAAATATTTTTTAGGTTTATTTATTGCCCTTGCTTTTTCATGCCAAAATGAAATTAAGGTCCTAACAGTTGAGGGAGTAAATGACCAAGTACTATCCAACGCAAACATGTATAAAGGTGACTGGCTTACTTATGGAAAAAATTATTCAGAAGATAGGTTCAGTAGTTTAAATCAAATAACTAAGGAAAACATTTCAGATTTGGGCCTCGCATGGCACATAAATCTTGGAACTAAAAGGGGTATTGAAGCCACTCCAGTGGTCGTAGATGGAATTATGTTTTTAACTGGACCTTGGAGTGTTGTTTATGCAATTGATGTAAGAGAAGGAGAAATTCTATGGACCTATGACCCTAAGGTCCCCAAAGAAACAGGAGAGTTAGCCTGTTGTGATGTGGTTAATCGAGGTGTATCCATTTATAAGGGAAGTGTTTTTGTAGGGACATTAGACGGTCGCTTGATCTCACTTGATTCAAAAAAAGGAAGTGTTAATTGGACCGTTGACACCATTGAAGGGTTTAGAGACGAATGGAGTTATACCATCACTGGTGCTCCTAGAGTTTTTGATGGAAAAGTGTTAATTGGAAATGGCGGTGCAGAATATGGTGTGAGAGGTTTTTTTACAGCATATGATGCAATGACAGGTGCTAAAATATGGAGGTTTTATACTGTCCCAGGTGACCCAAAAAAGCCTTTTGAATCAGAAGCAATGAAAAAAGCTGTGGAAACTTGGAACGGAGAATGGTGGAAATATGGTGGCGGTGGAACCACCTGGGATTCTTTTGCCTACGATCCAGAGTTAGAGTTGGTTTATGTAGGCACTGGCAATGGCTCCCCCTGGCATCAAGAAATTAGGAGTCCCGGTGGCGGAGATAACCTCTACCTCTGTTCCATTTTGGCGGTGGACGTAAAAACAGGAAAGCTGAAATGGCACTATCAAACTACCCCTGGCGATACGTGGGATTATACTTCGGTTCAACAGATTATTTTGGCAGACTTGAAAATCAACAATAAGCAAGAAAAAGTGTTGATGCAAGCCCCAAAAAATGGTTTTTTCTATGTACTAAATAGAGAAAATGGGAAGTTACTCTCTGCCGACCCTTTTGTTTATGTCAACTGGGCAAAAAGTGTTGATCTCGAAACAGGGAGACCAATCGAAACTTTAGGAGCGAGACATAAGGATATAAATAAAGAGATTTTTCCTGGGCCTTGGGGTGGGCACAATTGGCAAGCCATGGCTTTTAATCCAAATAAAAACTTAGTTTTTATTCCTTCTAGAGAGCTTTCTTTTATCTATGGTAGAGATGAGAATTTTGAAACCAATACTATACAATATGTGGAGGGTCCAGAAAACACAAAAATCCAAACTTTTAAATTTGATAAAAAACAATGGAACACGGGTACCGCTGGATTGCCAGGAAGTCCAGAAAACAATAGAATGACAAGCCTTGACTCAGTAGCCTCTGCTATTGAGCTTAAAAACGGAAAACTCATTGCATGGGATCCTGTTCAAAAGAAAGAGGTTTGGTCCTATGACCATGAAACCCCATGGAATTCAGGCGTACTTTCAACAGATGATTTGGTTTTTCAAGGAGACCCAAAAGGACTTTTTAGGGCCCATGATATCAATACTGGATCTGTTATATGGGAATACGATTTAAAATCTGGTATCATTGCACCTCCCATAACCTACATGGTTGATGGCATCCAATATATTACCATTGCTGCTGGTTGGGGTGGATCTTATGGATTATATAATAGACACACTCCTAGCTTAAAACCGGGAACAATTTATACTTTTGCTTTAAATGAACAAAATCAGATTCCCAATTATCCAGATGTGGAAAAACTAACCTTACTAAACTTGGAAAATACACTAAGTCAAAGAGAAATTGATAATGGTGGAAAACTATTTGCGAGATACTGTCAGCAATGCCATAGGCTCCAAAAAAATGATTTTGGAGGATACCCCGGCGGAGGTAATATTCCCGACTTAACTTACAGTAAAGCATCTATTTTCGATATGTTTGATAATATTGTCCTCGATGGAGTTTTTTTACCAAAAGGAATGCCCAGTTTTGGTGACAGATTAAACAAAGAACAAACAAACAAAATCAAAGAATATATTATTAGCATAGCCAACAAGAGTAAATCCTAAGTTTCTTATACAATACAAAGAAGCAAGCCTTTATATTGCACAAAAAACATTGAAAATAATTATATCATTCTTGTGAAAATTCAAGGTTAGGACAAAATGTTAGTTTAAATGCTACAGATTCCAATCTATAAAATGAAAAAAGTGGTGCTGCTTTGCCTATTTATTTTTCCCTCATTTGGGCTGAGTCAAAAGAAAAAGGAAAACTTATCTGCAGTAGCGAATACTTTTTTGAATACCCTCACTCCCGAATTAAAAAATGCTTCTTTGTTTGATTTTAACAGTGCCGAGAGAACGCAGTTCTTTTTTGTTCCTGTAGAGAGAAAAGGAACCAGTTTTAATCAGTTCAACGAGAGTCAAAAAGAGGCTGCTTTAAACTTATTGAAAGCTTCATTAAGTAAAAAAGGGTTCTATAAGTCAGAAGAAATTAGGCAACTAGAAAAGGTGTTATTAAAAATTGAAAATCCTCCTCTAATATTTAATGGCAAGAAAGTGATTAGAGATTATTTGGATTATCATTTCTGGATTTTTGGAGTTCCCTCAGAAACTAAACTATGGGGTTGGAAATTTGAGGGACATCATATCTCATTTAATTTTATTTCAAAAAACAATACCATTTTGTCCTCAACACCCTCTTTCCTTGGAGCTAATCCTGCCATAGTAGCTATTGAAGGATTTAAAAAGAAGCAAGTATTAAAGTCTGAAATGAACATGGGTACACAGTTGGTTTCCTCTTTTGATACTCTACAAAATAATATTGCTCAGTTTTCTAAAAATGCTCCAATTGATATTATTACAAAAAATAATTTTAAAGCAGAAAAAATCAACCCGCTTGGCATTTCATATAATGAGTTAAACGCTTCTCAAAAAGACCTCTTTTTAGAGCTTTTAGATGAATATATGGACACCTATATATTTGGTTTTGCAGAAGATTTGAGAAAGAAAGTCTACCGTTCAGGAATTGAAAATCTTCACTTTGCCTATGCCGGAGAAATCAATTCTACTAAAGGGTTTTATTATAGAATTCAAGGGGGCGACTTGTTAATTGAATATGATAACATTCAAAATGATGCTAACCACGTGCATTCAGTTGTTAGAGATCTTTCAAACGATTGGGGTGAATCAATACTCAAGAAACATTATTCAGCGCAACATAATGTAAACTAAGTAATGAAAAAGATCAAATCGCAGTAGTTAAACTCAAAGAAGAGATGCTGAAGGGAGGCACACTTTTCTATTTAGTATCCATCAGGCCTTTGATTTATCCAATATTTTTCTCTTTTCTCGTTAGGGCATCTATATTGCCAAAGTTGCTCCGTCCCATTTTTATTAAATTTTGATTTTTTAGTATAGTTCAAGCACACATCATGCTCAGGGCATTTTGGGTTTTTACATTCTTCGGTTTGTACGGAATGGCTAGCGGCTGCAAATTTTGAGGAGGCAAGAACAAAAAACAACATTATAAGTAGTGGAATTAATAATTTTTTCATTTCAAATAACATAAAAATAAATACAGTTTTCTTAATATAGTGTTTATTCAGGTTATAAACAAACCTATAAATAAACGTATGTTTTTTAAAAACTGAACAAGAAGCGTTTTATACCCTTCATCACGTTTCTTGAATAGTATTCCCTCAAAAGTCAATACATTTTACACATTCAAGTTTATTTGCTTCTATAAACATATTCCCTTTTGGAAGAGCAAAATTTAAATATAAATTCAATGACTCCGTATTGAGAATGAAATTCTATTTCTTTTCACTAGCTTGAGTTCTTTGCCTTATTTGTATATTGCTACTAAACAAGTTAAAATTACTTAAAATGAAAAGAGCTGTCTTTATACTATTAGTAGTCCAAACCTTCTGTTTTTCTCAATTTGATGAAGTAAAACTTTTGCAAGACAAATTAATACACGAGGAACTAACAGGTAGCAACGTTGCCATGGTTTACAAAGAGGGAAAGACCATTTTTTTTAATATTCAAAACTCTGGTAAAGTAGGAGACAGAAACATCTCAAACCAAAGTTATAAGCCGTATAAAGAAACCCTTTTCCCTATTTGGTCCATGTCAAAACCAATTACAACGGTGGCTACAATGATACTTATAGAGAGGGGTGTTATAAAATTGAATGATCCTGTTTCACTATATATCCCTACTTTAAAAAACATGAATTGTGAAAGTGAAAATGGAATTAGACCCTGTGCCAAAGAAATTAAAATAATAGATCTTCTCACTCACAGATCAGGACTTGGATATTATGGTAATAAAGGCTATGGCTATGGATATACCAATACTATAAGATATAACACTCTAGAAGAATTTGCCAATGACCTTTCAGATATTGTTTTGAAATTTGAACCTGGCTCAGGGTATTTTTACGGTATAAATCAAGCCGTTTTAGGACGAGTAATTGAAGTGGCTTCAAAACAGACGTTCTATAAGTTTTTGAAAAAAGAGCTCTTTGATCCCCTTGAAATGAGTGAAACAAAGTTTTATTTAACTGAGGCTGATCGATCTAGGTTTCAACCTCTTTTTATAAATACAGGTGCCTTAAAAGGGTTCACCTTTGAGCTAAATGAATTGTCTTATCAAGAAAGTAGTCAAGCCTATTTTGGTGGAGAAGGTCTTGTTTCAACCTTGGAGGATTATTCCAATTTTTGTAAAATGCTGTTGAATGGCGGAACTTATAATGGGAAAAAAATCATAAGCCAAAACAGTATTAATCTAATGACCAAGAAGTATTCTGACTCCTATCCAAGCGAAGAATATGCCGATACGCGAAAGTTAGGGTTTTACTACGGGTTTTCTCTTTTCGTTTTAGACAATCCAGAAATTGATGGCACAGGATCATCTAAAGGAATATTTGGGTGGTCTGGCTATCACAACACCCATTTTTGGATTGATCCTGAGAAAAATTTATTTGTAATTTTTCTATCAAGATCCAGACAAAGTGTCTCTAACATTGATACACAAAAAGAATTTAGAAGAGCCGTCTATAAAGCATTAGAATAATTATTTAAACGCTACACTGAAAAAGATAAGTTGCAGAAGACAGGCTCTACCTCTTATTATCAATTTTGCATCTCTAAAAGATCAGAACAAAGAGTAATAGAATCGACCAAGAAGTTCTCTAAGGCCAAGTTCCGTTTTTGAAAGTGAGTGAGCAGAAGGTAGCACGTTTATTAAATTGAATTTGATTTTTTGTGGTGACTTATAATCAACCTTATATGCCGTCACATTAAATCCCCTTTGTTCAAACAAGGTTTTTGCCCTTTTCATATGAAATGCTGAAGTGACAAGAATAATGTTTTTATTTTGATCCAATACTTCAGAAACAGCTCTTGATTCTTCAAAAGTATTTAGAACGTCTTTAGTAACCAAAATATCTTCGGCATTCACCCCATAGCTGATCGCATATTCTTTTAAAATTGCACCCTCAGATAATTTTGTTCTGTTGAAAGGTGCTTTTCCTCCAGTAAAAATGATTTTATTTGATTTTCTAGCCTTATAAAGACTAATTCCTCCAAAAAATCTATCAGCGTCCAGCCATTCAACTTTATACGTATCTCCAAATTCTTCAATTCTTAGCATACCACTCAATACCACAATTGCATCTACTTGATTTATGCTTTCTATTTGAGAGGGAATAAAATCCCCTTCAACTAATTTTATAAAATAGTCTGAAAAAAAAGGTGTAGAAATAGTATAAAAAACTATTAGAACAAGATAGGCTACTTTCTTTTTATTGAAATAAATACACAAGAAAAGCAATACAACCAACGTTGCAATTGGCATGACAAAAAGAGGTAGTATTTTGTGGAGATAAATCACTATAAGAGTTTAGCAAAACTAATCGTCTTTTATTTTCTTTTGGTACAGAGTTAGGGTTTGTCTTATTTATTGTTCACTAGAGAAGGCACGGTTCCATTTATAACACCTCCTCTTAAACACTAAAAACTATTTTATAAAGTTGCTTCATCAATTCTTTTGAAGCATAAATGCACTCAATTAAATAAATTAATTTACTGTAACGTACATGTGGCACCAAAAGCTTCAGTCAATCCTTTTATCAATTGAAGTTCAAGCTTTGAAAACGTTTCTCCCGTTTCTGGATCTACATCTCCTACACAAGCTGTTTCAAAGGACTCACCAATAACATCACAGGATAGACAAAGTTTATCATCATCTTTACTGCACGCATAAAAACTTAATATTGTTAGAAATAACAAACCAAAATAAATATTTTTCATATATATAGTTTAGTAATTAAATTTACTGAATTATAATGGTCTTCTCTCTCTTCTTAGCGTTTTTATGAACATCTTTGTATATTTACCTACTTAACTATAAATTATTTAAAAATGAAAAAATTACTTGTATTTCTAGTGCTATGCACTACTACGCTTTCTTTTGCCCAAGAAATTACCGGAAGAACTAGGACGAATGACAAATATTCGAACGCTATTCGTGCTATAAATGAAGGATACTTTAAAAACGATTTATCATCGTTAGGTAATACGCTTGCAGACAATGGTGCTTTTTCTATTAATGGAGAAAGTTATAGTAAAGCTGAAATTATGGGAGGCTTTGCTATGCATCACAAGATCTATTCTAATATTAAAATGCCAATGCATTTTATTGATACTACATTCTATGATGAGAATAATAATAACCAAGTTTGGAGTCATCTTTGGGGGTTGTGGGAAGCTACTTCAAAAAGAACAGGAAAAAAAGTAACAAATCCTGTTAATATTTCCTTTAAATGGGTTGATGGCAAGGTTGTCAATGCTTCTTGGATTTATAACCCAACACAATTAAATGAAGAAATTGCAGCCATGCAATAATCATTTTTTGGTTATGATAGAAAACCCTCTTATTCGCTTGAAAGAGGGTTTTGTATTTATTCTTTTATTTTGTTTGTTCTCATTGCACCTAACGGTAAATTGTATGAGTAGTGGCAGATTGCGTTGTAGTTTCCTGTCAAACCGCTATGCAGTTTGAGCGGGCTACAAAAGCTGATATTTAGCACTTTACTGCCATTACTTATACAAAATGTTGGCGGTAGTTTTTAGTATTCATTCAATCTCGGAACTTTACCAATCGCAATCTTTTTAAGTGTCACAAAATCTCCTTTATCATTAAATTCCATGAACGCAACAGTCGTAAAGTTTCCTTTCGAATAATATTCCACACAATCTTTATTAACACAATTTGTCATACCTAATTTTTCTGATGCTCCATATCTAATTGAACTTACTTTATCCACATAATCATTATACTTCATTTTTTTCCAATTAATTTTGATAATTCATCCGTTACATCATATTTTAAACTAGGATATTTTCCAGCACAAATATTCTCAAATATGCTAGTCTTTTTATTTGAAACAACTGTTAAATCTCCTTTTGGGAAATATACAATCCACTTATTATTGTCAGTACCATCAAGGGTTTCAGGAGAACCATATTCTGCGATGAAGTCAGTTGATTTTGGGTATTCATATTTAAATCCAATATATTTTTTTCTTAGATTAATTGTCTTGTGGTAAGCTGCTTTTTCTTTTTCAAATATTTCAATCTGAGCCAAACTGTCTTGTATCGCCTTTATTTTAGCGATACTGTCATTTTTCACTTGTTGAATACTGTCTAATCTTGCCTGTTCAAGTTTTTTTGTAGAATTTGAATTGTTTCCACATGAGGCAAGAACTAAAGCTATTACTGATAAAAAGATAAGTTTTTTCATTTTCATTTATTTTAGTTATAAATTACTGTATCGTTTGTCTCTGTTAAATTACCGCTAACGGTCTCGTATAAGAATAGTAGCGGGTTTTTATGCACTACCTTTCCGTTTAATACTGTCGTTTGATTTATAAAATTCATCTTCGTTTTAGTAATTAAACCGCTATTATTTTTATACAATGTTATGCAGCGTAAATATTTATTTCATTATTTCTTTCGTGTTATTGATTTTTTAAAATTGCCACCCAAAATTGACGCCAAATTTTCCAGTAAAATCTCGCTCATCAGGACCGTCTGCAAAACCAAGGTTACGACCGAAACCGCCATTTATATCAATTAGAAATCCAGAATCACTTACCCATTTCCAACCTATACCTATACCTATAGCTGTCTCAAAATAAGTTTCTGTATTTATAGAATTTTCGAGGAAGAAACTGATGTCATTTACATACGTATAAAATTTCAAAAAACCTTCCCCATAGAAACCTTTTGCACCGTAATCCTCTTTCGAAAAAAAGTATTGACGATAATAAGGCGAGAACGAAAATTTCTCTAAAATTTTAGAACCATTTTCATTGTCAAAATTAATATTTAAATCCGCTCCAATACCACTGTGTTTATTTAGTACGTACTCATACCTCGGGTTAAAGGCAGGAAAGACGAGTGCAGAAATTACATTTAGACTAAGGTTATGTCGTTTTGCTTTTGAGAATTCAGTCATACGTTTTTGACTTTCTGTCTGTTTAGTATCAGTATTATTTTGAGCTTTAGCTATGAAACTCACTGTTAATAAAATTAGAAATAATTGCTTTCTCATAATGTTAAGTCTTAAAATAGATTGCTTATTTAATGCTGTTGTTTTTTAAATTTTCAGTTATAGTTAGTCCGTCTTTTGATTATACTGCATAACGGTTAGTATATGAAAAGTAGCAGATTTGTTAGACAAACTTTTCGGTTTATAACTGACCTTCGTTCTTCTAATTTATCTTTCGTTTAAGCGAAAAAGCCGCTATTTTTATATACGTAGTTACCAAACGTTTCTATAATTAACTTACGAAGGGTTAACATTTTATTCCGTAAGGGATAATTATCGAAAACTATTTCAACTTCTGGGCTTATTTTTATTTGTAAGTCTTCTATCTAGCTTCAATTGCATACAACGGTTCGGCTATGAGTAGTTGCGTGGGTTAGCACTTAATCTTGCAAGTACACACCAAACTGAAAATCCGCGAGAATTTTCAGAAGTAGGCGAGAACCAGCAATTACTTATAGCCATTGTTAGCATTAGTTATTCATTTAATATTTCGTCCAATTCGTAGTCATAATGTTTTTCCAAATCAATATTTGTTAATAATTCAGGGGTTGTAATTAAAGTACAAGAATCATCATTGAAACTTCCTTTAAATTCACTCAACATTTTTGACATTCTTCCCATTTCATCACTTTTACTAAATGATCTGTTTCCAAGCAGAGCAGGAAGATGATCTGCGTAAGATGGGTTTTTCAAAAGACGGCAAACACCAACAACCTCAGATTATATTAGTCCCTTATCAAAATAATATTGATGTATTATTGATAAAGCACTAATAGCTCCTTTATTTTTGCTTCTAGCTCATAGCCCTCTATGTTGATATCTATTACCTTACCCTCCTCATTCACTAAAAGGGTATACGGAATTGAATTAAAGTTGTAAAGACTCTCTAAATTCACTGATTCGTCTTTTTTCACTCCATGTATCCAGATAAAACCATTGTCATTTATACTTTTTACCCATTTGTTTTTGTTCTTATCTAAACTAATTCCCATTACTTCAAATCCAAGTGTATGGTACTTTTTATATAGCGGTAGCACAACATTATTGTTATGTTTAATACATGGACCACACCAAGAAGCCCAAAAATCAATAAGGGTTAGCTTGCTAAGGCTTTCGGTTAATCTGAATTTCGAACCGTCTGTTGCGATAAGTTCCAGATCACTAATTAATTGACCTTTCATGGCATTTGAACGCTGGATCTGTGCTAATTCCTCTTTCAATCTTTTTATTTTAATCTGGAGATAATCTTTCACAGCTACATTACTTAAAGAAGGAACAATTTCATCTAAAGTATTTACCTTACTTTGTCTTACTGGCAGATGATATAGCATATTCATTGCAATCAAACCAGAAAATTCATTTTCTTTGAAACCAGCATTCATCAATTTTAAATAATTAGGATATTGCTTTTCTTTTAATTGAATTATTTCTTCTTTTATTTCCTTTTCTCTTTTTAAAAATTCACTTTCGGTAAGTTCTAAGTCCTCCAAGGCTCTGCTTTTGCTCCACAGAGGAACGACTTCGCCCAACATGGTATTCACTTTACCTACCATATTTTGAATTTGTTGACTCCCTAAATTCCCGTCTATAGTATAGGAGCGCGTATCGTTTGGATTACAAGTGACTTTTACATGATCTCCTTTTTTTAAATTTAGATATATGATCTTATCTGGATCAAACCCATTAACAAATGCAATACGATATAATCGAGTGTCTTCTTCAATATCTGGAGAAAAAACCACTTTATTGCTAGTAACTATTGCCGAATCAATTAAGACCATATCAGATGCTTCTGGGCTATATCCAGAAATAAAATCATAATTTTTGATTTCATACAGATATACTATCTCTTCTTCTTCTAAAGGGCTTACTGTCAGCTCCATTGAAATTTCGGTAGATTGCTTAATACTGCATCCAGAAAACAGTATCCCGAAAATCAATGAAAAATTGACCAAAATTTTTTTATACTTTTCATAATAGAATGTAATTTTTGAAATAGAGGCTTAGAGAATGTAATTTTTGGATTTGAGGCATAGGGGAAGTTGATTTAATTGCAACATAAGAAACAAATTTTAAAGTATGCTTATACTTCGTAAATGGGTGAGGTACGTCCTCACAGTAATTTCAATTTTTTTCTTAACGCAATCATTTAAAACACAAGCAAACAATACAATGGAAAGCAAAATATTTATTTTGATTCAAGGCTCCTGGCACAGTGCCTAGAACTGGCTTAAAGTTACTCCCCTCCTGGAAAAACCAGGACACAAGGTTTATGCCATTGACCTACCAAGAATGGGTCGTGATAAGAGACCCATTCAGTAGGTAACTTTTGAAAAAACTGTACAGCGTCTTTGTGCACTGATTGACAGCATTGATGGAAAAATCATTTTGGTGGGTCATAGCAAAAATGGCATCATGATCTCTCAAGCAGCAGAATTTGAGCTGCAATTCGATTTACATGTTTGTACAATTGGTTTTGCGAATTTTAGTTGAAAATTTTTGATATTAAAAACCATCTATTGTCTATACGTTTTTAAACCATTGTGATATGGAGTGGTACAAAAAATCCCGCTCAAACGATTCAAATGAGTTTTTTGACTTTTCGTTTGAGCAGGAAGTATTACTCTAGTTTTGTTTGTTTTAAATTGACATAGAGTTTAGTTCAACCCCTTTGTTGTTGACTCATTGTTATCTCTTTTTCAAAAGCTAAAAAATATTTTAGATTTTCATTTTTAGTGTAAAGTGGTAAAATTGTGATTTGACAATTATACGGTTCTCCGTTCTTCTTATAATTTACAATGGCCCCACTAAACGAGTGATTGTTTACCAACTCCTCCCTAATTTGTTTTTTTAATGTCTTAGAGGTCAATTCGCCTTGAAGAAAATTGGGTCTTTTACCAAGTGCATATTGTTTAGGATAGCCGGTCATTTTTCTGAATCCAGAGCTAACCCATCTAATTTTCTGGGTTTTATCTGTCAAAACAATTGCGTCATACTCTTTTTGAAACACATTTGCAGTTATTTCTGAAGTCCAATAATTGACATTTAATACGTCAATCAAGTTAGAAATATCATTATTCTTCTTAGAATCATCTGCTAGACTTTGATTATTTTCTAAATAAAATTCAAGACTAGCTAATGGTAATAAATTTTTGCTTTTGTTATATTTCATTTATATAAAAGTACAACTCAAAGCCATACTAAGCAATGGAGGCTATTCATTTAACTTATAGTGCTATTATATTTTAAAATAATGTTGAGCCATATCTAGAGGTATTCTGTTAGCCAACTCGCTATGGTTTTTGTTATATTTAATCAAGTAACCGAAATTCCATTTAGTATCAAAATAGTTCAACAACTAAATTGGGACTTTTTAATTTCAAAACTATGTTTGTCGTCTTAAGCGTATCACTATCATGTACATCATATTTTACTAAGATGCTATATCTGCAAACAAGACATAATCAATGAAGAATAATAAAGAAAGATGAAACGATCAAAGTCAAAAATAAAATGTGGATTTAAATGAAAGAGAAAATTGTTATTGCGGGTGCTACTGGTTTTATTGGTCGTTGGATCATAGAAACATTTGCCAATGAGTATGATATAATTGCTCTAACAAGAAAAATAATAAAACCCTCATTAAACACTACAGTTGAATGGCGAAATGTAGATTTATATTCTATCAGCAATACTGAGAAAGCTTTAGAAGGAGCTGATTATGCGATATACTTAGTGCACTCCATGCAGCCATCGACCAGATTGAATCAAAGCAGTTTTGAAGACACTGATTTATTGTTGGCAGACAATTTTTCAAGAGCTGCAGAAAAAAACAAGGTGAAACAAATCATTTATATTGGAGGCATTGTTCCAAAAAACCAACACCTCTCAAAGCACCTTAGTTCTCGGTTAGAAGTAGAAAAAATTTTAGGTTCAAGAAATACTCCTTTAACTTCAATAAGAGCGGGAATTATTATTGGACCTGGCGGCTCATCATTCAAAATCATAACCAATCTTATTAACAATCTACCCATTATGATCTGCCCCAAATGGACTTTATCCATGAATCAACCCATAGATGTTTTTAACGTATTAGAAATTGTACGTAAATCGCTAGGAGAGATAAGTTGTTATGATAAAATTTTTGAAGTAGGGGGTAGATCCAAAATGACCTACCTCAATTTGATTAAAATAACGTCTGAATTAATGGGTAAAAAAAGATATATTTTTTCAATTCCTTTTTTTTCTTTACACTTTTCAAAATGGTGGGTATCTCTATTTTCATCTTCAAGTACAAATTTTGTTTCCCCTCTTGTAGAGAGTTTAAAGTATGAAATGTTGCCCAATCAAGAGGATATAAAACAATTTAAATTGAAATTAATCCCCACTGAAAACAGTATAAAAAATGCCTTGAGTATGGAAGCCCCAAAAATTCCTGCCCTCATAGCTCCAATAGAGGAGAAAAACACAGTAAGGAGTGTACAAAGAATATATAATCCTTCAAAAAAAGACGCTCAATGGGTGGCCAATTTCTATCCCGTATGGCTTTCTAAGCAATTTGCTCAAATAATTAAATCTAAATTTGATGGTGAATATTTGAGTTTTACTTTTTTTGGAATAAAATTTTTAGAGTTGAGGTTAATTGAAAACAGAAGTGCCCTAGACAGACAGCTGTTCTACATCACTGGGGGCCTTCTGACAAAAAGGACAGAATTAGGATGGCTCGAATTTAGATCTTTGTTTGATAATGAATACATTGTTGTGGCCATTCATGAATACGTTCCAAGATTACCATGGTATTTGTATAGATATACTCAAGCAAAAATTCACTTATATGTAATGAAATTGTTCGAGAATGCTTTAGCCCAACAAAAGTGAACAAAGTGCCCTTAATCTAAACAAAATGTTTTCTATAAGGATGTATCCCTCCAAAGGAAGGAATATATTTTCTCATCTTCTGTTTGATAAACCTTTAATCTTAAGCTAAAAAACAAGCTAGTTAATCACAACCCCAATATGAATAATCGCTAGAAGTAAAGGAATTATCTCTCGTAAATACAATATCACCTACATCCTTATATTCACCGTCTATAAATTCATCGATAGTGAGAAGTAGGATCGAATCCTTTATTTTTAGGGTGTATTTGTCGTGTTCGTCACAATACTGATTACCGTCTGTAAAATCTGGGTTCTCACAAGATTCTGTATAATTTATAATGACCACTAATTTCTCTGGTGAATTGGTTTCAAAAAAAACCATGGCATCGTCTCCACCCCAATCAATATTACCTTCCTTCAAGGTGTTTTGTTGAGTATCACAATCTGCAGTGCTTCCATTATAACGTTGCTTTATTGTTAATGCATCACCTTTAATAAATATGATTGCCTCTAGGGTTTCGTTTTGTAGAGTCCAAAATGAATCATCAAATAATTCTGTGAGGGTTTCATTGGTCTCTCCCTTTTCATCTTTAGAACAAGAAAAAACAAGTAGTATCAAAAAGAAGATTAAAAGTAGCTTTTTCATATCATTTTTTATTTTGTCTAAATGCATCCGCATTGAATCTTGCCAGAGTTTGTCCAACTCTTCTTCTCATTGTTGTGGGGCTATAGTAAATGTGAAGGTTTCCTTCAATCTTATTCCTTTTATTGATATTATAATTCTAATGGGGTCTGTTGCGTTTAAAATGGCATTAAAAATCTTTTGTTTTGTTTCAAAGTCTTCCACTTTTGATGCAGCTTCCACATATGCTTTACTTCTGGGTTGTATGCCTGTGATCTTAGTATCAAAGGCCATCACTGTTTTCAACTTTGTTTCATTGAATAGTTCCATGCTAAACCTTATTTTTTTAATGTCACTAAAATCTACTGAATCCTTTAACTCTACTTTATAAATGGAAAATGCTATAGTACCCAAATTAGAGCCGTCATCCCCCTTTTTATATCTTGTTTTGGCAGTGATTTTTGAGTTTGTTGTATACGAATTTGTATACCACCCTTCCGAATAATTCAATAGCTGTTTGCCAATTGGATTGCCTCCACCGTCAGTTATTTCATATTCTTTAAAAAAGGATTGCGAGAAAACATTGACTGATATGAGAAATGTCAATAAAATACAATAATTCATATGCTAAAGGTAACTATTTGTATGATCATTATTATTGAAATGGAACCCAATATTGTATGAAGATAAACGAGGGATCTAATCTGGTTGACTACCCTCATTTATTACATTATTTCAGATGGAAAAATCGTTTCTTAATAAACCAAAAAGAACTTTTCTAACACAATAGGAAATAAAAATCCTATTCTACATTAGGCACTTTAGAAAAACGCCTCTCATAGATAATTTGTGCCATTTCTAAAAATGGTGGAGGGGCATCACTATCTTTAATGATCTGCAATAAATCCTTTTCAGATTTTGCATTTAAAGCCTCTTCAATTAAACTCAAACTGTACTTTTGTTTATTTATTATTGGTCAATATATAAAAATATTAGTAAATAGTTAAACAAAATAGAGGGTGAATTATAATTTGCTAGCTCAGTGACCTCCTTCGTTTATTTTTAGATTTTTTTATATGATTGATACTTATTAACCATAACCCGATTACAATGAATATAAAAGAAATTGCACAAAGAGCATATGACTTATTTAACCCCGGAGATATGGAAACTTTCTTTAGCAAAATCGTCCATGATGATATGATATAGACCCCCAGTAATAGCCACTCCTTGAGCACTAATGAAAAGAGTGTCAGGAATTGGAGATGGACAAGATTATAAATTCAATTTTTTTTGGGTTCATGCTTTCGATAATATTGACCAAATAGTTGCTCATAAAAACAATCCCTTTTGGACAAAATTTGAAGAAAAGTTTGGATTTAAAATAGTAAACCCAAAGGCAATGGCATTTCAAAAAGTGGCATCTATAATTTTATGATACAAGATGAATTTAGTACTGACCCTGGAAAATATATCCTCTTGAATGATGGCAAAGCGAATAATATCCATACCGCCACTGACCTTGGAAAAGAAACAGGTAAAATTTTTAAATAATTTGCCAAATGGTTTTACTCATAGAAATGTAAGTGAAGTTATAGTTCAAACGAAAACAAAAAACTAATCTCGCTAGTACGTTCAACTTAGCTTCAAAAATTTTAAATAGCAACCCTCTGAAATCTGTAATTATCAATTTATTTTTTACATTTACATTTATATAATACCCATTTCTAAACTTTTACCAAGAGCCTACATTTGGGTCTTCATACTATACTTTTTGTGGATAAATCAAATAGACGTGGGTTGGCTATACCCATAAATAGACCGACCGTTAAAGGGTTAGTAACACTTTAATTTAGAAACAAAAAAAGTATGCGAACAACAGCTTTAATTACCCTTATTTTTTTAACAAATTGTGGAAGTAATAATAATGAAACAATTGTAAGTCAACTCATTACTCATTACAAAAACATTCAACTTCCAGCATCCTATGCAATCGCTTTCGATGCCACTTATTTTACAAAATATCAATCGTATGACTACAATGATGTAAATGGTACAACCTTTTCGTATGTCACAGAAATTGATGATGACAACAAGTATGCTTATAATAGAAGGATTTCCAATATGGGTGGCGGTTTCGCCTTTGATTACATTACAGTTATTGTTGGCTCTGAGGCTTTTGAGTATAGTTTCAACAAACTTTGGAGTGGCAACATTATAGATTCTATAAACGTAGAGGAGAACTATGCCTTTTTTAAAAAAGATCGAGTCAATAGACTGAATAGTGCACGAGCAAAGGCTTTTTTAGACACCCCTTTAGATTCTTTGCAATATGAATTTGACTCGAATAAAGATGAAATTTTAATAAGAAAGGCTAGTCAAAAAGATACCGTACAGTTTATTTTTTCGTTACAACCAATGCGTTTAAAGAAGATCATCGAAGGAAACAGAACCACCATCTATAAAAAGTTTAAGCCTGAAGGGGAATTGTCTTATGCAACAGAATTTGACGAGTTGATAGATAATGAACTTGGAAGCACCCATGTAATAACCCATTTTGAGGCACTTGAAAAAATTGATTCTGAAAAACTTCAACTCCCTGAAGGATATACCTTTTCTAAAAAGGAAAACAACGATGAAGCATTTTCAAAAATTGGAGACATCAGCTACATTATAAGAGATGATAGAACACGTAGGAATATACTATTTACGAAAATTGACGATCAAATCACAGTGCTTGGTGCTCCTGATTCAAATGAACTCTCGGAAAGAGTACTAAGCATTATTGATAATGAATTTCCAAATGCTAAAATTAGCCATGTGTATGTTACTCATATGCATAGTGATCATATTATGGGCCTAGAAGAATATGTGATTAGAGGGATCACCATTGTGGCAGATCAATTTACAATGGAAGGGATTAAAGATTATGAACCATTCCAGCAATCTATTGCAACCTTTAAATTTAAAAAAATTGAAGACAGAGCTATCTTAAACGGGATTCAATACCATTATCCCAAAAACGGGCATTGTAAATCACAAGGGTTTGCTTATGTTATAGCAGATCAGATTATTTATCAAGGAGATTTTATGCAGCTAAGCCCAAAACCAAACCTGATTGCATCTACTATTATTCCCGAAGCAACTTCCTCTTTTATTGAAAGGATTTATCAAGAAGACCTAGCAGTTAACACCATCGTTGGGCAGCATCAAATTGGAAGTGAAATACCCATGGCATTTATAAATCAATATTATCAAATGCATAAAGGGAAAAACGCTAAATAAAACCTTGTATAACAATGGCTAAAGAATGTGCCTCGGTACAAAATAGCTTAGCCATGCCATGAGTTGCATTAAAGTGAAACCGAATGAGACCAAAATTAGAGCGGAGGTGATAATCGCCAATGTTGCCATTCCTTTGGTGAAAGAAATGCTTCCCGAAACTGAAAGCTTAAAAATTGCTCATAAAGCAGATCATCTTAAAGTAGCTTGTTCGTTATTGAGTATTTACATTGGGTTTAAAAAAGAAATAAAAGAATTAGGCAACCTGCATTATTCCACTTTTGTTGTGGGTGACAATGTTAGGTCAATAAATGATATTCATGAAAATAATAAAGGTGATTGGGCTAATAAAAATTTTGTATTTGTCGATTACAGCCAGATAGATGCGCAATTAGCGCCCAAAGGAAAAAGTGTTGGGGTAATTTGTGCCGCTGATTACATTTCAGACTGGGATCAATTGGATTCTGAAACATATAAAGCTAAAAAAGAGGAAGTTGCACAATTGTTTTTTAAGCGGTTAGAAAAATCATCTCTAGAATTACAGACCATATTGAATACTATGAAGTAGGCACTTCAAAAACAATTCAACGTTTTACATTAAATCCAGAGGGAACTCCTTATGGATATGCGCAAACGCCTAAACAATCAGGAATGGGGCGTGTACCGTTTCAATCACCGATTAAAAATCTCTATTTTGCAGGGGCTTGGACTTTTCCAGGTGGCGGATTTACTGGAGCAATTATTAGTGGATTTCTTTGTGCAAACCAGTCAGGCAAAATCTCATCGAAAAATGGGAACATCACAACTTCTCATATAAATGATAGTAGAATCGTAAAACTATTGTCAAACCTTAAAATAGCCGAAAACACGGTTGAATTAACATTTGAAAAACCAAGGCCCTTTGATTATAAAGCAGGGCAATATGCTGTTCTCAATATTCTCAACCCAAATCACCAAGAATTAGATATCCCTATTAGACCTTTGTCAATGGTTTCTCATCCAGATGAAAATGTCCTTCGTTTCGCTATGCGACTTAGCAACAGTAGCTATAAAAAAGAAAATATAAAAACTGATGATTTTGGATAAGGAGAACACTGTAAAAAAAAATGACGGATATACTTCTGCCAGCAAGCAGCTAGGGAAAGTCTAGAAAAGAAATATAAGCAATAAAATAGCACTCATCATTTTGATCAAAAAAGATCCCTGCGGTGTTGAGCTGTATTTGGACTGATTGATTCCAACTCATTGACACGCAATAAATCAACCTTCCCAATGGAGGGTTTTTCTCCTTCAGCCAAAATCTATATCTTAGAACATTATTAATCATAAACCAATTAAAATGAA
>OZSS01000456.1_pt1 | contig 19446 bp, 20 predicted proteins | sample 1779911 | NCBI WGS metagenome assembly OZSS01 (sample SAMEA2603589, study PRJEB24840) | metagenome | biome: Water; feature: Photic zone; material: Seawater sample | place: Mediterranean Sea | collected 2013-11-12 | depth 10 m | reverse complement strand
GCTATGATGGCTGCAAGACACAGCGAAAGAATCTTAGACCAAGATATGTTTGTCTCGCTCTTAGCAACTTTTGGATTGTCTTTGTTAATGCAGCAGGTGATGAACCTTATCTATGGCCCAGAGGTGCAAATTATCGACCTGCACATGCCAAATTTTGATTTCTTTGACAATATGGTAAACGTACCATCATCTAAGATTCTTTCGCTGTGTCTTGCAGCCATCATAGCCTTCAGTGTTGTCTTGTTTATGAAGAAGTCAAGAACAGGGCAAGCGATTAGAGCCACTGCCCAAGACCCTAGAGCTGCCCGGGTTCTGGGCATAAATACTGACCGTATTTATGCTATTACCTTTGCGTTCAATTCGGCCCTTTGTGGTGCTGCCGGCGTCCTCGTCGCAATTATATGGGTCATACAGCCTTTCTATGGCATCACCTATTCCGTGCGCTCATTTGCAATTGTAACAGCCGCAGGTTTGGGTAACTTGCCTGGAGTTATTGGTGCTGCGTTTGGTATTGGTTTAGTTGAAAAATATACAGGCGTTATCATTGGCACTGCTTATGAGGTTGCAGCCCCGGTTACCATGCTGGTTCTTGTTCTCATCTGGCGGCAAATGTCCATGCGACGCAACAGACAGGTATTAAGATAATGGTAAATAAAAACTCACTTATAACTTATGGCGGTTTAGGGCTGTTTGGTATCTTCGGACCGGTCTTATTCCCTGAATATACTTTGTCCATTGCATATCTTTGGATGATGGTATTGATGGCTTCAACCTGGGATACACTTGGCGGCCAGATGGGCTACAATTCACTAGGCAACATCGCGTTCTTTGGCGTGGGCATGTATGTTTCAGCTATAGTGCAAATTTCCTTCTTTTATGAGGGCGGGGTAGGGGAATATACATCTGCAATGGGGTCAATTAAACCCGAATTTACTGATGCAGAATATTTCTACGGTTTGTTTTTCGGAATAATTGTGGCGGCTATTGTTGCGCTCGCGATGTCGGTGGCTTTGTCGACCTTCATGTTTGGGCTACGCGGGCCTTACTTTGCAATCGGCTCACTTGGTATTGCGGTGGCAACAGCTGAACTGACCATCACAATTGATTATGTTGGGGGAGCATCAGGGATTTCCATGCCCTTGTTCCCAGGCGACATTGAATTCCGTTCAACCTTTTTCTACATCCTGTGTTTTATACTCACGATCATCGCCCATTTCCTATTGCGCTGGATGTATTCCACACAATTTGGGCTAGCTATTAATGCTATTCGCGATGATGAGGATAAAGCGGAAGCCATGGGCATCCCAACACTTGTTTACAAGCGGATTGGATGGGGCGTAGCGGCTATATTCATGGGCGCAATCGGCGCTGTTGCGGGGAATATGGCTGGCTTTATTGATAAAGAAGTTGCCTATCCTATCCCAACCTTTGGCATCTTCATGGTCGCAATGGTTTTGCTTGGCGGTAAGGGCACCCTTTGGGGGCCTGTCGTTGGAGCTATAATTTTCCATGTAGTTAAAGAAACAACTTGGACTTACTTGCTGAATTTGCAGTGGATTGCCCTTGGCCTGATCCTGATTGTGAATATCGTATATTTCCAGCAGGGACTTTTGGGCTGGCTGCAGACAAAATATCCGGAAATGTTTGGAATTGTTGTTGACGACGGCAATAAAGCAGAGAAGGAGGCGTAAACAATGACTAATATTATCAAAGTAAGTAATGTCTCCAAATCCTACGGAGGTGTAAAAGCTAACGTCGACATTTCCATGACGGTAAAACAAGGGTCGATCACAGGTATTATTGGTCCAAATGGCTGCGGTAAAACGACTCTTTTCAACTCTATTGTTGGTTATCACCCAATTGATAGTGGTAATATTGAGTTTGATGGTCAAAAGATCACTCATCTTATGGTTGGCGAAATTGCACGTCTTGGCATGCTGCGTACGTTTCAGCAGACCCGCATCTATACAAAAATGAACTGTGTGGATAACATGCAAATTTCCGTCTCACACCGCAAAGATTCAAAGGATGGTATCTTTGCCAGCCGCCGCGGAGAGATTAAGGACAGGGCAGAGCATCTTCTGGAATTTGTAGGTCTGTATTCAAAGCGCAACCTGATTTCAGGAGATCTTTCATTTGGCCAGCAGAAATTGCTTGAATTTGCAATGGCCCTCATGAATGAACCAAAAGTGCTGCTTTTGGATGAACCAACGGCAGGGATTAACCCGACCTTAATTAATGGTCTGATTGACCGTCTGCAGCGAGCAAATGAAGAGCTCGGCATCACCTTATGTGTGATTGAACATAACATGCGGGTTATCATGAACCTGGCAGAACACATTTACTGCTTGTCAAATGGTAAAATGCTAGCAAGCGGCGCACCGACGGCGCTGCAGAATGATCAACGCGTGATTGACGCGTATCTCGGAGGACATTAATGGCTAAAGCCCCGACAAAAAAACCTGCCAAGAAGGCGAAAACAACTACCAAGAAAGTAGCAGGTAAAGAAGCAAAGAAAAAGACAGTGGCAAAGAAGGCAACAACAGCTGCGAAAAAAGCCTCCTCTAAATCGGCTGCTCCAAAAAAGACAAAGCAGAGCAGATCCGGTGCCAAGAGTAAGAAGAAAGTTACCGGTTACGGCAGTGGCGGCGTAGATGTAGTCATGTCTGTCGACCAGGTGGCAAAGGAAGCCGCCTCCATAGCAGCAAATGCCCCCAGCCATAAAGAGCTTCTGAAGCTAGCAGGCAAAGAGCCGCTTCTGACCATTAACAGCCTGCGGGCAGGTTATGGAAAGATGGAAATCCTGCACGATTTCAATCTTGAAGTAGCAAAAGGTCAGTCTTTATGTCTAATTGGGCCAAATGGCGCGGGTAAATCAACAGTACTGCATTCTATCTTTGGCTTTACCAATATCTTTTCTGGCAAAATCAGTATTGGCGGTAAAGATGTGACTAATCTGACCCCATCCCAGAAGTTGTCTGAGGCCGGCATTGCTTATATTCTTCAGGATAAATCTGTTTTCCCACAAATGACTGTTGAGGAGAATCTTCTGATGGGTGGGTTTTTGAAAAATCAACCTGCTGAAGCCAAGGCAGCTGCCGAAATGGTGTTTGACAAATATTCACGTCTGGCTGACCGGCGGGACAAGCCCGCGGGGGTATTGTCGGGAGGTGAGCGGCGATTGCTCGAAATATCACGCGCGTTGGTGATGAACCCGGAAGTGTTGCTAGTTGATGAGCCATCAATTGGTCTTGAGCCACGCTTCATTGATATGGTTTTTGAAATCCTTGATGATCTGCAGCACCGGGATGGCAAAACCATCATTATGGTTGAACAGAATGCAAAAAAAGGTTTGTCTTTTGCTGACCTAGGCTATGTGCTGGTATCTGGTGAAACAGCTATCGCTGGAGCCGGTGATGACCTGTTGCAGAATCCAGATGTTGGCCGCCTGTTCCTGGGGGGATAATTTCCAGGGCAGGTCATCAGCACCCCTTATCCTTTAGCTTAATCAGAAGGCAGGCCATAAGATGGGGCCTGCCTTCTTACTTTGTCTATAACTGACCTGCTAAAAGCCAAACAGCAGCCCACATGCCACCGCCAACAAAGGCCAGGCCCCCTGAAGCCCACAAGTTTCGCCCAGCAGAAAGAACAGAGGTCGGCAGTCTGAATAATTCACCAACCAGAACAACTGATAATGATGAAAATGAAGTCATGGTTCCTGCCGCCCAGCCGATCATGTGAGCCTGCATGACAAACATTGCATCAAAAACAGTTAAAGATGGCGCAAAATAGGCCAGCAAGGGAGCTGCGGAAATCACCGGATGAACACCCAAGACAGAAACTAGCCAGACCAATACAGGCAGACCCCAGATCATTAGCCATACCCCAGGGGCCTTACCAAACAAGCCATCAAGCATCACAGACAGAGAGGTTGTATCAGCAGCCAGCGAGGCAATTACCATAGAGGTAGAAATAATTACCAGTTCATCGCCGCTGCCTTTTTGCAGGTGCCAAAATGTCTGTGCAATCTGCCGAGCGGTCTGCGGGCGGCGACACATCTGGATGACACATAAGATGGGCATAGTTGTAACCACAGCCAGCAAAGCTGTAAAACCTGTCGCCACCGACAACAGAATAACAGCCGAAACAGCGAGCAGTAAGCGCGGTATGATTGGTTGCAGGGGCTGAATCGCGTCCAGCACATAAAAACGCGCACCCGCCGGGGCAGCCAGAGCAGATGTTACCAGAAAAAAAAGCACGGCAGTGATAAGTCCCAGCATTATGGCCCCGAAGGAAATGCCGGACGGAAGATAAATATTCGCTACGGCAAAGCTTATAAAAAACGGCGACCACAAGACTGCCCCATTCATACCGCGCAGAGCGGCTTCTGCTGCCACCCGGCGCCGTTCAGGCCCAGCTTTTTGTGGCAGCGATGCAGCAATCAGCGCAAACGCCCCAATATTCATCACGCCACCCAGAACATGACTTGCTAGTTGCAAACCAGAAGCAGATGTCTTTGCAGGCAGCTGGCCAAGCTGGCGTTGTGTTTCCATCACTGAAGGCATCGTAAGCGCTGTTGCCCTGACAAGAGTCAATGTAGGCAGTAGACAGGCAAAAATCAGCACAAAGGCACCTGCATTGCGCAATTGATCAACTGACGGCAATGCAGGCAGGATAAACCAACCGATGAGCAGCAGGGCCAGCAGAATAATCACAGACTGCAGGCGAAGCCGCATAGCCGACAACAGCAATATCCCAATGAAGATAATCAGTGCTGTGTCAGCCACAGCTCCAATATCTGTAATTGACAAAATGATGGGCAGAGACAAGGCCCAACACATAAGCGCCAGAATGACTTTCACAGAGCCTAGAACAGACAAAAAAACATTCACCTAAATCCGTTGGAAACAGAACAGCTGAATAGCTGCATGCTCTCTTTAGCCTATACAGACTTTTGGGAAATTCCTATACTTGTATGGTAATGACCAGCCATCGCCGCCATTTCCTCAACCTGTATCAACTCACAGAGAGGCCCTATGCCCTTCTTGGCGTAGTGTGTTTCTCTGAGGTTATAAGCATGCTCAGCTTTGCCGCCTGGCCATTGTTTCTGGTGAAGCTGCAGCCATTATGGGGCCTGTCCAATTTTTCAGTTGGCTGGGTGAGCGGGGCCTATTTCATAGGCTATGTCTTTGCTACCCCTGTTCTGGTTGGACTGACAGACCGGTATGACGCAAAATATATCTATATATTCTCCACCCTCATCGCCGCGGTCGGCGCCTTTGGCTTTGCGCTAGCAGCACAAGGTTTTTGGAGCGCAGCCTTTTGCTGGGGGCTGGTCGGGGCCGGTCTTGCTGGTACCTATATGCCTGGCCTTCAGATCCTGAATGCAAGGCTGGATGATGATCATAGACTGCGGCTTCTGCCGTATTACACATCTGCATTTGGTATAGGTACAGGCCTGTCCTTTTTTGTCATGGGCTGGCTGTACAGCTATGCTGACTGGACATCTGCATTTATCTATGCAGGCTTAGGCAGCCTCTCTACAGGGCTATTGGTCAGCGCCGTGATCCCGCCACAGCCTGTCAAGAATGAGAGTGATGCGCCCCGTCGCCACCCACTTGATTTCCGCCCAGCGTTCAGAAATGCCGCGGCTATGCGCTATATCCTATCTTATGGGGCACATAATTTTGAGCTGTTTGCCTTTCGAGGGTGGCTGTTTGCCTATTTGATTTTTGCCGCAGGCTATTATGGGGTTCAGCTGTCAGCAGAATGGTTGTCTGGTCTGATCTCGGTCATGGCGTTTATTGGCATGGTTAGCTCTGTTTACGGCGCAAAACTGTGTCTTTCACATGGACGGGCAAAGATGATTTCCCGCTTTGGGCTAGCCTCCTTTATCATGGCTGTTGTATTTAGCCTGTCCGGCCATATCAGCTTTGCTTTTGTCCTGCTCTGTGCCGCAGCCTATAACATCACCATCATGCTTGATTCCGCCTCGCTTACAGCTGGGACAGTCTCAAAAGCCAGTCCACAGGACCGTGGGGCAGCATTGGCCGTTCACACAATGATCGGCTTTTGCGGCAGCGCAGCAGGTGCCCCGGCAACAGGGTTTGTACTGGATTTGTCTGGCGGGCAGACAACCCTTATGGCCTGGTCAGCCGCACTTGTCTGCATGGGACTGGGCTCAGCACTAGTCTGGATGATACTGCGCCACAACAAGTTCAGCTAGTCCGGCAAACCATCAACAATCACAAATAGACGGTCCGCGCCATCACCTAGAATATCTCTTGCCTTTTGATATTCGGGGCTGTGATAGGCAGTCTGCGCTGTGGACAAATCTGGCCACCAGACAATTACATTACGCCCATAGTCACTGCCTTCAGTTGTTTCGTGCGCGCCGCCACGTGCCAGATAGCGGCCGCCATGTGTCTCTACCGCTGCGGCTGCCAAAGGCGCATAAGCTTGGAGTTTTTTAGCATCCAGAACATTTACCCTAACCACACAATAGGCTGCCATCATATTTTCCTTTCACCTTTTTTGCTTTGATCATATAGACAAACCTTCTATCTGCCATCTGAATTCAACGCCGATAAGAGGCAGTAAAAAATTATCTTGTTTATTGTGGCCAGCCGCGCCAAGAATAAGACTGGCATGTGGCTGTAAGACAGCTTTAGGCGGCAACTGCAGGAACGGAAAAACGCATTTATGAACACCATCATGTCTGTCATTAATGGTTGCTCTGTTGTCAGTGCGCAAGCTGTGATCGAAAAACGCTATCCGGCAGCCGTTGAGGTAATTGCCGAAATCCAACACAGCAAATCGGCCATGCTGGATAAGGCTCTTTGGCATACGCTAGAAATCTATACAGAATTGAAGGCAAAATATGTCTAGTGTAGAACTACGCAGCCGCCGCAGCACACCTATCCCGCAAAAGCGTTCCGTTGTGTCTATCACAACAGACAGACAAGCCGGCGGCATTGCCAATGCACTCGTTTCTTATTCAGACGCACTGACCACCAAAGGTCATCATCATACTATCATTCTTCCTCCTTCCGCTATTGTTGTCTCAACCCTTGAGAAGATGAAAACGGTTAACCTTATAAAAATACCCACCGGTTTGATAAAGTTCCATCTGTTGACCAGAGGCTTCTTTTCAAAGAATATCCGCGCTGCTCTAGCAGAGGCAGATGTTTTTTTCCTGCATAACAGCGGTCTTTTACAGGTTCTAAAGCCCACAGAAAAACCATGTTTCCTAGTCAACCATTCAGGTAAAACACGTCATCTGAACAGGGCCGATCACATTATATTTCTCACCAAAATTATGCGCCGCCGAACCATGGATAAACTGCCCCAGCTATCAAGCCGCAAAGATAAACTGCATGTCCTGCCCCATGGATTTTCAACAAAAAAGCCAAAAAAAAGAGCCAAAACCCCAAAAGCAATGCCAAAATCAGTTCCAGTTAAACTGGTGTCTGCAGGCCGGTTTGTGAAAAAGAAAGGCTTTGCCACGCTGATCGAGGCGGCCAGAATATCACAAGCGGCAGGTGTCACCTGCCAGATTGATATTTATGGGGCTGGCCCATTAAAACGCTCCCTGCAGAACCAAATTGCAAGCAGTGGCCTTATATCTGTAGCCCTTAAAGGCTGGTCAGATGACCTCAAAAGCATTTTTGCTGATGCTGATTTGTTCTGCTCGCCCTCACTTGATGAACCTTTCGGTCTGGTGATCGGCGAGGCAATGGCGATGGGTCTGCCAGTTATTGCCTCAGATACAGATGGGGCAAGTGAGCTGTTCGGCATCAACACAGGCTCTGCTGATGCAGCCCTGCAGCATGGCGGCATGATCATACCCGCTGGAGATACAGCAGCACTAGCAGCGGCGATTGGCCGGTTCTGTGCTGACGAGAAACTCCGCCAGACAACTGGACGGAATGCTCGAAAACGCATTGAAACAAGCTTTACCCATAACCATATGGCTGTTCAGCTAGATCAGCTAATCAGGTCTGTAACTCCGTCGCTAGGGGCAGAGCAGTCGTATATTTGAGCTCTTCCATAGCAAAGGATGAACTAACATCGGTTAATTTTACTTCAGAAATGAGCTCTTTATAAAACCGGTCATAGGCGGCTATGTCAGAGACCACCACTCGCAGCAGATAATCCACTTCACCGCTCATCCGGTAGAATTCAACTACTTCGCTTCGCTTTGAAATCCGGGTAGCAAATTCTGCTAGCCAATCAGCATTATGCTGATCGGTTTTAATCGCCACAAATACAGACATACCAAAACCAATCTTTGAGCCATCCAGAAGCGCAACCCGGGCGCGGATAACCCCGTCTTCTTGCAGTTTTTGGATGCGCCGCCAGCAAGGCGTTACAGACAGATCAACCTTGCGAGCAATATCCGCAATAGGCTGAGCTGCGTCCTCCTGAAGAAGAGCAAGGATCTTCCTGTCTGTATTATCCATCAATATATCATCTAGCCAGCATCTGAGCTGGCTTAACTCCTGACAGTTTCGCTGACACTAATCGTGGACGTCAGTCTAACCACTCTCAACATAACGGTCAGCATTCCATAAAAATAGCGGATGACACGCCGCCAACCATTAGACTTATGCCACAATTAAAGCATAGTTATTAGATGGGTATCAACCAAAGACACTAAATTGATCTTTGTCAATTCAAAAATTTTACATCCTTTTTCAATAGGAGTGATTTTACTGGTCAGGACAGCCATTTTAACTGAATATGGGCACATGACAAAGCAGCCTACACATGCCACGCATCTATATCCTGAAGGGTGGACAGATTACCGTCTAGTTGACAGTGGAGAGGGACAAAAACTAGAACAGTTTGGCCCGTATCGCTTTATTCGGCCAGAACCACAGGCCTTATGGGCTAAATTTCTACCCGATTCAGAATGGACCTGCGCTGATGGATTGTTCTTGCCGGGGAACACGGAAGATAAGGGCAAATGGCAGCTGTCAGATAGGCTGCCCACTTCTTGGCAGATGGTCTTTGAGGATATAAAATTCACTGCCTTGCCTACGCCATTTCGGCATTTAGGATTTTTCCCCGAGCAATCTGCGAACTGGCAATGGACAGCAGAAAAAATTAAGACCTTTATTAAAAAAACAAGCCGTGCACCAAAACTGTTAAACCTGTTTGCATATTCTGGTGTAGCCAGTCTACATGCAGCAGCTGCCGGCGCAGAAGTCACGCATCTCGATGCCAGCAAAAAAGCAGTGGCTCTGGCCTTTGATAACCGCAGTCTGTCTGGCCTGGAAAAAGCGCCGATTCGATTTATCACTGATGATGTGCTTCGCTTCGTGGCCCGTGAACAGCGGCGCGGCAACCGTTATGAAGGGATTTTGTTGGACCCGCCAAAATATGGGCGTGGGCCAAAAGGAGAAATCTGGCAAATCAATGAAAATCTGCCAGAATTGCTAAACGTTTGCCGGGCCTTGCTCTCCAATGAACCATTGTTGTTTGTCGCAACCTTATATGCGATCCGCACCTCAACAACTGCTGTGCATGCAGCCATTGCAGATGTGCTGGAGGGGCTGGGCGGGGACATCAGATCAGGTGAACTAGCCTTGCGTGAAGATCGGGCAAACGGTCGGGGGATCGGCCAGGCCTTGTATGTCAGATGGTCCAGTTAAAAAATGGTAACAACTGCCTTCAGACTTTCAGCATCTCGTAAAGACAAATGCCTGTAGCAACAGCAAGATTTAGGCTGTCAGAGCGGCCTTTCATTGGCAAGCGGACAAGCTGTGTGCACAGCCCCATCATCTCATCACTCAGACCAGCCTGCTCATTACCCATTAAAAGTACCAGCGGACTAGACCAGTCTGCCTGCCTATAATCGATTGAAGCTGGCAGGGCTGTTCCAATCACACTACCTTGCCAGATTTGGCAAAAGTTGGAAAATTCAGCAGCTGTAGCCTGCACTAAACACACATTAAACACTGCCCCCATTGAAGCCCGAACCGCCTCAATTGAATAAGGGTCGGTGCAATCATCAATTAGAATAATGCCTGCAGCGGCAACGGCATCAGCGGTGCGCAAAATTGTGCCAAGGTTACCTGGATCGCGCACCCTATCAAGAGCAACCCAGCAGCCAGCAGATGAGAGGCAAGCATTTATGTCATCAATTTTTGTCCATTTCTGAACAAAAGCACCAATAACCATCTGCGCGTTATCTTTTCGGCTGATGCGTGAGAGCAGATGTTCTGTTACAGGCAGCACGCGCCCACCTGATTTTTGGCAGGCTGCGATCAGCGTAGAAAGACCCGGTTCTGCCTCACGCCCGGCAGCATAAACGATCCTAACAGGAGCATGGCCCAACTGCAGAGCTTCTATGCAAATCCGCATGCCTTCAGCCAGAAACCAACCTGTTTTCCTGCGGTATTTACGCTCATGCAAAGACCGTAACAGCTTTACCTCAGCATTCGCCGAAGAGGTGATAGGCGTTAACTCAGAAGCATCCGCAAACTTGGCTTGTTTTTCATTAGGACTCATGGACAGCAGACTACCCCGTCTGCAGCGCGAAATCCAGCTTGCTAGAGGTAGACTGTCAGAACAGCCCTTCAATTTGCCCGTCAACATCAAGACCGATGCTTTGTGCTGCCGGCACACGGGGCAAGCCAGGCATAGTCATAATATCCCCGCAAATCACCACAATAAACCCTGCCCCAGCAGAAAGGCGTACTTCTCGCACAGGCACAATATGGCCAATCGGCGCGCCACGCAAGCTCGGATCTGTTGAAAATGAATATTGGGTTTTGGCCATACAAATCGGCAGGTGTCCAAATCCGGCTGTCTCCCATTCACGCAGCTGATTGCGAATTCTCGTATCTGCGGCCACATCGTCAGCCCGGTATATGCGAGTGGCAATCGACTTAATCTTTTCAAAAAGTGGCAGGCTGTCTTCATATAGAGGCGCGAATTGCGCCGCGGCTGCCTCACAGACAGAGACCACTTCTTCTGCTAGTTCGATAGTGCCTTCTGATCCCTCTGCCCAATGCTTGCAACAGATTGCTTTTACGCCCATACGCAAGCTTTCAGCCGTAATAACATCAATTTCTGCATCTGTGTCTGTTAAAAAGTGATTAATGGCAACCACAACAGGCACACCAAATTGCTTGATATTTTCAATATGACGCAGAAGATTTGCACAGCCTTTTTGCACCGCTGACACATTTTCGCCATCAAGCTCATCTTTCGTCAGGCCGCCATTCATCTTCAGTGCCCGAACGGTGGCTACCAGAACAACACATTTTGGAGCAAGCCCGGCTTTACGGCATTTAATATCAAAGAATTTTTCTGCCCCTAAATCAGCTCCAAAACCCGCTTCTGTGATCACATATTCAGACAGTTTCATGGCTGAACGGGTGGCAATCACTGAATTACAGCCATGCGCAATATTCGCAAACGGCCCACCATGGATAAAAGCTGGGTTATGTTCCAGCGTCTGCACCAGATTTGGCTGCATCGCTTCTTTCAGCAGAACCGTCATCGCCCCGTCTGCCTTGATATCCGCACAAGTGACAGGTGTTTTATCCCGCTTATAACCAATTATAATCGCACCCAGACGGCGCTGTAGATCTGCTAAATTAATAGACAGGCACAAAATTGCCATGATTTCTGAGGCGACGGTGATGTCGAAGCCTGATTCCCGCGGAAATCCGTTTGCGATGCCCCCCATGGAAACAATATTATGCCGCAAGGCCCGGTCATTCATATCCATAACCCGCCGCCAAACCACACGGCGCATATCAATATCACTGTCATTATCCCAATAAATGTGATTATCAATCATGGCCGCAAGCAGATTGTGCGCAGAGGTAATTGCATGAAAATCACCTGTAAAATGGAGGTTGATGTCTTCCATTGGGATGACCTGAGCATAGCCGCCACCGGCCGCTCCGCCTTTCATTCCAAAACAGGGCCCAAGAGAAGGTTCACGCAGACACATGGTTGCCTGTTTGCCGATTCGGTTTAGCCCGTCCCCCAGCCCAACAGTTGTCGTTGTCTTGCCTTCACCAGCCGGAGTGGGGGTAATCGCTGTGACCAACACCAGCTTGGCATCTTCGCGTTCAGGGAGCGAATCAAGCCAACCCAGGTCGACCTTCGCCTTGTCATGCCCATATGGTTTGAGAGCCATATCAGGTATAGACAGACGTTTGCCAATCTCCTGAATTGGTTTGGCCGTTGCTGCTCTTGCAATATCGATATCCTGCATAATCTCAACCCTAAAAGAACCTCTATGTTCTCAAAACAAAAGAAAGCAAGCCTGAAAGTAACAGCTAAGCATTTGCATAACGCGACACCGACTATTAAAAAACCGCCTAAGAGATGTGTTTTTTACTATTCTTGTCTTTTTTTTTAGGTCATTGTCACGAATAAAACAAATTATCAGGCCAGCTGTTTAGGTGCAGATGCCGATGAAAGAAGATAGAATCAAAACCCTTCTTCAGGCCAGCAAAAGTGCAGGTCCACTGACGGTAGGCTTTTTGCTAGTTCCTAATTTTTCCATGCTGGCGTTTGCCTCAGCCCTTGAACCTTTGCGAGCAGCAAACCGGATGTCCGGTCAGAATTTATTTTCCTGGGTGGTGTCAAGCCCTACAGGGGCAGCGCCAGAAGCGTCAAACGAGGTCAGGGTTGACGTACAGGGCACCCCAGAAATGCTGCAGGACTGCCGGCTGGTCTTTGTGTGTGCCGGTCTGGAAGTAAAGGCTCATGCGGATAAGGAAACTTTGAATTTAATCCGCCGCCTGGATAGGAAAGGGGCTATTATCGGGGCAATTTGTACAGGCACCTATCTGATGGCTGCAGCTGGCCTATTGGATGACCGGCGTTGCACTATTCATTGGGAGAATATTGATGGGCTAGCAGAGGAGTTCCCTTTACTGGAAATCACTAATGAGCTATTTGAAATCGATGATAAACGGGTAACATGTTCAGGCGGCACAGCTTCTCTCGATATGATTTTATATCTTATTGGTCAGGTGCATGGCCAAGGCCTGGCAGCACAAGTATCTGATCAATTTATCCATAACCGAATCAGAGACCCTAGTGACCGACAGCGTATGGAACTGCGTTCCCGTCTTGGCGTATCGCATCCTAAATTGCTGGCGGTCGTCGGGTTGATGGAACAGGGGCTGGAAGAGCCTCTTTCACAGACAGAATTGGCGATGCAAGCAAATTTATCCACACGACAGCTGGAAAGATTATTCAGAAAATACTTATCTACAACTCCGACGCGGTACTATTTAAACCTGCGCCTAGCAAGAGCTCGCCATCTGCTTCGACAGACTTCCATGTCGATTCTGTCCATTGCACTGGCCTGCGGATTTGTGTCCGCATCGCATTTTTCAAAATGTTATCGGGAAGTGTATGGCCGTACGCCCCGTGCAGAGCGCCAGCCAGAGACTATATAGTCGTTGTAAGGAGATTACAAACTAAGGTGGTTTCCCAATTCAACTCTACACTTTAAGACAATGTTAGAGCTTGAGCATGTCCTTTAATAGCTTCGACCATGCTAGCCAATCCATTTTTACGAGTTGGGGAGAGATGCTTATCTAATCCGATTTCAGATAGAAATTCCGGCCCAGTTGCAAGAATTTCAGACGGTGGGCGTCCTGAATAGACCCTGAGCAGCAAGGCAATTAGCCCCTGAACGATGGCCGCATCTGATGAGGCACTGAAATGAACACAACCCGCGGAATCTGTTTCCATGCCAAAATAAACCACAGACTGGCAGCCCTTGAGAATATGCGCTTCGTCCTGCCATTCAGCTCTGATCTGAGGTAGGCGTCGGCCCTGATCGATAAGATGCTGGTATCGGTCAGCCCAATCATCAAAAAAGGAAAATTCCGCGATGATTTCTTCAGCTTCTTCTTGTGCAGACAGAAATGGGGACATAATAACCACGTCTAAAACGTGCAAACTGCGACGGCTGGGAACAACATGCTCTTGCGTGACACACTTAACTTATCCTAAACCTAGTGCAGACATTTTGTTTCGGCAAGGTGGCTGGCGGATAAATTTGGTTTAGTTGTTTATTGGATAACAGATGTTGTCACGCACCGTTTCTTATTCTTCTAATTTGACTGTTGCCCCGGCCATGTTCTGGGGTCTTTTGCTAGCTAGTTTAGCTGTGCGCCTTTATGCAGTGATAATCAGCCCGCTTGAACCCAGTGTTGATGAAGCCCAGTACTGGCTGTGGGGACAGACTCCACAGTTGGGCTATTATTCAAAACCACCACTTATAGCTTGGATTCTAGCAGGAACCAGTTCTGTTTTTGACCAACAGTATTTTGGACAGCTTTTAGCCTTACGCATCTCTGCACCCCTAATTCATACGCTGACAGCACTATTTTTATGGCAAACTGGCAGGTTGTTATTTTCAGATAATGCTGGGCGGCTTGCCGCGATTTTATGGATTAGCCTACCTGCTGTTGGGCTGGGAAGTTTTGTGATGTCAACTGACACACCTTTGCTGCTTTTCTGGAGTGCGGGACTATATTGTCTTGTCCGCGCTGATGAAACTTTCCATCCAAATTATCGCTGGATGGGCTTGGCCGGCATTTGCGTCGGGCTGGCCACGCTAGCAAAATATGCAGGCCTGTATTTCATTTTATCTCTGATTCTCTGGATTGTGACTAGTAGCTTTCGCAAACCAAGTCAAAAATTTAAGCTGTTCGGCATATTTTTTACGACTGCTTTTTTTGCCTCATTACCTACCTGGTTGTGGAATTACAACAATGGCTTTGTCACACTCTTTCACTTGACAGAAAACGCCAATTTTACACAAAGCCAAATTTCACTTGCGAAGTCTCTAGGCGGTTCTTTTGAAGGCATTTCTGCTTTCTGGGGCGCACAATTTTTTGTCTTTGGCCCAGTAACCCTGTTATTACTGGTTTTCAGTCTGGCAGGCCTTGGACACGGAGCGAAGCACAGCAGACTCCATTTATTTATCTGGCCAGTCCTGGTGATCATGACGGGGCAGGCTTTCTTGTCAGAGGCCAATGCAAACTGGGCTGTAACCGCCTATCCGGCAGCAACCATTCTGGTTGGCCAGTTCATAACTATCAGCCGTAGCAAGTTCATCCTATTTCTGGGCAAAGTGTCCATCCTAGTTAATTTTATACTCTGTTGCGCTCTGATTGCAGTCACGGCCATAGGTAGCCTTAGCCTACTTGCTCCCGCCTCTGATCCGTTGCGGCATCTAAGGGGCTGGGCAGAACTGGCCCAAAAGACAGAAAAACATGCTCTTGAGACAGGAGCAAGAACTATAATCGCTTACAACCGACGGAGTGCAGCTTTACTTCACTGGTATCTGCAGGATACTCAATTTGATATTGTATTGCCCCGGCTTGGCCCAGGGCAGGGCAATCATTATCACCGAACCTATCCGTTGGACGCGTCCTCTTCACGCCCATTACTGGCACTGACCACACAGGACAGCGCGCCGTCCCACTTACCGATTTCCGCGCGATGGCAAGGACCTACAGCTCATTCCAAAATTCAGATTAGCAGGCGCGACCTCCGCCAGGTCTGGTTCTGGCGTTCTGATTAGGACTTATTAGTGAGAAATTCTGCAAAGCACCGCAGTGTGGCCTTACTGACGTGATGTTCAACACCTTCAGCATCCTGTTCAGCAACATCTCGGTCCACACCTATAGCAATTAGAAAATCACGTACAACCCGATGCCGCTCTTTACAGGATTTAGCCAATTGCTGACCCTCAGAAGTCAGAAAAATGGACCTGTAGGGGCGCGAAATCACGAGCCCATCTTTTTGCAGACGTTGGATTGTAGCATTTACCGTGGGGGCGGTTACACCAAACAGGGAGGCTAGGTCAACAGCCCGCGCTTCGCCTGTGCGTTCAATTAAATCAGCAATCATCTCAACATAATCCTCCGCTACCTCACTTTGGTGAGCTTTACGGATTCGCTCAAATTTTTTCGCACTTTGTGCAATGTTTGGGTCAGTCATTCTTTTCTGATCAGCTTTGAGATTAATAAGTGTGCTAGATGTGTTCGACTCACGTTCTTGAATATATAAAATAGAATCTTAGTTGCGGCAAAGTTTTTTTACTTCTATGCTGCATGATGTTGCATGCTTGTGTTCATAGATAGGGATGATATAACGAAGCAGACAGGATGAGATGTGACAGATATGCTGCCTATACCAAATACAGACAACTAATGGAGACAGGCAAATGAGCAGCTTGAAAGATATAAACCAGGAAAAAGAGACAGAACTTCAAGCAGCAGCCTTCCGAGCCCTCCGTGATCATCTTCAATCCCGCACTGATGTGCAAAATATCGATATGATGAATTTGGCCGGTTTCTGCAGAAATTGTCTGTCTAGATGGGTTCAGGAAGCTGGAACCTCGAGCGGGCTTGAAATTACAAAGGATGACGCACGGGAATATATCTACGGTATGCCCTACGAAGATTGGCGTGAACAGTTTCAAACTGAGGCGACAGAAGCCCAAAAAGGTGCTTTCAAAAACAGCCATGAATAAGGTTCCAACGCGCTGAGCTTGAACTCTGAGAGAACAGCAGATTAATCATACTAATAAAAGATGAGCCCATCATGACTGTGACACCAACCCAAGGCGCGGACCAACTGCGTCAATATATTGAGCGAATTGAACGGCTTGAGGAAGAAAAACGTGCCTTGATGGCAGACCTCCGCGATGTTTATTCAGAAGCAAAGCATTCAGGATTTGATCCTAAAACCATGCGTCAAATCGTCAAAATCAGAACGATGGATTCAGATCTTTTGGCTGAACAGGAAACTTTGCTGACAACCTATCGTGAAGCCCTTGGCTTAGTCTAAAAATTCAATGGCTAAACCCATCCCACCACAACCCCAACTTTCAGCCAGTTTTGCCAGCCGACTGACAACAGCCACTATCAGAACTAGGTCTGTTTTATGCGTGGGGATTGATCCCCATCCCAGCCTGATGCCTGCATTGTTTGGTGGACAAAACCACATGCCGGGTTCAGCTCAGGCTATTCAACATTTAGAGGCTTTCAGTCAAGCTATTATTGAAGCAGCAACTGGTCTGGTGCCTGCTATCAAGCCGCAGGTGGCCTTTTTCGAGCGGCATGGCCCTGAGGGCTTGCGCGTATTGTCAAATTTAGCAATTGAGGCAAAGCAGCGCGAGCTGCTGGTGATCATGGATGCCAAACGTGGGGACATCGGCACGACCGCGCAAGCTTATGCTGAGGCTTGGCTAGGCCCAGACGCAATATTTGCAGCAGATGCAATGACCTTAAACCCCTATCTGGGTTTCGACAGTCTAGAGCCGTTTATTCGCCGAGCACGGCAGACCCTGTCTGGTGTTTTTATTCTGGTCCGAACCAGTAATCCTGGGTCTGCTGACCTGCAGCAATTGATGATTGACGGCAAGCCTATATGGGCACATGTGGCAGCGAAGCTAGCAGAAATAGTGAAAGAACAGACCGACCCAACCTGCAATATGTCCTCTGTCGGTGTGGTCGTGGGCGCAACAGGGCCTAAACATGCCTTGGCTGTGCGCGACCTGCTGCCGACTGCTCCCTTCCTTATACCAGGCTATGGCGCGCAAGGTGCGAGAGCTGAAGAGGCTTTGAGCGGACTTACTGCAGATAAACAGAACGGTGTTTATAAAGGTGGACTTATTAATGCATCGCGCTCCATCACTCATGGTAAAGGGGTGCAAAACGCGAGCACTGTAGGCGAGGCTGTCGCAGCAATTAAAACGGCTATTCATGAAGCGGTTTTTGACCTGGCTGCTATTCGGGTTTAGCCTGAAATTTTTTAATTCCTTTAATGTGGAAAAATCTTTTTGGCTGAATTTTTGATAATGCACTAATTCAAGTGTGAGCTATCACACATTAAAAAAGAGATGTTTTAAGCCCGACTGGCCAGCCATTTTTCGGCATCCAGCGCAGCCATGCAGCCCATGCCAGCAGCAGTAACAGCCTGACGATAAATTTTATCAACACAGTCACCCGCCGCAAAAATGCCGTCTGTCGAAGTGCGTGTTGTACCGGTTTCAACCGTGATGTAACCTTCATCATCCAAATTTACAGCTGATTGAAACGCAGCGGTTGCTGGGTCATGACCGATTGCAACAAATAAGCCATGGGCAGCAACCTCCTCGCTCATTTCACCATCTGTTGCCGTAAGACGAACGCCGGTAACCCCTTTATCATCCCCTAGTATCTCTTCAACGACACGGTTCCATTTGACTGTAACTTTTTCATTAGCCATCAGCCTGTCTTGCATAATCTGTTCTGCCCGCAGACTGTCGCGGCGGTGGACAAGCGTAACAGATCGGCAGATATTGGCGAGGTACAGAGCTTCTTCAACAGCTGTATTGCCACCACCAACAACAACCACATCCTTTTCACGATAAAAAAACCCGTCACAGGTAGCACAAGCAGAAACGCCTCGCCCATTAAAAGATGTTTCTGAGTCCAGCCCAAGCCAGCGGGCAGATGCCCCGGTTGCCACTATAACGCTGTCTGCTGTAATCAAATCGCCAGAATCACAAGTTAAGGTGAAAGGATGACTGGACGCGTCCAGTGCTGTGATCAGGTCATATACGACCCTAGTGCCAACATTCTCGGCCTGTGCCTGCATTTGTTGCATCAACCACGGTCCCTGCACCACATCAGCAAAACCAGGGTAGTTTTCAACATCAGTGGTGATAGTTAGCTGGCCACCGGGCTGAAGCCCTGTCAGAAGAACCGGCTTCAGGTTTGCCCGTGCCGCATAGATGGCTGCTGTAAGACCAGCTGCCCCTGCCCCAATTATGACCAGTTTTTCATGTCTGGATGCCATCTCAATATCCTTTGCCCGACCAGTTCTTTCCACGATGTTTTTATTTGCGCCCACTTGGCAAATAATGACAGATTAAACTGCAATAAGTTATGTTTAAACGAGGCTAAAGAATGATTGTCAAGCGGTTGGTATGAGAAATTACGCATCCCTTAAAATAATTCAGATAATTTTATTCTTCGCAAAACATATCGCTTACTCATGTCGAATTATTAGTGCTGGGTTTGCCATTTGTTTCTTTTTGCCTTTTGGAGAGACAGACGCGGCTGAAAAAATCCGCGGTCAGGCATTACAGGGTGACCTTATGGTCTTTAAGACAGATGCCGGAACACAGCTGAGCCTTGATGGCACTCCATTGCTACTTTCCCCAACTGGCTATTTTGCCTTCGGGTTTCATCGGGACGACAGCATAGCCGTAAGCCTTGATATTCTGTCTCCTGACGGGCGCAGACAGCAGATAGTGCTGACCCCAAAATCGCGCTTTTATAATATACAGCGAATAGATAATTTGCCTAGTACAATGGTGACACCGCCTCAGGAAGTTCTAGATCGGATCAGAAGGGATGCTAGAGACGTAAAACCCGCGCGGGCCACATTCTCAGAACG
>OZSS01000454.1_pt1 | contig 19464 bp, 16 predicted proteins | sample 1779911 | NCBI WGS metagenome assembly OZSS01 (sample SAMEA2603589, study PRJEB24840) | metagenome | biome: Water; feature: Photic zone; material: Seawater sample | place: Mediterranean Sea | collected 2013-11-12 | depth 10 m | reverse complement strand
CATTCATACTTTTGATGTTCGACTCTGGGTAATTAATTTGCTTGGGACTAGATGTATTGATGATTCCTGCGTCGTCTCGCTTTGAAGTCGTCAAAGGTTGGTGATTCAGGACCGGAAGGTTTCTAGCACTGCGCGTTCAAGCCGCAAATTATGCCTTAACTGATGTGAAAAAGGTGCTCAATTGGGCTTTTTCAACTAACGCAGGAACCGGTCCGATTCTTAAAACCTCACGGGCCGGTTCATCGCCAATTTGTTATTCACCACTTACAAGACCGCGGCCGTTAGTTCGACATCAGCAAACTGCCAAGCTTTTTCGAAATGCACCTGCACCTCATCTGCTTGGTCATTTTTGTCCTGAGCGCGTAGAGATTGCATCAATCCGAACATAGACCAACCATTGTGCGGATACAGCTCCAAGTCACGCCGAAATACCGCCTCGGCTCCTTGTGCACCACCACTCGCCATCATTGCCGCACCCAGGGATTGCCTGGTTGGGTAGTGCCAAAATGGTGGCTCGGTATAGGGCAAGGAATCCTGTTGCTCTACCGCAGCTGAGAAATGCGTGATCGCCTGGAGGTAGGAACCACTTCGGTATGCTATTTCACCGCGCAAAAGCTCAATAGCGATACCAACAAGCAGCGAACCAGGGTAATCGCGGCTGTCCAAAAAGCGGACCGAAACGTCGTCCTGCAGGGGCACAAGCGCGTCGAGTTCGCCTTTCGCAAGGTCGCCCTCTCCCTTGGCTGCATAAGCAACGCCGCGAGCGTAGTGCCAAACAGACTTGGCAAATATGAAGCCTTCATGGGGATGGGGCTCCCGTAAAATGTCGTCCCATCTGCCAAACCGCACCAGGGACAGCAACGGTACCGTGCGGAAAAATTCAACGGTTGGAAAAGCCTGCACCTGCTCGACCCGCACATTGGCAACCACGCGGCGAGCACTTTCTATGCTCAAGGCACTTTGCCCCTGCATCGTTGCCGCCGACCAGAGGAAATGAATGTTGTGGGGATAATATAGAGCTGGATAAAAACCTTGCGCATTACAGGCGGCAATGTAGGCCTCGTCAACGTCTGCTGCACGCTGGTTCGCCAATGCCGCGTCGTTGTAGCGACCGACTCGATAGTAAATGTGTGAGGGCATATGCACGAGATGGCCTGCGCCGGGCACTAGGTTTGCCAAGCGGTCAGCCGCAGCCTCAGCACGACCTGGATCATTTGACGCTTCCAGTGCATGAATATAGAGATGTAGCGCCAAGGGATGGTCAGGTTCGGCCTCTAAGACTCGATCCAGGGATTCGATCACCGCTGACGTTTCTGGCTTCGCGATCCCGTCATCCGACCAGTAGTTCCAAGGCATGGTATTCATGAGCGACTCTGCATAAATAGAGGCTGCCGTCATGTCTTCCGGGTATTGCTTCGCAACCTTGCCCATTGCTTGCGCCCAAGCTCTATCAAGGGGCTCACGATCAGTCTCCGGCTGACCGTTGTAGCGGGTTGCAAGAGCTTCAATATAGGCTTGTTCGCGGGGCGTGGCGTTAGCTTTTAGCGCCAGCGCTTGCTGTAGTGCACTAAAGGCAGCCTCACGCTCTGCCGCAGACATGATCACCTTGCCCTTGCTAGTAACATTGATATTAGGACCCGTGGCCAATGCCTCACCCCAAAAACACATCGCGCAGGATGGGTCTAGGGTTTGAGCCGCACGAAAACTGCGAATAGATTCGGCGTGATTGAAAGCGAAAGCTAAAACCATCCCCTGATTAAAATAGCGCTGGGCATCCGCGTTTTGAGTGGTTATGGGCATTTCGTAGTCGCTCATGCCATCGAACAAAGGTGCGCCCGCACGCTCTACCAGCGCGGCCGTGGTATCCGTCGAAGCCTCACTACCTCGAGATGTATCCACCTTTTGCTCGCCGCAAGCTGCAACCAACAGTAATGCTATGGCAGGCAAAATACGCAAAGAGATCGAATTCATATGTTCTCCATTGGTCTTTTTCTTTGGCAAGAGATTAGCAGCTTTCCCGATCTAGTTGACTCCTTCTGAGCTGACCCAGAAGTGTCGATCAGCGGGCTTTCGGCAGACCCCATAACTGCGGGGTGTGAGAACAACACAGGCCTTGGATCTAGGCGAATTGACTGCAGGAGAACAGGGCTGCATTGCGCAATGGATTGCGCGCCAAAGCGCTGTGGAGATTGCTCCAAGCGAGATGCGAGATCTTGGGTAGCCGGCGAGCTAACAGAGAAAGACGAGCCGAGCTGTCACGACACTGCATACCGTAAGATTGGCTTTCGCGGCGTATACGATGACTCAGTAACCTACGCCGCAAGTTCTACTAAGGCCGCCACTTAATGCTGAACCTTGCATTGATCGACTCTCCTACGGTCACTTGGTGGGTACTGTGGGCGTTGGGGAAATAGAGTTCGTCCGCCACATTGTCGACATTCAGCTGCACACTGAGATCCTCTGTCAGATCGAAGTATATGGCTGCGTCTATTCGCGTATAGCTGGGCAATAAAGCGCTGTTGCTGTTGTTGATGAAACTCTCGTCTTGGTGAGTCAGACCCAGACCAAGGCCTACGCTTGGCGAGACTTGATATGTGGTCCACAGCGACATCATGTGCCTAGGCAGCTCTCGCGACCGCAAGCCCGTCGAGCCCTGACGGTTCACCTGTTCACCGTCCAGATAACCGTAGCCTGCGCTCAGCCCCCAGCGATCATTAATTTGACCTTGTATCTGTGCCTCAAATCCTTGAATGGTGGATTCGATAACGTCAAGCGTGGAGGGGTCATTGTCTGCGACCTGAGGCGAGCTTTTCTCAATTTCAAAAACAGCGGCAGTAAGGTGCAGTCGATTCGTCACATTCCACTTAAACCCTGCCTCTACATTTGAGTAGGTATCTGGATCAAGCTGATTGTTAGAGCCATTGATATTGGCAAACTGCTCGCCGCTGCGCGGTAAAAAGGATTCGCTGTAGCTTGCGTAAAGCGACATGTTCTCCTTAGGTTTGTAAATAATGCCTAATCGTGGGGAGATCTCGTCGTCTTTTCTCTGGCGGATCTCATCAGCAGGCACGTTGAGCACCGAAATCTCGAAATCGTCAAAGCGTGCACCAAGTACGACACTTAGTTGCTGGGTCAGCGATATCTCGTCCTGGACATAGAAAGAAAATACTTTGATATCGACATGGGTGTCGTCGTTCAGATCTTGATTGAAGTCGTTGCGTGTCGTACTGCCGACAGCGTTGGTTCCAACACCTGCAGATAAAGATATCGGTCTTGCGATGGCAAAAATTTCGTTGTCGTCTTGGGTCGTATCCCAATATGCATTAAATCGATCCTGATCTGATGCCGTATCGATGCGCTCGACACCAACGAGCAGTGTATGTTCAACCATCCCGGTGATCACCTCGGTCACCAAATCCCCGGAAAGGATCAAATTATGACGTTGGGTCGTGTCGACGTAGCCATCTAAGGTTACTTGGTTAGGGGTGCTGTCTTGCGAGTACGATGACGCATAGAAGTTCTGGTACGCCTTGTCGTAGTCGCCGTAAAAAGCACTAATATTGAGCTTGGTATTTGCAGAAAAACGATGTTGGAGCAATCCCCTAACCAGATGCGCATCCAACGTTGACGTATTCTGCGAGGGGTCACCAAAAACTATTTCGTCAAAGGCTTTAACCGGCTTGCCGTTTGAGCCAGTTACTATGCCACGATCAATAAATCTTTCGTGATCGAGGTACTCGTAGGACAGATCCAATACTGTCTTATCGGAAACGCTCACCTTCAGGGCAGGGTTAACGCCAAAGCGGTCTCCATCAAAAAAGTCCCGATGATTATCAAGCGATTCGGCAAAGGTGTTGAATCGTAAAGCCGCGTTTTGTGCAAGAGAGAAATTACGGTCCAGCGTCACAGAGCCCGCACCAAATGTATCCACCGAAGCACCGATGTGAAGAAAGTCGCTGTCGAGTACACCTTTCTTTGTCACTCGATTGAGGACCCCACCTGCTCCACCCCGCCCAAAAAGGAGCGCGTTAGGGCCTTTTAGCACCTCGACTTGCTCCAAGTTATACAAGGGTCGAAAGTACTGAACATCGTCGCGCATACCGTCGACGAAAAAGTCTGCGGTTGAACGCACGCCGCGGAACACCACTGCGTCTCGGTGCCCCTCACCCTGAGAGGTACTGAGCCCGGGAAGATAGTTAATTATATTGGCAACGCTGTTATAGCCGCGGCTTTCAATTTCGGCGCTATTAATGATGACGACACTTTGCGGTACATCAAGAATGGGTGTGGGCGTTTTCAGAGCGCTAATTTGATCGCCGAAAAGCGAAGTACCGATGACTACCACCTCCTCCAAATCAGCGGTACTTGTTTCGGCCAAGTCCGCTTCTGCTGAGGGGAATAGCAAAAAAGCCAGCCAAAAAACACAGAGACGCTTGAGGATTTGCATGTTTGAGCGCTGGGGCCATGGGGAATATTTAAATGTTAATCATTCTCATTTGTATTGGCAACACCTTTCTCAAGTCATGCGGTGTTCTTATTCCATCCAGGCAACCTTCCGTCATTCGGCAGAAAAAGGGGAAAAAGCGGCTATTTCGAGATTAAAGTCTAGATAACCGCCAGTGGACGCGGTCACTCGCACCGAAACTCAATGAGCTACAGAGGTTATCCGGCTGCAACCACTGTGCAGCCTCAGACATGGATTTACTCTTGCTCGTCGTCAGCAGTAAGAAAAATATCTGCGTAATCTACTTCTCGACCAACATTACTACGCATCGACTTAACTCCCTGTCGATTGGCATACAATTTTTCGCGTCGATCTTTTATTTCGCCGTTGTGACGAATGGCTATTTCTTTGTTGTTCGCCGATTGCTCTAAAATTCTTGTAATTTCGCTGCGGTTTTTCGACGACAGCCTCTCGAGCTCCCCGAAGGAGGAGTCGTTTTCCGACTGTAATTCTTCAACTATGCCCTCCTCTACAACAAGGGGGTTCAACACGCCATGTATCAGCTCGTTGTTCGAATCGAGATTTTCCTCGTTAAATTCCAAAATCTCTTGATTTAGCTGCATGATCTCGTCAGTGATCGCAATCAGCATGGAGTTTGCTTCAACCATCTTATTGTTAATCATCAAGCATCGCTCATTCAATCGGGCGCTGTGTAAAAGAAAATCCAGCTCAGAGCGACGACTCGCCACCTCAATGAAGTCTTTTTGCAACTGTGACTCTGGCTCAAACGTTACCAGCACGGTTTTCCGGCTTTCAAAAATCTCTTCAGTATTGTGGTTGGCAAGCTGCTGATTCCCCAGGGCAGCGGCCGATTGGTTGCTCAGGATGAGCAGGCGATTTTCTTCGATATTCGCCCGGGATTGGTGGATCATGGCCTTATTGTCCATGATGATAGCGTTGAGCGAATCCAACGCTAGCTTTTGTGGTTCTATCTCTTTTTTCTCAGCCACTACAGCCCCCAAATTCTAATTATTATTGTTTATCAGTCGGTATCGTCTTTCGTGCCCAGCACAGGTGCCGTTTCGTCGGTCAACAGCATCAACAACCCGACTTTTTCCAGCAGTCTCCAAAAATGGGGAAGGGAGTCAAGTACCTGAATACGAGCGAGGAAGCTGGGTTGAATCGGCACCGCTATGTGACGCTCACGCGAAGAGAAATGGGGTGGACGATGGGGCTTGAACCCACGACCGCCGGCATCACAAGCCGGAGCTCTACCAACTGAGCTACGCCCACCATTCGAGCGAGCAAGTATAAGGGTGTGAGCCTAGCGAAGCTAGGTATTTCAACTTGGGCAGGCAGCTTAGAGTCTTAGGATGGGAACTCGCCTTGGCTCGCCCGGCAGACGTTGAACCACCGGTTCAATGGTGTGAGCGCGCAAATGCTTACCAGCGGTTGCGAATAAGCGAGCAGGTTCGAGTCTTAGGGTGAAAGCTCGCCTTGGCATACCCTGCAGACATTGAACCACCGGTTCAACGGTGTGAGCGCGCAAACGCTTACCAGCGGTTGCGAATAAGCGAGCAGGTTCGAGTCTTAGGGAGAAAGCTCGCCTTGGCACGCCCGGCAGACGTTGAACCACCGGTTCAACGGTGTGAGCGCGCAAACGCTTACCAGCGGTTGCGAACAAGCGAGCAGGTTCGAGTCTTAGGGAGAAAGCTCGGGTTGGCACGCCCGGCAGGACTCGAACCTGCAACCCTCGGCTTAGAAGGCCGATGCTCTATCCAGTTGAGCTACGGGCGCTTTAATCGAATCAAAAAGAAGTGGTCGGGGTAGAGAGATTCGAACTCCCGACATCCTGCTCCCAAAGCAGGCGCGCTACCAGACTGCGCTATACCCCGAATATCTATACGTTTAGCACCGTTGATGCTAAGCAGACGCAGCGATCATACTGGCCCACCCAAACTCGGTCAATTTCTTTCCCGCACAGACCCTGCCCAGCACCCCCCTCGAGGGCTTGGCATTAGGCGAAGCGAGTTCACGGTAGTAGAATGCAGCGAGCCTTCATGAACGCTCGAATATTGGGCCACGCTGATGCGCTACTACTTTTGGAGATACTATGACGGCGCAGATACTGGATGGAAATGCATTGGCTAAGCGTATTCGTCAGCGTCTCCAGGGTGTCGTGGCGGAATGGAAAAATCAGGGCTTTCGCCCACCTGGTCTTGCGGTGATTTTAGTGGGTGATGACCCTGCATCCGCTGTCTATGTCAAAGGCAAGCGGCGAGACTGTGAGGAAGTCGGAGTCTATTCCAAGGCTCTACATCTTGACGCGGCAATCGATCAAGCCGAGCTTGAGGCACATATCGACGATCTCAATGCTGATCCGAACATCGATGGCATTCTCGTACAAAGTCCCCTTTCACCGCACCACGATGAAGACAGAATCATTGATCGAATTCTGCCTAACAAGGATGTCGACGGTTTTCATGCATACAACATAGGACGCTTAGCCCTGCGGCGCCCTACTCTACGAAGCTGTACACCCATGGGTGTGATGCAAATGCTCGATCACATTGGCACTCAATACAAAGGATCTCATGCCACCATAATTGGCGCGTCCAATCATGTTGGACGGCCAATGAGCCTCGAGCTCCTACTTGCCGGCGTAACGGTAACAACTGCTCATAAGTTCACAACCAATACCGAAGAAATGGCCCGCCAGGCCGACATCTTGATCAGCGCAGTCGGTAAACCCGGATTGGTGCCAGGAGATTGGATTAAGGAAGGCGCGACTGTTATTGACGTTGGCATCACCCGAGGTGACAACAACAAACTATTCGGCGACGTTGAATTCGAGGCTGCCAAGGAGAGAGCCGCCTGGATTACGCCTGTACCCGGTGGTGTTGGGCCAATGACTAGAGTCGCCCTGCTGCAAAACACAATGCAGGCCGCAGCAAGCCACCTTGGTATTTCCTGGAAAGCACTTTGAAACGCGTATTTTTGTCTGATCTGCACCTGCAGCATATCGATACACCGACCTTTTCGGCCTTTGTCCGGTTGCTTCAAATCGAGTCGCGGCAGGTGGATGAGATCTATCTGCTGGGTGATCTAGTCGAGATGTGGGTGGGTGACGACGACGATTCGGATTCGGCAGCGCTGCTCACAAAGTCGCTGAAAAAGGCCAGCGAGCATGCGGCAATTTTCTTGCAGCATGGCAACCGGGATTTTTTGTTCGGTGATGAATTTTGCGAAGCCAGCGGTATAACAATCCTGCCAGATCCATTTCTCCTAGACGATCGCATCCTCCTCACCCATGGCGATGCGTTCTGCACCGACGATCAAGCTTATCAAGAGATCCGCTCGTTACTGCGCAGCCACCAATGGCAGCAGGACGTCTTGCAAAAGCCGCTTGCCGAAAGACAAGAAATGGGCCGACAGATGCGGGAGCAAAGTCAGCAAACCAATGCCAATAAACCGACTCAGATCATGGATGTGAATGGTGTTGCTATTGCACAAACCATGCAGCAATACGGGGCAGACTTGCTGATACACGGACACACCCATAGACCCGGTGATTACCTGCGCCGGGGCCAAGATACCTTTCGGCGCATCGTGTTAGGGGATTGGCAGGATTGTGGATGGCTATGCCGTCAGCACGGCGAATCTTTTCACCTAGAGTGTTTCTCGCTGAGTCGCTATGCCGCGGGCACTCCGCTGTGAAACCGCAGTTGAGAGTCAGCTGCGGTCACCAGTTCAGCGTCTGCGGCCAAGAAATCATTGACCCGCGCGCCAAACGCCTCGTATCCGCCTGAGTGCTGGTTTACCCCTTCGGCGAGCGCCAAATATTCCTGAAAATGGCGCGCTTCAGAGTTGAGCAGCGACCGATACAGATCTGAGACATTTTCAGGCAGCACTTGAACGAGTCCGGCGAAGCGCTCGCACGATCGCGCCTCGACCACGGCTCCGCAGATGAGCAAATCCACCAATCGCCGCGGCTCGGCCTTGCTCACCAGTTGATGCAGGCCCTGGGCATATCGCGCAGAATTGATTTGTTCGTAGACGATGCCACAGTCCGTCATCAACTCGAGCACCTGCTCGAAATGCCGTAATTCCTCTCGCGCCAGCGAGGACATTTTTTGCAGCAGGTGGGGATATTCGACATAACGATACATCATGCTTAGCGCCGTGCTCGCGGCCTTCTTCTCACAGTTCGCATGATCCATTAGCAGTACGGGTAGATTTTCTGCCGCCGCTTGAAACCAGGCAGCCGGGGTATCAACGGTTAAAAACTCTCTAACGACCTGTACAGCATCGAGGTTGCGTTGCGCGAGCACCTGGCTTTTCACGAAGGCACCTTAAAATTTCGTTCGTAATGGGCTTTGGCGCGCCGATAGCTTTCCGCATCGAGCAGCTGCATCGCGTGTAGGGTATCGAGCTCTGGCGTCGGTTGATTGCTAGGACCAGGCTGCGCAACCGCACCTGCTGACAGAGCCAGCCCCGCGCTGGCGAGGGATTGTTCTCGACGAACCATGAACCTTAGCAGTTGGTACTGGCCTTCTTTCTCGGCCAAGTCTGTTAAGCCTGCTTCGGACAATGCGGCTTGGAGCAAACCTGGCTCATCACAGACGAGTAGCGCCTCAAGAATTTCATCCCTCAGTCGCGTCAACCTCTCGCGCACAGCATCTTGCTGGGTCGCGTCATAACCATTCCACTGCACGATCTCGTGGGCAAAACGTTTGCACCCTCGACATACAAGATCGCCATAGGTTGTTGAGCAAATCCCCACACAGGGTGTTCGTTTGTTTAGCTGCATGATGCTCTCGCTGTCACTCAAGAATGGTTGTGAAGGTCCAGAACATTCGTATCGACCAAAAAGCTCAGCTCTTGTTGGCGCTTAGAGGCATCGCTCCTAGCCGCCGACAGCCTAGCAAGATAGTCCGCTCCTACGTCGCCGGTGATATATCTGCCATCGAATGCCGAACACTCAAAGTCTTGCACGTGTGGATTACCTTCGTGACAACTCTTTTTTAGATCTTCTATGGACTGATAGATCAACCAATCGGCACCAATAATTCGCGCCACTTCTTCCTCGGTTCTCTGATGAGCGACAAATTCATCGCGAGCAGGCATATCAATGCCATAGACGTTTTGATATCGCAGTGCGGGCGCTGCACTTGCCATGTACACCTTCCGCGCTCCGGCTTCTCTGGCCAGCTGAATGATTTGAGTAATGGTCGTACCGCGCACGATGGAATCGTCGACCAGCAGCACATTCTTCCCCTTGAATTCCAAATCTATGGCATTCAGTTTCTGTCTGACAGAGTCGCGGCGCTGCTTTTGCCCGGGCATGATAAATGTTCTGCCGATATAGCGGTTCTTGACGAACCCCTCGCGAAACTTCGCGCCCAGCTCGTGGGCCATCGGCAAGGCTGCCGTCCGACCGGTGTCGGGGATTGGAATCACTACATCAATATCGTGATCGTGCTGGGAAAACTGGCCGAGGATCCTCCGCGCCAGATGTTCTCCCATTCGCAATCGACTCTTATACACAGATATGTCGTCAATAATGGAATCAGGCCGCGCAAAATACACATGCTCGAAAATACAGGGTATGAGTTCCGGGTTCGCAGCACATTGGTGACGAAAAATTTCCCCCTCGTTCGAAATGAATATCGCCTCACCAGGAGCAACGTCGTCTATGCGGGTGTAGCCGAGTATATCTAGCGCCACAGACTCAGAAGCCAGCATGTACTCTGTACCGCTCTCGGTTTCTCGACTGCCATAAACCAATGGGCGAATGCCAAAGGGATCGCGAAAACCTAACAACCCGGCACCGATCACCATGGCCACCACAGCGTAGGCGCCGCGACACCGCTGATGCACCGCGCCCACCGCCTTGAACATTTCAGTGGGTGATGGATTTATCGCATGCAGCACACCCAGCTCATTGGCCAGCACGTTAAGCAACACTTCCGAATCACTGCTGGTGTTGATATGCCGTAGATCCTCAGCGAACAGATCACTCATCAATTCTTCGGTATTCGTCAAGTTGCCGTTGTGGGCAAGGGCGATACCGTAGGGGGAGTTGACGTAGAGCGGTTGGGCTTCGGCGGAGCTCGTGGATCCGGCTGTGGGGTAGCGGCATTGCCCCAGGCCCACATTGCCCTTCAGTCGCTGCATGTGTTGTGCCTGGAAGACGTCTTTGACCAGGCCGTTGTCTTTTCGCAGATAGCAGCGACGACCATCGCTGGTGACCATGCCCGCCGCGTCCTGACCACGATGTTGAAGTATGGTTAGAGCGTCGTAGATATCCTGCTTGACCTCGTTGCGGGCAACGATCCCTACTATTCCGCACATTAGGCCATTGCTTCCAAGCTACTCTTCAAAATAATCCGTATCGTCATATTCGTCTGTCAGTTCGACATCTGGCGGCTCTTCGCTGGTGAAGTCAAGGTCGCTGAAATCCGGCGGCACCGGCGGGTCTTCTAAGTTTTCGCTAGCGATATCCACTACCGTCAGCACTTCATCTTCAAACTGCAGGAAGCTGTACTTCAGCTCAGAGTCGGCCCACCACCCAGTGTCAGAAAACATGCTCTGGCTCACCATGAGCAGGATCGTCACCACGATACCTCCGCGAACCGCACCAAAAGCGAACCCTAGTATTCGGTCAGTACTCGACAAACCAGAACGCGTCACCAGCTGCCCCAGTCCCCAACGAATCATGCTGGCTGCCGCCAATGTAGCGATGAGAACGATCAAGAATGCCACGATTTGCCCGAATTGCTCCTCACCCAAGTACTCGGAGAACTCTGTCGCGACGGAAGGGCCAAACCAGATACCAAAGAGAAATGCTGCGATCCATGAAGCAAGCGAAAATGCCTCTCGGATCAGCCCGCGGGCGAGACCAACGAGCGACGAAAGCAGCACGATAGCAATAATGATGTAATCCAGATGCGACATTTTTTCCGCTTGCAATGAATGCGTTAGAGCCAAGAACCCTACTGCGTCATGGCTACCACAATAGCTTCAACCCCATATATCTGGGAATACGATATGCGCTTTTCCTTCGCTAGAGTATGACCGAGCATCGGTCCCACCGCGACCCGATAGCGAATTTTTTCACCGCTTATTCCGCGCTGTTTGTATTGAGAGATAAATGCCTCTTCGCCGTCGCCGAGGAGCTGCTCCCGCAGCTTACGAGCGTTCACCTCCTCATCAAATGTGGCCAGCTGCACGGCAAAAACTTCTGTTTCTTCGCGAATCGGCAGCAATATGGGTTCGCCAAACCGGGTGCCGTTGTCGACCCAGTATCCGTCTGGGTCGACGGTCTCGCGTATGTCCTCGACCTTCTCCTGCAGTTTCGAGTCAGCAAACGCTTGGTCCATCGCCTGTTGGTCTTGCGCCATTTGAGCGATCGATGACTCCACCTCGGCGCGGGGATCTACATTTTCAAATGTTTGCGTATCCTCGAGACCTGAAGTCGAAGCGATGTCCTGTAGCGATGGCGCGGGTGCATCAAAAATCATGGGCAAAAATATCGCTGCCAAGGACAGTAAAAAAATGGTGCCGATGAGCCGATAGCGAGTGACTTCTTTCATGGCTTTATGATGCCAGCCATGTGCATTGCTCAACAGCGCTAAAGGAGCCGAATATGACAATTACATCGCCCTTTTGCGTGCGCTCATGGGCGAGCGACAGAGCCTGCTGCATGTTTTGCGCCGTCCATTCCCCCTTGCCCAAGGTTTCGGCAAGGGTACCTGCGGTCATCTCACGATCGCCGTAGCTATCGACAAATAACCAAGGCACATGCGTACCCGTGGCATCAATAACGCTCTGGTAGAAACCCTGGTGATCTTTGCCGGTCAACATTGCGCAAACAAAATAGGCAGGGCTGAGCTTTCTTGACGCCAATTCACGCAGAAAAAACCGCGCGCCGTCCGGATTATGGCAGACGTCGAGCACCCACTTTCGATCCTTGGTGCGCCGAATATCCATCCGCCCTGGTATGTACAACGTCGAACACTGGGCGATCAGCTGCAAGTCAAGCGCCACCATGTCCGCAACCGTCTCACAGGCCAACGCAATATTGTGTGGTGCGATAGCTGTCAGCGGTATCTCATACATTGAGTGGCCTTGCCTGGTCAGCTGCCAGGTGCCCTGCTCAATATCGCAAACGCTGGAGAACTCTGCCCCCCAACACCGGGGCTGCAGCGATAACGCCTCACAACGCTGCATGACGCTTGCCGGCATTTCCTGGCCTAGCACCACATGCTGCCCGCTGCGCAAGATACCTGCTTTTTCTGCGCCAATCGCTTCTCGCGTTTCACCCAAGAACGCCTGATGGTCGAGCCCGATACTGGTAATAACCGCAATGTCAGGATCGATGGCATTAAAGGCATCCAACCGCCCTCCCAGTCCGATCTCGAGAATCGCCACATCCATGTGCTCTTTTGCGATGCAGTACAGGGCAGCCAATGCACTGAACTCAAAGTAAGTCAGCGTCACATCACCGCGGGCTGAATCAATGGCCTCGAAGGCATTGCAGATCTCTTCATCGCTCGCTTCATTGCCGTGCAGACGAATGCGCTCGTTAAATCGCCAAATGTGTGGCGATAGCGTGCTACCTACGCGATATCCACCATGAAGTAGCAGGGCTTCAATCATTCTGCAGGTGCTGCCCTTGCCGTTAGTGCCGGCAACCGTGATGACAGTCGGGGCGGGATTTTCGAGCTTGAGACGATGGAGTATACGATTAAATCGATCCAAACCCATATCGATGACTTGGGCATGCTGTTGGCTGATGTAGTCTAGCCAGTCATCGAGCGATCGCGTATCAGCCATCGATGCCATGACGAATTTCTGCAGTCGCCGTCTCAAGTCTTTTAGACGCAGTCATTGGATCAAGGCTATCCGACATCAACTGCACGAGTGCGCTTCCCACGACTACACCATCGGCATGGGCACTAACCGCTGCCGCTGATTCTGCGTCCTTAATCCCAAATCCGACGCAGATGGGCACGCTGGTCAACGTTTGCAAAAAGCTCGTGCGTTCCGCCACTTCATCGACGGCAATGGCGGCGCTGCCCGTAGTTCCTTTGAGCGAAACGTAATACAGAAAGCCGCTCGCCGTCGTGACAATCTCTTTGGCGCGTTGATCCGCCGTCGTTGGCGCGATCAGCGACACCAAATCGATGCCTTCAGCAGTGAGTGTCTGGCGCAAACCAGCCGCTTCTTCTTGGGGCAGGTTCACCATGATCAACCCATCGACGCCTGCTCCCTTGGCGCGATGGGCAAAGTTTGCCATGGCAAGCACAGAATTTAGGTAACCCATGAGGATCACAGGCGTCGTGCTGTTCGAGGCACGAAACTCGACAACCATGTCGAGCACCTTGGTCAAGGTCATGCCGTTCGCAAGCGCCCGTTCATTGGCTGCCTGAATCGTTGGGCCTTCGGCTTCTGGATCCGAGAATGGAATACCCAGCTCCAAAAGATTTGCGCCCCCGGCGACCAGGCTGTGCATAGCCGGCACCGTAAAATTAACGCCAGGGTCCCCTGCGGTGATAAAGGTCACCAGAGCCTTTTTGCCCTGCTCTCTTAAACGTTCAAATTCAGCTGCGATTCGGCCTTGGTTCGCAGTGCCAGCGTCCATCAGAGCGTAATTCCGTCGATGTCTGCAACGGTCAGAATGTCCTTGTCGCCGCGTCCACTCAAGTTCACCAAAATGGTTTGGTCTGCAGACATCTTCCGTGCGTTTTCGACAACCCACGCCAGCGCATGACTCGTCTCCAGGGCAGGCAGAATACCTTCTTGACGATTCAACATTCGGAAGGCTTCCATGGCTTCGTCATCTGTCGCTGCAGCGTAGGTCGCGCGGCCGATATCCTTCAGGTGAGCATGCTCGGGTCCCACACCGGGATAGTCGAGACCTGCCGAAACCGAATGTGTCTCCATTACCTGACCGTCATCATCCGACATCAGGTACGAGCGATTGCCATGCAGTACACCAACCTTTCCATCATTAAGAGGGGCCGCATGCGCGCCAGTACTAACGCCACGTCCGCCGGCCTCAACACCAACCAAATCAACATCGGTGTCGTTAATAAACGGATGAAAAATACCCATCGCATTGGAGCCACCGCCTACACAGGCGACGACCACATCGGGTAGCTTGCCCACTTGCTGCAGCATTTGCGCGCGGGCTTCCTGGCCGATAATCGAAGCGAAGTCCCGCACCAGCATGGGATACGGGTGGGGGCCAGCCACAGTACCAATAATATAGTGGGTATCACCCCCATTGGTCACCCAATCGCGCATGGCCTCGTTCATGGCGTCCTTTAGCGTCTTAGAACCCGACGTCACGGGTATGACGTTGGCACCCATAAGCTTCATGCGATACACGTTCAAGCTCTGGCGATGAACATCCTCTTCGCCCATGTACACATCACAAGACAAACCCAGTCTTGCTGCCACCGTGGCGGTCGCGACGCCATGTTGACCAGCACCGGTTTCCGCGATGACACGAGGCTTACCCATGCGCTTAGCCAGCAGGGCCTGCCCAATGGTATTGCATACCTTGTGTGCACCGGTGTGATTAAGGTCTTCGCGCTTCAAATAAATGGCTGCACCACCCAAGGATGCCGTCATACGCTCTGCCAAATAAAGCGGTGTGGGCCGCCCGACAAAGTGAGCGAGATCCTCGTAAAGCTCTTTTTTGAACTCTGGGTCATCTTTCAACTCGGCATAAAGCTCAGCCAAGCCGTCTAACGCGTGAGTCAATGTCTCCGCGACAAAACGCCCGCCGAATTCTCCAAAATAACCGCTATCTGTCGGTTGCGCATAGGAACGCTGTGTATTTGCTTCCAGGATTGGTTCAGCCATATTTTGCTTGCTCAATAAAAGATGTCATTTTGGCGTGATCCTTCACACCCTTTTGCCCACTCTCTACGCCCCCGGCAACATCGACACCGAAGGGTTGGGTTTGCGCAATGGCCTGCACCACATTGTCCGGGTCTAATCCCCCGGCCAGTATGAGTCGCCCGTCAATGTTGTCCGGCCATAAACTCCAGTCAAATACACGCCCCGTACCGCCCTTTAACTGCGGATCATGGGTATCCAATATCAGTCCCCAAGCGTCGGCATAGGACTCTGCCATGCCTGTAATGTCGGTGGTTGCCGTTACGCCTAGCACCTTAATGTAGGGGATCTGAAACTGCCGGCAATATTCGCGGCTTTCTTCACCGTGAAACTGCAGTACGTTCAGGCTCACCTGACTTAAAACATGCTTAACGCTGCTGGTCGATGCGTTCACGAACAGGCCAATGCGCTTAACCTCTGGGTGCCTACTTTGCAATTCGACGCATATCTCTGCAGCCCCGTTTGGGTCGATGTACCTTGGGCTGGCTTCAAAAAAGTTAAAGCCTATGGCATCCACCCCGGCCGTTGCAGCGACCAGTGCATCGTCAAGGGATGTAACGCCACAAATCTTGCACCAGGTTGTCGTTCTAGCCTTCATCAATGCTGCCCAGCATGTTGTATCGGTCTTCCCACGCGCTCCGCTGCATTCCTAGCAACGCCCAGAGATCGCGATACTACACCCAACGGTGGACTCTACAATGTGTCGATTATCAGCGGGAGCCGTGGTACAGACTATGTCTCAATGCGCCCAGTCAGCGTCTCTGAATCAACGGAGGTAGGGGCGGATCCGGAAACTGCTGCCTGGGGTAGCTAACCTCGGCCAGATACAGGCCTTGCGCCGGCGCCGTAATACCCAGCTGCTGACGATCCTTGAGCGTGAGCAGCTCTTGGATGTAACCCCGAGACGCACCGCTGCCAACCCTGTGCAATCCAGAGGCGATGTTTCGCACCATGTGCAGCAAAAACGCGTTCGCCTCAATGTTCATGATCACCACATTGCCTTCGCGCCGAACCTCACAGCGACCCACCCGCCGCATGGGAGTCAGGGACTGACAACCGGCACCCCGGAAACTGCTGAAGTCATGCTCACCCAGCAGCGCCTGGGCCTCTGCGTGCATAGCGTTCTCATCTAGGGCGTCTGTACACCAAGCCATCTCGTTCAAAAAAGGTTGGCTTCTGCCCCGATCGTGAAATAAGTAGGTATACCGCCTTGCGACGGCATCAAAACGGGGGTGAAAGTCATCTGCAACCCGCTGCAGCCAGTCGACTTGGATAGCGTCGGGAGTGAGACCATTAACCCCGCGCAGCCACTGGGCGACCGGTCGATCGGCACTGGTCGAGAACGCCGCAACCTGCCCGGTTGCGTGCACGCCAGCATCCGTGCGCCCCGCCGCGCGCAGAAAGATTGGCTCGTTAGCAACGGTGCCAAGGGCACGCTCTAGCTCACCTTGCACCGAGGAGTGCTCCTGCTGGCGCTGCCAACCTCGAAAAGAGCCGCCATGGTACTGCACACAAAACGCAAAATGATGTCGCTGGTCGGTAGCGTCGTTGATCTCAGTCATCACCGTTTTCAATACGATCCATTATACGGCGCGCAATATCCTGCTGATCCGGTGAGCCATCGGCTATGACTTCTTGCAGCATGTCGACGGCTCCGTCGCGATCACCCATTTCTAAATACGCCTCAGCTAGCTTCAGCCGCGTCGTGAAGACATCCTCCTGGGTTTTTTCCGCCTCTTCTGCTTCTTCCGCCTCTCCCACCTCATCCGGCGCTCCCCCAACCATTGGGAGAGTCTGTTCATCTTGCCCATTAGCCTGATCTGGAGATGAATTGTTCATGCTCACTGTTGGCTCGCCGCGACCGGATTCAGACTCGCCAGCTTGATTGGCCGCGCTACCAAGCACCCCTTCAAGCGCTTGCTCCTGCTCCGCCGCGCGCCGCCCGAGCAAAATAGGTACCAAGAGTGCGATGATGGCAAACCCACCAATCAGCCACATGGATCTGGACGACAAGAATGTCTCTAGCGCACGCGTAAATGCTGTGGATTCCTCCTCGCGAATCTGTTGCTCAATTTGATCAAGATCAAATGGGTCCTCCGGTAAGCCCTGCATATTGTCACTAGCAGATAAGAGCGGATCTTCCACGCTGCTTGATTTCGTCAGCGGGTCTGACGCATCTGGTGATGGCACCGAAACCTGCACCGCAGGATCCGCGAAGCTAACGGGCTGCTCTACCGCTGGCTCCGACGGTAGCTCGGGAGTTTCGAGGCTGTCGTCCAGTGTGCTTTCTGCGATCACATTGACCGATGCGGTTTCGAATGCTTCAGGGGCAGCTTCAAGACGCGAATCGGGCTCATCCACCTCGGTGATGCGGACGCGTCCAACGGGTGGTGGCGCAGGTGCGTCACCGCGCACACCACTGCGCCAACTCGCATTCTGCTCGGCGACCTCTATTTCAGCTTGACGCCGAGGTACCGACTGAGCTTCTGTAAAATCCGGCAGGGCCAGCATCGACCAGGGCTTTAGTCCATTGATGTTGTTCCCTCGAAACGACTCGGGATTCAACTGCTGGACGGCCAGCATCTGCTGGGCATTGGTTATGTCGTCGTCTCTTGTTCGGTTCGCAATGCGCCAAAGCGTTTCGTTGGGCCGGCTGAGCAAAGTCGGACGCTGGAGACCGGTAGCGTCTAAAACCGGGATCAACACCTCTATCGGCATCAGGCTTGTCTCGCCATCCCCTGTAAAAGCCACAACAAACCGCAGGCTGGGTTCGTTCAACGGACGTGCACTGAAAATATCCAGCAGGTAGTTCTCTGCTGAATTCATACGCAGAGCAAACCGTAACGACGAGAGAATTTGATAGCGGCCAATTTCGAAGGCTTCGAAGGCGCCCTGGGACGCCAATGAAACAGAGATGTCGCCCCGTAATGATGGAAGTGAGCCCACATTGATTTGAGCTCGCAGGGGATTGCCTATCTCAGAACTCGCTTGGGTCGTCAGCACGTCTGCAATATCTGACTGTGCGAGGGATGCAGGGATTATGGCGAGCAAACAGACCCCAAGCAGGATCGCGACGAACCCTGTGCGCATTTTCGTATCCGCGTTGCTCACCCTTATCGCTCCAGAATTTGCAGTGGTGCCTTTATAGCTGGTTTGCAAACGGCATTACAGGTGTGCCAGCAGCAGCTCCGCAATTTGTACGCTGTTCAACGCAGCGCCCTTGCGGACGTTGTCGGCGACTACCCACATGTTCAATCCATTGGGGTGCGATATGTCTTTGCGAAGACGGCTGACGAAAACCGGGTCGGTGCCGGCACCCTGTTCTACCGGTGTCGCCAGCTCATGATCCTCCATCAGGGTCACACCGGGGGCTTTCGCCAGCAGGCGTCGAGCGTCTTCCAAGCTGATGGGTTCTCTGGTCTCGATATGGACGGCCTCGCTGTGGCCATAGAACACAGGAATGCGCACGCAGGTCGCGTTCACGGCAATACTGTCGTCCTGCAAGATTTTGCAGGTCTCCCATGCCATCTTCATTTCTTCACGGGTGTACCCGTTGTCCTGAAAAGTATCGATTTGCGGAATCGCATTGAACGCGATTTGGGCGGGCATTTTGCCTGGCTCAATCGGTTTGCCGTTGAGCAGCTTCGCCGTTTGGCCTGCTAGCTCCTCGATACCGCTGGCACCAGCTCCGGAGACCGCCTGGTAGGTCGCCACATTGATGCGAGTTATGCCCACGGCATCGTGAATGGGCTTAAGGGCCACCACCATTTGAATGGTCGAACAGTTTGGATTAGCGATGATGTTGCGCGGTGCAAAATCCGCCACGCATTCCGGGTTCACTTCGCTCACCACCAGGGGAATATCGTTGTCGTTGCGAAAGTGCGAGGTGTTATCCACGACGATGCAGCCTTGCGCTGCTGCCTTGGGTGCAAATTCTGCGGAAACCGACCCACCTGCGGAGAACAGACCAATTTGCGTATTACTAAAGTCAAACGCATCCAAGCTCTGGATCTGCACGGATTTGCCGTTGAACTGTAATCGCTTACCTTCCGAGCGAGACGATGCCAGCAGCGCAAGCTCTCCAACAGGAAAATTACGCTCCTGCAGGA
>OZSS01000453.1_pt1 | contig 19497 bp, 19 predicted proteins | sample 1779911 | NCBI WGS metagenome assembly OZSS01 (sample SAMEA2603589, study PRJEB24840) | metagenome | biome: Water; feature: Photic zone; material: Seawater sample | place: Mediterranean Sea | collected 2013-11-12 | depth 10 m | reverse complement strand
AAAACACTAATTTTATCGAAATAGACCTTGGATCACACACTTGTTATTGTTGAAAGTCCCACAAAGGCAAAAACTATTAGAAAGTTTTTGCCTTCTAATTATGAAGTTTTAGCTTCCATGGGACATGTAAGAGATCTTCCAAAAGGAGCAGCTGAAATTCCTGCATCAGTTAAAAAAGAAAAATGGTCAAGGATAGGTGTAAACACTACAGAAGATTTTGAACCACTTTATATTGTCCCAAAGGAAAAGAAGAAGGTTGTTAAAGATTTAAAAAATGCTTTAAAAGATGCTACTCAATTGTTACTAGCAACTGATGAAGATAGGGAAGGAGAAAGTATAAGTTGGCACTTAATGCAAATTCTTAAACCAAAAATCCCAACTAGGCGAATGGTTTTTCATGAAATCACTAAAAAGGCAATTAATAAGGCACTTGATGAGACAAGAGAAATTGATATGGAATTAGTCCAGGCTCAAGAAACGAGAAGAATTCTTGATAGGCTTTTTGGATATGAACTTTCTCCATTACTATGGAAAAAAGTAGCTCCCAGACTATCTGCTGGTCGTGTTCAGTCTGTTTCAGTAAGATTGCTTGTTAAGAAGGAAAGAGAAAGGAGAGCGTTTAAAAAAGCCTCTTACTGGGGATTAAAAGCCTCTTTGCTTAAAGATAATATTTCTTTTGAATCTAAGTTATTTAGTCTAGATGACCAAAAAATCTCCAATGGTTCTGATTTTGATGAAAAGACAGGTAACTTAAAAAAAGGTAATAAATCTTTAATTTTGACCGAAGACAGGGCAAAGAGTCTTCTCAAAAATTTATCCAAGGAAAAGTGGAAAGTCTTAAAAGTAGAAAAAAAACCTACAATTAGGAAGCCTGTTCCACCCTTTACTACTAGTACTTTGCAGCAGGAAGCTAATCGAAAACTTCGACTATCTGCAAGAGAAACAATGAGATGTGCTCAAGGCTTATATGAGAAAGGTTTCATTACATATATGAGAACTGATTCAGTACATCTTTCTGAACAAGCGATTAGAGCGGCGAGAGAATGTGTAAATTCAAAATATGGGAAAGAATATTTATCAAGCTCAGCTCGTCAATTTAATTCAAATGCTAGGAATGCTCAAGAAGCACATGAAGCTATCAGGCCGGCTGGAGAAGTATTTAAAACTCCAAATGATACAGACTTGTCAGGAAGAGATCTCTCTTTATATGAATTAATTTGGAAAAGAACTGTTGCCAGTCAAATGGCGGAAGCAAAATTAACAATGATTAATGCTGAAATAGAAGTTGGGGAAGGATTATTTAAGTCAAGCGGAAAAAGTATTGATTTTGCAGGTTTTTTTAGAGCTTATGTAGAAGGTAGTGATGATCCAAGCGCATCACTAGAACAGCAAGAAGTCATTCTTCCTGATTTAACTCAAGGGTCTGTTCTAGAAGTTGATAGCAAAGAGGCTACTTATCATGAAACCAAATCACCAGCTAGATATACTGAGGCTGCATTAGTCAAAGTTTTAGAAAAAGAGGGAATAGGAAGACCTTCTACTTATGCAAGTATTATTGGAACAATTGTAGATAGGGGCTATGCAAATATTTCTTCAAATTCCTTGTCGCCTACATTTACAGCTTTTGCTGTTACGGCATTATTAGAGGAACACTTTCCTGATCTTGTTGATACAACATTTACGGCAAAAATGGAATCTTCATTGGACGAAATTTCTTCAGGTAATCTTGAGTGGCTTCCATATTTAGAAACTTTTTATAAAGGTAAAAATGGTCTTGAGGTAAAAGTTCAGAAAACTGAGGGTGATATTGATGGTAAAGCATACAGACAAGTTGATTTTGATGACTTACCTTGCGTAGTAAGAATTGGTTCTAATGGCCCATGGCTTGAAGGGGTAAAAATAGATGAATCAGGAAATGAAATACAGGCAAAAGGTAATCTCCCTATGGATATTACTCCTGGAGATTTAGATAAAAAGAAAGTTGATCAAATTCTTAGTGGCCCCTCAGATCTTGGAACTGATCCAAAAACTGGAGAGCAAGTATTTTTAAGATTCGGTCCTTATGGACCTTACGTTCAATTAGGAAATACTGAAGAAGACAAAGCGAAGCCAAGAAGAGCCTCTTTACCAAAAGAGTTAAAAACTGATGACTTAACTTTATTGGAAGCTCTAGAACTATTAAGCTTACCAAAATTGTTAGGAGAACATCCAGAAGGTGGAATTGTTGAGGCAGATAGGGGAAGATTTGGTCCATATATTAAATGGATAAAAAATGAAGATGAGTCTGAAAATAGATCTTTAAAAAAAGAAGATGATGTTTTTAAGGTTGATCTTAAGCGCGCATTAGAAATCCTCGCGATGCCAAAATTAGGTAGAGGAGGACAAGAAGTAATAAAGGATTTCGGAAAACCTAAAGAATTAAAAGATAAAATTCAGATTTTAAATGGAAGATATGGACTATATATAAAGTGTGGAAAAACAAACGTTTCTTTACCTAAAGATACTGATTTAGAAAAATTTACACTTGATAATGCTTTGGTTTTATTAGAAGAGAAAATGAAAGATAAAAAGAGCTCTGGTTTCAAAAAAAATAAAGTAATTAGTAAAAAGACCTCAAAGAATAAAAAAAGTAAAAAATAAATATGGGTTTTATAAAAAATAAATTATTTATTTTTATTATCTTAATTTTATTACAATCTTGTTCTGGAGGAAGAATTGGAAATTTTTTTGAGTCTAGTTTTAAAAATATTGAAGAGACAAAAATAAAAGAAGATGTCAAAAATAATTTAAAGAATAAGATTGTTATTAATTCTGGGGGGATTGTGGAAAAAAACAAGAATATTGAAGAGAAAAAAATAAAAGAAGATATTAAAAATAATCTAAAAAATAAAGTTGTTATTAAATCTGGGGGGATTGTGGAAAAAAACAAGAATATTGAAGAGAAAAAAATAAAAGAAGATATTAAAAATAATTTTAAAAATAAGGTTTTAAAAAAGTCTGAGAAGAAATCAAAAAACAATAAAACAACTTCTGATAAAAATATATCCTTTCAAAATAGAGAATATAAGCCTAAATCATATAAAATTATTTTCATTTTAAAAGATGTAGATCCAAAAGATCCCACTGAAGATTTAAGGACCATTTTAAGAAATTCTGATGTAAATTTTGAAATAGAAAAGATTGAACGTTATTTTGATCCAAAAAATAAAACTATAAAAAGTAATTAAATATTTATACAAAAATTTCATATGAAACTTTCAAAAAAAAATGAGGCACTTAATATAATTGAACCAGCATATTTAGCCTCTCTCTCTTCATTACTTTGGATAGCTTTATATTATTTACCTATAGGAGGAGCTTTGTTGAGATTAATATTACCTCTACCTATAATCTTGTTGCATTTGAGAAGAGGAACTAAAACTGCATTTGAAGGTCTCATAATACAATTTCTTTTGTTGTTGATACTTATGGGTCCAATAAGAGGAACCTTATTTTTATTCCCATATGGGATATTAGCTTTTTGGCTAGGGTGGTCTTGGTTTATGGAAAAAAATTGGTGGCTTAGTTGGTGTGTAGGTTTTGTTCTTGGGACACTTGGATTTTTTATAAGGGTATTTGCATTATCAACTTTAGTTGGGGATAATCTTTGGATAATAATTACAAGAGCAAGTTATGGCCTTATAGATAAATTTATTGAACTATTTAATCTGCCATTCTCTCCTTCGATCCGAATTATCCAATTAGTTGCAATATTATTAATAATTTTTCAAGAAATGGTATATGTTTTAACTATACATATACTCGCATATTCCCTTTTCCCTAGATTAAATTCAAATATTCCTGATCCTCCAAAAATAATTAATGGATTTGTTGATTTAGGTCTCTAAAATAATTTTATATAATGCAAACATCGTATTTAGGGATAAATTTATTTGGAAGTAAAGGTAATCAAAAATTGTTTTCTGAGAGGGTAGATTTTCTTAAGAAAGAAATTAATAATTTTATTTTCTATCTTGTGATTGCAGGAACAGAAACATCTCAAATTCAAGGTATATCCGCAGCAGGAATTAATTCAAAAGCCAGAAGAAGAACCGCCTTAGCAGACGCTGAGTTTCTTCTTTTTGGGGCTTCAAAAGACCATAAGTATAAATTACCCTTTTTAAATGCAGGAGTTACTCCTGCATTAATAAGCTATGTATGTAGGAAACTTATATGCGCAAGTCCAATAGTTGTTCCTATAGGAATAAAAGAAAAACCTTACTTTAGTCATTTAATTGTGGAGAATTATTTAGTAGGCCCAGCTAAATGTTTGACTACTGGAAAATCTATGAATAAAGAGAGAGTTTTGAGTCTTTACAAAAAAGGACTAGAAATTGGAAAATCTACGAAACAACCCATATTTATTTCAGAATCTGTACCAGGAGGAACTACAACTGCTCAGGCAGTAATGGAAGCTTTTGGCTTAAATGTAAATAATTTAATAGGGAGCAGTTTGATTAATGCTCCTAGGAACTTAAAAACAAAAGTAATTAAAGCTGGTCTTTTAAAAGCAAATTTAAAAAATAATTTTGACTCTTTAGATGTTATTTCTTCAGTCGGAGATCCATTTCAAGCCTTCTCTATGGGATTATTGATTGGAGCAAGATTAGCTAAGCAATCAGTTGTATTATCTGGAGGTAGCCAAATGTTAGCTGTAATTTTACTTGCGTTGGAATTTATTGATTCTAAACAAAAACAGGAATTTGTTGATTTCGTTTTTATAGCTACTACTGGATGGTTGGTTAAAGATAATTCATTGTGTGATTTATTAGATTTAATAAATGAAAAACACAATGTAAATTTATTAGGATTTGCAAGCTCTCTGAATTTTAAATCATCTACATTTAAAGAATTGACTGATTATGAAATAGGTTATGTAAAAGAAGGGGTTGGTGCTGGTGGGATGTCAATTCTTGCTTTTCTTAAGGGTTTTAGTAATGAAGAAATAGTTTCAAGGTGTCAAATTAATATTGAAAGAATGAAGGATTTAGGTCAAATTTCCTTAAATAAGGATTGTTAAATGCCTAAAAATTATCCTACAAGAAGGCAATTCCTTAATTACGGAAAACTATCTCTCCTTTTCTTTTTAAATTCATGTAGTAATTCTTTAAAAAAATTTAAAATTGGTTTTCAAAGTTCGATTTATCCAAAATCTTTAAAAGATACATTACCTTCGATTTGGCAAAAAGAAAATATTAATTTTAGTAAGCTTAAATTAGAAAAAAATAAAATAAAATTATCTAATTCAGACTTTATTTTGGTTAATGATGGATGGCTAAATAGTATTGATTTTACAAGTTTTCAAAACATAAATAATTTATTTTCAAATGATATATTAGATAATAGATCGCGAGATTTTTTAAAAAGTTTTAAAGAATATCAACGTGATAAATTATTTCCGGTAGGTGTTGTTCCATATGCAGTAATTATAAAAAATAATAAAGATCTAATTTATGATGCTAGTAATTCTTGGGATTTTCTTCTTGATGAGAAGTTGAAAGGAAAAATTATATTCCCTCAAAGCCCGAGAATATTAATTTCAATTTCAAAAAAAATTAGTGTAAAAAATTCACTTAGCAAACTGAAAGAACAAGCAATGTTATTTGAGGATAAAAATTCAATAAATTGGTTAATTAATTCTCCTGCATCTGTTGCGATTATCCCCTTTTCACTATGCGAAAAATATCTTAGGGTTGATTCAAGACTTTCGATCGTTTTCCCAAATAAAGGTGTTCCTTTAATGTGGAATTTTCTTCTAACTAAATCAAAAAATAATAATATTGTATTAACTGATTGGATTAAGTCCTTAGATAAAAGGTCTACTATCGATAAGTTAGCTAATCAAGGTTGGTATTTACCTTTTAAAAATAAATACTCTCAGGAAAAATACAATATCAAAATTGAAAAAAATAATTATGGTCCATCAAAAAATTGTTGGGAAAATAGTTGGTCTTTTTCACCTCTAAATAAAGAAGAGCAATTAAGTCTAGAAAAGTTGTGGAATCAATCATTAACCCCATAATCTTTTTTTAGGCTTTTCACTTAATAAGTTGTGAGTTTCTTTTAATAAAGCTGGTATATTTAATTTGCTAGGACATTTTGGAATACATTCATTGCAATCTAAGCAAAAAGAGGCATCTTTTTCTTCCCACCAGTGGCCTGCCCTCCCTATTAAATTATATCTTTCTTTAGCAAATTCTAATTGACCATACCCAATAGATATATTTCTCAAACGAAGTATTTCAGGAATAGGAATTTCACTTGGACATGGTAGGCAAGATCTACATTGCTCACATTTTGAAGACTTTAACTCTTCATTCGCAAAATGTTCGATATTTTCTAATGCACTAATTTCAGAAGATGAAAGTTTTTGACTTGAGTTTATAAGCTTTTTTGCAATATTAAAATCTTCAAATTTTGTAGCCCCTAAAGATAGAGTTGTAATTCCTTTCGATAGTAAAAATCTATAAGCTAGCTCCAGAGGATGGTATGGTGCTGATGCTCTTAATAAAGATTCGCTTGGATCATATAATCTTCCACCCTTATCAGCAGGGGATATTGCTAATACACCCATTTTCTTTTTTAAAGCTAGTTGGGCAAGGCTTATTTTTGATTGATCTAAAAAATGTAAATGAAGATTGCAAAAACTAAATACTTCACAGTTAATTGCATTTTCAATAAGTTTATAACTGCCATGTGAACTGAACCCAACTTGATCAACAAAGCCTTTTTTAATTACCCATTTTAAAAACTTTCCCCCCTCTCCATTTAGAACCCAATCTAAATGCTCTTCTAAATTTATTCCATGGAACGCAAGATTATTTATTTTCTTTAGCTTTAAATTTTTGAGTGAATTTTCGAAATTCTCTTTTAGATAATTAAAATCTCCTTTAGGTAATACTTTAGTAGTAATTATCCATTCTTTCCTAAATATATTTTCGGAAGTTTCTAATTCCTTTAATGACTCCCCGATTAGTTTTTCAGCGTTACCGTAAGCAGCAGCAGTTTCTAAATGATTAATGCCCGCATCATGAGCACTTTTTATAAGGTAATTCATTTTATCAAGACTCTCTGTCGCTCTCATTGTGCCTAAAGTAAACAAACTTACATCGCACGCTTTTCCAAATGATCTTTTCTTAGAATCAATTATCATCTTTATATGATTAATACCTGCTTAATAACTTTTTAATTTATTTATAGTAGAAAATGTTTTAAAGTAAATCAAAGTTAATAATAGTTTTTCAAATAATCTTTATTTAAAGTTATGTTTACAGGAATAGTTCAGGCAATAGGAAAACTTAAAAAAGAAAAAAACTTCTTAATTATTGAAATTCTAGATCAGCCTTTTGATATGCAAATAGGTGATAGTATTGCAGTTGATGGAATTTGTTTAACAGTAAAAGAGATTTCAAATAATCAATTTAAAGTAGATGTAAGTGAAGAAACTTTAAAAAAGACTACTTTAGGAGAAAAATCTAATATTAACCAAATAGTTAATTTAGAGCCGGCTCTCCGCATCTCGGATCGTCTTGGGGGCCATATAGTTAGTGGCCATATTGATGGTTTGGGAAAAGTTGAAAATATAGAAAAACTTGAAAAATCATGGCTTTTATCAATTAAGTGGCAAAATAAAAACTTTTCCAAATATATCGTCGATAAGGGAAGCATATGTGTCAACGGCATTAGCCTTACAATTGCAAAATCTCAAAATGAAGGGGAAATTTTTACGATTGCAATTATTCCACATACATGGGAAAACACTAATCTCAAAAATTTAGCAATTGGCGATAGTGTAAATCTTGAAGGAGATGCATTAATAAAGTACGTTGAAAAACTACTTAAATTTAATAAGAATATAGATTCAGAAAACTTTCCGCAAGAAATCTCCTCAAATTGGCTTAAAGAGAATGGCTGGAATAAATAATATTCTTAATTTAATGGAGTAAGGGAGATGATTTTAGAATCTTTTTTTAGATCAATTTTATATTCTTGACCTGGCTCTAATCCTAATTTTTTTGTATAGGCATGACCTATCAATAAGTTACCATTGCCATGAACTTTTGTTTTGAATTCTGCTTGCCTCCCTCTTGAAGATCTGTTCCCAGCCCTACCAGCGCCACTATTACTTAACTTGTACCCCTTAGCTTCAATAAGTGCTCTATAAAAACTTTTTCTTAAGACTCTTCCACTAGGACCTACATAGCCGCAGCCTCTTGCTATTTCATCCTCAGATTTATTGCTGAGTAATTTAGATTTTTCTAGAAGTTCTTTTCCTACAAGCATTATATGAGCTTTTTCTTATTATATATTCTTACCAATAATGAGAATTGTGGCAATACAAGTTAATAAAAAATAGATTTTTTGAAGAATAAATTCTCTACTATAAGAGATACAAAATTATAAATAAAATAACCCAAATTCCATCTACGAAATGCCAATATAATTCAACAGCTTCTAATGGGAACATATTTTGATTAGTAATTCTTCCTTCCTTTGGTCTTGTTTGCCAAGAAATAATTAATATCATTAATGTCCCTAAAGTTACATGTAAACCATGAAAGCCAGTTAAGGCATAAAAAGTACTTGCAAATAAATTATCCGTTAGTCCGAACGGCAAATTAAAATATTCAAATAGTTGACATATTAAAAAAGTAATCCCAAGTAGAGCAGTGACTAGTAACCATTTTTGAGTATCAGAATTTTTATTTTTAAGAAGAGCTTTTCCTGCTTTATGAAAAGTCGCGCTACTTACAAGCAATAAAATTGTATTTAATGTAGGTATAGGAAGTTCTAATTCATAAATAGCCCCATCTGGTAAAGGATTAACTGCTTTATATGTGAGGTAGGCAGCAAAGAAGCCAGCAAAAGTCATCCCATCTGCAATTAAAAAAGTTATTAATCCAAACATCCTAAAGTCTTCATGATGTTCACTCGCTTCACTATCATTTTTTTTAATTTCTTTTGAACTGTCTAGGGTTGTCATGGTGTTTCTTGATTAATTTTCTTGAGAAATTGGTTTGCCATAACCATAAGGTTCTTCAACTAAAGGTGCTTCCCCTTCCCAATTTTCAACAGGTGGGGGAGAAGACGTTAACCATTCAGGAGTTAAAGCGTTCCAAGGATTATCCCCAGAATCCTTACCATTTTTAATACTTAAGAATATATTTACTAAGAATGGAATAGTACTTATAGCCATTAAGAGAGCTCCTAGGCTACTAATCTGATTAACAAATTGAAATTGTGGATCGTATTCCGCAACTCTTCTAGGCATTCCATTAAGACCAAGCCAATGTTGAGGAGCGAAGCATAAATTAAAGCCAATAAAAGTTATGGCAAAATGTATTATCCCCAGTTTTTCGCTCATTAACTTACCGGTTACCTTTGGGAACCAATGATATATAGATGAGAAGATAATAAAAACAGTCCCTCCATAAACTATGTAATGGAAGTGAGCAACAACAAAATATGTATCATGCACGTGAATATCAAAAGGTACCTGAGCAAGAGCAACTCCTGTAATACCGCCAAATACAAAATTTATAATAAATCCACATGAGAATAACATTGCACTATTGATAGATATTTTCCCACCCCATAAGGTTGCAACCCAATTAAAAAATTTAATTCCTGTCGGAACTGCTATAAATGCTGTCGCAATCGTAAAGAATAATCTCATCCAAGGAGGGGTACCACTTGTAAACATATGATGAGCCCAAACAACTAGACCAAGCACAACTATTCCCATTATGGAAAAAACCATTGTGGTATATCCAAAAAGTGGCTTTCTTGAATGCACTGGAAGAATTTCACTTACTAGGCCGAAAGCAGGTAGAACCATTATGTAAACAGCTGGATGAGAATAGAACCAAAATAAATGTTGGTAAACAACTACGTTTCCGCCTAAAACAGGGTTAAAGAAACCGGTATGAGCAACAATATCAAAGCTAAGTAATATTAATGTTCCAGCTAAAACTGGAGTTGACAAAACTACTAATAAACTTGTGCCTAGCATCGCCCAACAATACATAGGTAATTGCATCAGCTTTAACCCCGGTCGCCTTAATTTGATAATTGTTGCAATGAAATTTATCCCTCCAAAGATAGAGCTGCCTCCGAGCAACAAAACACTCATTATCCAAATGATTTGTCCTGATTGAGGGGTGGTTATACTCAAAGGTGGATAAGCCGTCCATCCTGCCTGTGCAGCCCCTTCAACAAAATAACTCGCTACTAACATTAAACCGGAAGGAGGTATCAGCCAAAAAGCTACAGCATTCAATCTTGGGAATGCCATATCTCTAGCTCCAACGTAAAAAGGAATTAAATAGTTCCCAAATGCACCATTTACTACAGGAACAATCCACAAGAAAATCATTATTGTTCCATGTAATGTTAAAACTTGGTTATATACATCTCTAGGCATAAAGTCCGACATTGGACTTGCTAATTCAATTCTTATTGCACTTGCCAAAGTTCCTCCAATTAAATAAAAAAGAAACCCGCATACAAGATATTGAATACCAATTACTTTATGATCGAGACTAAAACTAAAATATCTAAGCCATCCTTTAGGTTGAAGACTTTTGGTATTAGAATCCTGTGGATCAATTGATATAGTCATAAGCTAACCTCAGTTTTTGTGTTTTTGTTAAACCAATCTTTGTAGTCAGATTCTTCTTCAACTATTATTGAAGCTCTCATCCCCCCGTGATAAGGGCCACATAATTCCGCACATATTATTGGATATTTTCCAACTTTAGTAGGAGTGAAATTTAATATCGTAGGTTGGCCAGGAATAATATCTTGTTTTATTCTGAATTCTGGAACCCAAAAAGCATGAATTACATCTTTTGATTCCATCTTCATAGAAACTTTGCGATCAACTGGAACATGAAGCTCCCCAGAAATAAATTCCCCTTTCGGATAATTAAATAAAAAGGCAAATTGCATAGCTGAAACTTCAACAGATAAATTATTGCTAGCAACCTCATTATTTGATGCCTGGCTGATTCCAGCCCATATCTTTTCTGTGTTGGAGGTCATCATTTCATGGCTATGATTTAGTTCTTTCATACCTCCCATTCGATCGTAAATGTTGTAGCTATATAAACCTATTATTAAAACAATAATAGATGGGATAATTGTCCATACAATCTCTAGGGTTAAATTACCTTCTAAAGCTATCCCATCTCCATCTCCATATTGATCTTTTCTTTTTCTGAATTTAAATAAACTATATATAACGGCTATGGTCATTCCTATGAAAATTATTAATCCAATGATAAAAAGAATTTTAAAAAGTTCATCATAAATTGGAGCATTTATACTTGCTTCGGCAGGGAGTAAGTTAACATTAAATCCAATCCAAAAAGATATACCAAATACAGCGGAAATTATAAGAATTAAATAAAAGTTTTTATTTAACAATTGATGTAAAAAATGTTATTTATATTTTCAACATATTCAATTTTTTAAATTTTGCATTGTTTGTTAATGGAAAATTATTGAAATTCACAACTTCTTAAGATTTAAAAAAAAAAGAAGTATTATTAACAACTTTTTATAGGTTTATGTCAGGAAAAAAAGATTAAAAAAACAAATAAATTTTAAAAATTAAACATTTACTTTTAATTAATGTTTGATATTTGAATCTAAATTAATATGCAGAAAAAGAGAACTTTGAATAATTTGTTCAAAAACGAAATATATCAATCAAAATACAAGTCAGTTTTTCTGAAATTGGGAACCCATTGCGTTTTGGCCTTAATAGCTTTAATAGTTGTTGGAGGAGCTACTAGGGTAATGGAGGCCGGTCTTGCTTGCCCTGATTGGCCCTTATGTTATGGGACTTTTCTTCCTCTTAATCATATGAATTTAAGAGTTTTTCTAGAATGGTTCCATCGTTTGGATGCTTTCCTAGTAGGGCTGTTAATTCTTTCTGAATTCATACTTTCAATAGTTTGGAGAAAAGATCTTCCAAATTGGTTACCAAAAACTTATTCATTATTAGTATTCTTAGTAATTGTTCAAGGCTCTATTGGAGCATTGACAGTTATTAATTTACTTAATTCCTACTCAGTTACTGCTCATCTTTTGACAGCTTTTTTACTCCTAATAACAACAATAACAATCAATCAGAATCTAGAAAATAATGGTGTTAATAAATCATTGACTTGGTGGAAGATATTATTATTTTTCCCTCTAATACTCACTTTAGTTCAATCTTTTATTGGAGTAAGGCTTTCATCAACTTGGTCTGCACATCTCTGCTTATCTTTTAATAAACAATGTTTAATTTTAGATACTCATAAATTATTTGCTATCCCAATTTCTATTTCTATTTTATTTATTTTGGCTATCTCAATATATAAACAAGATTTGTTCCAGAATAATTGGAGATACCTTTGCTCACTTTTTTTGCTTTTGATTTCCCAGGTTGTTCTAGGAGTATTAAGCCTTAGAACTAATTTAAGTGAACCTCTTTTTGTTATTGGTCATCAACTTAATGCTTCTTTGTTAATTGCGACCCTAACATCATTGATTTTTAGAAATCCTTACCTAAATAAAAAAATCAATCAACCATTTAATTCAGTAATAGTAGGTTTAAACTCATGAAAAGTAATTTAGAAAACTTAAATTTCCAGACTTCAATTCGTGAACAAGTTGTACCTTCAAGAAAAAAAGTAAAACTACCTGCGTGGCTTGAAGTTGCCAAGCCTAGGTTGATTCCATTATTACTAGCTACAACTTTAGGAGGTATGGCATTAACGGAAGAATGGCCTTTATCTTCTCCTAAGCTTATATGTACTTTAGGAGGAGGTGCCTTGGCAGCCGCGGCAGCTGGAGCGCTTAATTGTTTGTGGGAAATGGACCTAGATAAAAGGATGAAAAGGACAAGTAATAGAGCTTTACCCTCAGGTAAATTATCATTTAATACTGTTTTTTTAGGTGCAGTATCTTGTACATTGGCAGCTGCAATGCTTTTGATAAGTGGGGTAAATTATTTAGCTGCTGGTTTAACATTGTTGGGATTATGTAGTTATGTGATTTTATATACGATAATTCTTAAACCAAGAACAACTCAAAATATTGTTTTTGGTGGTGTTGCAGGAGCCATACCTCCTTTAGTAGGAGCTTCGGCAGCCACCGGTCATATAGGACTTAGTGGTTGGTGGTTATTTAGTTTGGTAATGCTTTGGACCCCAGCTCATTTTTGGGCTCTTGCAATTTTATTAAAAGATGATTATGCGTCTGTAGGTATACCTATGCTTCCTTCCGTTAAGGGTTCAGCGTTTACCGTCAAAGCTATTTCTCGCTACGGATGGGCAACTGTTTTTATGAGTATTCTTGGTGTTTTTGCTTTACCTGAGGGAGGACTCCTTTATTTGATAATGCTTTTACCTTTTAATGGAAGACTTTTACAATTAATAAATAGATTGAAAAGTTCACCAGACGATTTAGAAAAAGCTAAAGGATTATTCAGATGGTCAATACTTTATATGTTTGGTATTTGTCTGTTGCTATTGATTTCAAGAACTCAACTTTCTGTGGATTTTGAACATCAGTCTATGCAAATGTTCTTATCATTAAAGGCATACTTTAATTATTAGATTGATGTAAAGTATTAGAGGATAAATTCTAGTTTGATGAATTATATACAAATTACGGATCTTTCAAAATCATATTCTGATATTCAGGCATTAAAAGATTTATCAATGGAAATTAATGCTGGTACATTATTCGGAATCTTAGGTCCAAATGGTGCAGGTAAGTCTACTCTCATAAAAATACTAGCTACTTTAGTAGAACCAGATGGTGGTGAGGTTTTTGTAAATAATATCAATTTAATTAAAAATCCAAGAAAAATTAGAGAATTAATTGGTTATGTGGCTCAAGATATTGCTCTCGATAAAATCCTTACAGGGCGAGAGTTATTAGATTTTCAGTCGGATTTATATCATATGAATAAAAAGGAAAAATACGAAAGAATAAAATTATTAATAAATCAATTAGAGATGAATGATTGGATTGATAGAAAATGCGGAACATATTCAGGAGGAATGAAAAGAAGAATAGATTTGGCTGCAGGCCTTTTACATTTGCCCAAAGTTTTAATATTAGATGAACCAACGGTAGGTTTGGATATTGAAAGTAGAAATATAATTTGGCAACTTTTGAAAGATTTGAAGAATGATGGCATGACTATTATTTTGAGTAGTCATTATCTTGATGAAATAGATAAATTAGCCGATAGTTTGGTAATAATTGATGATGGGAAAGTTATAGCTCAAGGAACACCTGCTCAACTTAAAAATAAATTAGGAGGAGATAGGATAACTTTAAAAGTAAGAGAATTTAGTACTCATGAAGAGTCTAAAAAAATAAGTGAAATTTTATCCTCAATCAATGGAATCAGTCAGATTATCATAAATAAGGCGCAAGGTTATTCAATTAATTTTGTAGTAGATAAGGAAAAGGATTTGCTCACAAAACTAAAAGTAGAATTAGCTTTTTCAAAGTTTGAAATTTTTTCTCTCGCTCAAAGTCAACCTAGCTTGGATGATGTATATCTACAGGCGACTGGTAAAACATTATTAGATGCTGAAATTTCTATGACTGGGAAAAGAGATCTAAAAAAAGAATCGAAGCAATCAATGAGATGAAAATAATAAATTTTTTGATAACTAATTATAATAATGATTAAAAGTTCTTAAATAATGGAATTAAAACAATATAATTTATTTTTTTTATATCAAGAAACTGTTGCTTTAACCAAAAGATTATTTATCCAATTAAAAAGAAGACCTTCTACTCTTTTAGCGGGCATATTGCAACCTATAATTTGGCTCTTTTTATTTGGAGCTCTGTTCTCAAAAGCTCCTGAAGGTTTTCTACCAGGAGTTGATTCTTATGGAAATTTTTTGGGAGCAGGACTAATTGTTTTTACTGCTTTTAGTGGAGCGTTGAATTCAGGCTTGCCTTTAATGTTTGATAGAGAGTTTGGCTTTTTAAATAGGTTACTTGTCGCACCTCTAGCGAGTAGATTGTCTATTGTTTTATCCTCATTCTTTTACATAACTATTCTGAGTTTTGTTCAAAGTATTGTGATAATGATTGTTTCATTTGTTTTGGGTTATGGATGGCCTGACTTTTATGGGTTAGGAATTGTTTTTACAACATTAATACTATTAGTACTCTTTGTGACATCAATAAGCCTCTGTTTGGCTTTTGTTTTACCTGGTCATATTGAATTAATTGCTCTTATCTTTGTTATAAATTTGCCTCTTCTTTTTGCAAGTACTGCGTTAGCACCCATTTCTTTTATGCCAAATTGGCTAGGGTGGTTAGCCTCCTTAAATCCATTAACTTTTGCGATTGAACCTATCAGGATTGCTTATACTCAAACTATGAATTTAGATGTGGTGGCTTTACACGCACCATATGGTGACTTAACTTGTAAGAGTTGTATCTCAATTTTATTTTCTTTAACAGTTTTTTCTTTAATTATTATAAGACCACTGTTAAATAGAAAATTAAATTAATAAATTTATGTCTTTAAAAGATCATCTAAAAGATACTTACCAAAAAGAATCTTTTGATAATAATCATTTGATGTTAGAAAATATAATTAATGTATGGGCACATAGGTTTGGACCTGAATCTTTAAATGAACTATTTGTTAAAAATCAAGATCAATTTAAATTAACAGAAGAGGATCAGGCAGAGGAAAATCAGAATCAAATCAATTTGGAATTATTAAAAAATGTTCAATACAAAGAAGAGATAGAATTTAAACCTAAAGAAACAAAAACACAAAATAATACTGAAACTATTGATAAAGATATTTATGGGTCTTATAAAATTGAAAGTGAATATAAAGATACAGAAGAATTGCCATTACCCAATATAAAAAACTTGAGAAAATGGATTAATAAAGAGAAAAAAGCCAGCTAAGTTTTTACATCATTCCTGGCATACCCATGCCGCCCATTCCTGGCATACCCATGCCGCCCATTCCTGGCATACCCATGCCGCCCATTCCTGGCATACCCATACCGCCCATTCCTGGCATACCCATACCGCCCATTCCACCCATACCACCCATACCACCCATTGGATCTGCCCCTGGTCCTCCAGGTGCTGACTCTGGTTCTGGGATATCAGCAACTGCAACTTCCGTAGTAATTATCATTGCTGCGATTGATACTGAATCTTGAAGAGCTAATCGAATAACTTTAGTAGGATCTAATATTCCTGACTCATTTAAGTTTTCATATTCCCCATTATTAGCATTAAAACCCTTACCAAGTCTTTTTATATCAGCGATAACAACGTCTCCATTAAAACCAGCATTTTTTGCAATTTGTTTTGTAGGTTCTAAAAGTGCATTTGTAATAATATCAATACCTGTAGTTAAATCATCTGATATTGCTTTACGTGAATTAGAAAGTTCATTTGATATTTCAATTAAGGTTTGTCCTCCCCCTGAAACTACTCCTTCCTCGATAGCAGCTTTTGTAGCATTGAGTGAATCTTCTATTCTTAATTTTTTATACTTCATCTCTGTTTCCGTCGCAGCCCCAACTTTAATAAGAGCTACTCCTCCAGCAAGTTTTGCTATTCTTTCGTTAATCTTATCTTTATCGTATTCCGATTCAGTTATTTCTACTTCCCTTTTTAATTTCTCAACTCTTGCTTGGACAAGGTCTTTGGTATCGTCGAAAGCTACGATTGTTGTTTTATCCTTTGAAATTGTTATTTTTTTAGCTTTTCCAAGATCATTAAGAGTAACTTCTTCTAATTTCATTGATTGATCTTCGCTAATTAATTTAGCTCCTGTAAGAATTGCAATATCTTCCAGAGCAGCTTTTCTCCTTTCTCCAAATGATGGAGCTCGAACAGCCGAAACATTTAATACCCCACTATTTTTATTTAATACAAGAGTTGTTAGAGCTTCCCCTTCAATATCTTCAGCTAGAATTAAAAATGGAGAAGCAGATTTTTGAACCTCTTCGAGGATAGGGACCAAGTTGGTTAATGTTGATATCTTTTGGTCAGTGATTAGGATCTTAGGATTTTCAAGTTCACAAATCTGTCTTTCTTGATCAGTTACAAAATAAGGTGAGCTATAACCTCTATCAAAAGACATTCCTTCTGTGATGTCTAGCTCTGTCTCTAGGGATTGTGACTCTTCTACTGTTATAACTCCATCTGAAGTTACAATATCCATTGCTTTTGAAATTATTGAACCAATTTCTTCATCTCCTCCTGCACTTACTGTCGCAACTTTTTTAATATCGGAGCCATTTATTTTGATACTTTTTGATTTTAATTTCTCTAAAACAAAATCTAATCCTTTTTCCATTCCTTTTTTTAGCTCAATAGGACTAGCTCCCGCAGCTATATTTTTTAAACCTTCTTGAACCATTATTTGAGTCAAGATTGTTGCTGTTGTTGTTCCATCACCAGCACTCTCTTTAGTTTTTGATGCTACTTGTTCTATTAATTTTGCCCCTAAATTAGAGATGGGATTCTCAAGGTTGATTTCTTTAGCAACCGTAGATCCATCTCTTACTATGTCTGGAGAACCGAATTTTCTTTCAATTACAACATTCTTTGCCTTTGGACCAATAGTTACTTTAACAGCATTTGCGACAGTATTTATTCCTTTTTCAAGAGCTTCTCTAGATTCGTTCGAAAAGCTTAATTGTTTTGGCATGTTTATTGAAATCTTTATATCCTTATTCTAATGTCCCATGGAATTATATTTAAGGGATACTTAATTAAGTGGGGAAAGCCGAATTTCTCTTAAATAGCTATCCAAATTAATTAAATTATGAGTATCTTAAAGTTATGGACAAAACAGGGAATCTTATTTTTACTTTAACTGCCACACTTGCAGTTGCAATGACTCTTATATATTTTCCTCTTAGATTTTTCTTGACTTTAACTGCTAGAAGTCGAAGATTAAAACTTCTACAAAAGATTAGAAGATTAAGGGATGAGTTGGTTCAACCATATGAAAGTACATAATTAAATACTCATGCCCCCATCAATACTTATTGTTTGTCCTGTTATATAGTTGCCAGCATTACTCGAGACTAAGAATGAAACTAAGTTTGCTATTTGTGAACAACTACCTAGCTTGCCTAATGGTATGGCTTTGATAATCTCTTCGTTATTTAGTTTCTCAGTCATTTCTGTTTCTATAAAACCTGGAGCTATAGCATTAACATTTATCCCTCTTGAAGCAAATTCTTTTGCACAGGTTTTTGTAAAGCCAATAACACCTGCTTTAGCGGCAGAATAATTTGCTTGTCCAGGATTTCCAATTATTCCGACAATAGATGAGATATTAATTATCTTTCCGCTTCTTTTTTTTATCATAAATTTTGAAGCATATTTTGTACAAAGAAAAACCCCTTTTAAGTTTGTATTTAGAACGTCATCCCATTGTTCTGATTTCATTCGCATTAAGAGCCCATCTCTTGTTATGCCAGCATTATTTACAAGAATATCTATAGCACCATTTATCTTTATGATTTCTTCAAAAGCTCTACTAACAGATTCTTCTTTTGAAACATCAAATTTTAATTTATGAACTTTGCCTCCAGACTCTTTAATTAGATTTACAACTTCTTCAGCTTTTTCATCAGACGACGAATAATTTATTATAACTTCTGCACCTAAATTACTAAGTTCTAAGGCAATTTCTTTACCAATGCCCCTGCTAGCCCCTGTAATTAAAGCAACTTTACCTATTAAAGATTCTGTATTTGACATTGTGAAATTTTTATAATTTTAAATCGTAGTACTATTTGTGCAAACATATTACTTTTATTTATAATTATCTAGAAAATATAAACTCAAATTACTGTGCATGTACTAATACCCGCTGCAGGCAGTGGTAGCAGAATGAAAGCTGGAAGAAATAAATTACTTATTGAATTAGAAGGGGAATCTCTTATTTTTTGGACTATAAAATCTATATTATCTGCAAGTTTAGTCAGCTGGGTAGGAATAATTGGGCAGCCTAATGATAAAGAAGAATTATTAAAATCAGTAAAAAATTTTTCTAATAAAATCAAATGGATAAATGGTGGAGATACGAGGCAAAAGTCTGTCTTTAATGGTTTAAATTCTCTTCCATCTACTGCTGAGAAAGTTTTAATTCATGATGGTGCTAGATGCTTAATTGGTCCCGACTTAATAAATAAATGTGCTTCAGAATTAGAACAAAATGATGCAGTTATTTTAGCTACCAAGGTTACCGACACAATAAAGATTGTTGATAATAGAGGTTATGTAAAGGAAACACCAAATAGACAAAATTTATGGGCAGCTCAAACGCCTCAGGGTTTTTTAGTAAAAAGATTAAGAAAAGCTCATGAAATGGCAATTGAGAAAAATTGGACGGTTACAGATGATGCCTCACTATTTGAAATGTTAAATTGGCAA
>OZSS01000452.1_pt1 | contig 19531 bp, 16 predicted proteins | sample 1779911 | NCBI WGS metagenome assembly OZSS01 (sample SAMEA2603589, study PRJEB24840) | metagenome | biome: Water; feature: Photic zone; material: Seawater sample | place: Mediterranean Sea | collected 2013-11-12 | depth 10 m | reverse complement strand
TTTCAATACTTTCCCATAATTATTCTTGGGTAACTCGGATACAAAGATATACTCTTTTGGACGTTTAAAACGCGCGATCCGGTCAAGGCAGAATTGATCCAACGCGCTTTTCGAAACGCTATGTGATGGCCAAGGCACCACAAAGGCAATCACCTCTTCCCCCCAATCAGAATGCCTGCGGCCAATAACGGATACTTCGCAAATGCTGGGATGATGCAGCAAAACCTCTTCAACCTCTCGGGGGTAGATATTGCTACCCCCCGAAATAATCACGTCTTTAGACCGATCTATCAATGTTAAGTAGCCCGCCTTATCCAATTTCCCCATATCGCCGGTCAAAAGCCACCCATTCTTGAACGCCGCTTGCGTGGCTTGTGGATCTTTCCAATATCCAGACATCACCGGAGCGCCCTTCACGGCGATCTCTCCAACCTGCCCTAGCGATGCAACCTCTCCCTCACGATCAAAAAGTTGTAGCTCAACAACCGATTGCGCCCGCCCCACGGACGATAGACGCGCTTGCCATCCCTTTGTTTCACGATCGGAAATATCCGCGCGTGACAGCGCGGTTATGGCCATTGGGCATTCTCCCTGACCATAAATTTGAATGAAAATTGGGCCAAAACAGGCAGTGGCATCCACGATATCGCTCAAATACATGGGACCGCCACCATAAATAACGCTGCGCAAACCCGAAACTTTGCCAGGCGTGTGTTGCGCGGCCTTGGTCATGCGTTTGACCATTGTCGGCGCAGCGAACAGATGGGCCCGTTGAAAAAAATTAGCCAATTCAAAAATTTCAAGCGGATCAAACCCACCGGAACGTGGAAAGACATGCTGCGCGCCCTTCAAGACATGCATTACATTATAAAGCCCCGCCCCATGGGAAAGAGGCGCTGCATAAATCGCTGAATCTTGCGCGCTCACAGCATCCACATCGGCAAAATAACCCAGCGCCATCGCCTGTAGCATCCCATGCGTAATCATCACGCCTTTGGGCTTTCCCGTTGTTCCAGAGGTGTAAAAAAGCCACGCCAGATCGCAGCTGCTACGGGCGGTGATGTTTTGAAATAGCCCCATTTCAGTGGCTTGCCTGATGCCCATATCCGGCGCTAGCTGTTTCAAAGCTTCATCAAGCATATTTGGCGCGACAGCAACATAGGTAATTGCAAGCGATTCTGCCGCGCTGTCCTGTTGCAATTTTGCGACGATTTCAGGCTCACAGAACAGCACCCGTGCCTCAGAATGTTCCAATATCCAAATCAATTCTTTGGGGTGCAGCTTTGCATTGATTGGCACAACAACCGCCCCAGCCTGCCAGATGCCATAAATCAAACGCAAGTAATCGGGTTGGTTTTTCATAAATACTGCAACCCGATCCCCTGGTAGAACGGCATTTGCGCGCAGCCAATCAGCGGTGCGACCGCAGGAGCCTGCAAACTGGCTGTAAGTTGCAACGGTATCTTTGCCCCAAAATAAGGCTGGCCGCTCGGGGGCAGCGCGGGCCTGCCGGTCTAACCAAACTGCCAAATTCATGGGTTTTCCTTTACTTTCCCTTAACCAATAAACTGATGCGTGCTTAGCTTCAACTTGGCGTAAAATTCGCGGCGTACAACAGCTTTTGTCTCTTCAACGCACTTTCATCCCCTCAAAATCTACGAAAAATAGTACAAAACTGCATTTTCCTGACAACAATCGTAAATCCATTTCTTTTCACCCAGCACGGCATGACGTATAGTCATAGAAACGAGGCCAAGAGCAGGCTAAAAACAAAGAATGAGGGAAACATGACAACGCAAAAACGCAAGGATGATATTGCTTTTATAGAAGGTCTCGCCGACCTTTTAGAGCGCCGAGACCTTAGCGAGATTGAGGTTTTACGAGAATATGGCGCCGATGATAGCTTGAACGTGCGCGTATCGCGAACCGCATCGGCTGCGATGGTCCCGGCGGCAGCGATCATGCAACAGGTTGCCGCGCCTACCCCACACGCCCCTCCCGCTGCTGCTGCCGCAACGGAGTCAAATAACACCACAGACGCATCAGATCCTGCAAGCCATCCCGGAGCGGTAACCTGTCCAATGGTGGGTACGATTTATATGCAGGCAGAGCCTGGCGCGCCGGCCTTCATTTCAACGGGCGCTCAAATTAACGAAGGCGACACATTGATGATCGTCGAGGCCATGAAAACCATGAACCATATTCCAGCCCCAAAATCTGGAACAATCAAGCGCATTTTCGTTGAGGATGGCGCCGCCGTCGAATTTGGAACGCCGCTGGTCATTATCGAGTAAGGCGGTTTGATGTTTGAAAAAGTACTTATTGCAAATCGGGGCGAAATCGCGCTGCGGATCATCAGAGCCTGCCGTGAAATGGGTATAAAATCAGTAGCTGTGCATTCCACTGCGGATAGCGATGCAATGCATGTGCGAATGGCGGATGAATCGGTTTGTATTGGGCCACCCAGCAGTGGCGCGAGTTATTTATCCGTACCAGCGATTATCTCAGCCTGTGAGATCACTGGCGCCCAGGCCATTCACCCCGGCTACGGCTTTCTTTCGGAGAATGCGCAATTCGTTCAAATCGTAGAGGATCATGATTTAACTTTTATTGGCCCAACCGCAGAGCATATTCGCATCATGGGCGATAAGATTTCAGCCAAAGACACGATGAAAGCCCTTGGCGTACCCTGCGTACCTGGTTCAGATGGCGGCGTTGCAACCTTGCAAGAGGCCTATCGCATTGGCACAGAGTTTGGCTATCCAGTAATTATCAAAGCCACTGCGGGGGGCGGAGGGCGCGGCATGAAAGTTGCCCAAAACGAAGCCGAGATGGAACAGGCATTTATGACCGCTCGCGCAGAAGGAAAGGCGGCTTTTGGCAATGATGAAGTTTACATAGAAAAATACCTTACGACTCCGCGCCATATTGAAATTCAAGTATTTGGCGATGGAAAAGGCAAAGCGGTTCATCTTGGTGAAAGAGATTGCTCGTTGCAGCGCCGGCACCAAAAAGTATTCGAAGAGGCCCCGGGCCCGGCTATCTCACCTGAAGAACGCACCGCAATCGGAAAAGTATGCGCCGACGCAGTTGCTAAGATCAATTATATTGGCGCTGGAACTATTGAATTTTTATACGAAAATGGCGCCTTTTACTTCATCGAAATGAACACGCGTTTGCAAGTTGAACATCCGGTGACAGAGGCAATTTTTGGCGTGGATCTGGTGCGCGAACAAATTCGCGTTGCCAGTGGGCTTGAGATGAGCTTTTCGCAATCAGACTTAAATATTGATGGGCACGCTATAGAAGTGCGGATCAACGCTGAAAAACTGCCCAACTTTTCACCCTGCCCCGGTAAAATCACAGCCTATCATGCCCCTGGCGGATTGGGTGTGCGCATGGATAGCGCGCTTTACGCTGGCTATTCCATTCCGCCCTATTACGACAGTCTGATTGGAAAACTCATCGTGCATGGGCGCGACCGCCCGGAAGCATTGGCGCGTCTAAGCCGCGCCTTGGCTGAGTTGATCGTTGATGGTGTTGACTCAACCATTCCACTTTTTGAAGCACTTCTGAACGCGCAAGAGGTGTTGAGTGGAGATTACAATATTCACTGGCTGGAGGATTGGTTGGAATCGCAGGATTTTGACCAGGGTTAACAATGTTAGGAATATTCAGCACAGCAAAGCCTTTCATTTTGACAAGAAGTGACCGCATAGGCACGCGGCTTTAAGCGCTGAAATAAGGGGTGATACGTGTAATGGCAGATGACGCTTTTGCCCCTGAATTTTTGCTACAAGCTTATCGACAAGGCGTTTTTCCAATGTCGGAGGGACGGAATGATCCAGATATATTCTGGGTTGATCCAAAGTTTCGTGGCATATTTCCGTTGGATAATTATCACATCTCGCGTAGTTTAGGCCGGAGGATCCGTCAGGAAAATTACGAAATTCGGATCAATTCAGCCTTTCCAGACGTTATGCAAGCCTGCGCTGAGCGCAGCGAAACTTGGATCAACACGCGGATTTTTAACCTCTACTGCGAATTGGCCAGATTGGGCCATGCCCATTCCTTGGAAGTCTGGCAAAAGGGTAGGATGGCCGGAGGTGTTTATGGGCTAACGATCGGAGCTGCCTTTTTTGGTGAAAGCATGTTTTCTAGGCAGACGGATGGATCAAAAATCGCGCTGGCTTATCTTATCCATCGATTGAAGCACACAGGATTTAAGCTTTTTGACACTCAATTTATAACGCCGCATTTGCAATCTCTGGGAGCCATCGAAATCAGCCGCGCCGATTATCATCAAAAGTTGCGCCATGCCCTGCAGGAAAATGGCGATTTTTTAAACAGACATTATTCTGTAGATGCTTCAGACATTGCGCAGCGCAAAACCCAAACATCATAACGTCGGTGATCCAGTGGATTTAAGGCCGGTGACGAGGCCACCATCCAACCCATAAATACTGGCGGCTGAAGCGGATCCTCAGAAATTGTGATATGAGCAAATGCATCGCCCATCGGATTATCGACTGGATAGCGACATTCGGAGAGTGCCACATTCAAGGCGCCAAGATCAAAAGAAGACCCGGCGCGTAGCGGAAAATCTTGTATGTCGCCGCTGACTTTGTCTAATCCGCGAAGTACCGCCCCATCCGCCGTTTGCACGGCGGATTGCGCCTGCCCATCCTGGGCAAAAATAGCGAACCCGATCAAAAAGCCAAAAAAGCCAAACCGCATCAGTTTTGGCCGCTAGACACGAACTTCAACAACAATTGAATCAAGCTAACCGAGCCTTGCGTGTCGATAATCTCATCACCAGCCTCTAAATAACCCAACGAGGCACCAGGGATCACTTCGACAAAACTGCCGCCCAAAAGGCCTTCTGAAGCCACAACCAAAGCACTGTCATCAGGAATTCGAACGTCATTTCTAACCGACAGGATAGATTCAGCGCGGTAAGTTTCGGAATTCAATTTCAAATCGCTGATCGTACCAATTTTCACGCCCGCTAGGCGAATGTCAGTGCCAACACTGATCCCCTCTGCCGAGCGGAAAGAGGCCGATATCGGGTATGAAGAAGATGATCCGGACAATCCGGTTGATTGCGCTAGGAATGCCGCGAACCCCACCGCGAGGGCTAAAACCACCCCGCCAACGGCAATTTCAAGACGGTTCTCAGACATGCTAGAGCTCTCCGTTACCCTTCTGGTTGCCACGCTTCATAATCTTGTGCGGGCTTGGGGGACTGGAGGCGTAACGATCCTGCCGGGGCATAGGCAGATTGCGTGCCCGTTAAATTTTCTTGATGCGCTTTTTCCCAAGTTTTACGCTTTAACGGCGCAACATTGGGAGGATCGTTCCAAGTATGATGAAGCCATCCATGCCAATCAGGGCTAACCCGACTGGCTTCGATTTCTCCGTTAAAAATTACCCACCGGCGGCTATCATCAGCATTTTGGTAATAGGTATTGCCCTGCTCATCCATGCCCACTTTAACCCCCTTGCGCCATGTAAACAGCTGCGTGTTTAAGGTTTGACCCTGCCACCACGTAACCGCCCTTAGCAGGCTTTTCAAAACACCCATGACACTCTCCAAATCGCAAATAATCTCATTTACCCGAACGCTCTATAAGGTTGCACCCTAAAGGTAAATAACCGAATTCGCGCCCCCATAACTCTAACCCTAACCAGCAGTTGCCGATTCTTTTTTAGCATCAGAATAAATCATCAAAGGCGCCACGTCGGAATTAACCGAATCTTCATTCACAACAACCTCTTGAACCTCGTCCATACCTGGCAAATCAAACATCGTATCCAGCAAGATATCTTCTAGGATTGAGCGCAATCCGCGGGCGCCAGTTTTACGCTTGATCGCCCGTTGTGCGATTGCCTCGAGCGCTTCATCGGTGAATGTCAGGTTTGTTTCCTCCAGCTCAAACAAACGCTGATATTGCTTCACCAACGCATTTTTAGGCTGGGTCAAAATCGTAACCAGCGCGTCTTGATCCAGGTCTTCTAGCGTCGCCAAAACGGGCAAACGCCCCACAAATTCGGGAATAAGACCAAATTTCAGAAGATCTTCGGGTTCTAAATCTTGAAAGACCTCACCCACACCGCGCTCATCATTATCGCGCACATCGGCGCCAAACCCCATCGCGCTGCCTTTGCCACGCTGCGCAATAATCTTATCCAACCCAGCGAAAGCGCCACCGCAAATGAATAAAATATTGGTCGTATCCACTTGTAAAAACTCTTGCTGCGGATGCTTTCGCCCCCCTTGCGGTGGCACACTTGCCACAGTGCCCTCCATAAGCTTCAGCAAAGCTTGTTGAACCCCCTCACCCGACACATCCCGGGTGATTGATGGATTTTCAGATTTCCGGGTGATTTTATCAACTTCATCGATGTAAACGATGCCGCGCTGGGCACGCTCGACATTATATTCAGACGCTTGCAGAAGCTTCAAAATAATATTTTCGACATCCTCGCCCACATAGCCGGCTTCAGTCAGAGTGGTTGCATCCGCCATTGTGAAGGGCACGTCTAAAATCCGTGCCAAGGTCTGGGCAAGCAAGGTTTTGCCGCAGCCAGTTGGACCGATCAGTAAAATGTTGGATTTTGACAATTCGATATCGCCCGATTTAGCAGCGTGATTCAAACGTTTATAATGGTTGTGAACCGCCACCGATAAGACACGTTTGGCAACGCTTTGACCAATCACATAATCGTCAAGCACGCCGCAAATTTCGCGCGGCGTTGGAACCCCTTCTGAGGATTTCAACCCCGAGCTTTTGGTTTCCTCGCGGATAATATCCATGCAGAGCTCGACGCATTCGTCACAGATGAACACCGTCGGACCAGCGATCAGCTTTCGCACCTCATGCTGGCTTTTACCGCAGAAGCTGCAATAAAGAGTATTTTTGTTTTCACCACCGGAATTTGATGCCATGTTCTACCCTTTTGGATTTTAGAAATCCTAAAAAAACTTTACGCGTTTACATATATTGCTTGCTAGCTTAGGCTAGGCATGACGGGTCTACAATGCCAAAATTTTGCTTCAAACCTCTTGCCTTTGCGGGCGCTGTCACAAGACGAACCTTATTCCGCGTCATCTTTCGCGCGATTGGTCACGATTTCATCAATCAATCCCCAGTCTTTCGCATCTTCGGGTGACATAAAATTATCGCGCTCAAGAGCCGATTCAACCTGATCAAGATCCTGGCCGGTATGCGTCACATAGATTTCATTCAGGCGTTTCTTGAGCTTTAATGTTTCTTCAGCGTGTATCATGATATCTGTGGCTTGCCCCTGATATCCACCCGAGGGTTGGTGCACCATAATCCGACTATTTGGAAGCGAGAAGCGCATGCCTTTTTCACCTGCCGTAAGCAGTAAGGACCCCATTGAAGCCGCCTGCCCGATCACAAGCGTTGAAACTTTGGGTTTGATATATTGCATCGTATCGTAAATCGATAATCCACTGGTCACTACACCGCCCGGACTGTTGATATACATGCTAATCTCTTTAGAGGGGTTTTCCGCCTCGAGATGTAGCAACTGCGCAACGATCAAGCTGGACATCCCATCATGGACGGGACCGCTGAGAAAAATGATCCGCTCTTTTAAAAGCCTTGAGAAGATATCATAGGCGCGCTCGCCGCGGCTGGTTTGCTCAACCACCATCGGCACCAAGCTGTTCATATATGTGTCTAATGGATCTTTCATTCTGCCCTGCCTATTCGTAAGGATATCTAAGTAACAAGAGTCTTAGTGCTGCAACCCTCGCTCTGCAATAGCTCACGCATATTAAACCTGCTTGCAAAGCTGGCAACTCGCTTGTTTTAGACAAAACCCACGCTTTTAAGTAACATTTAATGCTCTTAAGCTTCATATGCTTCTAAAACAAAAGCCAAAACCCGTTTGTTTTTACCGCCTTGAAATCATCCACTTTCGGATTATATGCATTCCAACGTCAATAACGGAATTTTTAATGCAGGCTTGTTCAGGATCGCGAGAAGAAGCCCTTGTGCTTTTGAATTCTTTTTTACCAAAAGCTGGCAAATCCTATGCAGAAAACCGAAACTTTGATTTGGGCTCGGGCCAGCATAAACATGTGTCACAGCTCTCCGCCTATATAAAACGCCGTATTATAACGGAAGAAGAGGTTTTGAGAAAAGTGCTGTCAGCGCATTCTCTCAACGCGGCGGGAAAATTTATAGTTGAGATTTTTTGGCGCACATATTTCAAGGGATGGCTCGAAAGCAGACCTCATATTTGGGCGCAATACTGCACCGATGTGCATCACCTAACCCATGATTTGCAAACTCAATCGGGCCTGCGCGATCGTTGGGCAGCCGCCTGCCTTGGCGAAACCGGGATAGATTGCTTTGATGCCTGGGCAAAAGAACTGGCCGAAACCGGATATCTGCACAATCATGCAAGAATGTGGTTTGCCTCAATCTGGGCTTACACGCTGCAGCTGCCCTGGCAATTGGGTGCTGACTTTTTTTTGCGGCACCTTCTGGATGGCGATGCTGCCTCAAACACGCTGAGCTGGCGCTGGGTGGTGGGCTTGCATTCTGTTGGGAAAACCTATCTGGCGCGCGCCGAAAATATTCAACGCTTCACCAATGGCCGCTTCGCCCCCAAAGGATTGGCCCAGGTCGCGCCGCCGCTGAACGACACCGCGCATACGACACGCCCTAAAATAATAGACCCACCGAATCGTTACCTAGACGGGCACAAAACTGGCTTCTTGCTTCATTCAGAGGATCTAAATATTGCCCATCTCACTCATTATAGCGATTGTATCGCATCGGCCGTTTATCGCCCGATTGATACGGACACTATGCTGGTTTCGAGCCCGAAATTGCTTGAATTTAACAACGCAACTTTGGATGCGGCGGCGAAGCACTGGAAACCCAACCTGCTTAATTGCTCCGACGTGGACACCCTTGACGCGATCTTATCTTGGGCGCTAGAAAACAAATTAGAGCAGATAGTCACACCCTATGCTCCGGTAGGAAGTACGTCACAAATGCTTGAAAAAATGAAAAGCCTATTATGCAATCACGGCATTCAGCTGACGCAAGTGATGCGCGCCTACGACATTGTTTCTTGGCCCTATGCAACAAAAGGCTTCTTCAAATTCAGAGAAAAAATTCCGAAAATCTTAACGTCGCTCTCTATGATTTAACGCGTGTCGGTCAATCTGGCGACATATCGGGCCAGCGTGTCTATTTCTAGGTTAACCAAATCCCCTAACGCCATATCGCCCCATGTTGTGACGGTTTTGGTATGGGGAATAAAATTGACGCCGAAGCTTTCATCGCCAACCTCATTCACCGTCAGCGAGGTGCCGTTCAAAGCCACCGACCCTTTTGGGGCTATAAAACGCGCAAGATCTTTCGCCACTTTAAATTCAACCCGCGTGCTGTCGCCCTCCTCGGTGATGGCCGTGATTTCAGCAATACCATCAACATGGCCCGACACGATATGCCCGCCAAGTTCATCGCCCAATTTGAGCGCACGCTCGAGATTTACCCGCCCCCCTTCAACCCAAGCCGATCTACTGTTTGCCGCCGTATCAGCCGGCCCAATATTGGTTTTTGAAACCGTTTCTGCACTAATATCAACATCAAACCAACCAACGCCAAAATCAACAACAGTCAGACACACCCCATTGCACGCGATCGATGCACCCAAGACGATCGTCTTATGGTCATAGCTGGTTTTTAACCTGGCTCTCATATCGCCACGAAGTTCAACGCTTTCAATCTGTCCAATATCGGTGATGATCCCAGTAAACATTGTTCGGTGACTCCAAATTTTCTTATCTTCGCCGCAATTATGCCAAAAAATTTAGTGCATTCGAGCGACAGCCCTTGTCCTGTATAGATATGGAACATTTCACGCTCATGAACAATGACCTGCAGAAAAAACGTATGTTTCTTTTTCTACAAGGGCCGCATGGACCTTTTTTTCACAGCTGGCATGTGCACTTGAAAGCTATGGCCACGCCACCAACCAAATTAGCTTTAATCAGGGCGATAAAATCTTTTGGGCAAATAAGCGAAGTTTTATTCCTTTCACGCTACCAATCCATGCGTGGAGCGAGTTTTTGCAACGAGAATTTCGAGAAAAGCAGATCACAGATCTTGTGATCTATAACGACACGCGCCCCTGCCATAAAACTGCCATTCAAGCCGCACCCGGATGTGGAAAGCAATTTAAGGCGTGGCGCCTTACTTAAAAAAACCGTTCTGCGCTATGCCGATGGTTGCCTCTAAAATTTTGGCGCAGCGCAGGCCCTCGAGAGCTGTGATGAAGTGCACACTGGCACATCACTGATGGGGTTTGAAGCGCTGCTACGCGGTATTTCCATTACAACATATGGGCAACCATTTTATGCAGGCTGGGGATTCACCAATGATCTAGGGCCTGAAATCGCAGGGCGCGAATCCGGCCTAACCTTGCAGGAATTTTTATATGGATGCCTGATAATATACCCGCGCTACTTTGATCCAGTCACGCGCAGGGCTTGCCCCTTTGAAGTGGTGGTAGATCGATTGCTTGACCTTGGCGCGCATCGCCCAAGCCAGGCGAACAGAGCGCTCGCCAAACTGCAGGGTTGGTTTGCCAAGCCCGATCCGTTTTGGCGTTAAGCCAGGATTTGTTCGAAACAAACCTAGCAGCGCCGCCAAATTTGCAACAGATCGGGGCCGATGGCCTGCGCCTTATGCGCAACGAAGCGCTTTGCCTCTTTCAAGTGATTGATGGGCAAATCCCCGATCACCGGCTGGGCGCGCGCGCCCAGCACAAGCCCGGCAGTGACTCCCATCAGCTCATCGACAAGGTCTTCTTTCAGCAGAGCCGCTGCCAGTGCCCCTCCGCCTTCGCAAAAAACCCGTGTCAGGCCCTTTTGCGCCAAACGCTGCACAACATCTTTAAGGTCAAGATTGTTTTTATCCGCCGCACATTCGATCAACACCGCCCCAAGCTTTTGCCATGCCCGTAAGCGCGCTTTATCCGCCTGAGGGCCATGGCAGATCCAGACAGGCACGCTTTTCGCGGTTTGCGCCAAATGATGGGTCTCAGGAAAATAAGCGCTATTGCTAACCACAACCCGCACCGGCTGCCGCTCAATGCCGATATCCCGAACGGTCAGATTGGGATTGTCACGGCGCACCGTCCCCCCCCCCCACCAAAACGGCATCATAGCGGGCCCGCATCCCATGCACCCATCGCCGCGCCAAAGGCCCGGTGATCCATTGGCTTTCGCCATTTTCCATCGCCGACTTGCCATCAAAGCTGGCCGCCATTTTCAACGCTATATGCGGCCTGCCAAGCAGAATCCGATTAAAAAAGCCCGCGTGATCCCAGGCAGCAGCCTCAGCCTCTACACCTTCAACAACCTCAATGCCCGCAGCTTTTAATGCCGCCACCCCGCGCCCCGCGACCCGGGGATCTGGATCTGCCGCACCAATTACAACCCGCGCAACCTTGGCCGCAATCAGCGCATCACAACAAGGACCGGTCTGCCCTTGATGCGCACAGGGCTCTAACGTGACAAAGGCAGTGGCGCCCGCTGCCAACGCGCCGGCGCGTTTCAACGCCTGTGCTTCGGCATGCGGGCGCCCCCCTATCGCGGTCCAACCGCGGCCAAGAATGCGTCCCTCTTCTACGATCACGCAGCCCACTGCCGGATTGGGCCAGCATTGGCCTTGATTGCGCCGCCCCAAAGCCAGCGCATGCGCCATGAACTGGTGATCTTGCACTGACCTTGCCTATTCTTCAGTGGGTATATTGGGCCTTAATTCACTGACAAATTTATCGAAATCATCGGCAGCCTGAAAGTTTTTATAAACGCTCGCAAAGCGCACATAGGCCACCGTATCGATGCGCGCCAGCGCCTCCATAACGATCTCACCGATTTTCTTTGAATTAATATCGGTTTCGCCAAGGCTTTCCAGACGCCGTACGATCCCCGAAATCATTTGCTCCATCCGCTCGTTTTCAATTGGCCGTTTTTGCAGCGCAATACGAATGGAACGCTCGAGCTTGTCGCGATCAAAATCTTCGCGTCGTCCATTCGACTTAATCACCACAAGATCGCGCAATTGTACCCGCTCATAAGTGGTAAAGCGCCCCACGCAAGCTGCACAAAACCGGCGGCGTCGAATTGCAACATGGTCTTCAGCGGGGCGGGAATCTTTCACTTGGGTATCAATATTCCCACAGAACGGGCAACGCATTGGCATATCCTTTGGCATAAGACTGACCCGAATTTGCGGGCCAAAGACTGTTTTACACGAGCACTATAGGGCAACCGCAACGCTTTGTGTAGTCTGCTTTTTTGATCACTACAGATAGATTTTGATGAAATTCATAAAGCCTGCTCCGACACCTATCGCGCCGCTATACCCCTACAGAAACAGGAGGCGCGTTCAAAAAATGGTTAACAGGGCGCAGCGCATTTACATGGGCGCGGGCAGCTGATCGCGCAAGACAGAGGCAATGATCCGACGCTGATGCGGCGCCGCGCGATGTTCGACCAGGTAAATCCCCTGCCACGTCCCCAATGCCAATTGGCCCTCATGCAGTGGAATAGTTAGAAATGTCGGTAAAAGCGCGGCTTTTATATGCGCCGGCATATCATCCGCACCTTCATAAAGATGGGTCAAATATGACATGGAAGGATGGGTTGCCGGCGGCACAAAACGATCAAAAAACGCCATTAAATCAGAGCGCACATCCTTGTCAGAGTTTTCTTGAATCAATAAACTTGCCGAACGGTGCTGAACGAATAAATTCACCAGACCGTTACCTTGCACCCACCGAGCGATCCGATCGGTAAGCTTATACAGCCGCGGACCATCTGTTTGTACAATGAAAGTCTTTTGCATCATACCCGCTCAACCGGTTTCTCACATTTGGATTGCGCTTATCAAACCGTTCTAATTCCACCAGATGCATTGAATGCATCCGGCCTGTAAAACGGCCAAGTAGCGTGTTTATTGATCCAAGAAACTACGCAATTTGCGCGAGCGTGACGGGTGCTTTAATTTGCGCAAAGCCTTGGCTTCGATCTGCCGGATCCGCTCGCGCGTCACGCTGAATTGCTGCCCCACTTCTTCAAGCGTGTGATCCGTATTCATGCCAATCCCGAAGCGCATGCGCAAAACCCGCTCTTCCCGCGGCGTGAGTGATGACAGCACGCGCGTGGTGGTTTCCTTCAGATTCTCTTGAATGGCGCTGTCCAATGGCAAGACTGCGTTAGAATCTGGGATAAAATCACCCAGTTGCGAATCTTCTTCATCGCCGATCGGGGTTTCAAGTGAAATCGGCTCTTTGGCGATTTTCATCACTTTGCGCACTTTTTCCAACGGCATTTGGAGTTTAGCAGCCAATTCCTCGGGCGTTGGTTCGCGCCCAATCTCATGCAGCATCTGCCGGCCGGTGCGCACCAGCTTGTTGATGGTTTCAATCATATGGACAGGAATACGAATGGTTCGCGCCTGATCAGCGATCGAACGGGTAATCGCTTGGCGAATCCACCATGTCGCATAGGTTGAAAACTTATACCCACGCCGATATTCAAACTTATCGACTGCCTTCATAAGGCCAATGTTACCTTCTTGAATTAAATCAAGAAATTGCAAGCCGCGGTTCGTGTATTTTTTAGCAATTGAAATCACCAAACGCAGGTTTGCTTCAACCATTTCTTTCTTGGCTTGGCGGGCTTCTTTCTCGCCTTTTTGAACCTGCGCCACTATGCGTCTAAATTCGCTTATATCCAAACCGATATATTGACCAACCTGCGCCATATCACTGCGCAACCCTTCCGCTTTATCGGTAGAGCGTTCGATGAACATTTGCCATCCTCGGCCGGGTTTCTCAGCCATGCGTTCCATCCAATTGGGATCGAGTTCATGGCCCCGATATTCATCGATGAACTCGCGCCGGTTGATCCGCGCTTGATCCGCCAATTTAACCATTGAACTATCAATCTGCATGATGCGCCGGTTGATGCCATACAGCTGATCAATCAGTGCCTCAATCCGGTTATTGTGCAAATGAAGCCCGTTCACCAGCTCGACGATTTCAGCGCGCAAGGCCTGATATGTTGCCTCTTCTGTCTCAGTAAAGCTGCTATCTTCATTCAAAGTTGCAGAAATCCGCGAATCCTGCATATCGGATAATTTGGTATAATCGGATGCAATACGATCAAGCGTTTCAAGCACCTGAAGTTTCAACGCCGCTTCCATCGCTGCCAAAGACAGGTTGGACTGATCGTCTTCATCGTCATCATCATCGTCATCGCTCAGTATTGGATTGCCATCTGCATCCAACTCTTCGGATTGGGCCTCCTTTTGCTGCCCAACCGCGACATTGCCGGTCGCCAGAACATTTTCGCCTTCACCATCTTCTTCCATTTGATTGCCGAAGGTGGTTTCCAAATCGATCACTTCGCGCAGCAGAATCTCTTCGCTCAGCAATTCATCGCGCCAAATCGTGATCGCCTGAAACGTCAAAGGGCTTTCGCATAGCCCGAGGATCATCGTTTTGCGCCCTGCCTCGATCCGTTTGGCAATCGCAATTTCACCTTCGCGGCTGAGCAGCTCAACCGAGCCCATTTCACGAAGATACATGCGCACCGGATCGTCGGTACGATCAAGCTTTTCGGTTTCACCCGAGGAAAGCGCCACATCTTTACCGCCTGTCACCGCGACCAGATCCGTGGTTCCTTTTTCTTCTTCTTCGATCTCTTCATCTTCAATGATATTGATGCCCATTTCAGACAACATCGACATTACATCTTCAATTTGTTCGGAAGAAACCTGATCAGGTGGCAATACCTGGTTTAGTTGATCATATGTTATATAGCCACGTTCACGCGCTTCACCGATCATTTTCTTGACTGCGGCTTGGCTCATATCAAGGGAGATCTCGGCGTCCTGATCATCTGTCTTGCGATCGTCGGTGTCTTTAGCGGCCATTCGGGACTCCTAATTTAACGCGGGTGATTCGATTGTGACAAGAGATAACGGAATCAGATGATTCGGCCACCCCGTTACAGCACTTTATTTACCGATCTCTCTCTATTTAGTCAGTTTTTTGGCTTTTGAAAGGAAATCCCCCCCAAAATTTTATCGAATCGGTCTTTTTCGCTGCGGTTGATTCGGGCACCGTTCTGCGCCATCTGATATTGAACCTTATCTTCTTGGACTGCTTTTAAAGCATTATGCCCCGCCATAGCAGCTTCCTTCAGACGCCAAACAGCGGTTTCATCCAAGGCTTCCTCTCCGGCCTCTTGCAACTCTTTCAATTCTGCGGCCAGACCTTTCTGGCTGGAAAGTTTCCCCAAAGTTTCTAAAATCGTAGCGCGGGCATTTTCTGTTTGATCCGAATCGAGCAAACGGGCGGCCATGCGCACATGCCCAGCAGAAAACAGTTTTTCGATCACCTGAGGCCCTAGCTCAGCGGCGATCTGGGCCTCTAACTCAGAGCGCGTTTGATTTTTGCTTAGCACCATGAGGCGGAGCATTGCGTTTAAATTTTGATCATCAAAATCAACACCTTCGAGTAAGCTGCGGACATCCTCCAACACAGCTGGGCAGACCAGCACGGCCGCAACGATCACTGCCTCATGGATATATTGAGCAACTCTATCATCACCTGAGGCGAGCGCTGAAGCCTTGGTGCTTTGCTGAGGTTTTCCCGGCAGGCTTGCCGCTTGACCACGCTTGCCGCCGCGCTTGCCATGGTTTCGAAACAACGCCCAGCGCAAATCTTTCAGCGCCGCTTCATAATGCAACCGCAGGCCGTGATCCTTGATCAACTTGGTCTTACTCGCCAACGCTTTATCCAAGCCGGCTTTGCGCTCCGGGCTATCAAACGGTCCAGACGCCATTTCGCGCTGCCAGAGCAGCTCAACCATAGGCATCGATTTTTGCAGCAATTTGCGCAAGGCGCCAGCCCCGGATTGGCGAATAAAGTCGTCTGGGTCTTGGCCTTCGGGCATCAAGGCAAACCGCAAAGCACGGCCGGCTTCCAACGCCGGCAACGCCAAATCGATCAATCGATAGGCCGCTCTCAACCCAGCTTTATCGCCATCAAGAGCCACAATAGGTTCGGGGGTCATGCGCCATAACAGCGAGAGCTGCGTTTCGGTGATGGCAGTGCCCAGCGGCGCAACCGCGGCCTCAAAGCCTGCTTCAACCAATGCGATTACATCCATATAACCTTCAGCTAGAATCAATGGCTGATCCGGTCCAACGGCCTTTCTGGCAGGGCCCATATTGTAGAGCGTGCGCCCTTTATCGAATAAAACTGTTTCAGGAGAATTGAGGTATTTAGCCTTAGCAGCCGGATCAAGCGCGCGCCCACCAAAGGCAATGCACTGCCCACGGGCATCGCGAATTGGAAACATGATCCGTCCACGAAACCGGTCATACGGGGCTCTCCCTTCGTCGGGCTGGATACAAAGGCCTGTTTCAATAAGCTTTTCAGTGGCAACACCGGCAGCTTTAAAATGCTGTATAAGCGCAGATCGATCTTCTGGCGCAAAGCCAATGCCAAAGCGCGCTTGCGCCTCTTCAGACAGCCCACGCCCAGACAAATAGCGCCGCGCATCAGCAGCGGCATTTGTTTTCAGGCTTAAGCGAAAAAAGCGAACCGCTTGTTCCATTATATCGACAAGCGCATGTTTTTGATCCGCTTTCTCTTTTGCCTGCGGATCTCGGGCTGGCATGTTCAGGCCTGCCTCGGCGGCCAAAATCTCAACCGCCTCTATGAAGCTCACATTTTCTGTATCTTTAACGAATGTGATAATATCGCCCTTGGCCTGACAGCCAAAGCAATAAAAATAACCCTTGGTGTCCTCCACGTGGAACGACGCCGTTTTTTCTTGATGAAATGGGCATGGCGCCCACATATCGCCCCGGCCCTGATTGGATTTACGCAGATCCCATACGACCTTCTTGCCCACAACAGCACTTATGCTGACGCGGCTTCGCAACTCATCCAAAAATCCAGCGGGCAGGCTCATGAGGTGAATATCGGAGCTTCCTAAGGCGAAGTCTAGTACTGAGCAAAAAGAAACCGGCTTTTTACGCCTCCGCGAAATTCAGGAAAGCACGATCCGGCTTTAAAGCCCTTTTGTTTGATAACTCTCTGCGACTTTACGAATGGCTACCAAATAAGCTGCGATGCGCAGATCGGTGACGTTTTCATCGCTATGCCAAAGCGCCCGGATTGCCTGCATCGCAGCGCGCATCGTGTCATCCAAACCCGAGCGCACCAGCTCTAACTCACCCGCGCCTTGAACAAAGCGTTTTTTAAAATCTGCACTCATACTCCAATCAGCGCCCATTTGGGTTGAGAGGCGCTCCAATTCGGCCAATAACATGAGGCTGCGTGCCTCTTCCTGACGGCGCTGCATCCGGCCAAATCTGATATGGCTGAGATTCTTTACCCATTCAAAATAAGAGACGGTTACGCCCCCCGCATTTGCATACATATCCGGAATGATCACGCAGCCTTTTTCGCGCAATATTTCATCAGCGCCCGCCGTGACGGGCCCATTTGCTGCTTCGATGATCAACGGCGCTTTGATGCGCGCTGCATTATCTAAATTGATCACACCCTCCAAAGCCGCCGGGATCAATATATCGCAATCATGCTCAAGCAGCTTTGCGCCCTCTGGCACAAATACAGCATCCGGGTAATCTTTAAGACCCCCTGTTTTATTTCTCCAATCTGCAACACCTTCAACATTCAGCCCGGTTTCGTTTATGAGCGCGCCATCGCGTTCGATCACGGCGATAATTTTGGCGCCATCTTCTTGGGATAAAAACTTTGCGGCATGAAACCCGACATTGCCAAGCCCTTGAACGATCACGCGGTTGCCTTCTAAAGACCCGCTTAACCCTGCGCGCTGAAGATCTAATGGTTCGCGAAAAAATTCTTGTAACGCATATTGAACACCGCGCCCCGTGGCCTCAACCCGCCCCGCGATTCCGCCCGCGTTCATCGGCTTTCCAGTGACGCAGGCTTTGGCATTGATATCGGTTGTGTTCATGCGGGCATATTGATCTGCAATCCATGCCATTTCACGTTGCCCCGTGCCCATATCCGGCGCGGGTACGTTTTGGCTGGGATGAATCAAATCACGCTTTATCAGCTCATAGGCAAACCTGCGGGTAATTAACTCAAGTTCATGCTCTTCATAGAGCGTTGGGTCAATGCAAAGCCCACCTTTAGAGCCGCCAAACGGCGTATCGACCAAAGCGCATTTAAAGGTCATCAGCGCCGCCAAAGCTTCCACTTCGTCTTGGTTCACCCCTAACGAATACCGAATGCCCCCTTTTACAGGTTCCATATGTTCAGAATGTACCGAGCGATATCCCGTGAAAGATTTTATTTCACCGCGCAAACGCACGCCAAACCGCACTGTATAAGTGGCATTACAAATCCGGATTTTTTCTTCCAACCCGGCCGGCAAATCAATCAAGCGAACTGCCCGGTCAAACATTCTTTCAACGCTTTCGCGAAAGCTAATTTCCGTTTTCATCCTGCAATCTCTCCAAACCATAAATATGAAAATAAAAGCTCGTTACTCCCCTCACATATCATATTTCCAACAACCCTAAGAACAATTCTAATGGTTAAAACGCGAAAGCTCTTTAAACTGAACGCGCACCTCATAGCCGGGCTGTTCCGGCTCGCCATCAATCAATTCGGCCGGAAAACCATCTGCGCGCACATCTAACCCTGTCGCCTCTTCTAAGCGTTTGATAATATTCGGGGATAACTCACGCGCTCCAAAGCGTTTAATCCCATCCTGAAAGATAGAGATTAATAATGGATTCAACTCAAGCGGTATCGAAGCCCGATCTGCAACCTCTTGAAACAAGCCAATATCTTTTGCAACCAGATCCATCGTGAACGACACATCACGGCTGCCATTTAAGATCAGCTGGCTTTCTGTTTCATGCACAAATGACGTACCCGAAGAGATTTTCAAAGCTTCGTAGGCCACTTTAAGATCCATGCCCGCCCCTTTGGCGACGGTTAAGGCTTCCGCGCAAGACACCAGATTGGCCGTGGCCATATAATTTGTGATCACTTTTAGAATACTGGCAGACCCCAGATCTCCGGTATGCAAAATGCGCCGCCCCATTTTTGCAAGAAATGGCAAGACCGCTTCAAAACTCTGCCGGTCACAGCCGGCGAAAATGCTAATATTGCCCGTATCTGCGCGATGACACCCGCCTGAAACAGGACAATCCACGGCTTGCCCGCCCTTGGCCTGCACCAAGGCACCAAGACGTTTGACTTCCGCTTCATCTGTGGTTGACATTTCCAACCAGATTTTACCGGGCTTTACATGCGCAAGCATCGCTTGAACCACCGCGGCAGAAGCGGCTGGATTTGGCAAACAAGTGATCACTATATCACAGCTTTGCATCATTTCAGCTGGGCTTACTCCGTTCTTAGCGCCCTTTACCACGAACGCTTCCACCAAAGC
>OZSS01000451.1_pt1 | contig 19534 bp, 15 predicted proteins | sample 1779911 | NCBI WGS metagenome assembly OZSS01 (sample SAMEA2603589, study PRJEB24840) | metagenome | biome: Water; feature: Photic zone; material: Seawater sample | place: Mediterranean Sea | collected 2013-11-12 | depth 10 m | reverse complement strand
CGGATTACGAAAATGTCGTCTTTTTGCGAACTAGCGAGTACTTTTAGGGAACCAAGATCTAGATTCAGCTCTGCTATTGCTCCAAAAATTGTTGACTCTAACTCGTAGGCTGACAGCGTATTTTGCGAAAGGTTTCGCTCACCTGGTGTAATATCATACAAGCCTTTAATTGCTGCTCCGTTGCTATCTGCTTCAAAACGCTGAGCGAATAACCGAACTGTCGAGGAATCCCCTACTTCAAAAATCCAGTCTGTTCTGAAGCTCAGATTATCGGCATCGTCAAGGTCTTGGCCATTAAAAATATTTTGGGAGAAGCCATCATGCTTTGTTAGAGATATTGATGTTCTAGTGGCGACTGAGTCCGATACAGGAATGTTAAGTGTAGTCCGGAATTTCGAATATCCGTATTCCGTGCCCAAGGTAAAATCTGACTTACCCTCGAACGTATCCGTTGTTGGTGCTTTACTGATTATATTGATTGCTCCTCCGGTCGAATTCTGTCCAAAGAGAGTACCTTGCGGTCCTCGCAAAACCTCTATGCGTTCTAAATCTATAAAATCGGTTTGTAATGAGAATGGCGAGGCGATAAAGATACCATCCATGTGGAACGCGACGGATGGGGCAGCAATTGCGTTTTGATTGGTCTCGTTACCGACGCCTCTGATGGAAATAACGGTCTTATAGCCTTCATTTTTTGCTACTGTTAGTCCAGGAGCCACTGCGCTCAAACCTATTATTGAGGTAATGTTTTTTGTATCAAGCTCATTGCCGCCAATCGCGGTAACGGCTTGTGACACATCTTGGAGACTCTCATTACGTTTTTCCGCAACCACGATAATCTCTTCAAGTGTCACGTCGCCTAAAACCGTAGTTGATGCGCTAGATAAAAAAGTAATGACAACCGTCGTAAGTGTGAAATATTTATTCAAACATAAATTCATAGTTGGTCCCCTCAATATGTTGTGTCAAAACGACCCAATTGTTTTAATGCGAAAAAAGTGTTAGATTGAAGGCATATTTTATGCCAATTTTTAAAAAATTGAGGCCCTTGAGCGTAGCCAATGTTTCGTGCATTTTCCTTTGAGCCACCCTTCTCTATAACTGAAATTGAGGGTTTATGGTTTTAAATTGCTCTTTTATCGTGCAAATAAAAATTAAACGCACCATTCTAGTGATATAAACTATTCTACTGACAGATTGTCTGAGCAATATTTTTTCGCTTATGTATTCAGTATTGTATAGAGTTCTGGTCGATGCTCTTTTATTTCTGTCTCAGTTAGCCCTTCCAGCGAATGAGGATACTTCAACCAATTTTTGGTGGTATGAATGAAGTAGTCTGGGGTAATCTTGCTCTGATTTCTGTCTGGTTTGAAGTAGGGGACGGCAACACGAATATCAGTTGGTGTGTTCAGTCCTGCCCTTACTTTGAGATGATCGATAACACTTGCGATTGTCAACCCCGTATCAAAAACATCATCGACGATAAGAAGTTTGTCTTCAGCAGTAATTTTTTTAATTAGATAATTCAATCCATGAATGTTAATTTTGGAGTCCTGATTATCAATTCCAGAATAAGAAGAAGTCCTTATTGCAATATGATCGCTCTGACAGCTATGGTAATGAAGCATTTCTTGCACTGCGACCCCAATAGGTGTCCCACCTCTCCATATTGCGATGATGTATGTTGGTTTAAAGTTATCTTGTACTATTTTAGCGCCTAAGCGAAAAGAATCTAGCAACAGTTCTTCTGCATCAAGAAATAATTTCTCAGCCATTGTATCCTTCTTGTCCTGACTTAATTTTAATAACTTATGCAATAAATAAATTGCATGAAGTTGATTCAATCTAACTAATTAGTATGGTACCTGATAACTCGATAATTATTCTTGGAAATATTATGAAAAAAAAGTTTATTTCTGAAACGGAGCTTATTAATGACTCCTTTCGATTAGCGGTTAAAATTTTCAATAGTGGATTTCGGCCTAATTTTTTAGTAGGGCTTTGGCGCGGGGGAAGTACTGTTGGAATTTACGTCCAAGAATGTCTCCAGCACCTCGGAGTAAAAACTGACCATATTTCGATCAGAACGTCTTACGAGGGTGCACCGAATTATCAGGCTATGATAAGTAGCGAACGTGGAATTGGCGTTCATGGTCTTCAATATTTGCTGGAGAATCTCAACTATGATGACAAATTACTGATTGTAGATGATGTTTTTAGCTCAGGGTTGAGCATTGACGCTGTGATAAACAGATTGTCACAGCGGACAAAACGTAACATGCCACACGACTACAGGGTTGCGGTTCCTTGGTTTAAACCCGACCGCAACTGCACCGCTAGAGAGCCCGATTTTTTTATTAGCACCACAGATGACTGGTTAGTTTTGCCATATGAGATGGCTGGGCTATCGCATGATGAAATCCGAAAAAACAAGCCAGGATTATCAAGTATTCTCAATGAGATCGACCTGTCAGGGCGCTATGATCTCTAGTTCGCCTCAGAACTTTTTTCCTGTTTGTGCACCAGTTACGATCCATTGACCAAGCAGTGCTCGTTCCTCATCTCGCATTCCAGTTTTGTTCATAAAGGGCATATCATGTGTATCCACGGTTCGAGCCTGAATGCGTGGCGCCCACTGGTGCATCTGCTCCAAAGTCTCAAGTACCACACCGGAGGGAGGCGCTTTGAAAACGTTGTCCGCTGGGGAAGACGCATGGCAATTAACGCATCGGTTCTGGACGATTGAGTGTGCTGCAGCTATCAATTCCGGCGGTTCCATAATTATTTCCGCAGTCGGAGTCGATGGTTTGGGACTCATGCCAACTGCTAAAATTACAGTGGCAGTTGCTGTTCCGACAAGAATCAGTGGTTCTGTGATCTTTTTGTGTTTCAAAATGAAAAAATAGCGTACTAGACCAGTGATAGCTACTAAACATATGAGAATTGCCCAGTTAAAAGAGTGAGCATAAGTCATTGGATAATGGCTACTTATCATTATGAAGATTAACGGGAGAGTTAGGTAGGTATTATGGGTCGAATGTAACTTTGCTTTTTTACCCCACTTTGGATCTGGAGCAATTCCATCTTTGATTGCTTTTACAAGTGCTCGTTGAGACGGCATGATCACCCGAAACACGTTCCCCGCCATAATAGTTCCTATGATGGCTCCGAAATGAATATAAGCGCCCCGACCGCTAAATAATTTGGTGAGATAATAAGCAATGATAATTCCGGTGATTCCGAGGATAATAGCAGTCCACAAGCCACTTCTTCCAATTGGGCTCATGCATAAAACTTCGTATAAAATATAACTCCCAAATATGAATGTAAGACCGATGGCTACGGCTTCAATTTGACTTAATTCCGCAATTCTGGGGTCGATTAGATAGGAGTCCGCACCTAAGTAATAAATGATTGTCAGTAATACCATGCCCGTTAGCCAAGTGGTATAGGCTTCCCACTTAAACCAATGCAGCATGTCAGGCATTTTTTCTGGGGATAACTGGTATTTGGCCACTTCATAGATGCCGCCACCATGTATCGCCCACAAGTCTCCTTTGACACCTTTTTTTGTTTTCCAATCTGGTGGAGTCTGTAGGTGGTTATCCAACCAGATGAAATAGAAAGAGGCTCCGATCCAAGCTATGCCCGCAATGACGTGAAACCATCGGAAAAAAAGGTTTAACCAATCAAGATAATAAGCACCCATGTTTTTCGTGTAGCTCCAATGCTCAGATTCGAATTCTGCTGTGTTTATGTATTTCCAGTACAATCATACACTTTTACGCCGCCCGACCAAGTTTGTGTCACTACTCTATCATCGCCTAGCATCGTTAAAACGAATAATTGCTCCATAAGACTTTCGCACTGAGCTAATCGATTCTCCATCAGACGGGTGGGTGACATGTTTACAATTACAAAATCCGCTTCTTTACCCACAATAAAGTTTCCTATTAAATTTTCTAAATCAAGTGTTTTTGCCCCTCCAAGCGTGGCGAGGTATAGTCCGAGCAAAGGCGAGTACTGCTCATTTCTCATTTTAAGAACCTTGTAGGCTTCATTTGCTGTCTGGAGCAAAGATAAGCTAGTTCCGCCACCGACATCAGTTCCTAGTCCAACGTTAACGGAGAAGAGCTTCGCTTTTTTCATCGAAAATAAGCCGCTGCCAAGGAATAAATTCGACGTTGGGCAAAATGCCACTCCGCAATTAGTTTCTGCAAGTCGTTTCCATTCGTTGTCTGCCAAATGGATACAATGAGCGAATATACTTTTTGATCCCAGTAAACCCGCTTTGTCATAAACATCGACGTAATTATCTCTTTTCGGATAAAGTTTGCGTACCCATGCTACCTCATTTTCCGTTTCTGAGAGATGTGTATGAAGGTACACATCTGGGTACTCCCTCAATAGTTGTCCGGCTAATTCCAGTTGATGCTCGGAGGAGGTGGGAGCGAATCGCGGAGTAACCGCGTATCTAAGACGATCCTTGTTATGCCAGGTTTCTATCAAACTCTTGCTTTCATCATAGGAAGTTTGCGGAGTATCTTGAAGGAAGGCGGGGGCATTACGATCCATCATGACCTTGCCGCACACCATTCTTAAATTTCTATTTTTACAACTTGTAAAAAATGAATTTACGGAGTCGGCATGAACGGTACCAAATACCATTGCCGTTGTCGTTCCAACACGGAGTAATTCATCCAGAAACTTGTCAGCTTGTTTGCTCGCATAATCGGAATCAGCATATTTTTTCTCTGCGACAAAGGCATATTGTTCCAACCAATGCAATAAATCAGACCCAGGTGATGCGATCATTTCTAATTGCGGGAAATGAACGTGCGTGTCAATAAAGCCGGGTAGCAAAAGTCTTTCTTTATGATCATAAATTACTGCGCCACATGGTAGAGTTTCAAGAAGGTCCTCAGCGTAACCCAAAGCAATAACTTTTCCATCTTCAACAACTAAAAGTCCTTTTTCAAAATACTCGTAGGAGAGCTCCTCTTTTGAAGCTGATGGTTCCGAGAGAAAATGCAATATGTTTGCTATATGGGCCTGTTGCATGGGCGTTTTACTAATTTAGTAAGGTGCAACTTATGTCTTTAGTATTTAAAAGTCTACCAATACCCTCATATTTTCGGGTATGTCTATCTCTTCACAATTTCCCTCTGATCCATCCCTTTCAACCACTATAAATCGTGTTGAGCTGTCGAGGCAAAGATTATGATGGTGCCAAGTACCTGTGTGATAATTGATTGCTTGGTCACTTCGAACTAAAAATGCTCTTAACTCTGTTGCATCAAATTCTCCTCTTTTGGCAACTATTACGATTGCCGGATTATCATCGATGTTTATGAATGCCTGTGTTCCTATGGGGTGCCGCTCCATTTTTTTGACTTCAAATGGCAATTCTACTGGACGGGTTTTATAAAGGTTTATTACTGTTCTTCCATTTTGAAGGTGTGTGTCAACAATTGAATCACATCGGACTTTCTGCGTGTGGCCGTAATTTATTTCATCTATCTCTCTCTTCTCACTATCGTCAATTACGTCACCGAACTCGTAAAAAGTTTCTTGGCAAAGAGGTTGTAGTTTTAAAAGTAAAGTAGACACTAGCTGCCCCTATAGGTAGTGAAGCCATAGAGTGACAGCAGTAGCGGAATGTGATAATGCTGGTCTGTATTAAAGATGTTGAATACGACCTCAATAAAGGGATAAAAAGCACGTAATTCCATTGTCTTGAAGTAGCTTTCAGTATGGAATTTAAGTTTATAAGTACCTTTTTCCAACCTAATATTTTGCGCAATTAGGGCTCCGACACGACCGTTCGTATCTGTCACATTACTTGAAATTATTGTTTGCTTTCCATCTGCTCCTATCATTACAAAATCAACCGTAACGCCAGCGGCTGGCAAACCTCGAGTTGTATCTAATATGTGTGTGCTTAATGTAATCAAAAGAGATTCCTCAGCCGTAAGAGCATGATTTTTTGTTGTTCAGAAGCAGCGATAACAAGTTCTTGCTTTCTGTCGTTGCTGAGTCTGGATTTCAAAAGCGACAACATATCAGACGCACTTTTCCCAGATGCGTAAACGATAAAAATAAAACCAAATTTCTTTTGATATTGATCATTCAGTTCAGCAAGACAACTAAGAGTGTGTTCTGATGCTTTACTTACTGTTTTTTGCTCGTGTTGCGCGAAGGATGCCGTGTCCCGATATTTTTTTGCTAATGAATTGATGTCGCCTATTTTGGGATGCCCCTCAAATGCCTCGAGGATATCATTCTCAAACATTTTCGACCATATGGCACATGCCTTTGTGAAAAGATCATTTTCGCAATCATATGGTCTGTGCAAACACATCTGAGTCACCCAATTCTTCGCAGTGCAGCATTTCATTAAAAGATCTGTGGCATCCGATAAATGCATTTTATTAAATTTTTCCAAAGTCATTCGAAAGTTGACCAATTTGGGGAACCAATTATCCTCAGACGGCTCACACCACCATCTGGGAATAAATTAAGTCGAATATGTGTAAATAATTCTGATTTGGGGGCTAAAATTTGGTCAATAAAAAGGTGTTCCTGGTCAGCATGTAATGGAGTTGACAATATTTCTTGCCAAATAGTACTGACGGATAGTTGCGAATTGTTTGGAATGTTAGCTCCCTCCAGGGTAATGCTGTCTGGAAAATTTCCCTTGAAGTGAGCTGTGTCAATTATAATTTTTCGGACAGTTCCTTGAATTCCTAGTTGTATCATAACCCAGTCATGATTGAGATCACGTCTTCTCTTAGTTTCCCATCCATCGCCCATATTTTTACCTCGGCCCGGCATCAGAAGGTTTTGGGGCGAACTGAAAAAGGAATCACTCGCATCTAAAACTTTACCACCATTCAATGTGGAGGCTAAATCTATTAACTCTCCATCAACGAATTGATTAGATCGGATTTTTACATCGCCGTATGCTCTTAAGCGTGCGACACCTCCATCGGGATAGATTCTCAAACGAATATAGTTCCATTGTCCCTTACTGTCGCAATCAAAAAGATTTTGTCGATGAGCTCGGATAGGTGATTTCGGGACTAACTCTGTCCATTTGCAATCTGTTTGCCCAGGACTGTAAGCAGTTGTTGCATCAATAGCTATTTCCTCAGGAGCATTGCCCCGGAAGTGATTCGTGTCGACGTCAAAACCATAAATGATTCCTGGTGCCCCAATGCGGATTACACACCAATTAAAAGTAACACCACCGCCGTAAAATTGTTGTCTTCGAAAGGTACGTCGCGTTTCCCATCCGTCCATTAACTGACCAGTTGATACAAAGTATCCCGGTTTAAATTCGCCCCTTCCTGACTTGATAAGATTATCGCAATTTGCAAACCAGTCATCACTGCAGTCGACCACGCAGCCGCCAAGTCTTTCACTCAAAAGATCTACGTACTTGCTCGATAAACGCTGGTCAACTGATTCGTCTAGTTGCATCAAAAAGATCCATAATTTTAAGAAAAGTTTTGATTCATAAGTGTTTGTCCTCTCGGGGCGCCTACGATTTCCCCATTAGAGTACACTAAATTACCTCGCAAAAAAGTTTTCTCCACCATGCCTGTTACACGAGAACCAATATAAGGGCTTAGTTTATGCCGATATAAAATGTTCTGTTCCTCGATTACATATTCTGCGTGTTCATCGAACACCACAAAATCTGCATCAAAACTTGGAGCTAAACGACCTTTCCGTTTTCCAAGTCCACAAAATTTAGCCGGATTGATCGACATCCATTCAACAACCTTTGAGAGGCCGAAGCCCCTGTTTCTTGCTTCAGTCCAAGACAGCGGGAGTCCGAACTGTAAGGATGAAATTCCTCCCCAAGCATTTTCAAGATCTCCACTCTCTAGTTGCTTGAGCTCAGGTGGTGACGGAGAGTGATCTGATACAATAAAATCTATTGTGCCTTCAGCCAAGCCATTCCATAGATGCTCTCTATTTTCACTATCTCTTATGGGAGGACAGCATTTGAAGATACAATTCCCGTCCGGAATAGCCTCTGAGTAAAGATGTAAGTAGTGGGGGCAAGTCTCTGCGGAGATGCACAAGCCCTTGTCTTTCCCTTCCCTGATGAGAGACAAAGCGTCAGAGGACGACAAGTGGACGATATGAAGTTTTGTGAAAATGCCTTCATCATTGTTCGATGACGCGAGGGCAATAAGTAATTTAATCGCATTGTTTTCCCAGCGTTTTGGCCTTGATGCAAGGAATCTGTTGTAACTTTTCCCAATTGGTTTTGTCTGTAAAACATTAGGTTCGGTGTAATTATCTCGCAATTCAGCATGTACCAGAAGGGGCAACTTATATTTTCCTATTTTTCGCATTACCTGCTTTAGGTGCTCCGCATTCACCTCTGGAAATTCATCTATTCCAGATTCGATTGTAAATGCTTTTAAACCCAAGACTCCAGCATCGAGTAAATCGTCTAAATCATTGATATTTTGTGGTATTGCCCCTCCCCAAAATCCGCAGTCTACCCATCCATTTCCCTTAAATAACCTTAATTTCGCTTCAAGAGCAGATACGTTAGTAGTAACTGGGCTGGAGTTGAGAGGCATATCCACTAATGATGTTATGCCGCCAGCCGCAGCCGCTCGAGTTGCGTAATGGAACCCCTCCCAATGAGTTCTCCCCGGTTCGTTAATATGCACGTGAGTGTCGACTAGTCCTGGGATTATTATTTTGTACCCGAAGTCATGTACTACCGCATCTTGAAATTCATCACTATCTAAGTGATAGGACCTTATTTCTTTAATGATTCCGCTCCCAACCAAAAGTGATGCAGCAACGAAGTTGCCATCAATTAGTACTCGCTTACTCTTGTATATCTGAATACTCAGATTGTCATTCCTCTTTATATTTTTAAAGAATTTGCAAGCACCTTAAAACCCTCAAGATCGACCCCGGTGTGGACGTTGGTAGTGTTAGCTTCGTTATTGGAATGGATCATCATTATTTGGGCGGCTATTGATACTGCGACTTCCATTGGACGTTTTCCAGACAGTGCTTCAAAACCCACGGGGCAGTTAACTGATTTATAAAATTCTGCTTCGTAACCCTTATGCTGGAAGCGTGATTTGAATTGACGCCATTTTGTTTGAGAGCCAATGAGCCCAACATATTTAGCATCATTTCTTTTGAGAATTGCTTCCAAGATCTCAAAATCTAGTGCGTGTTGGTGAGTCATTATGATGTAAAATTCGCCTGGGGGTCGCGAATTTATAAAACTTTTTACGTCATCTGAGAGGACTTTGCGGATGTTTGTGTTTACCCTCTCTGGGAATTCGCTTTGTCGGTTATCAACCCAGGTTACATGATATGGAAGATCCTCAAGTATTTTGACAAGTGCTCTACCAACATGTCCAGCACCGAACAGTGAAATATTACAATTCACATCGGGAAATGCCTCGAAGAGCAAAACTACGCTTCCCCCGCAGCATTGACCAGCTTTTGCACCTAAAGGGAAGTGCTCCACAGTTTGCTGGAGTTTGTTTTGGGATAGAAGAGTTCTCGCGATCTTAACAGCCTTGAACTCAAGATTTCCGCCACCAATTGTGCAAAAGCTTTGTTTTAGTGACACGACCATTTTCGTTCCAGAATTCCGAGGAGCAGAGCCTCGAGTTCCTAAAACAGTTATGACAACATAACCATCCCCCGCATTCGTGCAAGTTTGAACTGCATTAATCCATTGCATCTTAATCGGTCCCGCAAATCTGTTTTCTCACCAGTTCATAAGCCGTGAAGACTCGCTCTGGGGTCGCGGGCGTATCGAGCCTAGGACTAATGCGGTAGTCCGAAATACTGGAGATAGCATCTCTCAGCGCACTCCATGTCGATATCGCCAACATCAAGGGCGGTTCTCCGACAGCTTTGGAGTGAAAAATTGTTGCCTCCATATTCGGACTTTTTGGCAGGAGTTCCACGTTAAAGCTGATTGGCGTATCGCTAATACCAGGTATTTTATACGACGCCGTGTTATTGGTTGTCAACTTTCCCTTACAATCCCAAATCAATTCTTCACTTGTAAGCCACCCCATTCCCTGTATAAAGGCTCCCTCAATCTGGCCTATGTCCAGTGCAGGATTGATCGATGTACCGACATCGTGACAGATATCAACTCTAGTGACTTTATATTCTCCGGTAAGTGTGTCGATAATAACTTCAGATACCGCGGCTCCATTAGCATAATAGTAGAATGGTCGTCCCTTACCAGTTTTTCTGTCGTAATGTATTTTGGGAGTTCTGTAAAAGCCTGTGGCAGAAAGGCTTATTCTATTTATGTGTGCGAGCATAATGAAGTCTTTGAAAGCGTATGTATTTTTCCCAATCAATACCCTTCCATTTAAGAACTGTATTTCATTTTTACAGACAGAAAAATGGGCCATAGCAAACATTACAAGACGGTCTTTTATTTTTTCCGCAGCATTCTTAGCTGCCATACCGTTGAGATCTGTGCTTGAAGAGGCTGCGGTTGGAGATGTATTGGGGACTTTATCTGTTCGTGTGGCGGAACAACTAATTACGCCGGTATCCACATCAAAAACATGCGCCACAATTTGTGCAACCTTTGTGAACAGTCCCTGTCCCATTTCGGTACCACCGTGATTCAAGTGGATGGATCCGTCAGTGTAGATATGTACCAACGCTCCGGCTTGATTCATATGCTTTACAGTAAATGAGATACCGAACTTTACTGGAGTCAGTGCTAAGCCTTTTTTGAATAATTCACTCTTGGAGTTAAAAATTTTGATTTCCGCTTTTCGCTTCCAATAGTCTGATGTGGTTTCGAGACGATTTACCAATGCCGGAATGATGTGTTGCTCAATTTTTTGTCCATAGTGCGTTATGTCTCGTTTTTTTTCTTTGTTGTAAAAATTGATTTTCCTCACGGACAACGGATCTTTACCAACGTTTCGAGCAATATCATCGATGATGTGTTCAATGGCCACCATTCCCTGCGGCCCCCCAAAACCCCTAAAAGCTGTGTTGGAAACCGTATTTGTTTTCACTCGATGACCGACAATTTTTGCATGCGGTAAAAAATACGCGTTGTCGGCGTGAAACATTGCACGATCAACTATCGCGTCCGATAAGTCCGCTGACATTCCGCAACTAGCAGCCAACTCTATTTCAATAGCTGTCAGTAGCCCGTTATCATCAAACCCAACCTTGTAACGGCTTTTAAAAGGATGTCGTTTTCCTGTAACAATAAAATCGTCAACTCGTGCCAGGCGGAGTTTTACCGGTCGATTAGTTTTCCGGGCGAGCAGGGCGGCAATACATGCCCATTGATTCGCATTTGTTTCTTTACCTCCGAATCCACCGCCCATTCGTCTGACATCAACTGTAATGAGATTCATTGGAACATTCAGCACCTCGGCAACGAGCCTCTGTCCTTCGGTGGGGCTTTGTGAGGAAGTGTGAACTATCATGCCGCCGCACTCTGTAGGGATACAGAGTGACACTTGACCCTCCAGATACATCTGCTCTTGCCCACCGATATTAAGTTCACCCGACAGCATCCGAGTGGAATTCTTCAAAGCAATTGCGACATTTCCCCTTGTTTGTTCATGCGCTGGTCTGACAAACTGCTTTTTTTTCAGTGACTTTTCAAGCGCGTGGTCAGGCTCATGGATTTCGTATGTTATTTTGGCAAGTCTGGCAGCTCTTCGGGCTAGGACATAACTTTTTGCAGCCACGGCGAAAATCACTTGCCCATAGAACTCAACCACATCTCCTTCGTTGACCATTATTGGATCCCCGGGGTAAACGGGGCCAATATCGCAAATTCCGGGTACATCGGAAAGTGTCAAGACGCTTACGACTCCTTCCGCTTTTTCGACTTGGCTCAAGTCAATCTTAGTTATTTGGCCTTTTGCAATGGAACTTAATCCAACATAAGCATGCAAGGTTTGCTTTGGCTCTGGATGGTCATCGATATAGACAGCTTTTCCGCTAACGTGAGCAGTTGCACTTTCATGCTTTAAAGGGACCCCAATTTTACTGTTGGACTTGTCAACGTTGACCTCAAGATCGGATCTTTGTTCAAGCATTTTTTCAGTTTTAAAAGGCATAGTGCGTCACGCGAAACTTTTCGTTGTCCAATCCATTTTCTTCCAGAAAATACCGCTTCAATAAATTTCTTGCTACAGATAGTCGGTAACCCGCGGTCGCACGAAAGTCAGATATCGGGGAGAAATCTTGAGGGATGCGCGCCATTGCGTCCTCGATCGTAACTTCTGACCACGTTTTTCCAAGCATGCTTTTTTCACATATTTCAGCTCGTTTAGGTACCTCAGCCATACCACCATAGGCGATGCGAGCCTCTTTAATTAATCCATCTTCGCGGACAATTGATATGGCTGCACACAGACTGGAGATGTCATCATCGATTCTTTTACTAACCTTATACGCTCTGAGAGAAAGGTGTCTTGTGCTCATCGGTATTTGAATGTCCTTGATAAATTCTTGGGGCATTAGTTGAGTTTTTTTGTATCCAGTGTAAAACTCCTCCAGCGGGATTGTTCGCTCCGAATCCATTTTCATAAGCGTTATGTTTGCATTTAATGCGATTAGCACAGGTGGCATGTCAGCAACCGGCGACGCGTTGGCGATATTTCCGCCCAGCGTGCCACGGTTTCGAATTTGTAGGGACCCGAAACGCTCAATTAGCTCTGTGAGATTAGGTTGAAGATTAACCAAAGTAGCTTTTGCATCGGTAAGATTTACTGCTGCGCCGATAATAATATGTCCATTATTCTCATAAACGGAATTCATCTGAGGTACATTTAAAATATCGATCAACGTCTCGAATTTTTTTAAGCCTTGAGTAATTTCCAACGATAAGTCGGTACCTCCTGCAACCAGTCTTGCTTCTGGATGCTCATGGAGTAGTTTGCATAACTCCCGGATGTCTCGTGGCATAAGGTATTGTTGATTTTTAGCGGATAAAAAGCTGGGGGTATCCTCGTTTTTGATACGTTCTAACTTTTTTATGGTAGCACTCCTAGAGGCATCAAATTGATCACTTATATAATCCTGGTACATAGAGAAAGCGGCGTTTATTATTGACTTATATCCAGTACATCTACAGAGGTTTCCGCTTAAAGCTTCTAATATTTTTTCGCGTTCCGGTTTTTCGTTATTTTTTAGATATGAAAATAGAGACATTACAAAACCAGGGGTGCAAAAACCACATTGCGAACCATGGTTATCTACCATAGCTTGCTGGCAGTTATGAAGCGATTCACCACGTTGCAGATGCTCTACAGTGATTATTTGCCGACCATGTAAGCTGCCAAGGGGAACTATACATGCATTGACTGCTTCGTATTGCAAACTTGATTTGTTAACACCAAGTTTCGATGTTACAACTGTACAAGCGCCGCAGTCTCCCGAGGCACAACCCTCTTTCGTGCCGGTAAGATACAATTCTTCCCTTAAATATTCCAACAAGGAAATGTTAGGATTTATCTCCTCTAATGTAATTTCATTGTTGTTTAGCAAGAATCTTATCATAAGATAGCCTATTCATGGTCTTGATGAGGCTTCGTAGCAAAAGAGCAAAGAATCCAAAGTCAACATCTCTGATAGTATCTTTTGCTTAAAATTGTTTGGTTCTATCGAACCAAAAGCCTATTTTACGATCATCTGCTATCCCTCTTAAGCAGTCAAGATGCAGATAAGCATAAGAATCATGAATTGCTGACACTAAGTAAATACATCTGTGTCAATTTTCACTCCAAGATACGGCAGTGATTGAGAGTTGATTCACTATCGATACAGAATTACTTGGTTGATTAAACAGAAGGGCGACCGCTATCAGTTTTATACGAACGAAAGCTTTCCATTTATGTTTTCAATGTGTAACTATGCTAATTTGTTTTTACTGTAACCACTCAGGATGTATGAATTATGTGGCGGATACTTTAAATGACTGACCTAGAAAATAGTTTAGTTCTAACAAATATTTCTAAACAGTACGGTGATCGGTTTGCAAACAATAATATTAGCCTTGAGGTAGTTGGTGGGCGCATCACTGCGATAGTCGGAGAGAATGGAGCAGGTAAAAGCACACTCATGAAAATCATTCATGGTTCGATTTCACCAGACTCTGGTAATTTGCATTGGAATGGAAAAATTCTAACGAAGCACTCCCCCGCTCGTGCCAGAGATCTTGGGATACAGATGGTCTATCAGCATTTTTCATTATTCGAGACCCTCAGTGTTCAAGATAATGTTAGTCTGGCTTTAGGGTTGGAAAATTTAATTGGTGAGCCGAGTATTCTTGATCGAATAAATCAAAAATGTGAAGAATTTGGGATTGCTATTGATCCTGACCGACTAGTCTACAGTCTATCCATGGGAGAGCGTCAAAGGGTAGAGTTGGTAAGGTGCTTGTTACAGAAAGTAAATCTACTCATTTTGGATGAACCGACTTCGGTACTCACCCCGCAGGAAACAAAGTCCCTCTTCGGCGTACTCAAGAGATTAGCTGACCGGGGAGTGAGTATCTTATTCATAAGCCATAAATTATATGAAGTAAAAGAGCTTTGTGATCAAGCTATAATTTTACGTAATGGAAAAGTCGAGGGTAGTTTTAATCCAAAAAAGAAAACTGTTGTTGAAATAGCAAATCTCATGGTGGGCGAGGAGTTAACCGTTCCGAAGAACTTTGAGAAAAGAGAAAGTAAAACCACAATTTTGGAGGTAAAAAATTTTTACTCTGATAACTCGGGATCTTTCAGCACATCGTTGAAAGACGTAAGTTTCGAGTTAAGAGCGGGAGAGATCCTAGGGATCGCAGGGATCTCTGGAAATGGACAAGCGGAGCTTTTTAATGCTGTAAGCGGAGAGGGAGACCAATTTTGTGAGGGTATGATTGAATTTAAGGAACAGGACATCAGTCACCTGTCCCCTCAAATGCGTCGAGAGACTGGAGTCCACTTTGTCCCTGAGGACCGATTAGGTCGTGGTGCTATTGAAACGATGTCGTTATGGGAAAATTCAATTCTTACGCTAGCAGTGCCGGAGATCAGAAAAAAGTTTTTCCTCGATAAAAGCTATTTAAACAGCTGGACTAAGGAGATCATTGACAAGTTCTCTGTTCAATGTTTGGGCTACGCTGCAAATGCAGGTAGTCTTTCTGGGGGTAATTTACAAAAATTCATCATGGGTCGGGAGATTTTGCAACAACCGGAAGTTCTGGTCGTGACAAATCCAACCTGGGGTGTTGATGTTGCAGCCGCTGCAGCAATTCATCATGCATTGATTTCTCTTCGAGATCGTGGTGCTGGAATTCTCGTTATTTCCGAAGATATTGATGAGTTATTTAAGTTGAGTGATAGATTAGTGGTTATTTGCGAGGGTAAACTCTCAAAAGCAAGGTCTATAAAATCTACTTCAATTCAAGAAGTTGGTCAGCAAATGGTCGGGGCTAATTCATCTACTACTCTCGCAAATGAATCAAGGTAATATTTTGGCTGGGCTATGATTAAGTTCGAACTTCGTGAAACCGAATCCAGAGTGATGGGTGTTGTTTCGCCTTTGCTTGCGGGTATTTTTACGCTTTTGACAGGAGGATTGCTGTTTTATGCGCTTGGAGAACCTCCAGCAAAGACCTTGTATACCTTTTTTATAGTACCAGTTAGCACCCTCTACGGATTGAGTGAGCTAACTGTAAAGGCGACTCCAATACTAATGTGCGCTATTGGTTTAACTTTATGCTATCGCGCAAACGTTTGGAATATCGGAGCAGAGGGTCAATTATTAATTGGTGCCCTTGTAGGGGGCTACGCCGCACTTTTGCTTGGCAATTCAACGTCTTTTTGGGCTTTGCCTTTGACCCTCTGTATTGGGATTTTTGGTGGGCTTTGTTGGGCGTCGATACCTGCTATGCTAAAGATCTACTTCAATACAAATGAGATTCTCACCACAATTATGCTGAATTATATTGCCCTTAACTTACTTCTTTTTGCGATTCATGGCCCTTTGAAAGATCCCCATGGCTACAACTTCCCCGAATCTGCGCTTTTCTCGGACAATATACTTTTACCAACACTTTTTGATGCGCTGCGAATGCATATTGGATTTTTTATCGGCATTCTACTGATTGTTTTGTTGTGGATCGGGATAAACAAAACGTTAATTGGATTCCAAATCACTGCCTTGGGCAAGGATGACAAAGCGTCGCGGTTTGCGGGTTTCAATAAAAAAGCTTTGACATGGTTGGTATTTATAATGAGTGGAGGTCTAGCAGGATTGGCGGGGGCCATTGAAGTAACGGGTCCAATTGGACAACTAATTCCACATATATCTCCGGGGTATGGTTATGCAGCAATAGTGGTTGTTTTTCTTGGAAGACTTCATCCCTTGGGTATTCTTTTAGCAAGCCTCCTAATGGCCCTTCTTTACCTGGGTGGTGAAATGGTGCAAATTGAACTTGGGTTACCTCTGGCGTTGACAGGGTTATTCCAAGGTATTTTGCTATTTTTTCTTTTATCTTGCGATGTTCTGATAACTTACCGCATCCGTTTTGTGAGGAAAAGAACAGAGGTGACTTAACCGGGGCGCCTCACTTTTAATTGCAGTCCCCTGGATAATTACATCAAATATTTATTTTGGCAGCGTCAGCCTGTGAGGGCTTTATGAGGTTGATACTTTTTCATATTGAGAAATTAGATTTTCTTTCCGCGGTACCCCACTGGCGGCACCACCCAGTTGGTTTCATCTAACTGAGGTGTGGTGCGGGTTAAAACGTTCTAAGATTAAGACCGGTTCAAGATTGTAATTAAATCCGCACAGCTTGCTCAAAAAGAGAAATTTTTTGTTCTAGCTGCCACTGCATTCTTGCCTTCGAGCTAGTGCTCAAAAAGTGCTCGCAACGATCAGTCAATATTTCCTCGTCTGTGTTTTTGTCCTCTGAGCACTCGTCAATGACCTCTCCAGTGAGAGTATCTTTGAATAGAGGTGCTCCTTGAAGGAAGCTGTATTGGATCGCGTTTCTGGAGAGGCTTCTAATTGTTTTATAATCAAGGTCGTATTCCGTGACCGCGCGAGAATATTCATTCGTCAGATCAATTCGCGATACGCCCTCATCATCTGTCGAGATCGTGAGTGGAACTCCATATTCCATGTATGTCTTGAAGGGATGTTCGACCCCACTGATGCCAAGGATAACATCATTACTTGTAAGATTGATCTCTACCGCAATGGAATGTTTTGCCATGTGCTCCAGTAATTCGTTTAAGTCATCTTCATAAGCAATATCGATTCCATGGCCGATTCGTTTGGCTCCTGCTATCATAATTGCAGCTCTGACGTGCCATCCAAGGTGCTTTGGAGGTACTAGTCCGAGAGTAAGTTCACCTGCATGCAATGCAATCCCGTTTGAGGAATTTTTGAACTGTTTGCTTATGTCCGAAATAAAGCTCATATGTAATCGGTAATCGCGCAGAGCAATAGGATCGTCTTCGGGTGCGACAAAGTTGAGTCCAACAACTCTCGAGTCTGCGTCAATCAGCTTGAATGCGAGTACCGTTTGAGCATAAACCTGGACAGGAGAAAATGTTCTTATGACCTGTGCTAGGTACCTAACCTCCACATCACAGCCATCAAACCGGTTTGACTTCACTTCTTTACATTTTTGGATTTCTCTCCGACGACTTTCAATTTGGTCGAGGGTGCTAGTAACTTGGCTCACCTGATCATCAATGAAATTATGGTCAAGGATTTCAGTAAACTCATGAGAGGTGGTTCCATATTCGGTTGCCGCCCAGTTAGCGACCTCGAACATTCCTAAGCTCTGCATCAATTCAAGATATAGAATATTTTGCCTCGAGGCACGAGTGGTAACCTCTGCGACAATGTCACCTCGGTTTCCCGGGACTAGGCTAGAAAATCTACCAAATGTGGAGAAAAATTGGTCGTGTCCAGAAATTTCCTTTAGACCATAATCTCTAACTGAGAGCTGGTCTATTATTTCTGTTAAGTTGGGTATTCCATATTCATTTACTTTATTCGCGGAAGGTGGCTCTCCAATTAAAACACCTATTTCTGTACCATTTTCGTTTTTTTTGCAGGGTGGGGCAGAGAGCGTTTTGCTCACTGGGTGCACGCACATACCTTGTGAAATTGCTAGTTCGATAAAAGACTCAGCGTAGAATGCCCCAGATAAATGATTGTGAAGATCTCCACCCTTCGGATACTTTTGCAAAAAATTACGCAATCGCACCGGATTTGACTTTACCTCTTCGAATATCGCTGATATGTCGTCGGTTATGGTCTTTCCGTTACATGCGTTGAGAAAGGACACCACAATTACGGGGGTTGCTAAAATTGATAGACGCACTATTCGGCTTAACACACGCACCTTTAGTCCAATCCTTTCTGTGTCAATCATTTTGACCAAATTAAATTTTGAGTTTGTACGACTGTATTTATTGCTATTCGGTTTTAATTTTTTTCATTGAGGGGATTTGAGTTTCGTAAGTATCCCAATTTGCTATTAGCTCGTCTAAGACAACGCTTCCTGCTAAGTATATATTTTCAAGCGACACCTCCAAGCCAGCGTAACCCTCTGACTCCTTCATAAGATTTTCCGCTGCAGAAAGGTTTGGGGGTTGCATAGTAAAGTTACTTCCACCTCTGAGCACAAGCGCACGGTCAATGTCTACTTTATCTATTCTGTCTAGGTAGGTAAGTGATTGAAAAGTGCCTGTTTCCTCCATAGCTGATGTTACAAAATCTGTTGCGCCATCTGTCCAATAACTTACTAGCTCGTTAGCCCACTTATTTTTGAGTTTTCCATGCCAAAAAGTCATTGCGGCAATATGCCCACCTTTGAGGACTTCGGGCGCTTTTCGGGCGTTTGGATGCTCGGAGTAAAGATTTCGGGTATCCCACAAACTTTCCTCATCAAATAGCTTCAAATCTTGAGTTTTTTCATAAGCCCAATCACGGAGCGACGGGTTCGCAACAAATACTTCTTTATGGCAGCAGTAAGCCCTTCCCTCGCCAGATATCTTGGGTCGAGGAGTTTCAAAAGGAGTGCTTGTGTCAAAATGAAAGTAGCCGGTTCTCCAGTCATCGGGAATTTCACGTGCATCTAATTCGTAACCCAAATCCCCATCCACTAAGAAGGAAGACCAGACAACAGAGCCAATCGAGGCATCCTCCGGATCAATACCTGCAATTCCGGCGACCAGCCAGTATGCCCTTGAAAGATCGAATCGAGGATCCAAGCCTAGCGCCATTATCGCCGCCGCGGAGTTAGCAGTTCCTATCCCAGTAACCATTCCAAGAGTCTGTGTTTCCGAATTATAGAATAGATCATGATGTGACTGTGGGAATTCGAATTTTTTATTTAGCTCGCGTCTTTCCTTCCACAACTGAAACTCACCGATTTCGTCGCCTTCGTCCGCTCCAATTTCGAACATGGTAACAATAACGACTTTGACCGGCACTTTGTCCTCATTTGCCGGATTTGCAG
>OZSS01000450.1_pt1 | contig 19548 bp, 17 predicted proteins | sample 1779911 | NCBI WGS metagenome assembly OZSS01 (sample SAMEA2603589, study PRJEB24840) | metagenome | biome: Water; feature: Photic zone; material: Seawater sample | place: Mediterranean Sea | collected 2013-11-12 | depth 10 m | reverse complement strand
TTATTAACCTTTTCATAATATGGCTGTTGCTCGATGGCGCCTTCACCAAGACAAGTTAATAATCCACAAACACCTGCAAACTTAATGCAATCTTCTATCTCTTGTTCATTTGAAGGATAGCCAGAAGAAATTAATTTTGAAACTAAGCCTGCTAGAAAAGCATCACCTGCGCCAGTTGTATCAACAATTTTCTGTGAATTAAGAGTTTCAGTAATTCCCTGCAATCCATTGATATACCATTCAACGGGATTTTTTCCATCAGTTATTATTACATCTGGTTTATTAGACAACTGTTGAGATATTAACAAGGGATTTTTATCCTCAAAAAACAAAGTTGCTTCTTCTTTAGCAAGTTTTAAAACATTCGCATGATTTAAAAATTTCTTGATTAAATTATCTCTTTCGGCTTTACTAATTTCTGATGAAAAACTTGAGTGATCCCAAAAGACCTCTCTCCAATTCAAATCAATAACTATTTTGACTTCAAATTTTTTAGCATGTTCTAGAAGAAAAAAAATAGTCTCTGCTGACATTGGAGATGATAATAATATCGTTCCCATAACCAAATATTTTGTTTCTAAAAAAGATTTCTCCAATTTTGAAATTTTTTTTTCAATTAATTTCTTGCTAAGAACTTCGTCTGCAAATCGTGAATTAGAACTGTTCTCAAAGCCTGAAAAAAAACGATCTCCAAATTTATCTCTATCTACATTAACCACGCGGGTAGATGAATCATTATCTAATTGCAAGAAATCAAAATTAACGCCCAATTGATCAAATTGCACAATAAATTTTTTTCCATAATCATCATTACCCAAACTTCCTATAAATGTTGAATCTATTTTTAATTTTCTTAATGCACAAGCAACATTAGCAGGCGCACCACCCAAAAAATCTGTAAATCCTTGATTTGACTTATTTCTGATTCTGTCTATTAAAGCCTCTCCAATACATATGACCTTTTTCTTTTTCATAAAATGAAAGCTTTTTCTTAACTAAGAATAATTTACTAAAAACGAATAATTTTTTTTTGAATTAAAGTTTAATTAAATGGGTATACATAGTGTCTTTAAATAAATCTGAAACTTGGAAGTGGAAAAATTGGGAAATTTCTTGGTCTTTATCCAAAGAATATTGTTCTGAAAAAAATATTCACATTTTATTAGTCCATGGATTTGGTGCATCAAAAAACCACTGGAGACATAATCAAGATTTTCTTGGTAAATTTTCTAACTGCTACGCAATTGACTTATTAGGATTTGGAAAAAGTAGTCAGCCTAGTGCTTTATTAAATTACGAACCTGAAAAAGAAAACTCAATTAAATATTCATTTGACTTATGGGCTAACCAAATTTCAACATTTTGTGCAGAGGTAATAAAATCTCCTGTTTACTTGGTAGGAAATTCAATTGGTGGTGTTATTGCATTGAAAGCTGCTGAAAGCCTCAAAGATAATTGCAAAGGTATCATTTTGATAGATTGTGCACAAAGAACTATGGATGATAAACGTTTAAAAAAAAGTAACATTTTAATGAATCTACTGAGACCCGTCCTTAAAACGATAGTCAGACAAAGAGTGATTAGTAATACACTTTTTACAAGAGCCGCCAATCCAAAAACTATAAAGAAAATACTTGAACAAGCTTACCCCTCAGGAAAAAATATCGATAAAGAATTAATTGACATACTTTATAAACCCTCTCAGAGGAAAAATTCTAAAGAAGCTTTTCGTGGTTTTATTAACTTATTTGATGACTATCTTGCTACTGACCTTTTCGATAAAGTTGATTCTCCAATCCAATTGATATGGGGTGAGGACGATCCTTGGGAATCTTTAAATGAAGCAAGAGAGTGGAAGAAACAATTCAGGAATATCAAAAGATTAGATATTATTAATGGCGCTGGACACTGTCCTCATGATGAAGAACCTGAACAAACAAATAAGTTAATAAATGAATTTATTCAAGAAACAAAATAAGCTTCTACATTGTCACTAAGTCTTCTCAAGCCTCTTAATCCATCTCTTTCTAGGTTTCTTACTCGATCCCTACTTATTCCTAGAACCCTTCCTATACCTGTTAGAGACATTGGCTCATCACCATCCATTCCGTATCTCATTCTTAAAACTCTACATTGCAGATCGGGCAATTGTTGTAAAAGAGAATGCAGATCACCTCTCATACAATCCATCTCTATTTGTTCGTCTGGCAAATCCTCACCCCCTGCAAGTAAATCTAATAAAACAGTATCTTCACCATCACCAACTTTGGTTTCAAGACTTACTGGCTGTCCAGCTTTGCACATCAAATCTTTAACGTCATCTTCTGGAAGCTCTACGTATTTTGCAAGTTCACTTACGGTTGGAGTTCTAGACATTTCTTGGCTGAGCTCTCTTTGTCCTTTTTTTAACTTATTCAACATTTCAGTTATGTGAATTGGTAGCCTTATCGCTCGACTTTTTTCAGCTATTGCTCTTGTAATACCTTGTCTAATCCACCAGTATGCATATGTTGAAAACTTATAACCTCTGGCTGGATCAAATTTTTCAACTCCTCTAACTAATCCTATAGTTCCTTCCTGAATTAAATCTAAAAGTTCCATATTTCTTTTTGTATATTTTTTTGCAACGCTTACTACCAATCTTAAATTCGCTGCCACCATTCTTTCCTTAGCTCTCTGTCCAGCTCTCAACCTTTTTTTTATAATGGAGGAAGTTAAATTTAATTTGGTCGATAATTCGTCAATACTAGGCTTATCTCCTGTTAATTCAATAATTTCTAATTCTGCTCTTTCAACTTCCATGTACTCTTGAACTTGTCTACCTAGAGTAATTTCTTGCTCATGAGATAGTAATGGGACTCTTCCTATATCCCTTAAGTATGACCGTACAAGATCTACATCATTACTTGCTTTTATACTAGCAATTGACGCTAGTTTATTTTCACTTATTGTTTCAGAAGACATGAAAGTTGAATGATGTTTTGTAAACAATACCATTAAGAAATGTAAAGTTAAACAAAAAAATCCACATTTTTACAAAAATGAGAATAAATACCTAGTGAATTTAGGTTAATGATGAGTTTAACAGCCATTTTGCTGTACTGAGATAAATAAATACACCAGCAATATCAGTGACGGTTGTAATGAAAGGGGAGGACATTAAGGCTGGATCCAATTTCATTCTGTCAAACAACAAAGGGAGGATCGCACCTGTTGTAGCAGCTAAAGTTGTTATGGATATTAAACTTATTCCGACCGCAGATGCAATTAAAGGCCCTTCTCCTTGCCACCACGCGAAGGGAAATACTACGAGCATCATGAAAACACCTAAAAGAGCGCCTGTGATTGCCTCCTTAACAACTGTCTTAATAGCACCCAGAGACTTCAACTTTTGAGTGCTTAAACCTCTAATTACAACCGTTGAACTTTGAGCACCAACATTTCCCCCAGTACCAATAAGTAGTGGAATAAATGCAGCTAATAAGACTATTTCTTTTAATATTTGATCATTCATAGCTATAACTTTTGTCGTTAAACCATTTGCAAAAACCAAAATTAATAACCATAAAATTCTTCTTCGAGCAATCGTAAACAAACTACTTTGGAAATAATCATCTTCATCTCCTGGTTGCACTGCCCCTGCTGCGTAAATGTCCCTTGTTGCTTCTTGTTCTATAACGTCAATTAAATCATCAACAGTTACTATCCCAACCAGTCTTTTTTCTTTATCAACGACTGGTAGAGCTAAAAAATCATATCTTTGTATTGCTCTAGCAACCTCTTCTTGATTCGTATTAGTAGAGATATTAACTACGTCTCTTGTCATAACTTCACCAATTGGCCTGGAGGGATCAGCAGTTACAAGATCTCTTAAAGAAAGAATACCAGTTAAATGTCTTTCTTTATCCGTAACATATAAGCTATAAATAGTTTCAGTAAATGGGGCTCTTTTTCTAACTAAAGAAAGAGCATCAGCTGCTGTTTGCATCTCTTTAAGGTCTATAAATTCAGTTGTCATTAATCTTCCGGCAGTTTCTGGCTCATATCCAAGTAATTCAGCTGTTACTTTCCTTTCGCCAGGACTAAGAGCAGACAAAAATTTTCGTACAACTTTTGCAGGTAATTCATCGAAGAGTTGAACCCTATCATCAGGAGACATTTTTTCAACGATTTCTAAAACCTCTCCTGAACGAAGTCTTTCTAATAAAGTTTGCTGAACTATTGGATCTAAATATTCATATACCTCAATTGCTTCATTTTTCTTTAATAATCGAAATGCTAATGCCTGCAATATTAGTGGAAGACTTCCTATAGCATCTGCAATATCAACTGGTTGGGAAGGCTCTAAAAGTAATTTTGCCTCATCATAATTTCCTGCGATGAGTAATTCCTCAAGTTGAATAGTTATTTTCTCTCTTTTACTTAAATCTGAAGATAACGATGTAACTGTTTCAAGATTATTGTCATTCATAAATATAATCCCTTATCAAAGTAACAACACTATTATATGAAATCTAAGTCATTTTTCTACTTATCCAGTACCCACAAAGCATTGTAAATAAATTTACGATAATAATTAAATTAAAAAGAATTATAAACTTTATCCAATTCCCTTGGTTTAAAAATGTATATAAAAAATTTATAAATCCGCTAAAGGATGTAAAGCAAGAAAAAAAACCACTCAATAAAATTTTTTCTGTTGCATAACTTAATTTTCTACTGATAAAAAAACCCACTAAAAATGATCCAATTATTGAAATTAAAAAATTATTATTTATGGTTAACCTTAAAAAAGTAGCTAGGTACGCAGCTAAAAGAACATAAATAAAATTTTTTATTTTCACTTTAAAAAAACTGAATAATAAAATAACCTAAATAAAAGAAAAGGAATGAAAAAATTATCACTTCAATATAGTGGAAAAATAATCTGAGGAATTTTCTCTTTTTAAATAAATCAAAAAGTTGATAGATAAATGAAGAAAATGTACTAAAACATCCTAAAAAACCACCATAAATTAACACTAATATTTCGTTATTACGAAAATTTAAAGCTACTAAAATTCCTAAAAAAAAAGATGATAAAAAATTTACTATTGAAGTATTTTGAATATCAAAACATATACTTTTTTTAAAATTATCTTGTATATATATTCTCATGATTAATCCAAAAGTACTGCCAAGTAAAATAATACTTATTGAACTAAAATCCAAAATTTACATTTTTATCCAGCCTTTTAAAATCTTATTAGGGTTATCTAAAAATTTATTAGAAGCTAATTCAACCCTAACCCAAGTTTCATTTTTGCTTACTTTCCAATTACGTAATACTGTTAAAGTTGTACCTACATCAAGCACTAATAATTCCTTAGCAAAAATTTCAGGACAAGAATAAAGAGAAGTATTGGAACTCAATATAATTTCATTTGTATTATTAGGGAACTTATTTTGATATAAACTTTTTTGGATCCCACCAGCAGGTAATGTAATAGGAGCAATTAATGCAAAAGTAATTAAACAAAAATTTTTGAGAACATTATAAATCATATATCTAAAGTGGCCATATCTAAGATGCTACTATGAGTTTCAATAAATTCTCTTCTTGGTGCAACTTTATCTCCCATTAATATATTGAATATTCTGTCCGCTTCAAGTGCATCTTCAATTTCAACCCTTTTCATCATCCTCGTTTGAGGATTCATAGTTGTATCCCATAATTGTTTTGGCATCATCTCACCTAATCCCTTAAATCTTTGAATATTATAATTTGCATTTTCTCCAAAACCTTGAATTGTATCCTTTAATTGATTCTCGTTATAACAGTAATTATGATTCTTACCTCTTTCAACTTTATAAAGAGGGGGACAAGCAATGTATATAAAACCTTTCTCCACAAGTTCTCTTTGGTACCTGTAAAAAAATGTAAGCAATAAAGTTCTTATATGAGCACCGTCAACATCAGCATCCGTCATAATTACAACTCTATGATATCTCAAAGAGCTCTCGTCGAACTCCTCTCCTTTTATTCCTAATCCTAGAGCTGTTATTAACGACTGTATTTCTGTGTTTTTATATATTTTAGTATCATCAGTTTTTTCAATATTAAGAATTTTACCCCTTAGAGGCAAAATAGCCTGAAAATTTCTATCTCGTCCTTGTTTTGCAGAGCCACCAGCTGAATCTCCTTCAACTATATAAATTTCTGATTCTGAGGGATCTCTAGAACTACAATCTGCTAATTTGCCCGGCAAGGTAGAACTTTCAAGAACACTTTTTCTTCTTACTAATTCTCTAGCCCTTCTTGCAGCTTCTGCTGCATTAAATGATTGAATTGCTTTTTCAAGAATCAAGTCCAAAATTCCAGGATTGAATTCCATATATTTTGTGAGAGCCTCCCCAATGAGAGAATCCACAATCCCCCGTACTTCAGTATTTCCTAATTTTGTTTTTGTTTGCCCTTCAAATTCTGGATCTGGAACTTTTACTGATAAAACAACAGTCAAACCCTCTCTAATATTTTCGCCAGCTAAATTTTTCTCAATATCTTTTCTTTTACCTCTCTTTTTTGCAAGATTATTGAAAGTTCTTGTCAGAACTGTTTTTAGCCCTTCAATATGAGTTCCTCCATCAATAGTTCTAATATTATTTGCAAATCCTAAAATATTATCTGAATATACATCTGAACACCATTGCAAAGCCGCTTCTACATATACATTTTCTTTCTGTGAGTCAACATAAATTATTTCAGGATGAATAGAATCTTTTTCAGCATTCATGTATTCAACATATTCTTTAATACCTCCTTGATACAAGTAAATTTCTTCTTTAAAAGAACCATCTGATAATTGATTTCTTTCATCTCTAAAAACAATTTTTACTCCGCCATTAAGATAAGCTAGCTCCCTTAATCTAGATGAAAGAAGAGTATATTCAAATTCAATTCCTCCAGAAAAAATTGTTTTGTCGGGTTTGAAGCAAATAGTTGTTCCTTTCTTAGAAGGTCTGCCAGTCTGCTTTTTAGTTTCCAATTCACCCTTTGATACGCCTTTTTCAAATCTTTGATTAAATTCGCTTCCATCCCTATAAACAGTCACATTAACCCATTCGCTTAAAGCATTAACTACAGATATTCCTACTCCATGCAAACCCCCTGAAACTTTATAACCACCACTTCCAAATTTACCTCCTGCATGAAGAACAGTTAGTACAGTTTCTAAGGCACTTTTCCCTGTTCTTGGATGAATATCTGTTGGAATACCTCGTCCATTATCAGAAATTAAAGCAGAACCATCTGCGCGAAGAACTATTTCTATATGATCGCAATGGCCTGCAAGTGCTTCATCAACCGAGTTATCAACTACCTCATATACTAAATGATGTAATCCCCTAGGTCCTGTAGAACCTATATACATCCCAGGACGTTTACGAACTGGTTCTAACCCTTCTAAAACCTGTATCTGTTCAGCGCCATAATCATTTGAGATTTTATTAGATCTTTTGTCCTCACTCATTTAATATAAAAAAAATATTAGACTTTTAAAATGTTATTTTTAAAAGGTCTTTCATTAAACTTACCACCGCAATCAATTATAGGCTCGAAGTCAATGAAAAATTTAATCACTCTAATTATATAGCCAATATTTTTTTCTTCAGAAATTCATATGTCTTCGTCTCTACCTCATGTAATAATTTTAGTTGGGCCTACTGCAAGTGGGAAAACAGAATTAGCTATTGAAATTGCAGAGCATTTTAAAACTCATATACACAATATCGATTCAAGGCAAATTTATAAGTCCATGGATATTGGAACAGCCAAGCCATCTAAAATCCAACAAAAAAAAATAAAACATTTTTTAATAGATATTGAGGAACCAATCAATCCAATTAATGTAAAACAATTTCAAGAACTTGCTCAACAATCTATTAAGGAAGAAATTAAACAAAATTTTTTACCTTTTCTTGTTGGAGGAAGTGGGTTGTATATGAACTCAATCACAAAAGGATTTTTTGTACCAGATGTCCCTCCTCAAAATTATTTCAGAAGACAATTAGAAGAAATTGGTCAGGAAAAATGTTGGGACCTGTTAAAAAATTGTGATCCATTATCAACAAAAAAAATCAATTTTGCTGATCAAATTAGAACAATAAGAGCTTTAGAAGTCTTCTACGTAACAGGTAAACCTTTATCAGCTCTAAAAGTTCAAAAACCGCCTAACTGGAAAATCCTAGAGCTTGGATTAGATAGAGATAATTTAAAAGAAAGAATTTTTCAAAGAACAAAAAATATGTTTTTATCTGGAATTATTGAGGAGACAAACCACCTTATCTCTAAATACGGATTTGATTTGCCAATTTTAGAAACAATTGGTTATCGAGAAGCTCGGGATATTTTAAATAACCGTTCAACAATTGACAAAGCAATTGAATTAACTGCGACAAAAACAATCCAATTTGCCAAAAGACAAAAAACTTGGTTTCGTAATAAAAATAATCCTCTTTGGCTTAATAACAAAAACCTGCTAAAAGATGCAATAATTAAGATAGAGTCTTTTTTAAGCTAACTTTATAAAAATAGATTTTGTTCATCATCCAATCAATTTATTTAATTAACTGAATGCCCCCACGCCCACGCTTTGACCGACGAGCTCCAGTTAGAGAGCTACCAAATATAAATGAAAGAATAAAATACCCTCAATTAAGAGTCGTTGATTCAGATGGGAAACAATTAGGCGTCATAGATAGATTAAAAGCATTAGAAATAGCATCTCAAAGAGAACTTGATTTAGTTTTGGTGAGCGAAAAAGCAAATCCTCCTGTTTGTAGAATCATGGACTACGGTAAATATAAATTTGAACAAGAAAAGAAAGCTAAAGAAGCAAGAAAAAAATCTCATCAAACAGAAGTTAAAGAAGTAAAAATGAGGTATAAAATTGACAAGCATGATTATGATGTTCGGATTGGTCAAGCTACTAAATTTCTAAAATCGGGAGATAAGGTTAAATGTACTGTAATTTTTAGGGGAAGAGAAATTCAACACTCAAATTTAGCTGAAACACTTCTTTTAAGAATGGCTAATGATTTAGAAGAGCAATCAGAAGTTCAACAAAAACCAAAAAGAGAAGGGAGAAACATGATTATGTTTTTAAGCCCTAGAAAAACTCCTCTTATTAAAAAAGTTAATGAGTGATAAATTGTTATAAAAAATATGACGGATGTTAAAGTGTCACTATATCCAAAATTAAATTAGTCAGGATTTTTCTAAAGTGAGATTCCATATTCAACAAGAAAGTGATATACCAGCATCTACTCAATTAAATAATCAAATTTGTTTTGCAATTGCAGCAAGACATTATCCACCAGGACACAGACTCCCAAGTACGAGGCAACTTGCAATGCAGACTGGACTCCATCGGAATACTATAAGCAAAGTTTACAGACAACTGGAAGTAGATGGAGTTGTTGAAGCAATAGCGGGATCAGGTATCTATGTCAGAGATAATATTACTAAAAGAGAATTTGCAAAATCATTTTACTCAAAAGATAGAATAAGCAAAGCACCAGATCAAGAAGCAAAGACGGTTATTGACAACTTAATAAGTCTTGGATTCACTTTGCAAGAGACAAGAGAGATATTGAACAATGAAATTGATTGGCGTATTAAATGCGGATCAAGAATTATAGTAAGTACTCCTAGAGAAGATATTGGAGCTTCTATGTTAATTGCAGAAGACCTTTCTAAAACAGTTAATGTACCAGTAGAGGTTGTTCCTATGGAAGAATTAGAAAAAGTTTTGAGTAATTCAAATAATGGCACGATTGTGACAAGCAGATATTTTTTACAGCCTCTAGAAAAAGTTGCTAAGCAACATGGGGTTCGTGCTATTGCAGTCGACTTAAGCGACTTTCAAAAAGAATTGAAAATTCTCAAGGAATTAAATGCAGGAAGTTGTGTAGGTATTGTTAGCATAAGTCCTGGCTTATTAAGAGCAGCCGAAATTATTATACACAGCATGCGAGGTAGTGAATTAATGCTTATGACGGCAATCTCAGATAATAATAATAGATTGCTATCACTTTTAAAGGCTTCGAACCATGTAGTTTGTGATGGACCTAGTTTATCAGTTGTAGAAAACACACTATTAAAAAATCGTTCTCAATTAATGAGATTACCTCAAATAATATGTGCTAAAAATTATTTAAGTAACGAAACGATAAATCAATTAAAAAAAGAAATAGGAGTTATTAATTAGACTAAGATGTTAAGAACTTTTAAATCAGATATAGAAATTATCAGAGAGAGAGATCCAGCTGCAAGAGGAATAGTAGAAATATTTCTTTGCTACCCAGGCTTTCAATCAATAGTTATACATAGGTTTACGCATAAATTATGGCAATTAAAGATTCCTTTAATTCCCCGCTTACTAAGTCATCTAAATAGATTAGCAACAGGTATTGAAATCCATCCTGGAGCAAAAATTGGTAAACGGGTTTTCATAGACCATGGAATGGGCGTTGTAATAGGTGAAACTGCTGAGATAGGAAATAACTGTTTGCTTTATCAAGGAGTGACATTAGGAGGTACTGGTAAAAGCCATGGCAAAAGACACCCCACATTAATGGAGAATGTTGTAGTCGGAGCGGGCGCAAAAGTTCTTGGATCAATCACAGTAGGATCTAATACCCGCATTGGAGCTGGCTCAGTAGTTGTTCGAAATGTTGAAGGGAACAGTACTGTGGTTGGAGTTCCTGGCAGGGTAGTGCATCAAAGTGGTGTCAAAGTAAATCCGTTAGCTCACTCTGCTTTACCGGATGCAGAAGCTAATGTGATAAAAAATTTAATGGATAGGATAGATTCTCTTGAAAATGAAATTCTTAAATTACAAAAAACTCTAAAATGTATAGCTAACTCGGAATCTATTGATATTTCTAAACTCGGTGATTCTCAAAATCTTAAAGACAAAGAAATTTTTGAATTTCTTGGAGATGATTAAATATTGATTTATTTTTTTTCATTAACGTCAGTTTTAGGTTGAAACATAAACATTGAATAAATAACGTTTCGTCTCATATTAGTCATCATTTCGAGAAACATGTCATATCCCTCGTTTTTATATTCGATTAATGGATCTTTTTGACCATAACCCCTCAATCCGACTGATTCCCTCAATGAATCCATGGCTTGAAGATGTTCTCGCCATAAATTATCTATTTGCTGCAAAATAAAAAATCTTTCAGCTTCTCTCATTAATCCTGGACGAATCTTTTCTATTTGTGATTCCTTTAAGTCATAAGCTATTCGCAACTGCTCTTGAAGATAGTTTTTTAATTCTTCTATTGACAATAAATTAATATCATCAGATTTAAGATCATCTAATAAATATATAAATTCTTTGACTTTAGAAATTAATTGATCAATATTCCATTCTTCAGGAGGAAGATCAGGATTAATATAAGCATCTACAATTTCAATCATTGTCCTTTCTCCATATCCTATTACTTGTCTCTTTAAATCAATTCCTTTCAATACTCTTAGTCTTTCGCCATAAACTGCTTTTCTTTGATTGTTCATTACCTCGTCGTATTCAAAAACTTGTTTTCTAATATCGTAATAGTAGGTCTCAACTTTCTTTTGAGCACTTTCTAGAGACCTAGTAAGCATTCCTGACTCAATAGGCATATCTTCATCAACCCTAAAAGCATTCATTAAATTTGCTACTCTGTCACCTCCAAAAATCCTTAGTAAATTATCATCTAAAGATAAAAAGAATCTTGTACTTCCAAGATCACCTTGTCTTCCTGCTCTTCCTCTAAGTTGATTATCAACTCTTCTTGATTCATGTCTCTCAGTACCAATGACATGTAAACCGCCAGCTTCTCTTACTTTTTCTTCTTCATGAATCAAAACTTTTTCATATTCTTTTTTTACATCAGACAATGATTCTCTCAAAAGCTTTATCAAGTTATCATCTGTTGGTGCTTTTTCTGCAGCTGTAGCTATTCTGTCATCAAGCTCCAAGACAGAAAGTTGCCTATCCCCCCAATTTTTAACAAGTTCATCAGATAAAAGTGAGAGTTTCTTTTCAATTGCTTCATCTAATTTGCAAGGGAAGAGACTAGTTGAAGAATTTGAAATGTTCTTTTTCAAATTTGAACCAGCTTTTTTAGTAAAACCACCCTTAGATTTTGAATTTCTTTGTTTAGGTATTGGTGGCTTATGCTCATTATCAGGCTTGACTAACAAAGGAATTAAAAGTTCTTTTAATTTCAGCCTTGCCATATAGTCACTATTACCGCCAAGAATTATATCTGTTCCCCTTCCAGCCATGTTAGTCGCAATAGTAACAGCACCTGCTCTTCCTGCCTGAGCAACAATTTCTGCCTCACGTTCAACGTTCTCTGGCTTAGCATTTAACAAATTATGTGGGATGTTTTCGGCAGATAAAAGTGAACTTAGTAATTCACTTTTTTCAACACTTGTTGTACCAACTAAAATAGGTCTACCATCTCTATGAATTTGTATAGTTTCTTTAGCAACGGCTTTCCATTTACCAATCTCTGTCTTAAATACTTGATCAGTCCAATCTTGTCTTTTTCTTATTTGATTTGTCGGTATAACTGTTGATTCTAATTTATAAGTTTTTTCAAATTCAACCTCCTCAGTTTTTGCAGTTCCCGTCATTCCTGCTAAACCGGGATATAGAAGGAAAAAATTCTGATAAGTTATGGATGCTAATGTTTGAGTCTCAGGCTGAATTTTAAGACTCTCTTTTGCTTCTATTGCCTGATGTTGTCCATCGCTCCAACGCCTTCCTGGCATTACCCTACCAGTAAATTCGTCCACTATTACAGCCTCATCGTTCTTAATAATATAATTTACATCTTTAATAAATAATTCTTTAGCTTTTAAAGCGTTAGTTATATAATGCGCCCAAGGATCTTGAGGATTATATAAATCATTAACTCCTAAATAATCTTCACATTTTGCGAAACCCTGATCAGTTAATATACAACTTCTCTGTTTTTCATCAACTTCATAATCCCCTTCTGGATCAATACCATCTTTACTTAATTCTTTTGCTTTGACTAATGCCTGAGATAATTCTGCAGCTTTTTGATATTTTTCTTGTGGTCTTTCAACTTGGCCAGAAATGATTAAAGGCGTTCTTGCTTCATCAATTAAAATTGAATCAACCTCATCAATTACGCAGTAATTAAATTTCCTTTGAACTACCTCACTAATATCAGTAGCCATATTATCTCTTAAATAATCAAATCCTAATTCTGAATTTGTGGCATAAGTTATATCACAATCATAATTTTTCTTTCTCTCAACTGGATTCATATCTTGTTGAATCAAACCAACGGATAAACCTAAAAAACGATGAACTTGTCCCATCCACTCTGCATCCCTTCTAGCTAAGTAATCATTTACAGTAACGACATGAACACCTTTTCCTGTAAGAGCATTTAAATAACAAGGTAATGTTGCGACAAGAGTTTTTCCCTCTCCAGTTTTCATCTCAGCAATTTGACGAGCATTTAGAACCATCCCGCCTATTAACTGAACATCAAAATGTCTCATATCAAGAACACGTTTACTTGCTTCTCTTACGATTGCAAAGGCTTTAGGAAGAAATTCTTCTAGGAGTTCTTTTTGTTTTTTAAAATCTAATTCTGCTGAAATATTTGATTTAAGATTTTGAGTTTCTTTTCTAAGCTCATCATCAGTCAATTGAGAAATTTCTTCTTCTAAAAAATTTATCTCTTCCACTATTGGTTGATAGCGCTTTAACTTTCGTGTATTCGGATCTCCCAACAAAAGTTTTAGCATAAGTCAAAGTCCTTAAAAAATTCATCTTATTACAAACATTATAAATTAGTGCGTTACAACAGAATGAAGAAAGCTATTATCTCTTTATTTAATAGATAATGATCGATTAAGGTGTTTAGATTGAAGTCACAAAAATAGCCTAGCTGACATCACTTTTCAAAAATCTTTTTAATAAATGAAAGAAATATCTCTAATCAAACATACTAAAGGAGCTTTAGGATTAAGGATTTTTGGATTAGGTCCTAATCTTAAACCAACAAACGGACTAATTAAGCTACAAAAATTACTAGATAACAATGCTTTCTGGGCAAAAGATAGAACAATTAATGATCTAAAAAAATGTCTTGCTAACAGTGATGTCGTAATAAGTCTTTGGGTTGGTAAGGAAATAGTTGGTTTTGGTAGAGCTTTAACCGATGGGATTTACCGCGGAGTGCTTTGGGATATTGTTATAGATCAAAATCACCAAGGCAAAGGTTTTGGCACATTAATTGTAAAAAATCTTTTATCCTCTAAAAAAATTAAAAATACGAAAAAATTATATTTAATGACAACAAATAAAAAATTATTTTATTCTCAATTTGATTTTAAAGAAGTTACATCTCAAAATTTATTAATTCGAGAAATATAAAGAACTCTGTTTCTAATAAAAAAAGAATTAAGATACAAATTTACTATAAAGCCATCTTATAAAAGGTCCTAAAATAGGCACTGGTCCAAAAGTTGGACCACAAAAATCAAAATAATCTCTGTGCTCTTTTATTAATCCATTTTCGCCAAATAATAAACGAGTAGTTCCAGGATAAATAAATTCTTTACCCATAATTTTTAAACCCATTGTCCATTCAACAAATCCACAATCCCCAGTTATGGAAATTGCATGAGTTTCTAAAAAAACATCATCACATCTTTTAACTAGCTTTTCTTGAGCTTTGATATAAGAATCTAGACCCTCTGTTTCCTGAGTTGGGTCAATAAAAATAACATTCTCATTATAAAATTCAGCCCATTTTTGCTTTGTTGGTGCAGATGCACCATAAGGTTTAGTAAATAACCCCCTTAAATCCTCAATAGAAATTACTCTTGACATTACAAAATTTTTGCTATGTATACTCTAAAAGATACAAATTTTAAAAGCGGATGAACAGATTCGAACTTTCGACTTCTCCCACCAAGAAGGATATCATAAAAATTAAAAGCGGTTATGCTAACAATTTTTTAAGACTATAATTGGGTTATTACTTTATTTTAGGAAATATGCCCTAGGCTGCTATGATAGTTTATGGCCAATTATGGCCATTTTTTCCTAACAAATTTGAAACCCTCCTTAACATGGCCCTTAATTAGAACAAAATGAGATTCTGCCCTAAGAAAACTCTTAAAAAATGAGTTAAGTAAAGAATTCGGAGTTGAGAAACAATCCTCAAAAATTAAGTTATTAGGCCGAAATTATTATATGAATCAAGCTTTTTTATCTATTGCATAAGTATGAACATCATTATTCAAAAACTCAAGAGAATTTATTGGTATATCAACCTCATTAACAGAACAATATTTAATCATGGGTTAATTAAAGTAACCGAAAATAAAGGTCAATGGAAAAAGAGGTATCCCCCATTAAAATCACTTAACAAAACAGCAAAATTATTCAATCAAATTAATGGAAAAGTAATCGTTGAGATTGGTTCAGGAATTCATGGGAATTATTCCCAATATACAGGAGATAGCTGTTTAACATGGGCAAAAAAAACAAATGCTGAAGTAATAAAATGTGTAGATCTTGACCCTAAAATGGTAAAAGCAGTAGCAGAAGCTACGCAAGAATTTGACGCATTAGAAGCTGTCTTAGATGACGGTCTAGATTTTTTATCAAAAACTGAATTAAAAATTGATTTGCTATTGCTGGATTTTTGGACCGATGAACCAGATGATTCATTTGGAAGTGGACGTGCTGAAAAATATTTAGAGGCCTACATGAATGGTAAAGATAAAATGAGCCCTAAATCTCTGATTCTCATAGATGATACCGATCATGCTCCGCCATGGAAGGATACCTTAATAGTTCCTGCAGCAAGAAAAGATGGCTTTAAAGTCATTTATATTGGACGTCAGACTTTACTGGCTAGAGGTGTTGAAAAGCCAAATATTTAAAATTTTTGCTTATATTGTAAAGATCCCTCTGACCCTTTCCTAGATTCTACCCTAAAGTAGCTAATACCTCTTAATTAAAATAGTAATCTCATGTATTAATATTTCAAAAATTTTTTTGAAATGTATCTTCTTGAGGACAAGGGGGAAGTAGCTCTATATAGAGATGATAGTGATGCAATAATCATCAAATATGGGGATAAGACATTTAATTTGGCTAAATTTGGAATATTATGGGATTACAATACTGAAGTTGAAGGCCTTGGTTGGCATGCTATTTCAGCAGATATATTTGATGATCCCTTATCTGAAAATGATGGGAATATATTATTAATTTGGAGACGAGGATCAAATGGTTTATGGCAAGCCCTATCCTTTTCTAATGAAAATGGATTGTTACTTGGTATGTATGGGACCACTGGGTATTTTTATTCTACAGAAGAGATGAGATCAGTGGATTACGATACTCCAGAGAGCGCCGCCTTGCAAAGTGATATTACTTTTGGTCAGGATCGATCTATCACTCCTACTGGTGCATGGGTAACAACGTCTACTGAGGAGCATGAGATATGGAAAAAAACCAAATAGGCGTTTAATTTCCAGAAATCTACTATGGGGTAGCCAAAGAAAGATCTAGAACTTACGAACAAAATCAAACATACGAACTTGCAGGCATAAAAGATTTTGATGGTAGTCCTCATGCTAATACTGGATCTATTTCTGCTGAAGCAAAGCAATCTTATAAATATCAAGGAATGGTAGATGTGAATAAAGATGGCGAATCAGAGGCTATTTTCACAAACAAAATTACAGGAAGATGGGCAACAGCTTCTATTAGTTCTTCAGGAGAAATAGATTATACCGATTATGGAAAAGGTGGAACGACGCGTATTGTTGGGATTTATATTGACCCATTAGTAACTTCTGGTGATGTTGTTCAATTTAGTGATCATGATAGTCAACATAGATTTCAAAATGATTTAAAAATTGATAATCTGCTCGTAAAAACCTCAGGTGATTATGATTCTGATGGTGTCCAAGAGGTTTACTGGAAAACAGCTGATGGCAGTGCTTATCTAAGATCTTTAATGCATGCAGATGGAAATATAAGATATGCAAATTATCAAAGTGAAGAGCAAATGAGTAACTACTTAACAAGTAATGGTTTTAGCTCAGAAATTAGCAACATTGTTTCTTAAATAAGATCTTCTACATTATATATGCGCTTTGATTTCCATAACTCATTATAGTTATTGGTACCTTGACAACCCAACGACTTTAAATCACCTCCAGGAGCATCTTTATTAAATGCAAAGATTGACCCATCAGGCAAAACCATTGCTTTGTTCTTTGTATTATGAATGGGTGTTAGTTCCATAAAATCGCCAATTATTACATTTTGATCTATTCCTATACTCGCTATAGCTTTACCCCACAATGATGGACCAGTTGGACATAAAGGGGTGAGTCCATAATAATTATTCTTCACATTATCTACTATCAGTTGTATTGCTTTTGAAAGTATTTTATTTCCTGGTTTTGAATAAATTATCCCACCAGCACAAGCCCAAGAAGTTTGAGAATAATAATTTACGTCTCGAAAAAAAACTAAATTTGTGCTTTCATCAACCTCAAATCTTTTATTTAACTTTAATCCAATATCAAAATACCAACCTCCAATTTGATATAGAATACAGAATCTAGCAAAATCGGATTTGTAAGAAAATGGTACTAAAGCTTTATATGTGTTTAAAACGTAAGACTCATAATATTTACTAAGAAAACTTTTTATTAAATCATCATCAAAAAGGGTTATATTATAATCATGATATAAATCTTTTACCTTATTACATTTATCCTGTAAATCCTTGCTAAGACTATAGTCACCTTCACTGATAAATATTTGAGTAATGTTTGACATTTTTTTTAAGTTCTTAAAATATTCTAATCGTTGGTTAAATTTTACATTCCTATTTATGTTTCTACTGTTATATTCAACAGTCTTTGCAGATGGGGAAAAAAATAATAATTTAATATGGAAAAAAGTTAAAACGCCTGAAAAGGATCATAATTCAGGAATTAAATGGGAAAAATATAACGATCAAAACGATTTTTTATTCACTGAAAAAGACATAAATAATTCTGTTAATAGTTTTAATCGTTCAATAGTAATAAATGATAAAGATGTCGGTCCAGACATTACATTTCTTGTACCAATAGGCTTTAAATCATCAGAGGAAATGAGATTAGATTTTTCCATTCGAGGATGGAACAGAAGACCAAAAAATTCAGATTTATTTGCTTGGAATAATGGAGATGCAGTGGGACAAGCATTTCTAAATATTTTCAATAATGAAAAATCTAGTTTCGGTTTGAGTTTAGGGGTGAGGAGTCTATATTCAGGTTCTCAATTCAGCGGTGGAACAACTAATGTCGGAGAGGGTTTATCTATGGGTTTTAGAATTGACCGGGCACTCTCCGATTCTTCAGGACTGGCATTGGGAGCAGAACAATTAGTCCATTTTGATAATAAAACTGACACCGGAAGAGATATTTACCTTACTTACTCCAAAGCTTTCTGGAATAAAAAAGATGAAAATGTTTTCCCCCTCACTGTTCTAACTGGCGGTATAGGAACAGGTTATTTAGCATTATGGGAAGATACTCAATTTGCCTGTTCTGATCTATTTGGAGGTGCAGGAGTAGATGTGAATAACTATCGTCCGCTCTGTTGGGGGCCATTTGGGGCTATTTCCTTTGTATTTAATAACAAATTTTCATCATTTATCGAATATAATAATTACTCATTTATGATTGGAAGTTCAATTGCACCAACTAATAAAATTAGATTCACATTTGGTTTAACATTAGCTGAATCATTCGATGATTATGATTTTAGTTCAGATGACTTTAGATGGTTTAGTAGAATTAGTTTAGGATTTTAATTTTTTTATTATTAAAGCACTGAATAAAAGGTTGATAATTTATCGGAAAAAGTTTCTAACATTTTATTAGACATTTCTTTATATCTATTTATTCTATTTAATCTTTTTTGTTCAGGATCAAGAATGTTAATGTAACCTCTATTTAAAAACACATTTGTCCATTGCATTTCAGATTCGGGTGAAAAAAGTTCCAAATAAGAATCAAAATCATACAATTCTTTTATTTCCTTATGAGATAAACAATCACTTGCAACACATGGCAAACCTAAACAACAAGCATCTAATACAGGAATTCCAAATCCCTCGATTATAGATGGGCTAAGTAGATATAAAGCATTAAGGTATAAAGTACTTTTTAAAGTTTCGCTAATGTAGTCGGTTAATATGATCCCAGGATTATTGTTAATAATTTTCTTTAATTTAAGACTATATTTATCTTTCTTAAGTTTTCCCGTTATCACCAAAGAAATACCATTTTTTTGTAAATTAGAATTTTGATAAGCATTAACTAATAGAAAAACATTTTTCCTTGAATCAATACTTGCATTAAAAAGAAAATATTTAAATGGTTTAAGAGGTAATTTATTTTCAATATTTATATTATTCAAAATATTATCATAAATAATC
>OZSS01000446.1_pt1 | contig 19649 bp, 24 predicted proteins | sample 1779911 | NCBI WGS metagenome assembly OZSS01 (sample SAMEA2603589, study PRJEB24840) | metagenome | biome: Water; feature: Photic zone; material: Seawater sample | place: Mediterranean Sea | collected 2013-11-12 | depth 10 m | reverse complement strand
GTTGACAGGATTGTTGACATGGCCCCGAAAGACATCACCTCACCATGGCTGAAATTGGAAAAATTCAGGACGGCGTAAACCATCGTTACACCAAGCGCACCCAGCGCCAGCTGGCTGCCGTAAGCCAGACCGGGGACCAGAATAAAATTGGCCAGCAACACCAGGGCATTTAATGACGCGTCCACCATTCAGCCCCCCAGAAATGCCTTTCTGACATCACTATTGCCCAGCAACGCAGAACCGGGGCCTGTATAACGGTTTTCCCCCTGAACCAGAACATAGCCCCGATCCGCGATGGACAGGGCCTGTTTGGCGTTCTGTTCAACCATCAGGACAGAAATGCCTGTTTTCGTGACATCGATGATCCGGTCAAACAGCTCATCCATCACGATGGGTGAAACACCGGCTGTTGGCTCATCAAGCATCAACAGCCTGGGTTCGGTCATCAACGCCCTGCCAACCGCGACCTGCTGGCGTTGCCCGCCCGAGAGTTCGCCGACGCGTTGTTGGCGTTTCTCCCTCAATATCGGGAAAACGCTGTAGACCTGATCCATGACCCTGGTCATCGGGCCCGTGCGGGTAAAGGCCCCCATTTCGAGGTTTTCCTCTACCGTCATGGTCGTGAAAACGTTCTGCGTCTGGGGAACAAAGGCCATGCCCTTTTTAACGCGTTCAAAAGGCGGCAGTTTGCCAATATCCTCACCCTCAATCACAACGGAACCCTGCCGCAGGGGGAGCATGCCGAATATCGCTTTCATGGCGGTTGATTTGCCGGCCCCGTTCGGACCCACGATAACCACGATCTCACCGCGTTCCACCGTAATCGAACAGCCGTTGAGGATATCGGCCGCGCCGTAGCCACCGGTCATGTTTGTGCAAGCCAGGAAACTCATGATGCCCTTGTCCTGTTTCTGAGGCCTCGCCCGAGATAGGCCTCAATGACATTTTCATCGGCCTGAACCTCTTTCGCGCTGCCTTCCATCAGGACACTGCCTTCGGCCATGACAATCACCGGATCACAAAGACGGGCGATAAACTGCATGTCATGTTCAATCATGCAGAACGTGTATCCGCGTTCCCTGTTCAGGCGCATGATCATATCACCGATGCGGCCAAGCAGGGATCTGTTCACGCCCGCGCCAACCTCATCCAGGAAAACAATTTTGGCCTCGGTCATCATCGTGCGGCCGAGCTCAAGCAGCTTTTTCTGGCCACCAGACAGATTGCCAGCGTATTCATCAGCGAGATGGCCGATTTCAAGGAAAGCAATAACCTCATCGGCGCGGTGCCGGTTCTTTGCCTCCTCTGCCTCAACACGGGATGGTGAAAACCATGCCTTCATGAGCTGTTCCCCGGGCTGGCGCGGGGGGACCATCATCAGATTATCCCGAACGGTCAGTGACGGAAATTCGTGTGAAAGCTGAAAGGTTCGCAACACCCCTTTATGAAACAGCTCATGCGGGGGAACGCCTGTAATATCCTCACCATCCAGGGTGATCATCCCTGATGTCGGCTTATAATATCCGGCTATGGTGTTAAAAAGGGTGGTTTTACCGGCACCGTTCGGGCCGATCAATCCAGTTATTGTCCCGGATTTGATGGATAAGCTGACATTATTAACGGCCTGAATACCGCCAAAATGCATGCTCAGGTTTTCAACAGAAAGCATGTAACAGCCTTAAAACAAGGCCCTGAAACAGCTTCAGGACCTTGCTTGAGTTTTATTGCTAACGATAACGAACCGTCGTGATTTTCTGATCGGTGATCACGACTTCCTTGAATGACCCGGCGGATTCGCCCGGACCAATCATTTCGATATCCGTTGCGCCGACGTAATCAACATCACCGCCAGACGCGATGATCTTTAACGCCTTGGCCAGCTCACCGGGATAGATTTTCTCACCCGGCGCATTGGCAACAGATGTCACCATGCCCTTGAATTTTGAGCTGTCCGATGACCCTGCTGCCTCCATGGCCAGGATCATCAAGGCGGCGGCATCATAGGATTGCGGGGCATAGGGACCGGCGGTGAAACCGGCGGCGGCGGCAAGCATTTCAAACTTGTCCGATCCCGGGCTGTCGGTGCCGGGCAGAGTGCCAAATGATCCGTTGAGGTCATCACCGATAGCCGCTGGCAGGCTGTCACCGATCATGCCATCGGGCAGAACGAATGTTTCAAACGAACCGGCATCAATCGAAGCCTGGATGATCCCCTTGCCGCCCTGGTCAAGATAACCGGCAACAATGAGAACGTCACCACCGGCCTGGGCCAATGCGGCAACCTCGGCACTGTAGTCACCTTTGCCATCCTCATGGGATGCTGAAATGGTGATCTTGCCGCCAATAGCCTCAAAATTGCTCTGGATACTGTCCGCAAGCCCTTTGCCATAATCGTTATTGGTGTAGCTCATGGCGGCGGATTTGATGCCTTTTTCCTTGAGAATTTCGGCAAGCACCTGACCCTGACGGGCATCGGATGGTGATGTTCTGAAAAACAGGCCATCATCTTCAATGGTGGATAATGCCGGTGATGTGGCTGATGGGGAAATCATCACCACGCCCTTTGCCGTGGCAACGTTCTGGAGCACCGCTGTGGTCACGCCGGAACAGTCCGCCCCCATGATAGCACTGACCCCATCTGAAGTGATCAGGCGTTCAGCCGTGGATGTTGCGGCCCCTGCATCAACGCAGGTTGAATCGCCCCGAACCGGAGAAATCGTTGATCCGCCCATGAAGGCACCGCTATCGCTGGCCTCTTTCATCGCCAGTTCGGCACCGTTTGCCATATCGGGGGTCAACGATTCAATTGGCCCCGTGAAACCAAGTAGAACCCCGATCTTGACCTCTGCGGCCTGTGCCGGGACCGAAAGCAATGATGACATTGCAATCATAAGAAGTGTTTTTTTCATGTTGATTCCTCCCAATTTGACCATTGGATAGATAAGGTCGTTATTCAGATCATCTTCCCTAATCAATTGCCTTGTTTCAAGCATTTAAATCCTGAGCCATCGCAATGCCATGAAGGGAAATGAGACGCTGAAATACATTCCGGCAGGGCCTGACAGCAATAAATCAGGAACAATAAAAGATGGCAAAACAGCGGGGACGAACCCCTCAATCTGCTGATGCGAGGTCAGCCGCTCTATCCCGTTGAATTACGGTTGACCCACATGAATTCAGGCAACACCAGAGACAAAGAATTGAATAAAATCAATTACGACAGTCATGCCGTATTTTGTCAACCAATATCAAAAATCCAAAAAGACTGTAAAATAGAATAGGGGAAATTGGCGATTCCGGGAGGACTCGAACCCCCAACCTGCTGATTAGAAGTCAGCTGCTCTATCCAGTTGAGCTACGGAACCGTGGAAGCGTTATAGCAGAAAATCCGCCCTGATGCGTCCCTGAATGAAACCCCTAATGAGTCCAGGCCTGACGGCGACCAAAGGCGAAATTATCGGCATAGGCGCGGCGTTTAGGGCGGCGGCTGCCGCTGCGATAAATCGTGTATTCAATGCCGTAGCTATCGGCATAGGCAGCGGCGGCATCAGCCGTATCGAAATAGAGGTGAACGCAACGCAGCGTATCCCCCGATGACTGCCAGCCCATCAGGCGATCGGGAATGGCGCGGTCATGACGGGGAAATTCAAGCACCCAGCTGGCGGCATCAGCCCGGCCGGACTGCATGGCGGTTTTGGCTTTCTGGTAAATCCTTGCGCGCATTGGTATCCCCTGCCCTGTCTCTGCCCGGAATTTGAGGCTTGCTTACCTTTGCCAGTCTCCACAATGCGGATTTTATTTCAAGCATAAAAAGCGATTATTGAGGGCCAAACCTACCCCTCTTTATGATCACGCTTAAGCTCAAACGTGATCAGGGAGATGAGGATTACCGCAAAACCGAACCATTCCATCACGTTCAGCATCTGGCCGAGGAAGACGATTGCCATCAGTGCGGCAAACAGCGGGTCAACCAGCGTCAGGAGGGAGGCCCTTGTGACCCCGACAAATCGGCATCCTTCAAAAAACAGCCAGTACCCCAGCATGTAGAAAACGCCGTTGCTGATGATCGCAAACCAGCCATCAGCGGTTACCGGATAGAGGAAATCCAGCCCCGGTATCAAAATGAGTGCCACGATGAAATACACCACGCTCCACAGATTGGCGTGCAGGTTGATCACGGCAGCCCCCAGCTCGGAAGTCAGCGTGCTTGCGTTCATGATGAACAGCATCGCAAACACCATGGAGGCGAAACTGAGGATGAGGCCATATTTACTGCCGATCTGCACCGTATCCATCATCAGGAAACACAGCCCGGCGAGCAGGCAGGCAATGGCGACCCATTGACGGGAATTGATCCTCTCCTTCCCCGTCAGGTGCGACAGCAGCGCAATACCGAGGGGAAAGATATAGAGAATGAGGGTGGCGAGGCCGATATCAATGTATTCAACCGCACTGTACATGCAGGCGATCATCCCGATATTGAATACGGTGACCATGAGGATACGCGGCAGATACCGTGCGGGTATTGTGATCATACCCTGCCGATAGAGCGTTACCGGCAGCAGCAGGATAGCCCCGATCAGGCAGCGTGACATCAGCAGCGCAATCAGGGAGGCCCCGTCATCAAGCGCAAGTTTCGCCGAGCTGGGCACAAAGGCGATGCAGAGTGATGAAACAACAACAATTGCGATACCGACAGCATCACGCAAACGGGGATTGCCAAGGTCGAGACCCATCATCTTTATCCCCTTAAAACGAAAAAAACTGACCCACGGGAACGTGCGGAACACTGCAAAAGAACAGTGCGGGGCAGCCCCCGAACTGTCAAGGCAATGATTGGCGGGACCAGCCTGTATCGGCGGGAAAATCAAACCCCAAAATGACAGGCAAATTCACGGCCACCATCATTTTGCAAACACCCCCTGACTGTGACAGGGCATGGACAAATCGCTACAATGCCATAAATTTAACAGGGACAGATTAAGCAACAGATATTCAGTTGATGGAGTTGAAATTTTACCATGCCCCAGGATAACCCCATTCAGAAAGCCTGCGCGCCCCTCCAGGAAATGCTGGCTTCAAACCCGGATGCACGCCTGAACACCAGTCAGGCCACGGCTGAAATCAAATCAGGTTTGAAAACCTATTTCACCCAGAATGACCGGACCATCATCATGGATATGCCGGAAAGCGTGGGCGGTGATAACACAGGCCCTACCCCGGGGTATCATGCCCGCGCCGCCGTGGCTGGATGCGTGGCCATAGGCGTGAAGATGACCGCCGCCAATGCAGGGGTGGTGTTTGACCATGTTCGTGTTGATCTGGAGATGGATTTCGATGATGGTGCTGGCTTCGGGATTGGCACCAACACGGCAGCCCCGATGGAAACACGGCTCAATATTGTGGTGACAACGGATCAGCCCCGGGAAATCGTTGACGGGCTGATTGCCCGCGCACTTGAGGCGGATACTTTTTATCTGGCTTTGCGCGATGCACAAGTGGTCAAGACCACGGTTTCGATAGCAACCTGACCGGGCGGAAATTGATCAATTTCAGCATCATGATCTGAATTTTCGGGAAAATGGTCGGAGTGGAGAGATTCGAACTCCCGACCCTCTGGTCCCAAACCAGATGCGCTACCAGGCTGCGCTACACTCCGACTAGGCAATATCTAAAGATAGTCGTGACCAAAATCAAGCCTGTGCGAGACGTGTTTTCGTATTTTTACGGTCCCGCCTTACCCAAAAGCAGCGTCCCCTCACCGATACCCAGCCGTTTTGCCTCACCCGCCGCTACCTCCAGAACATAACGCCCGGGCGCAACCGATGAATAACTGTCGAGCGAGAACGGGATAGTGCCATAGGCTGTGTTGAGCCATGCCCCTTCACCATCAAAGAAAATGATATCCAGCGAAACCGGTGTTCCCTTCATCCAGAAAGAAAGCCGTTGTTCGCCGGGGTAGATAAACAGCATGGCATCACCGGGGCCGAAATCATCCCGCCCCATCAGCCCCTGTTTGCGTTCAGCCGGGGTGATCGCCAATTCAACCTCAATGGTGATGCTGCCCTTGGCTGTGTCCAGCCTGATAGCCTCACGCTCAAAGGCATAACTGTGCTGAGAAAGCACCAAGGCCAGCAGTGAAATCAGGCTGTATTTAAGCAAACACCGCATAAATCACCGCCACGATCAGGGTCAACAGGGCTAGTTGCACCACCGCGGCAGGGCCGGGAATAACCGGGCCTGCTACAGGATGACTGGAGACGATGCGCGCCAGGTTGATCCCCTTTGTGCCAATCTTGATCATGATGCGATCCAGCATGGCAGCCAGTGACAGTAACGATGAGATAACCGGCCGGACAATAATCGGCGCCAGGCGACGATAGAACCAGTCGGTATTGAGAACAGTAGAAGGAATTTCAGGGGGATAAAGCCCGCAACGAATGAGGAAAATGAACGCCAGCATGGCAAAGACCAGCAGTTCCATCTGGCCGATAACATGGCTGGCATCATAGGGATTATAGGCCATTGGGTAAGGCAGGAGCTGATAGTACAGCGTCGGCATGACCCCGATTGAAATACACAGGATCGCCGCTATTCCCATGGCAACCAGCATGTTGAACGGGGCCTCTTTGACTGTATGGCCGCCATCATGCCCGAAGAAGGTGAAATACGGGATCTTGATCCCGGAATGTTCCAGCACACCCGCTGATGCGGCCAGCAGGATGATATAGATCACCACCAGCCCTTCATAACCGAGGGCCGACATGATGAGGGCCTTGGCAACAAAGCCGCTGAACAGCGGGAAGGCCGAAATCGATACCGCCCCGATAACACAGAACACCATGGTGTAGGGCATGGATTTGTAAAGCCCGCCCAGCGCCGAGGCATTGGTGGTGCCAACACGGTGCAGCACCGCCCCCATCGACATGAACAGCAGCGCCTTATAGATGATATGGGCAAAGGCATGGGCCACCGCGCCGTTGATCGCAAGTTCAGACCCTACCCCGATTGCCACGGTCATGAACCCGAGCTGGTTGTTGAGGCTGAACGCCAGCACCCGGCGCAGGTTGTTTTCAATAACGGCAAAGAATACCGGGAACACGGTCATCGCCGCGCCAATGTAGATGAGGTATTCGGTCCCGGCGAACCCCCGTGCCAGTGCATAGATCGCCAGCTTGGTCGTGAATGCCGACAGCATGACGGTGCCGATGGCCGAAGCCTCAGGGTAAGCATCCTGAAGCCAGCCATTGAGGAACGGGAACGCTGCCTTGATCCCGAAGGCAAGGAAGATCAGCCAGGTGCCGAGGGACCCCAGTTGCATCAGCTCAAACGCCCATGATCCGGTTTCCCGCCAATAGAACGCCGCCCCTGCAATCAGCAGCACACCAGAGGCAACCTGAACCAGCAGATAGCGCATGGCGGTATTGCGGGCGCGATCACCCCCGACCGCCAGCAGCAGAAAGACCGAGGTCACGGCGGTCACTTCCCACCAGATGAAGAGCGAAATCAGATCACCGGCATGAACGGCTGCAATCGCCGCCCCTGCATAGGCCAGCCCGGCGGTGTGTTCCATCGATCGGCGTTCGTGCCAGCCGTAAATGACGTTAAGCGCGGCGGCAATATGGAAAATGATGCCAAACGGCAGGGTCAGCCGGTCCGACTGATGCAGGATCAGCTCCTGCCCCATGATGGGAATGGACCAGTGAACCCCCTCACCCGCGCTGAGACCAAAGGCAGACAGCCCGATGGCCAGCAGCATGAATATCTGGCGGAAATGATGGGGTATCCATGGCACGGCCACAGCGGCAAGGATCATGTAAAGCCCGGGGGTCAGATCAGTGATCGCCATAATAATCCTCCTCCCGCATGATCAGTTTACGCAGGATGACACCGCCAAAGACGATCACCACAAAGACAAGGAATCCGAACACCGCCGGAAACAGCGGCATATCCTCAAGCGAGGTTTCCCCATGCCGATGAAAGATAAATTCGAGCGCAATCAGCACCAGCCCCAGCCCAAAGAGGATCAGGGTGGCCCAGGCCCCAAAAACGCGCAATGACAGTTCGGTATCGGTTTGCTTGATCATGGCATCACCATCAGCTGGCTGAAGGACGTAAGGATATTGATAGCAAAGAACAGCACCACGCTGATCAGCGCGGTTATTACCGGCGGCAACACCGTCAGCAGCGGTGTATCAACCTTGACATCGGTGTTGACGGGGCGGAAGAAGGCGCGGAATACCGGTTCAAGCAGGTAATAGACGTTGAGCAGGGATGATACCGCCAGCACCGCCACCATCAGCGGCAGACCGGCATCGATTGATCCGGTCATGATCATCAGTTTTGACCAGCTGCCGCCAAGGGGCGGCACACCGATGATCGACAGGGCGCCAAGGAAAAAGGCGATGAAGACCAGCGGCATCCGTGGCCCAAGCCCATCCAGTTGTGAAACCTTGTTGAGATGCGCGCCAACGTAAATCGCCCCGGCACAGAAGAACAGCGTAATCTTGGCCGAGGCATGCATGACAATATGGACAAGCCCGCCCTCAGCCGCGATGGATGAGGCCAGGGCCGCCGCCAGCACGATGTAGGAAAGCTGGCTGATCGTTGAATAGGCCAGCCGCGCCTTGATATCATCCTTGCTGATCGCCACCACCGATGAGGCGAGGATGGTAAAGGCCGCCAGCCAGGCCAGCCATTCCGATGCCCCTGTATCAGCCAGGAAATCAATCCCGAAGATGTAGACCATCACCATCAGCATGGTGAAGGCACCGGCCTTGACCACCGCCACCGCGTGCAGCAGAGCCGAAACCGGGGTCGGGGCCACCATGGCGGCAGGCAGCCAGCGATGGATCGGCATCAGCGCAACCTTGCCAATCCCAAAGGCGAAGAGAGCAACCAGCCACGGTGCATGCGCCGGATCAAGCCGGTTCGCGAGTATCCCGCCATTGGTGAAATCGAGTGTTCCCGCCACCAGCCAGACCCAGATGATCCCGGGCAGCAACAGCACCACCGATGTGCCAACCAATATCCCCATGTAGAGCCGGCCTGCGTTAATCGCCTCCCGGCTTTCCTTATGCGTGACCAGCGGATAGGTCGAAAACGTCAGCACTTCATAGAAAATGAACAGCACCATCAGGTTGCCGGACCAGGCGATGGCCATCGCGGCATGCACCGCCACCGCGTAACAGACAGCAAAGCGGGTCTGGTTTTTTTCCTTGTTGCCGCGCATATAGCCTGTGGAATAGAGCGAGGCCAGGATCCACAACCCTGAGGCGACACAGCCGAAAATTGCCCCGGCGGGGGTGACCCTGAATGTCAGGTCCAGCCCTTCGGATATCGTCACCAGGGTAACGCTGGGGGATGCGCCGGTCATCACGGCCTTGGCCACGATCAGGGCAGCCACGAAGCTGAACAGCGCACCAACAGGCCCGGCCGCGTCCCTCAAATTAGCCTGAAACGACAGGAACGGGATCAACGCCGCTACCGCAAGGGGCGCGAAAATACCGACGAGAATAGCTGTTTCCGGTGCCATGCTACCCCCCTGCCCCGACCGCTATGGCGGCCTGTTCAGCAAATCGGAACACCCGTCCGGCATCCACACCGAACCAGATGTTAAACAGCGCAATGACCCAGAGCGGGGTGTAGATCAGCGGGTCTTCACGGACCCGGCCCGAAGCCGGCATCGGCTGCATCCACATTGCCTCAACAATACGCCAGAGATAAATCAGCGATAACGCACTGGACATCACCACCAGCCCGATGATCCACCATGAGGCACTGGAAACCAGCGCCAGCACCAGATAAACCTTGGAAATAAAACCCGCTGTCAGGGGCAGGCCGATCAGGGACAGCCCGCAGATCATCATCGCGCTTGAGGTAATCGGCATGGCGCGACCCATACCGGCCAGGCTGTCAATCGAAACCCGGCGGGCCATCACCACGGTCAACGCACCCGCCGCCATGAACAGCCCGCCCTTGATGAGGGCGTGATTGACGATATGAACGAACCCGGCGGTAACGCCCAGAACATTCCCAAGGCTGAACCCGAGCGTGATATAGCCGATCTGGGCAATCGAGGACTGCGCCAGCAGTTTTTTCAGGTCGCTTTCCATGATGGCCAGAATGGTGCCAACAAAAATCGCCATGACCGACAGTGGCAGCAGAACAAATTCAAGGATCAGGAAGACCATGTCATCCAGCCCGTCAAAGATCGTGAAGGCGATCCGGGCCAGCACATAGATCGATGCCTTGGTGGCCACCGCCGCCAGCATGGTTGATACCGCCGAGGGTGCATAGCCATATGCCGCAGGCAACCAGATATGGACCGGGAACACCGCCGCCTTGACCAGGATACCCGCCACCATGAAGGAAAACCCGACCAACAACGGGGCCGTCGCTGTGGCATCAGGCAGGCGTACCATCAGATCAGCCATGTTGAGCGTTCCCGTCACGGCATAACAGAACCCGACCCCGATGACATAGAAAGTGGCGCCGATAGCACCGATCACCAGATAGTTATAGGCCGCGATCAGGGCCCGCCTGTCCTGACGCCCGCCAAGCGAGATCAACGTCACGGTTGCCAGTGATGATATTTCAAGAAAAACGAACAGGTTGAAGGCATCACCCGTCATGACAATACCCTGAATACCGCCAACCGCCAGCAGCCATGCGGCGTAGGCCTTGCCGATCAGGTGTTCATCTATTTCTTTTTCAATCAGTGATTTGGCATAGATTGTTGAGATAAAGCTCAAACCCGCTACAACGGTTGAAACCAGCAGCGAAGCGCCATCGGCAACAAATTCAATCCCCCAGGGTGGTGGCCATCCGCCCAGCGCATAGGAAACCCGTTCCCCTGAATGCGCCTCCAACCCTGTCCAGGCGGCCAGCAAACCCATCCCGGTTGAGGCAGTGGCAAGCAGCCAGGCAATATTCCGAAACGGCAGCAAAGCGCAAACAGCCGCCATCAGGAGCGGGAACAGAACCACCAGAACAGGGATATGCGCCAGATCAAGCATCAGGCCTTATCCCCCTTATTATCATCATTGCGGCCGTAATCACTGTTTTTGGCGGCGAGAATCTGATCTTCCTCAATACTGCCAAAGGCATCATTGATGCGCAGAACCAGCGCCAGACCCAGCGCCGTTGTCGCCACCCCGACCACAATGGCGGTGAGGATCAGCACATGAGGCAGCGGGTTCGAATAGAGAACGTCCTGATTGACGGCGTTATGAACGATGATCGGTGCCGTGCCGCCATCAACCTTTGCCAGCGAGATATAAAATAGGAACACCGCAGTCTGGAACAGCGTCAACCCGATCAGCTTTTTGACCAGGTTCTGCCGTGACATCACGGTAAACAGCCCGATCATCATCAGCATGACCACCACGAGGTAGTTCCATTTGGCGATAATCATTTCCATCAGTTGCCGGGCCCCCCTGCCTCACCCTTATAGCCTGCAAAGGCGTAATAAAGGCTCATCATCACGGAGGTAACGGTCACCCCGACACCCAGTTCAACCAGCAGAATGCCGTAATGCTGGCCATGGGCCGCATCATAAGACAGCGTGTTGTAATCAAGGAAGTTGCCGCCAAGCATCACATTGACCACACCAACACCGCTATAAAGCAATACGCCGATAGCGGTGAAAGCCTGAACAACCCCGGGCGGGGCAACGGACTTGACCTCAGACAGGCCGAAAACAATGCCGTAGAGGATAAAGGCAGCGGCGATGATCACACCGGCCTGAAACCCGCCACCCGGGCCAAAATCACCATGAAACTGGACGTAAAGCCCGTAGAGGATGATGGGGGCGAACAAAACCTTGGTCGTGACGCGGAATACAGGGTTATTTTTCATCTTTATCCCCCTTCCCGTCATTCTTTTTGCGGCGGCCGGTGCTGAGCAGCAGAAACACCCCGAGACCGGCGGCAAAGACCACAATCGTTTCCCCCAGCGTATCAAACCCGCGATAACTGGCCAGCACGGTGGTCACCACGTTGGGGATATGCAGCTTGACATCGCTTTCAATCAGGTAGCGCGGGGCGACATGCTGATGCACGACCGAGGTCGGGTCACCAAAGGGTGGCAGGGCCATCACCGCAACGATCAGCAGCACACCGGCGATCAGGCACACCGCCAGTGGCGCGATAATCAGCGATGTTCCCTTCTTTTCTTCGGCAGGGAGCCGGGCCATGGCGGCCAGCAGCAGGACGGTTGAAATCCCCGCACCCACCGCCGCCTCGGTAAAGGCGACATCGACGGCATCAAGGTTCACGAACATGGCGGCCGAGATGAGGGAATAGGCCCCGGTTAGAACAATCGCGGCAAACAGGCGGCGTGTATACAGCACCAGAATGGCGATCACCACCATCATGCTGACCAGAAAGACATCAACCAGCAGTGCCGTCATTGATCTGTCTCCCCCGTGTTTGATGCGGTTTTACCGGGTTTTGTTTCATCATGCCCCACCGGCTCAATCCCCTGATCATGGGCGACCTGGGCGATGGCATGGCCTGAAATCGGGCTGGTGAAAAAGAGGAAGATACCAACCAGCAACAGCTTGACGGTAATCAGCCATGACGGCGACAGGCATATCATGCCAAGGATCATGAGTGCGACACCGGCGGTATCAACCACCCCGGCGGCATGGATCCGCGAATACACATCAGGCAGGCGCAACAGCCCGATAGCACCGATAATCACCGCCAGCCCCCCGGCGATAATCAGCCCGCCACCAATCCATTGCAGGGCATCAGCCATCACTTGTCCCCCCCCATTATCTATCTCCAAGGCTTCCGGTGCTGAACAGTTTCAACACCGCGAATGTTCCAATGAAATTGATGATGGCGTAAAGAATGGAAATATCGATGAATTCGGGCCGCTGCATGACAAAACCGTGCAACGCGATGCCGAGAATGATCATGGTGCCGATGCTGTTTGCCGCCAGCACACGGTCAAACGCGGTCGGGCCGAGCGCCGCCCGGGCGATCGCAATCAGAACAGCAACGGCCAAGGCCGCCATGCCAGCCGCCAGCATCATCCTGATACCCCCTCAATCCGGGTGACTTTTTTATCCATGCCCCCTGATTTGACATCATCGGCCAGCTCCCGGCTGACAGCATGAACGAGGAAATCCCCCTCGGTGATTTCCACCGTCACCGTCCCCGGGGTCAGGGTGATCGAATTGGCATAGGTGGCAACACCGGCTGCGGTTTTCTGGGTATAGGGAACACGGAACAGCACCGGATCAGCCTGACCCACCAGGATCAGCCTGATCGTGCTGATGTTGGAGACAGCAATTTCACGGAACAGCCAGAGAATGTATCCAGGCAGACCAGCCATCAGGTGAAACGGCAGGCCTTCCCTGTCATGGCCATTGATGCGGACCGCCATCCAGGTGGCAAACCCGACACTGACGACACCCAACCCGGTAACCAGCGGTGTATAATGCCCCGACATCAGCAGCCAGACCACCATCAGGATACCAAATAAAATTATCGCCCTAATAAACATGGTATACCACATGCGAGCAACCTACCAAATTAGCCACGCCAGACAAGAAAAACCGACACACAAATGTAAATTGTCAAAGCCAGAGGCTTGGATTATAAATCAGTATGAGAAGCAATGGAGATTTTCATGACACAAGAACGTCCGAAAAACATTCCTGAGGAAAACGTCTATAACAAACTGCACTGGACAATTTACCTTGTCATTATTGCGACGGCGGCGGCACTCTATCTAATTATAAACGCCGGATAAACCCGGCGTTTAATCAATCAGGTTTTACGGAAAATTTGCCAAAGGCATAAATGGCAAGGCAAAGAATGATCGGAAAACCGACAACGAGAACAGTTCCAACTGTTGGATCCATTTTATCCCCCCTATAAGTTATTCTCATTTTTAAACAATCTTGCGGATAATTTCCAGCCTTTACGGAAAAATCATGGCTGTTTTTGACCAGAATGACACGAATCCCCCGCTCCTGATCATGGCGGCCCCGAACGGTGCGCGCAAATCAAGGGAGGATCACCCCAACCTGCCCATCACGATTGATGAGGTCGTGGCTGAGGCAAGGGCCTGTCATGATGCGGGCGCGGCCATGCTGCATGCCCATATCCGTGATGATGACGGCAACCACAGCCTTGATGCCGGCCGTTACCGTGACCTGCTGGATGCGATGGCGGCGATGGTGCCGGGAATGCCGTGCCAGATCACAACCGAAAAGGCGGGCCGGTTCAGCCCGGCCGAACAGGCCGCCTGCCTGAGCGGTGTACGACCCGATCATGCCTCTGTTTCCATTCTGGAAATTACCGGTGATCAGTCAAAGGAAGGCATTGATTTCGGGAGCGGTGTGCTGAAAGACGCGGCGGCATCAGGAACGCATCTGCAATACATTCTTTACAGCCCTGATGATCTCACCCTGTTGCATCGGCTCTATTTTGACGGATATCTGCCTGATGCGCCGGTTGACGTTCTCTTCGTTCTTGGCCGTTACAGCGCGGATTTCCGATCCCACCCCGATGACCTGGACCCGTTCCTTGAGGGTGACAGGGGTTTCATCCGGCACTGGATGGTCTGTGCCTTCGGGCCGATGGAATACGATGCCATGGTCAAGGCCCATGGTCTCGGTGGTCAGGCCAGGATCGGGTTTGAAAATAACCTGTTGCTGAAGGACGGCACAATGGCATCCTCCAGCGCCGAGCTGATCCGCCAGATGAGCGCAGGCCGGGACGTGCTGACCGGGGCTGAGGCATCACAGCTTTTCCGATCAGGTGAATGATTTTTCACGGTGGTGAATAATCGCTGTCACGGCCCTGTTGACCGGGGCATCCAGCCCTGCCCTCGCCGCCAGTTTCGGGACCATGCCGTTGATGATATCAATCTCGGACCGCCTGCCCGCCTCATGATCGAGGGTCATGGAGGGCTTTGCTCCCCCCAGTTTTGCGGCAAAGGTCGTCACATAAGCCTCAGGATCATCGTAGGAAAACTGAACCCCCCTGGCCTTGCCGACGGCATAGGCCTCCACCCCGCAATCCAGCGCCATTCGCCATAATGCAGGATCGGCCATGAGTTCACCAACAGTGCATCCCGTTATGGTGCAAGGCCCGCTCAGGCTGACATTGCAGATGAATTTCTCCCAGATCAGCTGGTCTATATTGGCGTAGGCCTCGGCCGGGAACCCCGCCCCCTGCCAGAGCGCGGTAACCTCAGCAAGCCGGGCGGTTTCGCCGCCGCCATATTCCCCCAGCCTGATCCGCGTCATGCTGGTGTGATGACCATGCCCGGGGCCAGTCATGGAGGCACCAAACCCCTCTGCAACACCAACAAGGATACGATCACTGCTGATGCCCCCGGCGAGGATATCAGCACTGCCCATCCCGTTCTGGATGGTCAGGACCATGGCATCAGGCGGGGTTTCGGCGTTGAGCTTGGCGGCTGCATCGGCAATACCGTCAGCCTTGGTGGCCAGGATATAAAGCTCCGCTTCGGGGAGGCGTTCGTTCAGCATCCGGGCCGAAATGCCGCTGATAACCCGGTCACCGGTAAATCCATCCAGCCTCAACCCGTTGCGGCTGATGGCATCGATGTGATCAGCCCAGGCATCAACCGCGGTAACATCATGCCCTGCCTCGGCAAAGAGGGCCGCATAGACACAGCCCATGGCCCCGGTTCCGATCACTGCAATACGCATGGATTAATCCTCCCATCAGCGCGACAAGATTTCACCAATCCTGAAATTCAGGCAAGAAAAAACCGGCCCCTGCGTGTGGGGCCGGTTAAGGAGTCGATCATTGAGGAGGAAACGATCAACTAGAACGTGTGAACTCAGGGTAACCTTCGAGGCCACATTCCGCGACGTCGAGACCATCGTATTCAGCCTCTTCATCCGGACGCAGACCCATTGCTGTACCAATGGCGTACCAGGCAACACCAGAGGTGACGACAACGAATGCACCGATGGCAACGATACCGGTAGCCTGAACCATCAGCTGGCCCATGCCGCCACCCGCGGAGATAACAACCGCAAGCGTGCCCCAGATACCGCAGACGAGGTGGACCGGGATGGCACCGACAACGTCATCAACCTTGAGCTTGTCAAGAAGCGGAACCGAGAGGACCACTAGGAAACCGCCGATACCACCGATCATGGCAGCAATGCCAGGGGTCGGGGCAAGGGGTTCAGCCGTGATGGACACAAGGCCGCCCAGTGCGCCGTTGAGCGCCATGGTGAGGTCGATTTTGCCATACATGACCAGCGTTGCGACAATGGCGACAACGACACCGGCAGCAGCGGCAATGTTGGTGTTAACGTAGATGTTGGCGATAGCAGCAACGTCAGCAGCCGTACCCATGGCAAGCTGTGAGCCACCGTTGAAGCCGAACCAGCCGAACCACAGGATGAAAGTACCGAGCGTGGCCAGTGGCAGGTTTGAACCTGGCATCGGGCGGATGCTGCCATCATCGGAATACTTGCCCTTACGAGCGCCGATAATGATCGCACCGGTGAGCGCTGCCCAGCCACCAACAGAGTGAACGATGGTTGAACCGGCAAAGTCGCTGAAGCCCATTTCGCTGAGCCAGCCACCACCCCATGTCCAGGAACCCTGGATCGGGTAGATGATACCGACCAGAACGGCGATAACAATAAAGAACGTGGTCAGCTTGACGCGTTCGGCAACAGCACCGGAAACGATTGAAGCCGCGGCGGCAACAAACACCATCTGGAAGAACCAGTCGGATGAAGCCGCGTAATCCGTGCCATCACCTGTGTAACCGGCGTCGGTAATCGATGGGTCGGATGGGGACCAGATTGACAGTGAGCCGATGTAACCGCCGACATCAGCGTACATCAGGTTGTAACCGATCAGCCAGTAAAGCAGACCGGAAATAGAATAAAGGCCAATGTTCTTGGCGCATTGTGCAGTCGCGTTTTTGGAACGGACCAGACCAACCTCAAGCATGCAGAAACCTGCAGCCATCAGCATAACGATGAAGCCGTGCAACAGGAAGGACAGGCTGTTAAGAATGAATGCCGTTTCTGGGTCTGTGGCCGCCATGGCAGGCAACGGCAAAATCGTTGCTGCAAGCGCAACGCCACCGAGACCGAAAAGCTTTGAAAGTGGGGACATGATTATCTCCGTTTAGAGGTAGTTATAGTAATACTAAAGTGCTTCCGAACCCGTTTCACCGGTCCGAATACGAAGCGCCTCGGTGAGTGGAAACGTGAAGATCTTGCCATCGCCAATACGCCCGGACTTGCAGACTTCGGTGATAATATCGACAGCTTCAGCCGATGCCTTATCATCAAGGGCAAGTTCCAGCTTGATTTTCGGCAGGAAGTTGATGCTGTACTCAGTGCCGCGATAGATTTCGGTTTTGCCACGCTGGCGTCCATAACCGCGAACCTCAGTCACTGTCATCCCTGAGACACCAGCAGCAGTCAGTTTTTCCTGAACTGCCTCAAGCTGGCTTGGTTGAATGATCGCTATAATGTAATTCATAAACCTGTCCTTTCCCTGACAAGATTAATTTATATTTAAGCGAACCCTTATTAGCCGGTTGAAGCGGTGATTAACTCTGCTATGTTTGCAGTATTACGATGCATATTTTGCACCACCGGTTTTTTTGTGTTGTCCAAAAGGTTATTCAATGCGTGTTCTCAGCACTCTTCGCTATATTGAAATCATCAGCCAGGAAGGATCGATCCGCCGTGCCGCCGACCGTCTGGCGATTACCTCGACCGCGCTCAACCGCCGGGTGCTGGCGCTTGAGGAAGAACTGGGCTATCCGCTGTTTGAACGCCTGCCCTCCGGGGTGAGGCTGAATACTGCCGGTGAGATATTCGTGGATTTCGTGCGCAGGCAGTTTTCCGATTTTGAACGGGTCAAATCACAGATATCGGATCTGGCCGGGTTCAGGCGTGGTCATGTCAGCATCGGCTGCCCCCCTGAAGTGATGGAAGAGTTTCTGCCGGAACAGATCGCCCTCTACCGCCAGAATCACCCCGGGGTGTTGTTTAATGTCATGCGGCAGTACGGTACCGAGGCCGAAGATGCGCTCAATCAGCTGGAAATCGATATCGCCATGACGTTTGAGCCGGTGACCTCACCCCATTTCAAGGTGCTGGCCACCGCCTTGCAGAGAGTACTGGTCGTGGTTGCCGATGATCACCCCCTCGCCGATCGGGAAGTTATCAGGATGCGTGAACTGGTAGGCTGGAAAATGATCATCCCGTCCATGAAAACAGGGTTGAGGCGTTTGCTGCAATCATCGTTGCTGGCGCATCCCCTGCCCCTCGATATCATCGCCGAGACCGACAGTTTCGGTTTTATTCGCCATTACCTTATTAATGAGGAGGCTATTTCCTTTACCATTCCGGTATCGGGATCGCTGGGGCAACGGCTCAAGACCATTCCGATTGACCGGCGTGACCTGCGTGACGGGGTTTTGCATATCGGCCAGCTCAAGGACAGGGTCCTGCCCGTGGCCTCGGCCAAATTCCTCAATGACCTGATGGTTGCGCTGGAACGCCAGTTCCCCGACCCCCAATAAATACTCCTGTTAAATATCCCCGATAAACACCACCAATAAAGATACCTTATTATAAGGTGCTAACGCTGTTCGGCCGGGATCAGGTTGCCGGGCTTGAGCCTCAGCAAAAAGGCAAAGGTGATCCCGCCAGCGATACTGACCGCCACCATAACGGCAAAGAAAATATCCGTGCCGAGCAGGAACAACGCACCGCCGATGCTGGGGCCGATGGCATTGCCGAGACCGCGCGGGGTTGAAATCCAGCCCTTGGCCCTGCCGTAAACCTCAGCCCGGAAATACATGTTGGTGACGTAACCGAATGATACCGTCAGCACCCCATGGCCGATCCCGAACAGCATCATGGCGACCACCACCACCGGCAGGGACGGGCTTTGCGCCAGCACAATGGCGGTTGGGACAAAGGTGAAAGCCACCAGCGCGGTCAGCCTGGCATCAAACCTCTGGCCATACCACATCTCCATGATCCGGCCGACCACCTGAAACGGCCCGTAGATGGAGGCCAGCACAACCGCAAGGCCTGCCCCGAACTGGATACTGAACCAGTTGATCCATAACAGCGTGGTGCTGGCGAAAACGAGGTATTCCAGCGTTGATGTCAGGGCCAGCAGGATGATTGCCTGCTTTTCCTCCCTGGTCATGCCGGACCATGAAAAGGGTGCCATTGCCTCCTTCTCGCCTGACCCCCTGATGCGGATACGCCGTGATAACAGGAAAAACCGCGCTGCCATGATCAGCATCACCACGGCGATGACAGAACACGTCGCCTTCAGCCCCAGCATGGTCAGGAGCGGCGCAATCGAAAGCCAGGTGATCGAGCTGGCCACCCCGCCATAAAACGTGATGTAGGAAATATTGCGCCGTGCCCTCACCTCATCCAGCTGCACCGCCGCTGAAAAGGCAACCTCATAGGTCGACATGGCGAAAGCCAGGCCTATCGGCACCATGCAGAACCAGACCCATTCTATGGCGGGGATGAGTGGCAGCATGAACATGCCGAGCGCCCCGATGACCAGCCCCAGTGTCATGACAGGCAAGGCCCCGAAACGGTCCACCCAGCCGCCGATTACCGGTGCCAGCAACCCTTGCAGGAC
>OZSS01000443.1_pt1 | contig 19725 bp, 12 predicted proteins | sample 1779911 | NCBI WGS metagenome assembly OZSS01 (sample SAMEA2603589, study PRJEB24840) | metagenome | biome: Water; feature: Photic zone; material: Seawater sample | place: Mediterranean Sea | collected 2013-11-12 | depth 10 m | reverse complement strand
AAACAGATATAATAATAAAGCTAATAAGGAGGCAAAGTGGGCAGATGTTTCATATAAATAGTTTCTTGATTCTATGTTTTTATAAAGTATTTCTATGATATTTAAGTGACCACTCGAACTAACTGGGATAAATTCAGTAATTCCTTGTATTAGACCATAAAAAATATAAAAAATACTATCAATTGTCATAATTTATTATCATTTATTGGTTTACTAAGTCTTAAAATCTTTATACTAATACCATCCATTGTTTTTGTAGGAGAATAAAGTAATATTTTATTATCATGTTAGAGTTTCATAAAAAAAAACCAAAGAATCCATCTAAAACTGAACCTGAAAAAAGGATAAAGGATTTTCAGGAGATTTACAGTCAGTTTGATAAAAATGACTCTGTAGAACAATCTTCAAGGTGCTCACAATGCGGAATACCATATTGTCAAATTCATTGTCCTTTAAATAACAATATACCAGATTGGCTTCGTTACATCGCAGAAGGCCGATTGGAAGAAGCTTATCAAGTATCTGCCTCTACAAATGCATTCCCAGAGGTATGTGGGAGGGTCTGTCCTCAAGATAGATTGTGTGAGGGCAACTGCGTTGTCGAACAGGCAGGCTTCGGTGCAATTACAATTGGTAATTTAGAAAAATACTTAACAGAAATAGCATGGGAAAAAGGATGGGTTAAAAATTTATCTTCACAAAATCAATTTAAACAAAAAGTGGCTATTATAGGATCTGGCCCTGCAGGAATGGCCGCTTCAGCCTATCTAACTCAAAATGGATATCAAGTAGATGTCTTTGAAAAAAATGACCGAGCAGGTGGCTTGATGATTTACGGAATACCTAATTTTAAATTGGACAAAAAAATTGTTGAAAGAAGAACAGAGTGGCTTTTAGAGAGTGGAGTTAAATTTAATTTAAATATGGAAGTTGGAAAAAATATCTCTTTTCAAGATTTGGAAAAAGATTATGACGCAATATTAATTGCAACTGGTGTTTATAAGGCTAGAAAATTAGATATTGATACATCATCAGTGGATAATAGTATTCCCGCTTTAGATTTCTTAATTGAGAGCAATAGAACTGGATTAGGTGACTCTCCATCAAATAATAAGTTTCTCACTGCAAAAGATAAGAATGTAGTTGTTATTGGAGGCGGAGATACAGCTATGGACTGTGTTAGAACAGCAATTAGACAACAAGCAAAAGAAGTTACTTGTCTTTATAGAAGAAATAAGGAAAACATGCCTGGATCAGCAAGAGAAGTTTTAAATGCAGAACAAGAGGGTATTAAATTTAATTGGTTATCTGTCCCATCTAAAATTATAAGCGATAACTCTACTGCAACAAGTATGACATACAAAGTCGCTGCCTTAGGAGAGGTTGATGAGAGTGGAAGAAGAAAACCAGTTGATACAGGCGTTGAAAAACAAATAAAAAGTGACTTAATTATCCAAGCTCTAGGTTTTGAACCTGAAGATTTGAACCACAATTTTAAAACAAATATTGAATTAACAAGCTGGAAAACAGTTAAAGTTGATTTTAAAAAATTTCAAACAAGTAACCCAAAAATTTTTGCTGCTGGAGATATCGTTAGGGGCGCCTCCCTCGTTGTATGGGCAATCCATGATGGCCGTGAAGTTGCAAAATCAATTCATAATTTCTTACAAAGCTCAAAAATAAAAAAAGCATCATGAAAGATCACACATTAGAAATCTACAAAAGAAATAAGCAAAAGCTAAAAGATAACCACGTTTATAATGAAAAACATGAACATGATAATTGTGGTGTTGGCTTAGTTGCCTCAATTAAAGGTGAGTCAAGAAGAGATATAGTTGAAAAAGGTGTCGAGGCACTGAAGGCTGTATTCCATAGGGGTGCGGTTGACGCTGATGGTAAAACTGGTGATGGTGCAGGGATTATGTTAGAAGTTTCAAATTCTTTCTTTAGTAAGCAAGTATTAAAAATGGGTCATAGAACGAGCCAAGACTCTATATTAGGTGTAGGTATGATATTTTTACCAAAAAGAGATTTCGGTGCACAAGAAAAATGTAGAGCTATCGTTGAATATGAAATTATAAAAGCTGGAATGAATCTTTTTGGATGGAGACAAGTCCCAGTTAATACTGAGATCATTGGTGAAAAAGCTAATTACACTAAACCAGAAATTGAACAAATAATTTTTTCCCCTAAAGAAACCACTCCTGATATTGAAAAAAAACTTTATTTAACAAGAAGAAGGATAGAGAACAAGATTAAATCTCAGAATATTAATGACTTTTATATTTGCTCTTTATCGACAGAAACAATTGTCTACAAAGGTATGTTTTTAGCTGAACAGCTATCTGAATTCTATCCAGATCTATTAGATGATGAATTTAAATCTAAATTTGCCATTTACCATCAAAGGTATTCCACTAATACATTTCCTACATGGTCTTTGGCGCAACCATTTAGAGTTTTAGCACATAACGGAGAAATCAATACTTTAAAGGGAAATATAAATTGGATGAGTGCGCATGAGCCAAGAATCACACACCCTTTTTTTAACGAAAGAATAGATGATTTAAAACCAATACTTGATTCAGATGCATCTGACTCTGCATCTCTTGATGCTGCTTTTGAGCTTTTTGTTCAAACAGATAGAGACATGCCGATGGCAAAATCCATGATAATTCCTGAGTCTTGGTCAAATAGGTCTGATTTATCTGATCAATTAAAGAGTATGTATGCTTATTGCAATGCTGTAATTGAGCCATGGGATGGACCAGCAGCCGTCTGCGGGAATTTTGGAGATTGGATAATATCTGGTATGGACAGAAATGGTTTAAGGCCGCTTAGGTTTATATTAACAGATGACGATCTTCTAATTTCAGGATCTGAAGTGGGAATGATTAATATTGATGAAAAAAATATTATAAAAAAAGGAAGAGTTGGCCCTGGTGAATTAATCGCAGTAAATTATAAAGAGAATAAATTTTATGAAAGCTCTGAACTAAAAGAATTACTCAGTAGCCGAAATAATTACTCAGACTGGAATGAAAAGACAATTAAGTTAGATAATATTTTATCCAAAGACAAGATATATACCCCATCAGCAGAGGAGAAAGATAATGTTTTTCAAATAGCTAAATCATTTAATCTAACATTAGAAACTCTTGATTTAATTTTAGACCCTATGGTTAAAACAGGTCAAGAGGCTATTGGATCAATGGGTGACGATGCACCCCTAAGTGTACTAACTGAAAGATACCGAGGTCTTCATAGTTTCTTTAAACAAAATTTTGCCCAAGTAACTAACCCTCCTATTGATAGCCTAAGAGAACAAGTGGTGATGAGTCTAAAAACTAGACTTGGAAATTTGGGAAATATCGTAGAAGAAGACTCTGAACAATGCAATTTGGTACTTTTAGAAAGCCCTTTATTATTAGATAACGAGCTTGAAACTCTAAAAAGTCATTTGTCAAAATTTACAACTGAGATCGATTGTACATATAATTTAAATGAAGAGACAAATTTCTTAAATGAAATTCAAAGAATATGCTCTGAGGCTGAACAGGCAGTTAGATCTGGTTCTCAACATTTAATTATTACTGATAAAAATATTAATACTGACAGAATTGCTTTGCCAATGATACTTGCAACCAGTGCTGTGCATAGTTATTTAATCAAAAATAATTTAAGGACATTTACTTCATTAAATGTCTCCTCAAGAGAATGCCTTGATGTTCACTACTTTGCTGTACTTATTGGTGTTGGAGCTACTACAGTTAATGCTTCATTAGTCGAAAAACTTATCTCAGATAGATTTAAAAAAGGAATTTATGAGAATACTGATTATCCTCAACTAATAAAAAACTTTAAAAAATCCATAGAAAAGGGATTGAGAAAGATAATCAGCAAAATGGGTATTTCTGTTATTAGTTCTTATCGTGGTGGAAGGAATTTTGAAATAATTGGTTTAAGTAGAAGTATGGTAGAAAGTTTTTTCCCAGGTATGTCCTCACGAATATCTGGAATAGGATTAGATGGATTGGAAAAAAGAGTAAGGCGACAACATGAGCAATCCTTTAAATTTGATAATGTAATATTAGACATAGGTGGAGAATATAGGTTTAGAACCAACAGCGAAGCACATGCATATGAGGGTGTTTCAATACACATGCTTCAAGAAGCAGTTACTAGAGACTCTTATAATTTGTATAAAAAATACACTTCAAGAATTTATAGCTCAAAACCAATACAGATCAGGGATCTTTTACAGTTTAATGAGAGTAAAAATTCTTTAAATCTCGATAACGTGCAAAGCATCTCTGAAATACGAAAAAGCTTTGTATCTCCAGGGATCTCTCTTGGAGCTCTTAGCCCTGAAGCTCACGAAACATTAGCTGTAGCAATGAATAGAATTGGCTCAAAGTCTGATAGTGGTGAGGGTGGTGAGGACTCGAGAAGGTATTCTAAATTGAAAAATGGAGATAATCCAAGTTCAGCAATTAAACAAGTAGCTAGTGGAAGATTTGGAGTTACTGCAGAGTATTTAAATAATTGTTCAGAATTAGAAATTAAAATTGCACAAGGTGCTAAACCGGGAGAGGGTGGACAGTTACCTGGTTTTAAAGTCACTGATCTAATAGCTAAATTAAGACATAGCACAAAAGGTGTAACACTCATCAGTCCTCCACCTCATCATGATATATACTCTATTGAGGACCTTGCTCAACTTATCTATGATTTAAAACAAATTAATCCCATAGCAAAGGTTTGTGTCAAGTTAGTTGCACAATCAGGAATAGGAACTGTTGCTGCAGGTGTAGCAAAAGCTAAAGCTGATGTAATACTCGTATCTGGACACTCAGGAGGAACAGGGGCAAGTCCCCAGTCAAGTATTAAATATGTTGGTCTTCCTTGGGAATTAGGTATCAGTGAGGTACATCAAATTCTAGCCTTAAATGGCTTAAGAGATAAAGTTCTTCTGAGAACTGATGGTGGTATAAAAACAGGAAAAGATATTGTTATAGCAGCTATACTAGGAGCTGAGGAATACGGAATAGGTACAGCCTCACTTGTTGCAATGGGATGTATTATGGTAAGACAATGTCATTCAAACACTTGTCCTGTAGGTGTTTGTACTCAAGATGAAAAACTCCGTGAAAAATTTGGTGGTACACCTGAAAAAGTTGTTAACTTATTTTCTTTTATTGCAGAAGAGGTTAGAGAAATACTCGCCTCTTTAGGTTATAAATCTTTAAAAGACATAATCGGTAAAACAGAGCTTTTATCTCAAATTCATTATGGATCTAGTGATTTGGATAATCTAGACCTAAATCCTATATTAACAAAGATTGATGATGGTAAAATTTATGACTATCATTCTGAAAAAAAACGAAATGAAGTCCCACATACCTTAGATGATCAGTTTGAAAAAGATGGCAAAGACTTTATTAATTCAGGTCAAAAAATTGAATTAACTTACAATATTCAAAACACATTAAGAACAATTGGAACTAAAATTTCTTCTGTGATAACAAGAAAATATGGAATGAATGCCTTGTCTGAAGATCATGTGACACTCAAGCTAAGAGGCTCGGCTGGTCAGTCTTTAGGGGCGTTTGCAGTCAAAGGTCTTACATTAAAAGTTTTTGGTGATGCTAACGACTATGTAGGTCCTATTGATAGCCTAAGAGAACAAGTGGTAATGAGTTTAAAAACTAGACTCGGAAATTTGGGAAATATCGTAGAAGAAGACTCAGAACAATGCAATTTGGTACTTTTAGAAAGCCCTTTATTATTAGATAACGAGCTTGAAACTCTTAAAAGCCATTTATCAAAATTTACAACTGAGATCGATTGTACTTATGATACAAATGAAGATACAAATTTCTTAAATGAAATTCAAAGAATATGCTCTGAAGCTGAACAGGCAGTTAGATCTGGTTCTCAACATTTAATTATTACTGATAAAAATATTAATACTGACAGAATTGCTTTGCCAATGATACTTGCAACCAGTGCTGTGCATAGTTATTTAATCAAAAATAATTTAAGGACATTTACTTCATTAAATGTCTCCTCAAGAGAATGCCTTGATGTTCACTACTTTGCTGTACTTATTGGTGTTGGAGCTACTACAGTTAATGCTTCATTAGTCGAAAAACTTATCTCAGATAGATTTAAAAAAGGAATTTATGAGAATACTGATTATCCTCAACTAATAAAAAACTTTAAAAAATCCATAGAAAAGGGATTGAGAAAGATAATCAGCAAAATGGGTATTTCTGTTATTAGTTCTTATCGTGGTGGAAGGAATTTTGAAATAATTGGTTTAAGTAGAAGTATGGTAGAAAGTTTTTTCCCAGGTATGTCCTCACGAATATCTGGAATAGGATTAGATGGATTGGAAAAAAGAGTAAGGCGACAACATGAGCAATCCTTTAAATTTGATAATGTAATATTAGACATAGGTGGAGAATATAGGTTTAGAACCAACAGCGAAGCACATGCATATGAGGGTGTTTCAATACACATGCTTCAAGAAGCAGTTACTAGAGACTCTTATAATTTGTATAAAAAATACACTTCAAGAATTTATAGCTCAAAACCAATACAGATCAGGGATCTTTTACAGTTTAATGAGAGTAAAAATTCTTTAAATCTCGATAACGTGCAAAGCATCTCTGAAATACGAAAAAGCTTTGTATCTCCAGGGATCTCTCTTGGAGCTCTTAGCCCTGAAGCTCACGAAACATTAGCTGTAGCAATGAATAGAATTGGCTCAAAGTCTGATAGTGGTGAGGGTGGTGAGGACTCGAGAAGGTATTCTAAATTGAAAAATGGAGATAATCCAAGTTCAGCAATTAAACAAGTAGCTAGTGGAAGATTTGGAGTTACTGCAGAGTATTTAAATAATTGTTCAGAATTAGAAATTAAAATTGCACAAGGTGCTAAACCGGGAGAGGGTGGACAGTTACCTGGTTTTAAAGTCACTGATCTAATAGCTAAGTTAAGACATAGTACAAAAGGTGTAACACTCATCAGCCCTCCACCTCACCATGACATATACTCAATCGAGGACTTAGCTCAACTTATCTATGATTTAAAACAAATTAACCCCATAGCTAAGGTTTGTGTCAAACTAGTTGCACAATCAGGAATAGGAACTGTCGCTGCAGGTGTAGCAAAAGCTAAAGCAGATGTAATACTGGTATCTGGACATTCAGGAGGTACAGGGGCAAGTCCTCAGTCAAGTATTAAGTATGTTGGTCTTCCTTGGGAGTTAGGTATCAGTGAGGTGCATCAAATTCTAGCTTTGAATGGCTTAAGAGATAAAGTTCTTCTAAGAACCGATGGTGGTATAAAAACAGGAAAAGATATTGTCATAGCAGCTATACTAGGAGCAGAGGAATACGGAATTGGTACAGCCTCACTTGTTGCAATGGGATGTATTATGGTAAGACAATGTCACTCAAACACTTGTCCTGTAGGTGTTTGTACTCAAGATGAAAAACTTCGTGAAAAATTTGGTGGAACACCTGAAAAAGTCGTAAACTTATTTTCTTTTATTGCAGAGGAGGTTAGAGAGATACTAGCTTCTTTAGGCTATAAATCTTTGAAAGATATAATTGGTAAAACAGAACTATTATCTCAAATTCACTATGGGTCTAGTGATTTAGATAATCTGGACCTAAATCCTATATTAACAAAAATTGACGATGGTAAGATCTATGATTACCATTCTGAGAAAAAAAGAAATGAAGTCCCGCAAACCTTAGATGATCAATTTGAAAAAGATGGCAAAGATTTTATTAATTCAGGTCAAAAAATAGAATTAACTTATAATATACAAAATACATTAAGAACAATTGGAACCAAAATTTCCTCTGTCATAACAAGAAAATATGGAATGAATTCTCTGTCTGAAGATCATGTGACTCTCAAACTGAGAGGTTCAGCTGGCCAGTCTTTGGGGGCGTTTGCAGTCAAAGGTCTTACATTAAAAGTTTTTGGCGATGCTAATGACTATGTAGGCAAAGGTCTTTCTGGAGGAAAAATTGTTGTTCAGCCAAGAAACTCATTTACTCAACCAAGCCATGAAAATGTTATCATAGGAAACGTAACTCTTTATGGAGCAACTGATGGAAGATTGTACGCATCTGGTCAAGCAGGTGACAGATTTTGTGTGAGAAACTCAGGTGCATTGGCCATAGTTGAGGGATGTGGTGCTAATGGATGTGAGTACATGACAGGAGGTTCTGCAATTATTTTGGGAAATATTGGTGATAACTTTGGTGCAGGAATGACAGGTGGATCTGCCTTTATTTATTCTGATCAAAAAAATATTTCTGATTTAATGAATATGGAAACTATAAGTTTATATGAAGTTGATAATCAAGATTGGAAAAACCATCTTCTAGATCTCTTAAAAGATTTTTACAAAGAGACTAAATCTAAAAGAGCTGAGTTTATTATTGAAAATTATGACTCTGAAATCAAAAAATTTGCCCATGTGGTACCTGATGAAGTGATTGATAAACTAGAATTTCCAGTTACAAAAAAATCAAAAATAGCTTAAATAAATTTAGATAGAGTTTTTAAGCTTTCTTTATCAGACAAGCTGTGATCAGCATGTTTAATTAAAATATTTTTAAAGTTTTTAAATTTTTTACTCAAATTAAATTTATCGTTATACCCATATGGTACTGCTTTATCTTGACCCCCGTGAAGGAAAATAGTTTCTCCCAAAAAATCACCCTTAATTTTTTCAAGAAGATATTTTTTACTCCTATTAAATAATGCTGGGGAATAATAGTAAGCAAAATCAGAACTAACTTTTTGTTTAACAATTTTATTATTTTTAATTTTTTTTCTTTGATGAATATTTAAATTTTCCCAAATTAACTTAGTAGTAAAATCTGGCGCAGGAGCAACACCAATAAGTTTAGTAACTTTTTTTGGGTGCATTAAAGCATAAATGATTGCAACCCATCCACCCATACTACTCCCTATTAAAATGAAATTTCTTATTTTTAAATATTTTACAATATTATCTAAGTCATCATACCAATCACTAATCCCAAAATTAGTAAATTCACCACTAGATCGACCATGACCTTGAAAGTCAAAACATAAATATGAAATATTATTTTTTCTACAATAATTGTTTAAAAAATTAGATTTTTTACCACTCATGTCAGATAATAATCCATGTAAAAAGATAAGAGTTTTTTTACTTCTTTTGTAGTATCTATAAGATATTTTTAAATTACCTTTTTTAAAAAAGTTTTGTTTTGACACAGATTAAAAATACAAAAAAAATTACTTGTTTACAAATAATTCCATCTATGGGTATTGGAGGTATTGAGACGGGAGCAAGGGATATTGCTAATTACCTTAATAAAAAGAATATTGTAAATTATATTTTATGTGAAAGCAGTGATAAGAACTTTAATATTAAAGGTCTAAAAATTATAAAAATTAATAATTTAAGATTTAAAAATATTTTTGACCAAAACAAAATAAAAATAACGATTAAAGATTTAATTATAAAAAAAAGAATAAACTTAGTTCACATTTCATCCAGAGCACCTGCTTTTTTTCTTATAAATTTTATTAAAAACTTAAATATCAAAGTTGTAACTAGTGTTCACAACAAGTATGAGTCTAAATCTTTGTTAAAAGATTGGTATAACAGTTATTTATTAAAAGGCGACACTATTATATTTAATTCTAATTTTGTAAAAAAAACATATGAAAATTTCTACCCCAAAAAAACTAAAATACATGTAATTCCTAGAGGTATAGATACTAACTATTTTCATCCATCAAAAAAAAAAGTTATTGATAAAAATATTTTTATTCCCTCAAGAATATCAAATTGGAAAGGACATGAATTATTACTTAATTATTTCTCATTATTGGAGCAAAATTATAGAGATTTATTTAAAATTCATTTAATATCTTCAAATCAAAGTAAAGAAGAAAAGAAAATACAATTACTAATAAATAAACTCAATTTATCTGAGAAAGTCATAATTCATAAACCAACTTTAGAAATTAATAAATTATATCAAGAGTCTTATTTAATTATTAATATCTCTAAAAGACCTGAAGGTTTTGGAAGAACTATCTCTGAAGCTTTATCGTCAGGTAAAACTATTATTGCTCCTAATCAAGGAGGTACTAAAGAACAACTTTTTTATTTTGATAGAAATTTATTATTTAATGTAAATTCATTTAACTCCTTTCAAAAAACTTTTAAATATGCTTTAAAAAACTATCAATCAATTTCCAATAAAGGTAGATCTTATGTAAAAAAAAATTACTCATCTGATCTGATGTGTAGAAAGACCTTAGAGGTTTATAATCAATTAATTAGTTCATGAATATATTGATAATTAAACATGGGTCTTTGGGTGACTTAATCATTTCGTTTGGAGCTATGAAAACATTAAGAGAAAACTATCAAAACTCCAATATTTATTTACTTACTCAGTCTAATTATAAAAAAACTTTTATAAATTTACCTTATGTTGATGAAATTTTAATTGATAACAGACAAGCAATCTTTTCATCAGTAAATAATCTTTTAAATATAGTTAAAGAAAAAAAAATTAATCTGGTAATTGATTTACAAAATTCAACTAGAACTGAAATATACAATTTTTTTTTAAAAATATTTACAAGGTGTAAAATTTTATCTGCAAGGAAATTTTCAAGTTATAAATATGAGCAAAAAAAACTTGGCATTCAACACATCTCAAAAAATCATCAAGATCAATTAAAACATTTGGGTATAAATCAATTTCTACGGCCTGATTTAACTTGGATGTTAAAAGATGATATAAAAGTTTCAAAAAAAGTCATTTTTATACCAGGGGCATCAAAATCTGGTGAATATAAAAAATGGTCTTCAGATAAATTTGCCCAAGTAGCTAAATATTTAGTACTAAGAAAGTATGAAATTTATTTAACTGGCTCCAATTTGGATTTGAATACTATAAATGAAATTATTCAATTGTGTCCTGAGTCTATAAATAAAATTAACGAGTCCAAGATAGAGGATTTCTATCAATTATGTATGACATCTGAGCTAATTTTAACAAACGATACCGGGCCAGCTCATATTGCAGGTCTTACAAATAAAAATGTTATTTGGATTGCAAATGACAATGATATTTCGAGATCGTGCTATCCACTCGGAGATAATGTGCATAAAATTACATCATCTAACGTAAAAAATATCAGTGTGGACATTATTATTAATAAAATAGAACAAATATTAAAATAATTTATATTTACAATTGAATTATCTTTGTTAATAATCCTAAAATGATTTTATTTAAGCAATCCTTAGGATATTTATAATTGCAAACCTCCTTACCTTTTTTTTACATATAATATTTTGAATAGACCCTTCCAAAGAAATAATAATTTTCGTGGCAAAAGAGATCTTCATAAAATAAATAATTTTATATCTGCAGCTGACGTAAGAGTAATTCTAGACGATGGTGAACAATTGGGGGTTATGAAAAAAAATGAAGCTATAGACATTGCTAAAGGTAGAGGCATGGATTTAGTTGAAATTGCTCCAAATAACAATCCTCCAGTTTGTAAAATAGTAGACTATGGAAAATTTAAGTACCAAGAACAAAAGAAGAAAAATGAGGCAAAAAAGAAACAAAAAGTAATTGAAACTAAAGAACTTAAAATTAGACCTGGTACTGGTGAGCATGACTATCAAGTCAAAATTAGAAATGCACAGAAGTTTATTAAAGAGGGAAATAGAGTTAAATTTAGTTTGAGGTTTAAGGGTAGGGAAATGGAACATTCTAATTTGGGTATCGATATGCTTAAAAGGGTAAAAACAGACCTTGGTGAACTTATTAGAGTTGAAATGGAACCTAAAATTGAAGGAAGACAAGCTTTCCTCGTTGTTGCGCCTAAATAAATTATATGATATTTAATTGACCTCAACTGGTCGAACAGGCTTTTAAACAAGGGTATGCCTTAAGACCTAATTAGTTCACTCAAAAGGAGATAAAATGCCCAAACTAAAAACAAAAAGTAGCGTTAAAAAACGCTTTAAAACTTCCTCATCAGGAAAACTAGTGGTCGGAAGCGTTGGTAAACGCCATGGCATGTCCAAAAGAACAAATTCTTTTATCAGAAATTCTAAAGGTACAAGAGTCTTATCAAAGTCTGCATCAATAATAATTGAATCAATGATGCCATATTCCAAATAGGTAAAGGAGATATAATATGCCAAGAGTAAAAAGAGGAGTTACAGCAAGAGCTAAACATAAAAAAGTTTTTGAATTTACAAAAGGTCATCGCGGACGAAGAAAAAATGTCTACCGTGTAGCTACACAAAGCATGGATAAAGCACTCCAATATGCTTACCGTGATAGAAGAAATAAAAAAAGAGATTTCAGAGGTTTATGGATACAAAGAATTAATGCTGGTGTTAGAGAGCATGGCCTCACATATGCCAAGTTTATTGATGGATTAAAAAAAGCAAATATTGAAATCAATAGAAAAATTCTATCTGAAATTGCATTTCATGAACCAGCTGCGTTTAAAACAATAGTTGAGAAAGCTAAGGCTAATATAGCCGTTTAAAATTTAAAATGGACATTAAAAAAGTCCTTAATGAAGCTACAAAAGAAATAGAGCAAAGCTCTAATCAACTTGATTTACAAAATGTTAAAGTAGCCTATTTAGGAAAAAAAGGAAAAATTACAGAGTTACTTAAAAGTCTAAAAGATTTATCATTAGACGAAAAAAAATCTACAGGCGCTGAATTAAATCAATTAAGAGGTGAGGTTGATAATCTCATTAAGATTAAATTTAATCAGATAAAAGTTGAAGAAATTAACTCTAAGTTAAGAAATGAATCTTTAGATTTTAGTTTTCCCCCACCAAATTCAATTTCCCCAAAGGTTCATCCAATATCAAAAACATTTGATGAAGTTATAACGATTTTTGGATCAATGGGTTACTCAGTTGCCGAAGGCCCAGACATTGAGACAGATTATTTTAATTTTTCTGCATTAAATATTCCTGAAAACCATCCTGCCCGTGAAATGCAAGATACATTTTATATTGATGATAAGGATAAAGATGGAAAACCCTTCGTTTTGCGAACACATACAAGTCCAGTTCAAATCAGAACTTTATTAAATGAAAAACCTCCAATTAAAATAATAGCTCCTGGAAGAACTTATAGGTGTGACTCAGATTCAACGCACTCTCCTATGTTTCATCAGGTTGAGGGATTGTTTATTAATGAAAATGCAAACATGGGCGATTTAAAAGGAACCTTGATTGAATTCTGTAAACAATTTTTTAATGTGCAGGATTTAAAAGTTAGGTTTAGACCTAGTTATTTTCCTTTTACAGAACCGTCTGCAGAAATGGATATCGCCTATGAGATAGTTAACAACAAGATTAAATTAGGTCAAGGTGATCGTTGGCTTGAAATACTTGGATGTGGAATGGTAAATCCTATAGTTTTAGAAAATTGCAATGTTGATACAAAAAATTTTCAAGGTTTTGCATTCGGAATGGGCTTAGATAGAATTACAATGTTAAAATACGGCCTAACTGACATAAGATCATTTTTTAGCGGAAATTTAAATTGGATTGCTAATAACGGTTTTAGCATCGGAGATTTTTAGTGAAGTTTAGTTATAGTTGGTTGTGTGAACATTTAGAGACAGATAAAAATGCAACTGAAATTGGTGACGCTCTCACAAATATAGGCCTTGAACTGGAGAGTTTAAGTGACTATTCCTCATACTCAAAATTTGTTGTCGCAACAATTAAAGATTTTAAAAAACATCCTAACGCAGATAGATTGAACATTTGTAAAGTTGATGACGGAGCTGATACTTATCAAGTAATTTGTGGCGCAAATAATGTTAAGAAGGGATTAAAAGGAATATTTGCTAAAGAAGGAATGTATATTCCTGGAACACAAATACATTTAAAAAAAGGCAAGATTCGAGGTGAAACATCTGAAGGAATGCTTTTATCAGAGAGAGAACTTAATTTGAGTGATGATCACGAAGGTATTATCGAGCTGTCAGAGAATTTTAAAAATGGTACCTCTGCAGTAGAAGCACTTAAACTAGATGATCCTATTTTTGAGATAGGCATTACACCTAACAGAGGAGACTGTCTCAGTATTAGAGGAGTTGCTAGAGATCTTTCTGCAAAAGGTATGGGAAAACTTAAGCCATTAAAATACGAAAAAATAAAAAAATTAGAATTTGAAAGCCCAATTAGTTGGAGTATCAAAAATGATGATAATAGCTGTGAGTATGTCGTTAGTAGATACTTTAAAGATGTAAATAATACAAAGTCTCCAGAATGGCTGCAAAAGAAATTAATTAGCCTCGGACTAAGACCAATCAATGCATTAGTTGATATAACAAATTTTATTACTGTCGATTTAGGTAGGCCATTGCATGTATTTGATGCAGAAAAAGTTGGAAAAAAACTTGATATGAGACTTGCAAACTCTAATGAAAAAATTCTTGCATTGGATAATAAAGATTACACTTTGGACGCTAGCTCAACTGTAATTGCTGATAGTAATAATGCTCTCGCGATTGCGGGAATTATTGGAGGGGATCACAGTGGATGCACAGAAAATACCAAAAATGTGTTTCTAGAAGTAGCTATATTTAATCCAAATAGTGTGGCAAAAACAGGGAGATCTCTTGGAATTAATTCTGATGCCAGGTACCGCTTTGAAAGAGGTTTAGATAAAAATATGGTCCTTGAAGGTTTAGAATATGCATCTTACCTGATAAACAAAATTTGTGGAGGATCTGTTAGTAAAAATACTGATGCTGGAAAATTAGACACTAATGAACACAAAATAAAATATGACTTTAATTATTTTAATAAGGTAATTGGTTTAGATTTAGAACCACAAATACAAGTCAAAATCTTAAAAGACTTAGAATTTCAAATTAATGAGAGAAGTGATAATGAATGCGATGTATTGGTACCATCGTGGAGAAATGATGTTAAAAATAATATTGATATTGTTGAGGAAATTATAAGAATTTATGGATACGATAATATCAATGTAAGTGTACCCTTCTCATCAAGAGATGAGATTAAAAATATTGAAAATTCATTAGTTAATAAGAAATTTAAAACAATATCGAAACTTAAAAAAACCTTAGTATCTAATGGAATCTCAGAAGTTATAACTTTCTCTTTTCACTCAAACAGAGCTCAAGAAATCCTCACAGGTGATACATCTTTAAAAATTTCTAATGCAATTAGTGACGATCAATCTTTCATGAGAAATTCAATGATCTTTAATCATTTAGAAAGTGCAGAGTTAAATTTTAAAAAAGGAATAAAAAATATTCAATTATTTGAAATTGGACCTATTTATAATTCATCACAATCTCAAGAGAATATTCTATCTTTACTTATTTCATCTCAAGATGACACAAACTCAATTTATAAATCTGTAAATTTTAACTTTTACTCTTTAACAGAACTCGCATCAAAATTAATTAGTTCATTAAACTTTGATATAAAACAGTTTAATATTTCAAGATCAACTTCAAATATCTATCACCCAGGACAATCTGCAGAGGTTCATATGGGAAAAAAATTAATAGCTAGATATGGAAAAGTTCACCCTTTAATTATGGAGGAATTTCCTAAACTTAAAAATACCTATGCAATTGAGTTGTTTTTTGAAAATCTCCCAATAGAGACTATATCTAGAATTAATTCTATCAATATCTCAGACTCTCAATTTCAGTTCAGTGAAAAAGACTTTTCATTTATATTTGAAAAACAACAAAACCTTTATGAAGTACAAAGATATGTCACAGGTATAGATAAAAACTTAATTAAGAATGTGGAATTCTTTGACCTCTATGAATCAAAAGATTTAGGAGATAGTAGTAAAAGTGTGACATTCAGAGTTACTATTCAATCGAAAGAAAAAACTCTCGAAGAAAAAGACTTAGAACAGCTTCATAAAAATATTTTAGAAAAAGTATCTAATAAATTTAAAGCAAAAATCAGAACTTAATGGAAATTTCTAAAATAAGAAATTTTTCAATTATAGCCCATATTGATCATGGTAAATCTACTTTAGCAGATAGGATTATTGAAATTTGCGGAGGTATGGATGACAGAACTAAAAAAGACCAAGTCCTTGACTCAATGGAGATTGAAAGAGAAAGAGGTATCACTATAAAAGCACAAACTGTGAGATTGAATTATAAAAACAAAAATGGAGATGAATATCAGCTAAATATTCTTGATACACCTGGGCATGTAGATTTTTCTTATGAGGTTTCAAGATCATTATCTGCATGTGAGGGCTCAGTTCTTGTAGTTGATAGTACTCAAGGTGTTGAGGCCCAAACACTTGCAAATGCTTATCAAGCAATTGATGTCAACCATGAAATACTCCCAGTCCTTAATAAAGCTGATCTTCCTGCTTCTGAACCTGAGAGAGTAAAAGAAGATATTGAGCAAACAATTGGAATAGATACTTCAGAAGCCCACCTGGTCTCTGCAAAAACAGGATTAGGTGTTGAAGGTTTATTGGAGCAAATTATTGAAAAACTCCCAGCTCCATATACCAATGAAAAGAGTCTAAAAGCTCTGTTAGTTGATAGTTGGTACGATAATTATTTAGGAGTGACTGTTTTAGTCAGAATTCTTGATGGTGTTATGAAAAAAGGAATGAAGGTTAAGTTTCTATCTAACAATCAACAGTACAATATAGATAGAATTGGATATTTTAGTCCAGAAATTAATTATTGTAACGAGCTTGGTCCTGGAGAAATAGGTTTTATCAATGCGAGTATAAAGTCAGTTGCTGATTGTAAAGTTGGAGACACAATTGCTGAATTAAATGACCAAAAAATTAAACCACTTCCTGGATTTAAGCCCTCTCTACCAGTTGTATTTTGTGGAATCTATCCTGTAGACACATCAGATTATGAAAGGTTAAAAGAAAGTTTTGAAAAATTGGCTTTAAATGACTCTAGCTTCACTTATGAAAATGAAACTAGTGCTGCATTAGGATATGGTTTTAGATGTGGCTTTCTAGGGTTACTTCACTTAGAGGTAACTACAGAAAGACTGAGAAGAGAATTTGATTTAGATTTAATTACTACCGCTCCTGGTGTTGTCTATAAAGTAATAGATAGAAACAAAAATGAATTTGTTATAAGGAATCCATCAGAACTTCCTGATCCTGCGGAAATTGATCAAATTTTAGAACCATGGGTTAAATCAACAATCATTGTTCCCCAAGATTATTTAGGAACTGTTATAAATCTGTGTATTGAAAAAAGAGGTAAACAAAAAAACTTAAATATCCAAAATAACAGAGCAATTTTAGAAATGGAGCTTCCATTAAATGAGATTGTGATAGATTTTTACGATAAATTAAAATCTTATTCTAAAGGCTATGCTAGTTTTGATTACCAAGTTTATGATTATTTCCAAGGCGATTTAGTAAAACTAAATATTCTTGTTAATTCAGAGACTGTTGATGCATTTTCAAATATTGTTCATAAAACTAGAGCTGAAACTATTGGTAGAAGAATATGTAATAAATTAAAAGACTTGATCCCTAGACAAAATTTCCAAATTCCCATTCAAGCTGCTATTTACGGTAAAATTATCGCAAGAGAAACAATCAAAGCTTTTAGAAAAGATGTAACTGCAAAACTTTATGGAGGAGATGTAAGCAGAAAGAAAAAACTCCTTGAAAAGCAAAAAAAAGGAAAGAAAAGAATGAAACAATTTGGTAATGTCGAGATACCACAGACTGCCTTTTTTGAGGCTTTAAAAATAGGGGATAGTGATTAATTTTTTGGAGAGATGGCCGAGTGGTTTAAGGCGCACGCCTGGAACGCGTGTATAGGGGCAACTCTATCGTGGGTTCGAATCCCACTCTCTCCGCCAAATAAATGAAACAATCAATAGGTTATAATATTCGAAAACTTATAAGAAGTTATACAGAATACCCACTTATAGAAATTAAAGACAGAATTTCAAATCAACCCTCAAAAAATCAAATTCCTTCTACGGTATTCCAAACATGGGAAACAAGATATTTAGGAAAAACGCACTCTAAATCAATAGAAATCTTTAGAGATAAAAATCCCTCACTTTCTTTTTTTCTATACGATAAAGAGCACAGGGATGATTATATGCAGTCACAATGGGGTAAAGAGGATATTTCTAAAATATACTTTAATTCTAATTTTGGTCCGATGAAAGCTGATATTTTTAGATATTGCATACTACATGATAAGGGTGGATATTATTTTGATATAGCAAAAGGATGTGACTGTCCATTAAATCAGTTACATAATGAAAATGATAAAGGAGTTATTACTTATGAAGACAATGAATGTTTTTACCCCCCAAGAAATTCAAAACTTTTTAATCTAAAAAGGCCATTTAATTATTTTTTGCTATGGGGATTAGTATTTTATTCTAACCATTTATTTTTAGAAAAATTAATTAACGAAATTTGCTCAGATTATCCAAATTATAAAGATAAATTATTCCAAAACCCTAAGCTAGCAATCCTTAATTTTACAGGACCTGGTATGTACACAAAAGTCATGAGAAAATACATCTCTAAATACGATATCTCTGATTTCGCAGAATTAGATGTAAAGTTTAATAATAATGGTATTTTTAAAATTAAAGGTTCATCTGTTAGGCACTATACTGTTCCAAGCTATACTTATGTAAAAAATTTAAAAATTTGCAATTAATCAACTATGCTTTTTAAAAAGTTGTTTAATATATTCTCGTATTCAATTAATGGAAAATCTTTTAAATCATCATACCCAAAATCTTTAACTTGAATAGACTGAGAGTAGCCAGGCCTTGAAAATTTTTTCTCATTAGTAACACCAAATAGTTTTAAAGTTTTTACACCAGCAAATTCAAACATCCAAGCAGTGCCGCCATCATTACATAACAAACAGCTCATTTTTTTTGCTAAATTCATCGTGAAAGATATATCACCAGCAATTATTTGACCATTCTTCCATTCAGGGCAAATAAATTTATTTTCAAGACATACATTTAAAAAAGATTTCTCACTTGGTCCTAAAAAAAAAAATACGTTGTATTGTCTATCTCTAAGCTTTTTTGCTATTTGCAAATAATTATCAAATTGCCACTGCCTAATAGGGTTTCCGGCACCTGGGGCGATAGCAATGTTCTTTTTCTTATCAGTGATAATGTCATCAATAAATTTACTATTGGGGACACGAATATTAGGTATCTTATCTATTACATCATCTTGAATAGTTGACAAAATATTAAAGTAAAATTGTTCTATATAAATATTTTTAAATTTCAAATTATTATTATTTTTAAAATCTGAAAATAAAAAATTAGCAGATGCGCTAAAAAATTTTTTGTGGGGTATTTTTCTTAGATTCAAAGTTCTTAACACAACTTTTTGTAAATCAATTATTAAATCAAATTTAACTCTTGGGATTTTATTATTTCTTCTTAAAAGACTCAGAAGAGAGGAGTCAATTTTATTATTTTCAATAAATTCATGAATAATATCTTTAACTAATGGATTTAATTTATCTTTAAGAGTTGTTGTTTGACTTGTTGTGTAATAAATAATTGAATTAGGATAAATATCTTTTATTTTTTGAAGAAATGTTATCTTTTGTAAACCATCTCCTATTT
>OZSS01000442.1_pt1 | contig 19739 bp, 27 predicted proteins | sample 1779911 | NCBI WGS metagenome assembly OZSS01 (sample SAMEA2603589, study PRJEB24840) | metagenome | biome: Water; feature: Photic zone; material: Seawater sample | place: Mediterranean Sea | collected 2013-11-12 | depth 10 m | reverse complement strand
TATATATATATTGTAAAATTAAATATGATGCAGCATGTTCTTCTTCACGGTTCGTCATTTTGGTGTACGACGATTATCGCAAATTTACAGGACACAACAGAAAGAGATAAAAAAAAAAGGGTCGAAGGAATTATGGGGAAAGGAACTATACAAAGGGAAGTATGGTAATTCAATATATGGAGCAGAGGATCACCGGAAATTTGTTGTTAAACAACCTAAATCTGGTCTTTGGTTTATACCTTGAAGTAAATCAAGTTAAAAATAAATTATATAATTAGTCAATTTATAAAATAAATGCGTGAAGATAATCCATATCACCTTATACCCGGAGTTCTAGCTCCAAAACGAAATTGTCAAGTGCATTATGCACATGTATCTACTGTCTTTTTTACCTTACTATTGATATTTGTAGTTACGATACTAACAGCAATCACCGTTACCAATGTAGAAAGCACCTTGGATGAAACAAAGGAAATTATTGATGAGATGAAAATTATTATGCCGCAAATCCAAGAAGGCTACCAACTCTATAAAGATATGATACCAATAGCATGTAGCGATAGAAACTTCACAAAATTCTATCCAAAGTATGCACAATTAATCTGTAAATAATGAAATCTAGTGCATTGAAAGTAGAAACCTATCCACGACATTATGTTCGTCGGGAAACCGTCGTGCAAAAATATTGCATCGATAATGTTTTGGCCGCGGATAAGGAGTACGAAGAATTAGTTGCTTACAGGAAAATAGTAGGCACCTACCAAATGGAACATTATCGAGCCCCTTACGTCAGAGGCTGTGGGCTGCCAGCCGAACAAAAGAGGAAACGGAACAAGTGGAATACTATTTTAATGAGAAGAGCAAGAGAAGTAGAAAAATTGCATAAAAAATATAGAAAAAAACATTAAAATTTTATCTGCTTGTTATTCCTGTTTTCTTGTAGCGGAGTATCTAAATATTGAATCTTGCAAACAGCACCTAGAGTAATTTCGCTATATCCGTCATTTGCAACAACAATAAATCTATTACGGTCGTCTTTTTCTATAATTAAAACTCTTTCATTCAATTTTTTTTTATTTTCTGAGAATCGATATTCGTCCTCGTAGTCAGGGTCCGTCTGAATGTAGCCCTGTAGTGTTAGTTTTTGACCATAATCAATTTCATTTACACAAATTGTTATTTTTACACGCCGAGTTTCTGTCATTAGGCTTCGTTATGCCTTATTACCTGTGGAAATATATAGGTTTATTTCCTTAAGCCACCTCTTAGTCTCAATACGAGATGAAGCGTAGCTTCTTTTTGTATATTGTAATCCGATAAGGTCCTACCATCTTCCAGCTGCTTTCCAGCAAAGATAAGCCGCTGCTGATCCGGTGGTATGCCTTCTTTGTCTTGTACTTTTTGTTTCACATTTTCAATCGTATCGCTTGGCTCCACGTCAAGGGTTATTGTCTTTCCAGTTAATGTTTTTATAAATATTTGCATGGTTCTATGTTTCAATATATTATTGCTTATATACAAGATTGACGACTATATAGAGTTGAAAATATAGAATTAAGTTGATAAATGAAGACAGCATTTGAACAAAGAAAACCAATGCAATATCCACCAAATAAAAATTCAGTCCTAAAGTCTTTACCAGGATTTCCAAATGCTACCATGGCCAGTGTACATTGCTTAACACATAAATACAACTGGACCGACGCAGATGTAAAGTGGTTAGAGAAAAATTGGATCAAAATAGACAAAACAGAGCAAGGTCTGCCGATTTATGTAAAGCCGGGATCCTCTTGGGACAATCCAGACTTTAGGAAAGCAGACAAAGAGTTGGTTGAAGAAAGCTGCACAGACGAATGAGTGTGTCTATAGAGAATATCAAAACGATGGCAAAGGCCATAATTAAACAGTTGGGTTACGGTCGTAGAGAAAAAGTATACCAAAATGCTTTGTCCTATGAATTAAATTACAATGGTATCACGGCTTCGGTCGAAGTGCCACACCCGGTCTACTACAAGGAACACTGCGTAGGCACAACCTTTGTTGATATCGTCACTGACACGTGGCTCATCGAAATCAAGTACGTCAAAACCTTAACGCAAACACATCGCGAGCAGGCGATGGCGTATAGCAGGGACTTAGCATTGGACGCTATACTTATCAATTTCGGTGCAAATCCAATTCAAATAGAAGAGTTAAAACTAAGTAACACTAATAATTGAATTAATAAACATTTTGCGTTGAAAAAGTTCTTCTCTGTCTTTTATAATCGTCATAACCCTCTGCATCATTTCTAAATTACTTTCCTCAGCAATAACATTGCAATAAAATTCTTTACATATTGAACAACGAGTATTTTTTTTGCTGACGTAGGTCATCAAACATTTTTTGTGTGCATAAGAGCGGCATCGACACCTTGGCATCGTTAGCAGCAAGCCATTATTTTCAAAGCAAAAATAACATTGCATCGCATTTTTTTTATCAGGGAAGAACTCTTCCATCGAGTCAAATATATTTTTCTCCTCTTTGACCGGTGTACCTGCGTCACTATCGGAGCTAGGTAAATAGCCAGTGTCGTATATTGCCAATTCAAACCTACGACGTGTACGAGATCGTTGTACTTCAACCTCAGGCCTAGGCATTTGATTGGAACTTTGCATACAACCCATTTTTTTACGAAATTGAATAAGTTAATATATAGATGAACTTTAGTGAGGCCTTAAAAGAATGGAAATTATTTTTTGAATTTGACGGTTTTTATGATCATGAATACCACGAAAAAAAAGACTATTTCTTTAAGACGTTAAATTATATTAACATGCTAATGCTGAAAGGTATGACCTCGAAAGAGAAGATTGCACTCGTGGATGCCCGGCGCCTCTGTTTCAATAAGATGCAGGTGGATGTGCCAAAACATGATATCAGGCGATACTTTATTACACTTCAAAAATACAAATCATCTGATTCAAAATACCGGTGCATGCAACAATTGCATTACTTTATCATTTTGTTAAAGTTTGAAAAGGCCATTTGGTCGAAAACATGGGAGTTTATTGATTTTGACTTAAACCGTTTGATTGAACGAAACGAACGGTGGACGGAACCAAAACCAAACTATAGTATCAAAAAGACTGCACAAATATCATCCTATGCGGATTCATTGCTGTATTTACTGCGTTCAAGGGAGCATTTGGTTTTAAATAAAATAGAAAAGATAGGTGCCTTGAACAACCAGCAAGATAGCATTGATATGGAAATTAAACGTTGCAATCATATCATAGAAAACATTCACAAAGAATCTTTCTGTGCGAATCACTACCATTACATTCGAAGTTTACGTAGTAAAAAAATGCTACAAAAACGTTTGGACACATTATCACTCTAACAGTTTTTTTAATATTAAGACCGCGAAATAAACGATTAAAACGTAGATGAGGATGGAAGTCAAGATACACCATATATTATCATCAAGACAGGAAAACACAGAATTAATAATTGCAAATACCAAACACATATATAAAAAGAAAATTATTGCACCGACTTTCATCGCAAAACGACACAAGGAACATTTTTGTTCTTCGACCTCGAGTTCCTCCAACTCTATGCGACACTGTGGACAAGTGTTTGATATGCCACGCCATCGGTTGGAACATTCGACACAACTTACCCATCCACATGCTTCGCATTTGTACTCGAGTGTTTTAAAATCGTAGCAAATTGGACACTCTAGCTTCACGTCAATCACATGCTTTAACAGCTTGTCTGTCTCCATATTTATAATATGGAATTGATTTATTTATATCCGTTTATTCAATCAAAGTTTTAAATGTACAATTATCAATTACTACTACTTCTTTGTTTGATGTTGGTGACAACGTGAAAAATACCTTGTTTATTGTACCGCCATTCTCAAATAACCCGGACATGTAGTAACCACTTGCTTTGTTATCCATCGCAATGCCCGAGACGCCGCTAAGGACACAAAGAGACTGCAATTCCTCTAAACTTATTTCATTCTTATAGAGCAGCAGCGGCCATATATGCAGCCGGAAAAGAAACAGATGCGGCACCTCGTCCAGTTCCTTTGGCCAATCCTTCCAAGAAAAAGACACGTGGTACTTTTGGTTATTGATGTGTGGAATTGGGTTGACCGTTTTTTTTACTTCTTTAATTTTCTTTATTTGACGGTTAGAGAAATGCGTAAGGGTCTGTCGTATTTTTGCACGGTCCTCTTCTGTAAAGACCGGTTGCTTACCGTCTTCTTCGCCCAACTTAGCCTTCAACATGTCTGAATTTGCATTAAAATCCATTTGCCAGCGTTTTAAAAGAGGCGTTGCTAAAATTACTTGTTCTGCTATTGAAATCGATGTCAATCAACCTTTCGTCACGAGCGGAAGTACCGATGAGGAAGTTTGCGGCAGCGCTTTCTTTGTCCCTGCTCAATATTTATACTTATCCAAGAACAATGGATCGAAACGATACTTGGTGACCAATGCGCACGTCATCGACTGCTGCCCGACCAAAACCATCGCCCTGACATTCCCAGAACTTGGGAAATGCAAAATGTGGGCCAAGGTGATCTTGGCATGCCAACCCTTGGACTTTGCCATCTTGGAAGTGGATGCCGATTACAACGACCATTTGGAAAAAGAAGTTGGCAGGACCTTTGCCAACATCGTCCGCTCCATCCCGCCAGTCAAACCAAGGAAGAAAATCGTGGACACGACGAAGGAAGTTAGCTTGGAAGCGACTGGGATAGGGTTTCCATTGGCCTCCGAGGATTGTCACATCTCTAGTGGTAAAATATCTGGCAGGCACTCGCACTACCTGCAGATCAATGCCTCTATCAACGGCGGCAATTCCGGCGGCCCATTGTTTGATAATAAAGGCAATTTGATCGGCGTCTGTGCTGCATCCTTCGATGAGAGCGAGGGCATCACCTTGGCTATCCCTTGGCACGACATCGACAAAGTATTGAAATACTACTGGGACAAGAAAACGTTGACGATGCAATGCCCCTCGCTGGGCGTCGCGACCAAAAAGCTGATCGATGCACACGTGGCCGTGATGGGCTGGAAAGAAAACAATGTGAAAGGTGCACTTGTCTCAAAGGTCTTTGCTACATCAGAACTCTCTAAACTTGGATTGAAGAAAGGCTCTGTAATTACCAGCATTGGCGACGCTTGCAATGAGTTCGACATTGATAGAAATGGGTTGGTCAATCTGAAGCATCAGCTAGATAAAGTGCCATTCCAATCACTGAACGTATTGTTGCTCTTGGATCCAGATTCAACCTTCATTCGGGTATACAACGGCTGCCGTAAAAAAACACTTGCCTTTACTCTGGCGGTGCAACAAGACATCCTGCGCAATTGTATGCCTGTCTTAGAGCCAATACCTTGTGCAGTGTTTGGTGGAATTGTCTTCTGCCAATTCTTTAACAATCACATTGAAGAAATTGAAGACGAAACGTTGGATCCCGGCATCGTTCAGTTTCTATCGGAGAGCAAAGGTTCTGAATCTACCGTGGTTATCACTGCTTTTCGCTTGCCAAGCGCTATTTTGCAACAAGGATACAGCTTGAGGAAATTAACGGTGTTGAAGAAAGTAAACAAAAAAGTTGTAAAAACAATCGATGCCCTAAAAGCTACACTAGAGAAAGCAATAAGGAAATACATTAAGGATAACAAGTCAAGGTACGTTGAATTGGAAATAGGTGCCAGTAGCGTGGAAATTATCTATGCGGACTTGGACTTGGTGTTCTCTTTAGAACCGCAACTCTATTGCACACCCGGTTACAAAAGGGAATGTAGCGTAATTACAATTGATATGCTACAAGGTCGAAAACGTAGTTTCGATAATATATCATAAATTAAGTGAATGTATAAGTTTCCAAAGCACTCATTGCAATACAAACTAGATGATGAGTACATGACACCATTCTATGCTTTCAATGGATTATTTGAATACATAAAAATAGATAAAAATACAAAAATATGGGAACCTTTTTTAGGCGATGGAGGATCGGTTAAAAAAATGAAAAAAATTGGTTTTTCGGAAGTCCATGCTGAAGATATTAATTTTTTCGAATGCACAGCTCCAGACCGAGACGCGATACTAGTTACAAACCCACCATTTTCTATTAAAAAGCAAGTGTTGGAACAAATTATCAATGTCTTGAAATGGCCAAAATTTGCACTGTTGCTACCAGTGTGTGTAATATTTACTAGGTATTTCCACGATATCCTGAATAGGCGTGGAGACATCGATATCAATATCTTGGTGCCCTACTCACGGATACAATTTCTGAAGGATGGAAAAGCACCCGGGAAATGCAGTTTTGATTCGTGTTGGATCGTATCTGGTATAGAGCTGCCAGAGTCAAACAAAGGTTATCACTTCTTGCCTCCGTGGTCAACAAAAGAACTATAAAAAGAAAAAATAAATTATAATAAAACTATGAAATTTACACTTCTTTCTTTATTTACCATACTTCTAACTGCTCAAGCATGTGATTATTCTAAAAAAGATGCTCTCACTTGTATTATGAAATTTGATACAAACCACGACAACCAAATTAATTCAGATGAGATTTTGAACGTTTGTGAAAGCAAAATGGCTTGGTACGAAAAAATGCTTTATCGACCTTCTTGGATTGTTGATCAATTTAGAACCGATTGCGGTTTACCTATTACCATGCATTCCGTAAGCGTAGCAACTTGCTTTGAAAGTTGTTTCTACCGTAAACATATTTACGAAAAGTTATGCGGTTAACTCTTTAAATCATCATCTATATTTAGACCTAGAGTTTCCCATGATTCTTTCCTTTCGGTTGTTAGTAATGTTTTGTTCTCAAGATTAGATTTGTCTTTTTTCCTATTCAATTCATCTGCTTTACGTGAGACATAAATATCGTAATTAACAGTAAGACCGTTCATAGTAATTTTATGAATTTTTATTATCTTTCCTAGACACACTATATTTCTACTCACCCTAGTTCGATAGGACATAGAGTAATGGCAACCGACTTTCGTGTGATCATTTGTATCAACGATAGCAGTTCTGTATTGGTTTAAATCGATAACGTGCGACTCATGTAACATAAGACTTCCATCATAGTACGCTATTTCACCTTCTATTGGCGGAAAGTGCTTGTCAAGTGCTTCTAGTTCAATGTCGCCCGCTTTCATAATTTTAACTTTGATTTTGTTCCGTTAATATTGTATACAGATTTAGAACCTTTATCAAACAATATAGAATTACCGTGGTGTGTTGTCCAAGTACCATAGTATTTATTATTTTTCTTTAAATATAAAACAGGCACGTAGTCAAAAGTATCTGGTTCTATTACCTTCATCTGTTTCCCGGTGTCCCTGAATCCAGCACCCTCCAACACGTGTTGCCGGCCATCATCGACATAAATAATTTCTATGCTGTACTGTGCTAATTGCTGAGCCAGTCGTAAGGAATCCGGACACGTGGCACTGATGCAACATACACCACTATCGTAGTCTTGTAGTGTTATTGGTGCACTACTGTCTACCCTTTCATACTTTTTTAAATTGATATTCATTTGTTAAAGTAATATACATGCTATATACTAGAAAGAGGTTTTGGATTTTTATTTCATTATTTAAATTTAGGAGCTATAATATAATTTTAAATTGGATAATAAGTCATGTCGTTGGAAACGGAAAAGATGAAACATTATTTTGATCAACTTGATGTAAAATCATTAACATCAAAAAAAAGGCGATTCGCGCCATTTCAAAAAACTGCCTTCAAGGTAAAAGAGGAACGTGGTATGCTGAAGGAAGAACCGCTGTTAAAGGAAAACACAAAACGTTGGGTTCTTGATCCTAGTGATAGACATAAAGATATTTGGAGTATGTACAAGAAGGCAGAAGCATCTTTTTGGACTGTAGAAGAAATCGACCTCTCGCATGATATGAGGGATTGGGAAACCTTGTCAGAAAATGAAAAATATTTCGTGAAGCACGTGCTGGCTTTCTTTGCCGCTTCCGATGGCATAGTAAATGAAAATCTATTAGACAATTTTGCTAGCGAATGTCAGTATGCTGACGTGCGTTGCTTCTATGCTACGCAAATATTTATGGAAACTATTCACTCTGAAATGTATGCCAACTTAATTGATAAATATGTCAGAAAAAAGGAAGAAAAAATAAAATTGTTTTCTGCCATTAAAAATTTTGATGCCATCAAACGAAAGGCGGATTGGTGTTTGAAATGGACGCATCAAGAATTAGCTTCGTTTGCAGAAAGGTTGATCGCCTTCTCTGCTTGCGAAGGAATATTTTTCAGCGGTTCCTTCTGTAGCATCTTTTGGTTAAAAAAACGCGGGTTAATGCCAGGTCTCTGCTCTTCCAACGAGTTCATCTCCCGAGATGAAGGACTCCACTGTGACTTTGCGTGTTTGTTGTACAAAAATTATCTAGTGAACAAGCTACCGGAAAGAGGAGTGCAAAAGATTATTGAATCGGCGGTTGACATCGAAAAAATGTTTGTAAAAGATGCTTTGCCAGTGGAATTGATTGGTATGAATTCAGTGCTAATGTCCCAATACGTAGAATTTTGCGCAGATAGGTTACTGCATAGCTTAGGTGTTCCAAAGGTTTATCATGTAACAAACCCTTTTGAATGGATGACTATGATATCTTTACAAGGTAAGACAAATTTTTTTGAAAAACGAGTGTCGGAATATGCCGTCTCCGGCGTCGGTGTGGAACAAGAAGATCAACAATTTAAAATGGACGAAGAGTTTTAAAAATTTAATTGTATTTTTATTTTTTTTTGTTATATTGTTTTAATTGCTTGGCATAAACTAGTTGGGCTTGAATAAAATTATTCTCTATTTCCAACAAATTGTACGCTGACGAAATTTTCTTATTCGAAAGTACCTGATGCCGCATCTCCAAATCACTATTGCTCAATTCAAACAACTTGACACGTGGCTTGACAAAGGGAAACCATATATCATATAACGTAAGCATTTCTTCATTTGTCAATAGTATTACCTCATATGTATTTAATACATCCATTGCACAATCAAGTAGTCTATGGTGGTCCATTCTTACTTATTTCATACTCCGTAATTTTATCTTTAATATAATTTGCCATATCTATTATTTTTGGTATCTTGTAGTTTTGTGCGACGTATATGCCTGTAGTAAAGCCCATAATGAATTGTAGCATATTCCCTTTACATACTAATATTTAAAAAATATATATAGTAATTTCCTCAAATTATATAGCACAGGAATAGCATAGGATACGTAAAATACAGATTCAAATTATTCTTAATCTTAGCATAAACACAGCACTGTATATTTTGGCGGTTAACTTTGTAAAATAAAGGCAAAAAAATGAATAGACGAAAAATATATAAAAAAAGGGGGGATACGAAGACATATACATTCATCTATAAAAAAAATATAGAAAAAGAAAGAAAAACAAACATATAATTACATAAAAATACAAAAACATTTAAAGTAACTTGAATATTCAACAAAATGGATTGCAGTGAGGAAAAAGATAAAAGTGATATTGATTTAAACGAAAATTTCGATGAATTCGACAAGTTTTGGGAAGCTGATAATAACAATCTACCACCATTTGCCTTTGATCCATCTGTGCTTGACGACATACCAGAAATGAAGAATGCACCAGTTTTAGCTAATGCACCGAAAGTGATAGAAATTTCTGTATTTAAAAAAGGTATTTCTTGGGACGATTGGAGAAGTAAACAAACAGAAATATTTGAAGCAGAGAAGAGGAAGATGAAGATGGAGGAAAATGTTAATTCCTTGGAGGATGCTGAATCGTTACCAAAGAAACGAAGGCTTGAATTGTCAAAAGAGGAAAAGGAAATGAAGCGACAAGGAAACAACAAAATATCTGCAAAAAAACATAGAAGAAGAAAAAAATTTTGGGAAACAGAAACATTCAAGCTTGTTCAACATTTAGAAAGCAAAATTGAATATTATGAATATGTTTTGAGACAAAAAAAGTTAGAAACATATATTTACTTAGATGAAAAAATAGTTTTAGATTAAAAAAAAATATCACTCATTTCCCTCCTTTGTAAGTTTGTGGTTTTGGGATACTTTGTGGCCTTTGTGTACCTTTTTTCGACAAGCTGGTAATTCCAGATTTTTTCGTGCTAATATTGGTTTTTCCTTTAGATGGCATGATTAATTATACTTTATATCATGGATGTGTGAAGTATATAGTATTTTTTTTTATACTCTACAAAACAGTTTTTCTTTTGATCCTTTTGTATTTAAAAATTGTGTAATCTTCTTCACCGCGCTAGTTAATAGTAACACCGAACCTACGTAGCCACCAGCTCCACCAATTAATAAACTACCTATCCCGATTCCCAAAAAAACTTCTTTTTGTTTATTCGATTTGCCTACTGGAGAAAACACAACAAAATAAATAATAACAATGTTTGGTAGCAAGTGCAATGCAAAGGTTAGTATGCTCTTATGGTTTGTAAATTGAATGGTGATAAAATATTGTAACAAAACATCGATGATCCAACTAAGGTAAGCAAACGCTGCTAGCTTTGGCAACAATTCCCAAGTCCTGGCCCGGCTCAGGGGCCACAACAACAGAAAGATAACAGAAAAAGCAATGAAGAAGAACGGTAAATAAAACGTTCTGGTCCATATACGTATGCGTTGCGTGATGTATGCTAGGGATATGGTGTAGTCCAATATATTCACGCCAGAATCACGGCCGATTGCCACGGCATAGTGCGCACCTTTGATCCGGCCGACAACTTCGATGACGATGGTGCTGTTGACCGTGGCCACTGTCTCGACCTTATAAATTTTTTTCAATGCTACGACCGTGATAGGATCGTGTTTGTAAGGCTCCTGTATCGGAAACTCCCTCTCGTGCGCGGTCATTTGCAAAACTACCACTTCGTCTTTCGTCGCAACTGGTAAGAAAACTTCCAATAGTATTTCCTCGCCTTTCAAAAAGTTTGCTGCGAAAAACTGCCTGTTTCGTGTATTTTCCTCTGAAAACTCTGCGTAGACGATTTGGTAGCTGGTAGGGTTTTGGAAGGTGTAGTCGGTATCTGTTAAAAAAACAGGAGACGCTGATGCCGACACCAAAAGCAGCCAGAAGAGAAATAACATCATTTGAAGGACTCACAGCTAAGTAATATAAGTGTTTTTATGGACGTCGTAAATTGGCCTACGGAGGAGGAGTGTTGGGAAATATGCAAAACGATGCTGGTCGAGCAAGGGGCGACGCACCAGCAGAAAGTCAGCTACAATGCCTTCATAACTCGGGAGCTGCACAATGTTATCTACCAGCTGTTTGCATTTGAGAACAAAGTTGGTTTGGATTTGTCGAAAACATTTAAAGTCACGTGCAATAATGTCGTGGTGAAAAAATGCATCTTGCTAAACAACGATATCGAAACCATTACACCTGATAATGTAGAACCAAATGCTAGCAATGCCCGTATTCTGCGCAGCAGCTTGGTCAGCCCGGTCTACCTGACACTTTCTTTCGAAATGCACGACGCCGATAAAGTGGAGAAGGAGGAGATCCAGAACATGTTGCTCTGTTACGTGCCAGTGATGGTTGGTAGTATCATGAATACAAAACATACAAAATTTAACATTTGTGATGACGGTTACTTTATTCTTGGTGGTAATGAAAAGTGCATCATAGCGCAAGAGCGAAAGATTGACAGGGAAGTTCTTGTCACCGGAAACACCTGCGTCTTTAAAGACCCGACGTTTGAGTACACTTGGCATTTGGAATTAAAAAAAGACCCTAACACCACGAAAAATATGATTGATATCGTTACAAAACATGGGACGTGCGATGTTGCCGTGGTTTTTGCTGCCTTAGGAGTCGATGAACAACAAGTCTTTCCGGTGATGACGAAGACACATACAATACTATGGAAAGAACGCAGCCCACAAGAACGCCTGCACTACTATAAAGCAATTTTTCCTGAGAAAGACGCTATTTCTATCCGGCATTTCTTTAACGAGTGCTCTGTGAAACAGTTGCTCTACATGACCTACTGCCTGAGTATGAAGAAGAATAATTTTAGTAGGGATCACATCGGATTTAAACGCGTCGAAAATGTCTCGGAGCTGCTGATAGCAGTCTTACAAAAATCCTTGAACCGCGTCGTCCAGAGCTTCAAGAAACGTATCATTAACTACATTAACAGAAACCCGGGTAAAAAAATGATTAAAGGGGTTACAAGGGCATTGGACTCGCGAGTGTGCACCGAAGCATTTTTCTACAGCTTGTCTACTGGCAATTGGCCCAGCCGCGGTCGAAACTCCAAGATTCGGACCGGTGTGGCGCAGTCGCGATCCAATTATAATTTCAGCTCCATACTCAGCCAAGCCCGACGCATACACACTGGCGATGAGAAAAGGAGCATCATCGATCAGCGGGAGGTGCGCGGCGAGCATTTTGGTTACCTTGCACCTTACGATACAGCTGAGGGCAAGTCATGCGGTATCAACAAGCACTTCAGTACACTGAGTGCCGTATCAATCGAGTTCGATGACAAAGTAATTGATAAATATTTTGAAGACAAAGACATCAATGTCCATAACATCATTATTGGCAAACCGTTCTTAATTGTAGTCAATGGGTGCGTGCGAGCACAAGCGAAGGATGCCAAGCACTTAGCTTTCATAGCAAAGGAACTACGGCAATATCGGCGAGTTGGCATCATCGACAAGGGCGTCTCTATCTTGCTGAAGAAAAAATCGATGAATATTCGGACCGACAGCGGTAGAATATTAAGGCCGTTGTTTGTCTTGGAAAATTTGTATGCCGAAGTGCGGTCGAGGAAACCAACCCTAGTCTTTGAGGAACTGCTGCAACAAGGGATCTTGGAATATATCGATGCCAGGGAAGAGGATTCCTTGCTTGTGGCTCCAAACTTTGACGTGCCGCATCTATATGAATGCACACACGCGGAGCTTCACAACACGCTTTCGTTGTCGATGAACACAAACACACAAGCTCCCTTTTGCAATCACAATCAAGTAAGTATACACCAGTATTTAGAACCGAAAACGACAAAGCTAACACTTTATAGGGTCCACGAGTCACGTATCAAAATGCCATGGCAAAGCAAAGTCAATCCGAGATCCCTCAAAACTACAGGGACCTGCTCTACACACGATCGCACTACATCTATTATGGGCAAAAACCACTGGCTTCGACCAAGCTTGGCTCCGTGCCGGGCATGCCAGCAGCGTCGGGGCTCAACGCCATCGTAGCCATCATGCCATTCCTTGGGTACAATCAGGAGGATAGCATTGTCGTCAACCAAGCTTTTTTGGACCGAGGTGGTTACCGAACCTTGGACGTCAAGACCTTCAGCTACTCTGGATCGGAGCAAATATCGAAGCGACCAGCCAAGGAGCCTTGGAAGCGCAGCGAGACGTCTAAATTCAACAACATAGATGACGATGGCCTGCCTACGCCTGGCAACTATTTGCATAAAGATGATATTATCCTCAGCAAGTACGAAGAGGATGAAGATGCAGTGTTGCATGATACATCGGTCAAAGCGAAAGACAAACATGGTGTAGTTGAACGTGTTATTGTCGGGCATGGTAAGCGCAGAAGGAAGGGCGAAGGCGAGGAGTCGGCCAAGATTAATATTATGACCTACGAAATGCGGGTGCCTGAAATAGGAGATAAGTTTGCAGTACGTAAAATTTTTTTTAACACTTTCCAAGTACCTTTTTCTAACTAAACATTAGTCACGACATGCACAAAAAGGTGTAATTTCTATGATTTTTCCAGAAGAGGACTTACCTTTCATCGCAGCCGGGCCCAATAAGGGCATGCGGCCGGATATCATCATGAGCCCTCATGCAATTCCTACGCGCATGACAATCGGTCACTTATTGGAATGTTTTGCGTCGAAACTGGCCTGTTACAACGGTAAACTAGCTCCGGTTGCTACTGCTTTTGCAGATAATGATATCCATGCCATGGCAGAGGAGATGAAGTCCTACGGATTTCATCCTTACGGCGATGAATGCCTAATTGATGGCCGGACCGGCGAGATGATGACTGGATCGAATATCTACATGGGGCCAGTTTACTACCAGCGTCTACGGCACATGGTTTCCGACAAAATTCATGTCAGAAGGCCTGGCGGAAGCCGGTCTATCTTGAGTAAACAGCCCGTAGCCGGGCGTGGAAATGGGGGCGGTCATCGTGTAGGGGAAATGGAAAGCACAGCCATTGCTGCGAATGGAGCGGCCTTAGTGCACAAAAGCATTTGGCGACAATCCGACAAATCAGAATGGAAATACTGTGAGTGTGGCACTTACAACGCCGTGGACGCTTTGGAGTGCATAGCTTGCAAATCGATGGCACTGCAAGAAATCGAGGTTCCATACACTTGGAAATTATTATGCGATGAATTGCGACAATGTGGTATAAAAGTAACCTAAAACTCCTTTTAAACATGAGCGGTGCAAACGGAGGTCGAGTCAGGAAAATAATAGAACCGACAGACAACGAAATAGTAAAATACTTTCAAACAGCTAAAAATGAAGATAAAGGCGATACGTGGGTAGACGTTTCAAATGAACGCAAAATTACAGTAGTTTCAAAGACAATAAATTCAACAATCTTGTCCGTGGAATCACTAAAGAGGCCTGGTAGCAACAACAAAACGATTTATAAAAGTTTTAATGCTTTTCAAACCGATGCGCCAAAGGTGTGGGAGAAACTAAAAGAATTAAAAGAACCATATAGAAATTATGTTTTGATATATGATAAACTGTCTTGTGAGGAAACCAGAACAAGAAATAAAACGTATAATGGTATTTGCTATGCTAAAATGATTAATTGCAAAGCCGATGGTAACGAGGAGAAAAGGCGTGGTGAGTCAATCATTGCGGCATGGAAAGGAGGATATTTGGAAAATGAAAGTGGTAGAAGGTCTAGATCAAAAGCAATAAACAGAGTTAAGAAAAATTTTGATATGCTTGATCAAACGGTTGATGAAATACACAAGTTAGGATTAGATACATTAGACATAAAACCGGATAATTTATTTTTTGAATGTGGAATTATAAAACGTTTCGTATTAGCTGATTTAGATAGTGCCAGAGTGGATGAATCGGTATATAAAACAGGGGGTCAAACGTCAGGTTACACTTTTGGAAATCGCATGTCACAAAAGGAGCAGGATAAATTTGCTCTTTATGTTTCTTTTATCGAGATTCTTGCTCCTGATTTTTTTCCGACTGTTATAAAAGAGGAAAAATTAAACACTTTAACAGGATTTACTTTTGGTCGTTTCGACCGGACACAAAACGGTAAACGAATATTTGAAACACCTGCCGATCTAGCGAAAGTATTAAAGCAGTATTCGGACGAATACATAAGAGTACAAGTTGGGTCTTTGCGGCGATATGTTTCTTACAAAAAATTAATTGATACTTACATTGATAAAATTGGAACAAACGGGGCAGAGACGGTCAAAGCGGCTATTGCAGCCGAGGAGTACGAGAAAAATTTATTAAAACGAGCAGAAAAAGTAAAAGATTTTTTAGAGTATGGTGTTACACCAAAAAATGCTAGCGAACTGGACGTAAAAAAGGCTGAAGAAGCCAAAGAAAAACAAGAAAAAAGAGCTAGAAATATGAGAGCAGCTATAGATATATTTGCTCCGCCTCCCGATGATAGCGATCTAATAAAAACATTACATAATAAATTAAAATTTTAAACTATTCAAACATTTCGTAAGGTGCATCCTTTACTCGGTGTGTAATAAACTCGATTCCCCAATAGACGCCCATCGTCAAGCAAATACAAACATCATCATTCCCTCCTTTGAATTTTCCAGTGTAGACGACACGAGGCAGTGCAAAGCCACGCTGCGGCTGCTGGATAATTCGCTTGAAGGCCAAGAGTTGCTTTTTGAAATCACTAATTGCCCTGGCTTTGACATCGCCGATGCCAGTCGGGTTCGACACGACCAAATGCTTCCAGAGCTGCAAGGATTCTTGGCAAATATATTTCTGCGTCTCCATCGTATATAATTCTTTTCTCGTTGCCGTGGTGACAACTCCCGTCCTGCCTTTCTCGGTAATCGTCCAGACTTTCCGATAGTTCCGCAGCATGTAGCGCATATGGTCGCTTTCATGCCCTAAATTTGACTCTGGAATAAAAATATACCAAGCATCTTTTAGCTCCTCTTGCGCTCGCAGTGCATCGATGTGTGCCGTGAGTAGTCGCTGGATCTGCTCATGTCCCTTGGTCGCCACCGAATCAATACCAACCACAATGATCTTGTTGAATTCAATCACCAAAGACACCAAACCCATCTGCGATGAGCCGCCGCCGTTTGGGTCGCAAGCAACAAAGACGAAGGCTGGTGTCTTTTGCAGCTCGTACTTGTCCATTGAAAACATTTTATCGACATACTTTTGCTTGAAAACGCTTTGAAGATCCTGCGTGATAACACCCATCGATTCCCGCTGAAGGAGATCAACTTGGTCGCCATATATCTGCTTGACCATATCGAATTTGGCGATACTCTTCCATGGACTATATGCATGTTAGTTACCGTTTAAATATAGAGTAGGGGCTAGTACTTACGGTATCTCATCGGTCATATGTGGGCAACGTTCCGGGTGGTCCGACTCTTTGCATGCATCGCATACTAGCGACACCTCGAGGGTCACAAAGAGAGGCGAACCATCGGGAAGATGCATGTCGAACATCGCAGAATAAAAATTCATATCATCTTGCGGCGTGCTGATGCAGATCAGCGCCGTGGCTTCGACCTCCAGAAGGGGGACTATCACTTCATAGAAAACTTTTGTGTCCATGAAGGCCGCCTAAGTAAACATAAGAAAAAAAAGTTAGTAAAACATGACATAAAAAAAAGAATCCTTGGGGGAGGATCATTATATTAAATCTACGCTTATATATCTTTTACTGAAACACGTTAAATTGCTTCGCTTTGCGTGCAGCCAAGCCAAACGTCATAGGCTCTGGAATTGACGTGTCTTCCGCATAGTCCCAAATATGCTCCAAATCTAGGCTCAACTCTTCAAATAATTTCGGAAATTTCGGAAGCCTGTAACCTAAGCCGAACCAGTCTACCGAACTTGGTAAAGTGTTCAATTGATCTAGTACATCATTTAAAATGTCCCACCATTGTTCTGTTGGGCTTTTACCATCATTATCATCTTTCTTCCATGCCCCCTTTACTTTAGACAAAGTCATTTCACCTTTACTGTTCTCCTTAATTGTTAATTTTTCTTTATACTGTAGTGCAACATAATTTCGTAATTTTTCATCGTTCCTAATAAGCATATCCAATACACTTTTAATTCTTCTCCAATTAGGTGTTATGTTCTGCTTCACATTGTCCCTTAATTCTTCAATTTTTTCACGAATTGCATTGTCGGGGTCTATTGCATATACTGCATCATTCCTTTTCCTTTCCATTTCTGTGCCTTCTACTGCTTTCTTCAGCCCTCTAGTAAATTTTAATGCATTTTTTACTTTCTTTGTAGGTATATTATTATTATTATCACTATCTAAAGGATTCTCGGTATTTAATTTTTCCATAAACTCTTCAAAATTTCCGTTCGAATCACCTCTCTGGTAAGCAAATTTGAAAGGATTAGGCCTTAAAGCTGTTCTTTTGTGAATTAATTGTAAAATATTTGCACCTTGCTTTTTATAAAATTCCATATTTGCATCGACGTCGCAGCCAAGTTGGTAGAAAATATAAGACTTGCCAATGAATTTTAATAAACGATCGTATAAATACGCCTTTCCGTATGCTTTCCTTTTTATGACCCAATGCAAACAAATGACATCCGATTGTTTTACAAAAGGTTTCTTTAAGTCTATTCTGTTATTATCCTTATCCTTAAACCCTTTCAAATTTTTAAAATTTTTTCTTATGTAATCTTCATCTTTATTCTTATCAAAAAAATTCGCTACGCTCATATTTTTCTCAATCAAAATAATTCCTCCTGGTCCATCATGAAAGAAGAAGTTTCCGCCTAATTGCAATGCCTTCAATGTGTCTTGATATACATTTGTATTTATTACATCGCTTTGATCATCTCCTTCAAAAAATACACAGGCGGGGGAATCCTTTGCTACTTCAGCAATTTTTCTAGCTACTTCTTCGTTATCTTCGACAGGTTGAAAATCTAGAGCTGTGTCGCTTGTAATCTTTACCGATTCTCTTCTCAGGCGGTTGTTCCTTTCCAATGCTTCCATTGTTTCTCTAGCCATTCTGGCATCCTCCTCAGCTTTGCGTTCCTCATCTAGTGCCCTTTCCTCAGCTTCGCGTTCCTCAGCTGCTAGCATAGCGGCTGCTATCTTGGCCTCCTCCTTGCGTTTCTTCTCGGCTGCTATCTTGGCCTCCTCCTTGCGTTTCTTCTCGGTTGCTTTCCTTCGCGCCTCAGCTTTGCGTCTTTCCTCATCCTCTTTGCGTTTCTTTTCATCAGCTGCTATTTTGGCCTGACGTTCCGCCTCAGCTTTGCGTTCCTCCTCCTCTTTGCGTTTCTTTTCGGCGCTTTTCCTTTTCGCCTCCTCAGCTGCTAGCTGGGCCTCTTTGCGTTTCTTTTCGGCGCTTTTCCTTTTCGCCTCCTCAGCTGCTTTCATTCGAGCCTCCTCCTCTGCTTTCCTTCGCGCCTGCTCCTCTGCTTTCTTTTGCGCCTCAGCTGCTTTCCTTTCGTCCTCCTTGCGTTTCTCTTCAGCTTCTTCCTTGCGTTTTCTTTCTTCTAACATCTTTTCCTTCATTATTCTCTTGTCTTCCTCCTCACGTTTCTTTTCTCTTTCCCCTTCAAGATTTTTGATATATTCTTTAATTCTGTTCACTAAGTCATTGAACTTGTTGATATCGGCGGTGTTACGACACTGTTCTGCATAACTTCTTGCATCTTTTAGTCTTTTCTCGAGTTTGTTTATATTTGACGTAATTTCAACCGCCGTATTATTTCGATTTGAGATAACGATGTTACGCAAATCAAGTTCTAGGCTTTCAAGTCCCTTCTTACAAGACTTTTCTTTTTCATTCTTAAATTCATCATTCGGATCCATTAAAGCAGCTAAGTCAGTTTTATCCTTAAAAAAATTTTGTGGTTTTCCTTTTTCATCAAATGTAGATCCTGGCTTGCCTTTGAGGACTTTGATAGCGGCATCAATTTGATTTACTAGCATATTAAAGTTGTAGGTACCAGAGGCCTTACCACAAGCCTCTTCGTAGCGTTTGGCTTCCCCACGCAGCTGCTTCAATTGTTGCATTTTGAATAAAATCTGCTGATCTTTATCACCTCTTTCATACTTTAGGTTTTTCAGCTTAATTTCTAGCTCTCGACCTACAGTATTACACGCGTTTTCTCGTTGATTCTTCAACTCCTTTTCTACATCTTCAAACACCTTGACTTTCTTTGGATCTTTACATCCTTTCCTTAATGATTTAATTTTTAATAACAAAGTATCCGCTTGACTTATTTGTTCAATATCAGAAAGTTGGCTAAATTTCATAATTTCTGCATTTATTTCTTCACCAATTTTTCCACACAATGAATTAATAAATGCTTGTAATGCTCTTTCCACATCTTTTAACTCATTATTTATTTCCTGTTTTAAAGTTTTGTTTTTATACTTCCGTTTTGCTTTCCGAAGAATTTTGTTATATGTTCGAAATTGCTTTATATTAC
>OZSS01000439.1_pt1 | contig 19808 bp, 17 predicted proteins | sample 1779911 | NCBI WGS metagenome assembly OZSS01 (sample SAMEA2603589, study PRJEB24840) | metagenome | biome: Water; feature: Photic zone; material: Seawater sample | place: Mediterranean Sea | collected 2013-11-12 | depth 10 m | reverse complement strand
ACATAAGGCACTGGCACGAGGCAGCTCGGCCGAAAGCTGGATCGCTGACAGCCAATTCAGCTACGCGTATCGCGATCACAAAGCCTTTCAAAAAGATCGCTATGCATGGGATTTGAAACAAGCGGCCGGTCTGGTGCCCGACGTTCTAAACGGCCCAGATGTGCAATATGCAGAACCGGCTTTGGGCCCTGCCATTCAATGTTTGGCGATCTTGAAAGGCCAGGGGCATATTCTTAACCCTTTGGGATATATCACGGCTTTGGCCAAAGCCTTTGAAGCGCAAGGGGGCGTGTTTCGCCAAACAAGCGTCACGGGTTTTGAAAAACAAAACGGGCGCATACGATCCGTTTTAACCGAAGGGGGCCCGATTAACTGTGACAAAGCCGTGATCACTGCCGGCATTTGGTCAAAAGAGTTGATGGGAAAATTGGGGCTGAATATCCCCTTAGAAACCGAACGCGGATATCACGTGATGTTTAAAAACCCATCACAGATGCCGCGCAATCCGATGATGATGACAACTGGAAAATTTGCAGTGACCCCGATGCAAGACGGGTTGCGCTGCGCCGGTACGGTCGAGTTTGGCGGGATTAAACTGGGGCCCAGCAAAGCGCCAATTCAATTGCTGCGCCGCCGCATGGCAGAGGCTTTCCCACAGATGACCTATGAGAGCAGCGAAGAATGGATGGGCTTTCGACCGTCAACCCCAGACAGTCTGCCGCTGATCGGAGAGCTGGCCAGCAGCGGGATTTACACCGCCTTTGGCCACCAACATGTTGGGTTAACCGCAGGGCCTAAAACCGGGCGATTGATCGCAGATTTGATCACTGGGCGTTTGCCAAATATCGATATGCGCCCCTATGATCCGGCGCGCTATGCGGCGATGTCGGCGCGCTGACATCGCTACTCGTAGACGCGTTGGTCTTCGATCACCAAACCGTCGCGCGGTAAGCTGCCGGGGGCCACAAGCTCAACATTGCCCGTCAGCTTAAGGTGACTTTTCACCAAACCGTCAAAATCAGAGGCCGCGGATAGGGTGGTTTCCAGTTGAACGATCATTTCATCCATAGCGCCGTTTCGCCGGGCAATGATGCGCGCGCGATCCAAAGCATCATGCGAGGCCACCAATGCCGCCACTTGTTCGGGGCGCACGAACATACCCTTAATTTTGGTGGTTTGATCGGCGCGGCCCATCCAACCCTTTATCCGCAGATTGCTGCGCCCGCAGGGTGATTTGCCGGGCAATACGGCGCTAAGATCACCCGTTGCAAAACGAATAAGGGGATAATCAGGGTTCAGCACCGTCACCACAACTTCTCCCACTTCGCCATCCGCAACTGGAGTGCCAGTGCCGGGCGTCACGATTTCCACCAGCACGCCTTCATCAACAATCATACCCTCTTGGGCGGATGATTCATACGCGATATTGCCAAGATCCGCCGTTGCATAACATTGCAAACAGGCGATGCCGCGATCAGTATATTCCTGGCGCAGCGCGGGAAATAACGCCCCGCCACCCACAACCGCTTTGCGGATTGATAAGCTTTCCCCCATCTCATCGGCTTTATCCAAAATAATCTTTAAATAATCCGGAGTGCCCGCATAGGCGGTTGTGCCAATATCGACCGCAGCGCGCACCTGCAGATCGGTCTGCCCGACGCCCGCCGGTAAAACCGCAGCCCCGACCGCCCGTGCGCCATTTTCAAAAATCATTCCGGCAGGGGTTAAATGATAGCCAAAACAGTTCTGAACGATATCCCCCCGCCCAATGCCTGCCGCGTGCAAAAACCGGCCCATGCGCCACCAATCATGCCCGGTGCCGCCCGGTTCATAAAGGGGGCCCGGGGATTGGAATATATGGCTGAATTCGAAGAGGGATTTTTGGACAAATCCGCCTAAAATATTTCCCGGCTTTTGCGCTTTGCTTAATTCTGATTTTCGCAAAACTGGTAGGCTTGCCAATGCGTGCAGATCCGTAATTTCGCTGGCCGTCACCCGCTTGAACCGATCCGCGTAGCCCGGCAATTGCTTTGCATGGGCTATTTGTGCGGGCAAAGCCTCCGCAATATAGGCGGCACGTTGCTCTGATGTTTGGGTTTCAAGGCCGTCGAAATAGCGCATCTTTACACTCCAGCTACCGGCCTGCGCTTTTCCGCAGGCCCAATCATGATAAATTTTACCAAACCGCACATTGGCTGGCGGCCCTACAATTACCCCTTAAAATTGGGGTTAGTTTAGCCAACGCTTGCGCCGCCGATAGCTGCGCACATTGCGGAAGGATTTGCGGCCGTCATCCGACATGCCTAGATAAAATTCTTTTACATCAGGGTTTTCGCGCAATTCCGCAGCAGGTCCATCCATGACCACACGGCCAGATTCTAAAATATACCCATAATGCGCATAGCGCAGTGCTACATTGGTATTCTGCTCAGCCAGAAGGAAGGTCACCCCTTCCTTTTCATTTAAATTTTGCACAATTTGAAAAATCTCCTCCACCAATTGCGGCGCCAACCCCATAGACGGCTCATCCAGCAACACGGTTTCAGGTTGCGACATCAAAGCACGGCCAATTGCACACATCTGTTGTTCGCCGCCAGAGGTGTAGCCGGCTTGCGATTTGCGGCGCTCTTTCAAACGCGGGAAATACGTATAGACCTTATCCAAATCGGCTTGGATATCGGCTTTGCTATCGCTGCGCGTATAAGCGCCTGTCAAAAGATTTTCTTCGACGGTCAAATGCTCAAAACAATGCCGCCCTTCCATCACTTGGATCACCCCGCGGCGGACCATATCAGCTGGATCAGACCCATGAATTTCTGTCCCCCGGTAACTGACAAAGCCTTTAGTTACCTCGCCACGCTCGGAATGCAGAAGGTTCGAAACAGCCTTCAACGTGGTAGTTTTTCCCGCCCCGTTCCCCCCCAGCAAGGCCACAATTCCACCTTTGGGCACGGCTAAGGAAACGCCACGCAAAACGAGGATCACATGATTGTAAATCACTTCGATATTGTTCACATCCAACAAGATTGAAGAATTATCTGCCTTTGATTCCATATCCATTATCCTCGAAAAAACAAGCGGCCGTGCCTGGGCGCGGCCGCTTGGATTATTTAGTTACATCTCATTGCAATGTTATTTTCTTTAGCGAACGCCTCAGAATCTTCTTTGATCAGCGGTGCAATCACACCCATATCTGGCTCAATAAAATCTGTGATCAAGCTCCAAGTCCCTGCCTTGGCATCCCATTGCTGAACAGCGCCCAGACCCGAGCCACCGTGATCTTCACAAGAAACACTGAATGATGGAGCAAATCCTGATAAGCCATTTGCAGCCATCAATTCGTCTGTGATGTCCAGCGCCTCCATACCTTTGATCATGTCGGCTTGAGAAATATCAGCAACGCCAGTGACTTCCTGCGCTTTAGCAATCGCCATATGGGTTAAGAAGCCAATGTAGAGAGCGCGATTATAAATAACCGAGCCTATCTGATCACCAGCGCCTGCTGTAAGTCCTTTGTCAAATACATGCTTTTTGAGTTCATCAAAAATACCATATTCCATTCCCGGTGCATTCAACGCGAGTGATTTATATCCATTCGCGCGCAGCCCAGCTGGAATAACATCGTTTTCAGAACCTGACCACCATACGCCGATGAAGTTTTCCATAGGAAAGCGGATATTAGCCGCTTCGTTGATCGCGACTGAGTTCATTACTCCCCAGCCCCACATCAACACATAATCAGGCTTTTCACGACGAATTTGGAGCCATTGCGATTTTTGCTCTTGGCCGGGATGGTCAACTGGGATCGCGTTAAAATCGAACCCATGCTTTTCAGAGAGTGTCTCAAGCACCCGGATCGGCTCTTTCCCATAGGCAGAATTATGATAAACCAGCGTTACCTTTTTGCCAGACAAATCACCACCGTTCAGATCGAGCAGGTGGTTCACCGCCACAGAAGCCCCTGTCCAGTAATTCGCAGGATAGTTAAAAACATTAGAGAACACACGCCCATTGGCAGCGGATGTCCGCCCATAACCTAATGTATGAAGGGCAATTCCATCGGCCGTCGCTTTAGGAATCAACTGATAAGTCACGCCCGTACTCATAGGCTGATAAACCAAAGAGCCTTCTGCTTTGGTTGATTCATAACATTCAACACTTTTTTCCGTGTTGTATCCCGTTTCACATTCTAGAACACGCACGGGAACACCACCGATACCACCATCACGCTCATTCACCATGGTGAAATAATCATTGATCCCGTCCACCAAAGGAATGCCGCTCGGTGCATAGGCCCCTGTTCTATATGCAAACCACGGAACTACTAGTTCCGCCATCGCGGGCGCGGCGAACATAATCGTAGCCACCGTCGCTGTTAATGTCTTCTTAAACATCGGTATTTTCCTCCCAGTTCAATCCGATTCATGTAGTACCGCCCCTCAAACCGTGAGAGCCGGGTCTTAGTAAGGAAAAGGCCAAGCACGAAGCTTCTCTTTCCCCAATTTCCAAAGCTGCGCCAATCCGTGAGGTTCAAGAATTAAAAAGCCCACAATCAACCCCCCGACAATCATAAACTCAAGATGCGCAGCAACATCGGTCTGCCATCCCCAAAACCCTACAAGAACATTCTTCAACAGAACCGGTAGCAATACGAGAAATGCAGCCCCTGCAAAACTACCAAAAATCGATCCCAGACCTCCAATAATAATCATGAATAAGACTAAGAATGATTTTGTGATGCCAAACACTTCTCCCACTTCAACAGCGCCCAGATAGACAACAAAATAAAGAGCCCCCGAAATTCCTACAAAAAAAGAGCTGGCCGCAAAAGCAGTAAGCTTTGCGCGCAACGGATTAACCCCAATAATTTCTGCAGCGATATCCATATCACGTATCGCCATCCAAGAGCGGCCTAGCGCACCACGCGTCATATTACGGGCAATGATAGCGCTCACCGTCACAAATATCAGACAGATAAAATAGGACACCCAAGCATCCGTGTTGGATCCGGTGATCGGAACTCCAAATAAAAGCCGTTCCGGTGCGTTAATTTGGCCTGAGGCCGAATAATTGTAAAACCACGGAACCCTGTTGAAGACCCAAACCAAAAAGAATTGCGCCGCGAGCGTTGCTACCGCAAGATAGAAGCCCTTAATACGGAGACTGGGCAATCCGAATAACACCCCGACCATCGCCGTAACTCCCCCAGCCAGAATAATATGGATAATTATATTAACATCGGGAAAAGACGTCATAAGTTTATAAACAGCATAGGCGCCCACCGCCATGAAACCGCCAGTACCCAAAGACACCTGCCCACAATAGCCTACCAGAATATTTAGACCGATCGCAGCGATAGAATAAATGAGAAAGGGCAGAAAAATTGCATTCGCCCAATAGTCATTCACAAGGAAAGGAACGACACCAAAAGCGACAGCCAGCACTACATAGTAGCGATATCGATCAAACTTGATAGGGAAAGTGTGATTATCTTCCCTGTAGGATGTTTTGAAATCACCGGCTTCGCGATACAGCATAATCTAAACCCTTTCGATAATTTTTTCGCCAAATAGGCCTTGTGGCCTAAAGACGAGAAACAGCAGGGCCAAAACATATGCAAACCAGTTTTCGGTTGCGCCACCGATCAACGGGCCGACCAGAAACTCAAACATTTTCTCTCCCACACCAATGATCAGACCCCCGACAATAGCTCCAGGAATAGAAGTAAATCCACCCAGCATAAGGACCGGCAACGCTTTTAGCGCGATCAGCGATAATGAAAATTGAACGCCCGATTTGGTTCCCCAAACAATCCCAGCTACCAATGCCACAAAGCCAGCAAGCGTCCACACCATAATCCAAATAAAATTCAGCGAAACCCCGACAGAGAGAGCGGCCTGATGATCATCAGCCACAGCACGCATCGCCCGGCCCTGTTTTGTATATTGCGAAAAGCCGATCAGAGCCAAAACCAAGATAAAGGCAATCACCGTTGCATAGATATCTAGATTATCGATGAAAAACCCATAATCAAAAATATTATAGGTGGTCTCGTCAATCCAAAGATTTATGCCTTGAGGAATGCCAACATCCAATGTTTTGATGTCACCTCCCCACATTAAATCGCCCATGCCCTCCATGAAATAGGCAAGGCCGATTGTCGCCATGAACAAAATGATCCCCTCTTGGTTCACCAAATGTTTGAAAATCACCTTTTGCACCAAAACGGCAAGCAACAGCATTATCAGCATGGTTAGGACTAAACCAAACAAAGCGTTTACGTGCCATCCAAAATGATGGATTTTGGTGCCGAGAATTGCGTTTATCAAATGTGCAAAAGGCACCCTACCTTCCATAATGCCAACCAAGGTCATTGCAGCGAACAAAGCCATGACACCTTGCGCATAGTTAAAAATACCCGAAGCTTTATAGATCAACACGAAGCCCAGGGCGACCAAAGCATATAGCACGCCTGCCATTAGACCATTCAAAAATACTTCCATCCCAAAAATCATCTGTTCTGGCATCAGATCGTCTCCTCAGAATGGTAGGACCCAATAGGCTTGATAATAACGTGACTAAGTTTGGGGATTTCAATCATGGCTCACCCCCAAATACGCATCAATCACCGCCTGATTATTACGTACCTCCTCAGGCGTGCCATCTCCGATTTTCCGGCCATAATCCATAACTACAACACGATCTGATAAATCCATCACAACCCCCATATCATGCTCGATTAATGCGATTGTGGTGCCAAATTCATCATTCACATCCAGAATAAAGCGCGACATATCTTCTTTTTCTTCTACATTCATCCCTGCCATCGGCTCATCCAACAAAAGCAGCTTTGGCTCAGAGGCCAGCGCGCGGGCCAGCTCTACGCGCTTTTTCAAACCATAAGGCAAACGCGCCACAGGGGTTTTGCGGATCGATTGAATTTCCAAGAAATCAATTACCTTTTCACATATCTCTCGATTTTCCAGCTCTTCGCGCTCGGCGGCGCCCCACCAGAGCGCCTGTTGAAACACCCCCGATTTCATCTGCGTCAACCGGCCCGTCATCACATTGTCCAGCACCGTCATCCCTTCGAACAGCGCAATGTTTTGGAAGGTGCGCGCGATGCCCTGCCGGGCCACTTCATAAGGCTTCACCGCAGGGCGTTTTTCTCCATGAAACCACACTTCACCATCTTGGGGATGGTAAAATCCAGAAATCACGTTGAGCATTGATGATTTGCCGGCGCCGTTGGGCCCGATAATGGCGCGGATCTCGCCTTCAAGAATATCAAAGGAAATATCTTTGATCGCCACCACGCCTCCGAAGCGCAGGGTGATATTTTTCATCTCCATCATGACACCGCCGATTTTACGCCCATCAGCCGTGGTTTGCGTTACCTGACTATCCAATACCTCTGCCCGCCTTATTCTGCCGCGATGCGGCCCGAGACCGCTACGGTTTTGACATCTCGGATTTCCAGAGTGGCCGAAATTTTACCTTTTCGTCCGTCTTCATAGGTGACCTCTGTTTCGGTAAAGACATTCTGAGCGCCGCTATACAGCGCCTCGACCAGATCCGAGAATTTTTCTAAAATCACCCTGCGGCGAACTTTGCGCGTGCGGGTCATTTCCCCATCATCCGCATCCAGCTCTTTATGAAGCACCAAAAACCGATGTACTTGGCAGCTCGACAACATCGCATCCTGCGCAATTTTAACATTCACCTCTTCGATATGACCCTGGATAACGCGCAGCACCTCTGGATGGCCCGCCAATTCCTGATAGCTTGAATAGGCAATATTATTGCGCTCGGCCCAATTGCCAACCGCGGCCAGATCGATATTAACGAAAGCCATGCACCGATCTCGGCCCGCACCAAACACCACGCATTCCAAAATATTTGGGTAAAATTTCAGTTTATTTTCAACATATTTCGGCGCGAACATTGTCCCATCAGTCATTTTAGCAACGTCTTTTGCACGATCAATAATTCTGAGATGGCCATTGTCAGGATCAAAAAAGCCCGCATCGCCCGTGGCCACCCAACCGTCGGGATCTTTCGTTTCGGCCGTACTTTCAGGACTTTTGTAATATTCGACAAAGGCCCCGGGCGATCGATAGAACACCTCTCCACTCTCCGCGATTTTCACTTCAACGTCCGGCGCTGGTACCCCAACCGTATCGGAATAAACTTGCCCATCAGGTTGCACAGTTACAAAAACCGACGCTTCCGTTTGCCCATAAAGCTGCTTCAGATTGATCCCCATAGAGCGGAAAAAATCAAATATTTCGGGCCCGATAGCCTCGCCTGCAGTATATCCAACGCGTACCCGGCTAAGCCCAAGCGCGTTTTTAAGCGGGCTGTAAATGACCGCATCACCGATTAGATAGGTCAATCGATCCAACGCCGAAACCGCGTTGCCATCCAGAATATCCTGACCCACCTTGCTGGCATGCGCCATGAAATATCGGTAAAGGCCTTGCTTAATACGGCTTGCATCCTGCATCCGCAACACCACCGACGTGAGCATGCTTTCAAAAACCCGCGGTGGCGCAAAATAATAGCTGGGTCCGATTTCACGCAAATCAGACAGAACGGTTTCCTGACTTTCAGGGCAATTTATGCACAACGCCGAATAATAAGATTGCCCGACCGAGAAAATGAAATCGCCCACCCACGCGATCGGCAGATAAGACAGCAAGCTATCAGTTTCCTTCAGCCTATCAAATTCGCAGGCATTCTTTGCCGAAATGATGATATTTCGGTTGCTTAACACAACCCCTTTGGGCTTACCAGTTGTGCCTGATGTATAAAGAATCACGCATGTTTTCTCAAAGGTTTGCGCCTCAACGCGCGCATCAAGTTCTTTTTGCAACCTGTCCGCCGCGGCCAGACCGCTTTGCTGCAGTGCCATTAAATCATGCAATCTGCTGTGATCATATTTGCGCATGCCCCGCGCATCGAGATAAATCAGATGTTCAAAATCTTTTAAATCATCCTGAATCTCTAGAACTTTGTCGACCTGCTCTTGATCGCCTGCAATCACAAACCGAGCGCCACAATGTTCTAAAACATACGACATTTCTTCGGCCACAGCGTCTTGATAGAGCGGCACGGGCACAGCGCCCGCCATTTGAACGGCCACAAGCGATCCGTAAATATAGGGTCGATTACGCCCGATCACCGCAACATAATCGCCCTCTTTGACCCCAAGCTCGATCAAGCCTAATGCCATATTCGTGATCTCGCGCTCGGCCTGCGCCCATGTCCACGTTTGCCAAATACCCAATTCCTTCTCCCGCAAGGCAGGGCGATCAGGAAACCGGCTGGCATTTCTGCGCAACAGATGGGGCAAAGAGCGCTGATCATCAAGCGCTTGTGACGTCTGTGTCAAAATGTTTATCCTCCCGTGCGAACAAGGCTGCGGCTTTTGCCATCTTTTCTGTTCAGATAGAAGCGTGCGCGACAATCGTTTCTTGATAATTTCTGAAATCTTACAAATTGTTTCAATCTGAAGTTTTTTTTTGAGTAGCCACTTGTTTTTTGGTATGTTTCACGTTTCCTTTTGGGGCAACCAAAGGACATAGCCATGGAGCACCGCTTTACCGACCCCAATGCCATGACGCAGGCGGGACTAAATTTGATTCAACAAGCGCTATCGATCTATGACAAAGATCTTGAGCTTGCTTTGTGCAATCAACGCCACGGGGAAATGTTTAACCTCCCTAAATCCCTAACAACACCGGGTGCCAAATTTGAAGACACGATCCGCTATTTGGTTGAAAGCGGAGAATATGGTGATGTGGAAAATGCCGAAGCCTTTATTCAGGAAAAAGTTGATATCGCAAAAGCCTTCGAGCCGCATTACGTAGAACGTATCCGCGCCAATGGGCAAGTGATCAGCATCGAGGGCGCTCCTCTGCCGCAAGGCGGTTGGGTCACCGTCTATACGGATATAACGCAAACAAAAAAGCAGGAAAACTTATTGCGCTTGCGCTCTGAAGAGCTTTCAGACCAACTTTTATCCTATTCAGAAGAACTGGCAGCGAAAAACCGCCAATTAGAGGCCAGTATTGCAGCGCTCGAAGAAGCCAAGCGCGAATTGACAGAAATCGAGTCGCGCACCCGCCTGACAAGCGAAATGATCCCGGCCCATGTGGCGCATGTGGATCGCCAAGGGCGCTATCAGTATTCCAACCGGCGTTTATCTATGGTGTTGCCGGAAAGACCGAATGACATTATTGGCCGGCATATTTCCGAGGTTCTGGGCGCGCCCACCTATAACCAAATTTCGCCAAAATTACGCGAAGCGTTTTTGGGGACTCCAAGCGTACTGGAATTCACTGATGATCTCAGCGCCAGGCGCATTCGCGTGGCCTTCACGCCGGATGTAAAAGAAACGGGCATCGAAGGCGCCTATATTCTGTCAATGGATATCACCGAGGAAACGCAAGCGCGCAACGCCTTGCAACAGGTCGCCAAACGCGAACTTGCCGCCCAGTTGACCAGCGGTTTAGCGCATGATTTTGCAAATCTTCTTACCATTATTTTGGGCGCACAAAGCCGTCTCACGGGCCGCGTGCAGGATGCAGAGTCACTGGCCTTGATCGAGGCCACCAAAACCGCAGCAACCCGCGGCGGAAGCCTGCTGAACACGATTGGCGATATGACAGGAACCCGCAATTTAAACCCGACGCCGACGCATATTAAGGCGCTTCTTGAAAAACTGCTTCCACTGGCCGAGGCTGCGCTGCCCAAAAGCATCATTTTGAAGATCCACAACACAGTGCCAGATGAAGCGTATTTTCTTGATGCTGGGATGCTTCAGGATGCGCTGCTCAATCTGATTTTAAACGCCAAAGACGCTTGTGGCGCGGGAGGGCGGATCAAGCTTTCGATCCGCCCTGTGGCGGATATCTGGCTCGATTTTATCGTCACGGATTCTGGATCTGGATTTAGCGCAAAAGCCTTAAAGCACGCTTTAGACCCGTTTTACACGACCAAAGGCACCGATGGGAACGGGCTTGGCCTGACCATGGTTTATGACGCCGCCAAGCTCGCCGGGGGTGATTTGCGTCTCAGCAACAGCTTTTCTGGAGCCCGTGCACAATTGCGCCTACCGCTGCGCAAAGTGCCCGCAATGCCGCATAAAGCAATGGTCTTGATCGTGGAAGATGATCCCAGTTTGCGCAAAGATATGCGCGTCATGCTGACAGATCTTGGGCATTTGGTAATTGAGGCCAGCTCGGTCTGTGAAGCCTTGGACCTGTGCCAGAACCTGCCCGACATAGCGCTGATTTTATGCGATTTAAACCTTGAGGGTGAGGAAAACGGCACCGCGCTTGCCAAAGCGCACCCGCACCCATCGGCCGAATTGATTTTTATGACATCGCTGCCGATTGCAGATCCATTGCATCAAGAAGCTTTGACTTTGGCGCCCGTTTTGTCCAAACCGTTTTCACAACGCACCCTTGAAACTATTTTATCCGGCGGGACCCCTTAATGACTCTTCCTTTGGTGTCTATTCTCGATGATGAGCCTGAAATCAGAGCCATGTTGGTCAAAGCCTTGGAAGAGGCCGGGTTTCGCACCATTAGTTTTTCGCGCGCCACTGAATTTGAAGCCGCGCTGCAAACGGCCACGCCCGATGTCTGCTTGGTAGATCTTAGCCTGCCCGATCGCGATGGGTTAACGTTGGTGCATCGCTTGGCGCTAGAGCAAGGGGCCGTGGTGATCATTATTTCGGGGCGCGCGCAGGTTCAAGATCGGGTTACAGGTTTAGAGTTGGGCGCGGATGATTACATTATCAAGCCGTTCGATCCGGCCGAAGTGGTGGCGCGCATTCGCGCCCGCCTGCGTCAAGATCGCACCGGCGCGCATACAGGTACCAGCGCCTATTTTTCAACTTGGGTGGCGCATTTCGATCGCTATAGTCTGGAAGATGAAAATGGGCTTGAAACCCCCTTTTCACACGCTGAATCCGAAGTGTTACGAATGTTTTTGCAAAGCCCCAAGCGCTTGATAAGCCGCGCCCAAATGCAGGAAACGCTGGGCGGCGGGGCCAGTGAAAGTTTCGATCGGGCGATGGATGTTCGGATCTCGCGATTGCGCACAAAATTGCGTGAAGACCCAAAAAACCCGCAGCTGATCAAAACCATTTACGGGGCCGGATATATTTTTTTAAGCGATGTCAAATGGGTGACGCAGAGCCCCAAGCCCGCTTAACGCAAAATCGGCGGCTTAGCCGGATCGCGGCCCGGCGCCGATGGATTTTGCGCCACCGCTGGCTCTGGCTGCGGCAAATCAAACTCAAGCCCATGCGCGGCTAAGGCTTTATACCCTTTATCCTCCGAAGTGAAAACCCCTACATCGATGCTGCCCGCCTCAATACCAGAAAAGGTCAGCGCCTCTTGCGCCGCCCTTGTCAGCGCTGGCTCGGCCCCGGCAACTGCGTCAATAAACGCCAAAAGATGGCCCCTTTGATCCCCCGCATAGGTCACAGAGGTCAGCCAAACCTCTTTCACCAGACCCGCCGCAGACACCAATTTGCTATCCAAACTTTCCAAGACCGCTTGCGGAATATCGGAGGGCGTATAAAACGCCATAGGCTGCAGCGAGACTTCCTCGGCTGTTGGCGCCAATATTTGCGACAACCAGCCAATCGCCTCGGGCGGCAAAAGCATTTGCGAGGGGGCCACGTCTAAATTCACCCCCAGGCCAAGCTTTTGGTCCACCAGCATCGCGATGACCGCGCGCCCGGAAAGCGCCACATAGGGTGAAATTTGGCCGGTAAATTCTGACAGACGGTCTTCACGGTCAAAAACCAAAACATAAGAATGCTCTTGCAGATCGAAAACCTCTGGCTCTACCTCTTCTCCAACCGGCGGCTGCGCCAGCAGCAAAAACAATTCAGCATCCGCCAGCCGCTCATAAAAGCCCAACCGCGCCGCATCGTGATCAGATGCAGATTGCATCTTGGCATGCGCCCGATCAAGCGGCGTTTCAACGCTCATCGCATCAGCTCCTTCACACGCCGCTGCAACTCGGGCAGCAGATCGGCTTCAAACCACGGGTTTTTCTTGAGCCATGCATTATTGCGCCAAGATGGGTGCGGCAAGGGTAAAATTGCCGGTAGCTCGCGGCGCCATTGCGCCATCACCTGCCCCAAACTGGCCTTGGTGTTCAAATGCCATTTCTGCGCATAGCCCCCCACCAGAAGCTGCAGTTTGAGCTTTGGATAACGGGCAAGCATTTGCGCGCGCCACGTGGCCGCGCAGATTTTGGGCGGCGGCAAATCGGCGCCTTGCGCCGAATAGCCCGGAAAGCAAAACGCCATTGGCAAAATCGCTATACGCTCTGGATCATAAAATTGGTCGGGCGCAAGCCCCATCCATGCCCGCAAGCGATCACCCGAGGGATCGCTAAACGGAACGCCCGAGCGATGCACCCGCGCACCCGGCGCCTGCCCTGCGATTAAAATTTGCGCGCGCGGATTGCCCTGAAAAACCGGCCTTGGCTGATGCGCGCTTTGCGTAGCAGCAAAGCGGTCTGCACAGAGGCGGCAGCCAAGCAGCGCGTCAATCTGAAAATCCGTCGGGTCTTCCACCATAGCCTTACATATCCTGCGATAGATAAGAGACGCTATGTGATATCGCTAATTTCAATATTTGCAACCGGTGGGCTGGTGGGCGGCAGCGGCGGCGCGCAAGCGCTGGGCGGGATGAAGGTCAATATTTACAATCAAGCCTCGCATACAGAGGCCGAATTGCGCCCCAGCGCCGATGGCCAAAGCTTGGAGATCACCATTTTGGATGTGGTAAAGGGCGGAATAATGGCGGGGCAATTGGATCGCCCGATGCGTCAGCATTTCGGGGCCAGTCCAAAACCGCAGGGCGGTTAAACCGGCTGCCCCCCAATTTTATACAAATAGGCTTGCGCATCATTATTGTAATAAGGCGTATTATAGTCTTTGCGCCGGATCTGCCCCCCTGGCATTTGCAGCTGCATCCAATTCAGAACTTGCAGATGCGTATCCGCGCCGCGTTTGATCAGATTAAATTGAAGATAGATATGGATATCGCTGGAATGGCCCGTGCCCAGAAACATGCGGCCCCACTCTTTCTCGCCTTCGGTAATATTTGTATCGCATTTCACGCGGGTTTCGGATTCTTCGACAATCGTCGCGCCAATCTTAGCACAAGCGACAGCAAAGGTTTCGGATAATGATTTTCGGCTTTTGTTTTTAAAAATAGCCTCGGGCCAACCGGACGGTGTAATGGCCAAAGGTTCGATGACCTCTTTTTCCTCGCAACCCATTAATGCGCAAAGCGCCAAGATGAAAATATACCGCATAAACCAACACTCGTTAAAAACGCATCGGTTAAAGCAAAGAATAATGGCCGTTTTAGGGCGGCTTACGCCGGCGTTTTGATACTAACGCTGCTGAACACCGCGCATTGGAAAGTGAGTTTGCGCATCGCTGATTGGCAAAACCGCGCTGACCTCACTCAAACATCAAAGCGATAAATACAGAATATCAGCCGCATTTGGAATAGCCGCAACTGGCGCAGGTCATGCAGCCTTCCACCATGCGCAAATCATATTGCCCACAGCTGGAACAGGCTTTGCCTTTGCCCGAGGCCCCTGCCGGCATCACGGCCTGCGGATCTTGCTTGAGCCCCAGCCCTTCACCTTCCAGAAATCCGATCGCCACCATATGGGTTTCTAAAACACCGCCAATCGCCGCCAGGATCGAGGGGATATATTTGCCTTTAATCCAGGCGCCGCCACGCGGATCAAACACGGCCTTCAGCTCTTCCACCACGAAAGACACATCGCCCCCGCGCCGGAACACGGCGGAAATCATCCGCGTCAGCGCCACCGTCCATGCAAAATGCTCCATGTTTTTCGAATTGATAAACACTTCAAACGGGCGGCGGTGGCCATTCACCACCACATCATTCACCGTAAGATAAATTGCATGCTCGCTATCGGGCCATTTCAGCTTATAGGTCTGCCCTTCTAAAGCCTGTGGGCGGTCAAGCGGCTCGGACATATAGATCACCTCGGCGCCGTGATCGGTCTCGGGCGTAGTCTCGCTGCTTTCAGACACGCTCAGCACCGATCCGGTCACCGCGTTGGGTCGATAGGTCGTGCAGCCTTTACAGCCGCTTTCATAAGCCGCGCTGTAGACCTCTTTGAACTCCTCAAAGCTGATATCTTCGGGGCAATTGATGGTTTTCGAGATTGAGCTATCCACCCATTTTTGCGCCGCCGCCTGCATTTTCACGTGATCTTTCGGGGCCAGGGTTTGCGCATTGACAAAATAATCGGGCAGATCGGCATCACCGAATTTGTCGCGCCACATTTGCACGGCGTAATCCACAACTTCTTCTTCGCTGCGCGATCCGTCTTTTTGCAGCACTTTGCGCGTATAGGCATAAGCAAAAACCGGCTCGATCCCCGAACTGACATTGCCGGCATAAAGGCTGATCGTGCCGGTTGGGGCGATGGAGGTAAGCAAAGCGTTTCTAATGCCATGCGTTGCAATTTCGGCGCGCACATCCTCATCCATTCCCTGCATCGCGCCTGAGGCCAGATAAGGACCTGCCTCAAAGAGCGGAAACGCGCCTTTTTCCTTGGCCAATTGCACCGATGCCAGATAGGCGGCGCGCGCGATCGCGTGCAACCAGTCTTCGGTTTGCCGCGCCGCTGCATCTGAGCCATAGCGCAAGCCAAGCATCAATAACGCATCGGCCAAACCGGTCACCCCAAGCCCGATGCGGCGCTTGTTGCGGGCCTCCAGCGCCTGCGCCTCAAGCGGAAAGTTTGAGGCATCCACCACATTGTCCATCATCCGCACGGCGGTTGCCACCAGATCCTGAAGCACCGCCGCGCTCAAATGCGCGCCGCGCTCAAAGGGCGCCTCGACCAGACGCGCCAGATTGACCGAGCCCAGCAAACAGGCCCCATAGGGTGGCAAAGGTTGTTCTCCGCAGGGGTTCGTGGCTGCGATGGTTTCGCAATAGCTCAAATTATTGGCCTGATTGATCCGATCGATGAAAATCACTCCCGGCTCGGCAAACTCATAGGTCGATTGCATAATTTGATCCCAGAGCTTGCGCGCCGAAAGCGTTTTGTAAATTTGCCCTTCGAACACCAAATCCCAATCGCCATCCGCCTTCACCGCCGCCATAAACGGATCCGTTACCAGCACCGAAACATTGAACATGCGCAACCGCGCCGGATCCGATTTCGCAGCAATAAAATCTTCAATATCCGGGTGATCACAGCGCAATGTGGCCATCATCGCGCCACGACGCGATCCCGCGCTCATAATGGTGCGGCACATACTGTCCCAGACATCCATGAATGAGAGCGGCCCCGATGCATCCGCAGCCACGCCCTTGACCAAAGCGCCTTTGGGGCGGATCGTGCTGAAATCATACCCGATGCCTCCGCCCTGCTGCATGGTCAGCGCGGCTTCCTTGAGCATATCAAAAATACCACCCATATCATCGGGCACCGTGCCCATCACAAAGCAATTGAACAGCGTGACTTTGCGCTGCGTCCCGGCGCCAGCGGCAATCCGCCCGGCGGGCAAAAATTTAAAATCTTCCAAAGCGGCGTAGAATTTTTCTTCCCAAATACCGGGCTCGGCCTCAACGCGGGCCAGATCCTTGGCAACGCGCCGCCAGCTCTCTTCGACGCAAGAATCGATCGGTTCATCATCCGCCGTTTTCAACCGATATTTCATATCCCAAATTTGTTCGGCAATCGGTGCAGAAAATCGGCTCATTTCAGATCCTTTGGCTTACGGGCAGACGCGCCTCACAAAAGGGCAATGAGGCGGATGACTATCATTCTCGGGGTCCCCAGTTTAAAACGGCATCTGCGTCAGGTCAACTTGCCAAATCATCTGAAAAAGTTAACTTACGATTTAATCAGTTTTGGGAAATAAAATGGCAGGTTTAATCCATCTGGTAAAGTTGAGCGTTGGCAGCGAAGGCGTTGAGGATCTGCGCGCCTGGCAGGCCACGAAGCGCGCCCAAGCTGAGGATGGGGCGCTCCGCCATGTCACGCGGATGTGGCCAAAGCGCGAGGCGGATTTGCTCAACGGAGGCTCGATCTATTGGGTCATCAAAGGACAGCTGCAATGTCGGCAAAAAATTTTACGCCTGGATGAAATATATCGCGAAGACGGCATCAGACGCTGTGCCATCGTGCTTGACCCCGAGATTATCCGCACCCGATTGGCGCCAAAGCGCCCCTTCCAAGGATGGCGCTATTTAAAACCCGAACAGGCGCCAGCCGATTTACCTGGCAACCGTCAAGACGAAGAGGATTTGCCCGTCGAATTGGCGGGGGCTTTGGCCGATATCGGAGTGTTTTAAAGCTGCAAGCGGGCTTTCAATGCCGCTAAGGCCTCGGTCATCTGCGCGTTCAATAACGTGCCGCGGGCGCGAAACAGCGTGGCTTGCGATTTAAGCACCAACCCGTCTTGCAGAATGCGCAAGTGATTGGCCCGCAGCGTTTCCCCACTCGAGGTTATATCGGCGATAGCCTCGGCCGTTTGATGCTTGATCGTGCCTTCCGTGGCGCCTTGACTGTCCACCAAACGGTAATCAGCCACGCCGGCACCGCGTAGAAATTCCCGCACCAAACGATGATATTTTGTGGCGATCCGCAACCGAAATCCGTGGGTTTGGCGAAAGGCCGCGGCCGCGCCATCCAGATCATCTACCGTTTCCACATCCACCCAGCAATCCGGGACCGCGATGATCAGATCCGCATGCCCGAAGCCCAATTCAACCAGCGCTTCGACCCGCTGCTCCCAATTAACCAGCTTTTCGCGAATAAGATCGGTACCGGTTACACCCAGATGGATGCGCCCGGCTTGCAGCTCTCGTGGTATTTCGCCTGCGGATAATAAAACCAATTCCAACCCGTCGATTCCGTGCACCTCGGCGGCATATTCGCGTTCGGACCCGCTGCGCGAGAGCATAATGCCATGCGCCCCAAACCAGGCGAAGGTTTTTTCCATCAGCCGCCCCTTGGAGGGGACTCCCAATCGCAAACTCATGCTGCACCTCGCAAGGCAACCACCAAATCTGGGCGGATAACCCCGCCAACTGCTGGCATTGTAACGCCCTTGCCAAGTTGCTTGGTTAAAGCATCATATCGCCCGCCACTGGCGATAGCGGAAAGACCATTCTGCCCATTTTGAGCATAAAACCCGAAGACAAACCCGTCATAATATTCCATCGAGCTTCGCCCATAGCTGGTCTCAAACGCCAATGAAGATACATCCGCTCCCTTCGCATCAAGCGCGTTCAAGCGCCGTGAAAACCCTTCCACCGCGGTTGAAATCGCCGGCATATCCACCACCAGATCGCGCAATTGTGCCAACGCATAGGGACAGCTTTCTTTGATTTTTAACAAAGCTTCCAGCAAATCCACTTCAGCTTGAGACAAAGCGGGGGTCTCAACCTCGTGGCGCAACGCCTGTATTCTCTGTTCAATTTCCCCTTTGCTGCGCAGGCCAATTTGGGGACCGCATTTCGCAAACGGATCCGAAGTGAACAATTTTTGTTTTTGCGCTTTGCGATCGGCAGACGCCAAGGCAAAACGTTTCAAAAGCGCCCGAAACCGTTGCGGACGCCATAAATGGCGCATCAAGGCGGCTTTGCGCGCGGCTGTTGTAGTTAACCCCCGCACAGCCGCGCTGAGCAGATTGATATCGCCCGTGGCAATCCGAAGCGGCAAATCAGACAGCGCTTTTGCAATCGCCAAAAACACTTCGGCATCAGCGACCGCAGGATCTCCCTGTTCGAACAGCTCATAGCCCACCTGAATATATTCATTCGGCCGCACGGCATCGCTTTCCTGCATACGAAACACTTTGCCAGAATAGGTGTAACGCGCCGGCATCAAATCATTCGCCATATGTTGCTGCACCACTGGCACGGTGAAATCAGGCCGTAACACCATATCGCCGCGCAAGGGATCAAGCGTCACATAAGCGCGGCTTCGAATATCTTCTCCGTATAGATCCAGAAGTATTTCCGCCGGTTGCAGCACCTGCACTTGCGCATCTTGTGCCCCCAGCGCCTGAAAATACTGGTGTAGCCTTTGCGCTTCTTGCAAACTGTCTTGCGCACTCTGCATCACCCTTGCCTCACCCTTGCCCAGCTAAAATTTCGCGGATCTTCGCCAGCATATCGCCGCGCGCAACCTGATATTGACTGGGGCGGTCTTTCCATTCATCCAACGTGGCGCTTTTGGCAATCTGCGCACCCAGCACCAGGTCTTTGATCTGCACAACGCCGCGCTCCCGCTCATCCTGGCCTTCAATAATCGCAATCGGCGCGTCGCGTTGATCGGCATATTTCAATTGATTGCCAAAGTTTTTGGGATTGCCCAGATAAACTTCGGCGCGCAACCCCGCGCTGCGCAACTCTGCTGCCAAAGCCTGATAGGCAGACATCTTGTCCCGATCCATCACCGTCACCACGATCGGCCCCCGCCCAGCGCTGGAAAGCCGCCCTTTTGCGCGCAGCGCGGCAAGCAAACGATCCACCCCGATCGAGACGCCCGTGGCCGGCACCGATTGGCCGGTGAAGCGTTTGACCAAATCGTCATAACGTCCGCCGCCAGAGACGGATCCAAATTGCCGCTTACGGCCTTTTTGATCCAATATTTCAAAGGTCAGTTCGGCTTCAAAAACCGGTCCGGTATAATAGCCCAAGCCGCGCACCACCGAAGGATCAATTTCGATTTGCTCGGGTCCATAACCAGAGGCTGTAAAC
>OZSS01000438.1_pt1 | contig 19843 bp, 27 predicted proteins | sample 1779911 | NCBI WGS metagenome assembly OZSS01 (sample SAMEA2603589, study PRJEB24840) | metagenome | biome: Water; feature: Photic zone; material: Seawater sample | place: Mediterranean Sea | collected 2013-11-12 | depth 10 m | reverse complement strand
GGTACAAACGCTTTGTTTTTATCTCTGCCAACAAGATTAAACTTTAAATTTGGTCCAAACTCATTTTTTGAACATCAAAAAGAGGCAAAAAAGATTTCCATGAGATCAATAATAGCTCCAGTAGATAGTCTTAAAGATGACTTGGATACAGGCAAAGACTTAGAAAAGTTTAAAATCAGACAACCTAAATTTTTTCAAAAAATTTGATTTGTCCTTGGCCTTATTCAAAAAGCTCAGTTAATGTTTACGTTAACGTCACGTTATGCTTGAGCTTGTTATCATTTAATGTAGGATAATTCTATTCACAACGTGAAAATATCCTCCCCTAATTGGGCTAACATTCTAATGTTGGCCCATTTTTTTCTAAGGAAAACCACCCCCTATATTATTCTTGTCTCTTAATATAAAGACACAAGAGCCCTCCCCCAACTGGCTCACATTCTAGGGGCTGGCCTCCTTAAAATTTAAAAAATTATGGCATAGAAAAAAAAGTAGTCAAATAGTGTTTATAGTAATGTGACAAAATTACTTTTTTATATTTCTTGATGACCAATACAAATAAGTCACAAAGCCAGAAATCAAAAATACCTTAATCAACATAAAAATATCAATTAGTTCCATTTTTAAAAACGCCTCTCTCCATACCTATGCCCAAATCTGATGCGCAGCTTTGACAACAATTGAATGACGATAAGCAAGCTCGTACTTATCATCTGAGTACCCACCTCCCATCACCGTTGCAATAGGGATATCCCTTTTCTTAAAAAAGTTCAATACTGTCATTTCTCTTTCAAAAAGACCTTCATCATCAATACTCAACCTGCCCAGCTTATCATTAGCATGTATATCCACTCCTGCTACATATAGAACCAGATCTGGAGAAAATCTTTCAAGGCATTTATTCAATCCATCTAACAAGTAGCTCTTATACCCAAACCAAGACATGTTATCCTCTAAACCAATATCAAGATCACTATTAGCTTTTCTATAAGGAAAGTTTTTTGAAGAATGTATTGAACACGTAAAGGTTCTATCATTATTCTCTAATATTCTAGCTGTTCCATCTCCCTGATGCACATCACAATCGAATATCAAAATATTTTTTACTTCTTTTGTTTTAGTCAAAGTTAATGCAGTAAAAGCTAGGTCATTGAAGACACAAAACCCTGACCCAAAATCAAAATGAGAGTGATGAGTGCCCCCTGCCAGATGACACGAAACGCCGTATTGCAAAGCAGATCTTGCAGCTAATAAGGATCCATTTACAGCAATAAAGGATCTCTTTGCCAACACTGGACTCCAACGCAACCCTAGCCTCCTCTGTTCTTTTTCGTCTAATGAACCATTTGCTATCTTCTCAACATATTCACTACAATGAGCGATGCCAACTTGTTCTGCGTTGGCCTTTTCCGGCACTAGAATGGTCGCGGATTTCATATATTCAGTTTTTTTTAATAATTCAAAGAGATCCGAAAACTTTGTTGAGGTAAATCTATGCCCCGGGGGCAATGGAATGTCATATTCAGGATGTGTAATCCAAGTTATCATTGAGAAACCCCAAAAAACAAAAAGCGACGGCTACGTTAGTGCTTATAAGAAAATATAGAATATTTTGAAGCCCCTTATATTTTTAATTCTGAAATCAGGAAGCTATCTTTTATAAATATCTTCTTAACTATTATATTCTTTTTACTAACTATTTCTACTAAGCTTAAAGACAAAAATTAAATAAGGAGCTTATCATGACCGATCAAGTTTGCATTATTGTTGGTGGAGGAAAGGGAATGGGCGCAGCGATTGCGCGTGAAATGAAAAAAAGAAACTACAAGCTTTCATTGATGTCTCCATCAATCAATTGTGAAAAACTTGCTGATGAGCTTGACGGTATAGCATATCGTGGCAGGGCTGAAAACTCTAGAGATACCGATAACCTTATAAAATTTACGATGGAGAAATTTGGTAGAATTGATAGCCTTTTAATTCATGTAGGAGGTCCGCCTAAGGGCGATCTTCTTGAAATATCAGAGGATGATTGGAAAAAAGCTAATGAAATGGTGCTAATGCCTGTAATCCGGTTATCCAAGTTAATAACTCCTATCATGCAATCTCAAGGAGGTGGCTCAATTGTAAACATTACAACATTTTCAGTTTTTGAACCTAGCTTGATGTTTCCAACTTCAAGCGTTTATAGGGTGGGAGTATCGTCCTACACCAAACTTTACTCTGATCGGTACGGACCAGACAATATTAGAATGAATTGCTTATTACCCGGATTTACGGACAGTCTGGATTTGCCAGAAAAACTATCTCATATGTCTGTATTCAAAAGGTTCGCTAAAGCAGAAGAGCAGGCAAAAACAGCAGCTTTCTTACTTTCAAGTGATAGTAGCTATATAACCGGGCAAAGTATAAGGGTCGATGGAGGTGTTACGAGACATATCTAATGAACTATTCAGAAAATGCTCTTTTAATTGCCGGAATAATAGCACTGATATTTTGAACCTTTTCGGTAATCATTCCCTCTACAAATAAATTTCTGAATCTTCTCTCCGAAGCATCAATGCCGATAATCGGTTTTCTCTGTGCAAACGAATACCCTATTTCGGCAGACGTCCCTGAGTCTATGTCCCAACCCGTTATTAACGCGACAGTTAGATCCGACTCTCTTAGAGCCGTCAAATCTGCAACAAATATTTTGTTCTTTGTCTTTTGGGTCATAGATGTCGTTTTCAATTCCGACTCTTCAACGCCCGTTAAGTCTCGATGCGGAAGAAAACATTTGAAGCCTTCTGTTTCAAGATTGAACGCTATGGCTTCTAGAAAATCTCGTTCATGATCATTGAATAAAGGTCCTGCAATATAAACCTTCTTTTCCATCATATTATCTAAAAATTTTATTTGGTATCTCAATTTAATACATATTTATTACTCCTACAAGTTTTCCTTAATTCAGAGTTTATACCCGGAATTTCTCTGTTAGTTCAGTTATATCGATTTTGTGGGAGATTACTTGCGGAAGTCTTTAGATGGAGTTAGCCTTTTTTCTACTTCTTTTAAAAAAATAAAACTTTTGCAAAATTACTAAAGAGCACTATGTCCAAACATGAATATGTCAGGGATATACCATTGAAAACTAAGACGCTTACCCTCTACGATGAAGAGCCCTACTTCAGTAACGCTATAAACTCAATGGCAAAAAAAAATTGGGTCTTAGTGTCAAAGAAACGTGTCCAGCAAGAATTTTCTTTTAAAACAATAGTAGAATGCACTTTTAGCAAAAAAAATGTCTCCCATTGGAAATCAGAATATGAAATTAATTATTGTATAAATTCAGTAAGTTACGGAAAAATTGTTCATAAGAATAGTATATGGATAGTAGAAGCCTGTTCCTTAGAGGAGGCTAGGTCAATAGCAATTAAACATTTTTCTAACGTATCTGGATTTAATATAAGTAATATCAGGAAAGTTTGGTCATACTAGCAACACAACGACATAAGATATAGGCCTAACATTTTAAGAAAATGTTGGGCTTCGGGTAACAAAAGAAGCTCTTATCTTTCTTTACATATTTGGTATTCAAGGTTTGCTCTTACTGAACTCCATTCATCTTTTATAATAGAATATACAGCTGTATCTCTAATTGTACCATTTTTCTGTATTGCATTTGATCTGAGAATGCCATCTAGCTTTGCTCCCAATCTCTCTATACCCTTTCTACTTTGATGATTCATAAAGTGTGTCCGAAATTCGACGCAGATACAATCTAACCTCTCAAAAGCATGCTCTAATAGCATTAATTTACACTCGGTGTTCAAAGATGTACGTTGGACTGACTTTGCATACCAAGTTGATCCTATTTCGACTCTTTTGTTATCTCGATCAACATTCATGTAGGTAGTCATACCCACAGCTTTATTATTTCTCATACTAATCACTGCAAAGGGTAGCATACTTTTTTTTTTCTGAAGATCGAGCCTTCTATTTATTTCTGCATTCATATCTTTTGGTTCTGGTATACTGGTATACCAATGATTATATAATTTACCATCTTTAACAGCGACTATCAAATCATCTAGATGGTCCTTTGATAAGGGTTCTAGTCTAACATTGTGTAAAGACAGTGTAGTTGGTTTTGGCCAAACCATTGCCGGCTCCCTTTTAAATTGATAATTGATACTCACTACTTTTATATTAAATGAAATACTGGATTCAGAATACTAATTCTCCAACTTCTTAAAAAGTTTTTTCAAAGAACTCAGCAGAGTAATATCATAGCGGAATTTTTATTCCATCCTTACCTAGGACAACTTTTCCAGACCAATGCTTCCTAACTGCTTGCAGCCAATCATCATCATTAAACTCGGGAAATCCATCTGGAACAAAATGGTTCAAAGCTAAGCATTTTACTTTCGCGCGCTCTGCTATAAAGCCAGCATTTTCTGCCAGGGTATGACTTTGCAAAAGATGGTTCTTTAGCTTGTAATCTTTATGCCCTAGACGACTCATTATTAAATCAATCCCTTCGGATAGCATAACCTCATGAATAAGGAGATCAGCTTGATTAGCGAAATCAATCATTTCTGGCATGTAGGCTGTATCTCCTGACAATACGATTGAATAATTTCCCCACTCAAAACGAAGTGCAAAACTATCCCGGATAGGGGGATGTAGATTACGCATAACACGGATATTGATATTGGATAATGATAAAGACTGTCTATCTGCAAAACTGTAAAATGACGTTAGTTTCTCTAAATCAATTCGACCCTCATCCTCTATTCTGACCCTAATATCATCAACCATTGACTCAAGAAACGCTCTCCAATAATGCTTTAGCCGTTTAGGACCGTAGATGGGTATAGGTTTTACGCGACCTGATACCCAAGCAGTGTGAATTAAAGGCCCAAGCTCAAGGTAATGATCTGAATGCATATGCGTAATAAAAATAGCATCAATTTCATTGAGCTCGATACCCTGGTCACAGACGGACCGTGAGACTCCTAAACCTGCATCTACTAGAAAATTTTTTCCATTGACTTGAATTAAAGTAGAAGTTGGCATATTCGACCTCGGTCTAATAGCCGGACCACCTTTTACTCCTAAAAGGGAAACAAAATCCACCATTTGATACCACTCATTTCTTCTTTCAATTTAAATTCGATTTTTAGTCTAGAGGAAGAATATTATTCGGCAAAATCTAAATTTATCTAGTCTTGTAGTTTAGGCTAGTTATGAACAACACCTTGAGTAGTAGGTTTTTTAATCAAATTCAAATGGCATAAAGAAAATCAATTATTAATTTTGTACTAGCTACTAAGATTAAAGTATATATGGCGTTATAAAAGATGCTTTCTTTTATCACCTTTAAAAGCCTATACCCAATAAATATACCAAATACAGATAAAGGTAAGAGCGCTAGAGAATGGATTAAAGAACTAGAATTGACCATTGCAAGATAAATATAAAAAGGTAGCTTCACTAAATTTATACACGTGAAAAACATTATCCTGGTTCCAACATAAATCTCTTTTCGTAATCTTAATGGAAGCAAATATATGCTAGTCGGAGTACCTCCAGAGTGAGCACAAAAAGAGGTAAACCCAGCAATGGAAGAACAAATAGCGCCTTTTAGAAAATTTTCCTTTGCTGGTTTATCAGCATTTTTCTTTAAAAAAAAATAATGAAATGAAAATAAAAAACCCATTATACCTAAGATAAATTTGAGATAATCCTCAGAAAAAAATGAGAACGTAGATGCCCCAATAATTACTCCGATCGCTGCAAAGGGAACCATCAACTTTAGTGTATTGAGATCAAATTCCTTACGAAATCTAAAGGCTGAAATGAAGTCGGAAAAAATCAATATTGGTAAAAGAATTGCCAAAGCCTGATTTAATGGCATCATAAATGTCATTAGAGGAATGGATATCAACGATACAGACCCGCCGAGCCCAGATTTTGCAATTCCAAATAAAATAATTGCAGGCACTACAGTAAATAGAAATAGTAGATTTATTTCCAAAATTTAACTCGTTTTTTAAAAATAAACGAACATAGCTATTCAGTGATCATGCTTGTGACTGTGGCCGTGTCCACGTTTATGTTTGTGCTCTTTTTAATTTTTCTTTGCATTTTTAAGCATAAAATCAATATCTAATGACCCCTCTTCCTCAAAAACCAATGTTACAGGATATTTGCGGCTCTTATCAAACTCGATCGAAATATTCATAAACATTATGTGGGTTCCCCCAGGCTCAAGTTTCAGCAATCCATTACCTGGGACTTCTACACTCTCTAAGTGCTTCATTTTAGCGACACCTTTTTTATCGACATCGGTCTTGTGAAGCATAGCTTTTCCAAACTCAGCTGTAACTTTATTTAAAACTACTGGATCAGAATTTTTGTTTGAAACAACAAAATAGCCTGCTCCAGATTTAGCATTTTTTCCGAAAACTACTAAGTATGGATTACTAACTGTTATTCCCTTTAATCCAAACTCAGCAGCATTTGCTGTCATAAGGCATACTGGGAAAAGAGCTAGGAAAAACCAAAAAATGGATTTTTTAAATAGACAGTAAATAATTTGATTATCCTCCAAAAGGAACCTCGAGCACAAACGACTTATCTATTTATTTATTGGATTTGGCAAGAATTTTCTATTTTTAAATATGATTGTAAAACAAACCAATTAAATTACTATCGAGGATCCTTGCTATTAGAAAATTAGAGTAATGACATTCAATGAAATGGACAACTTAAGGCGAGCAACTATTGATGATGCATCAGCATGTGCATTAATCGTTGATGACTGGATTGAAAAAACGGTAGAGATGCCTCGCCTTTTTGACAAACACCAGCTTACTGAAATGATTAGGAATGCAATTCCGGTGAGAGAAGTATGGGTAATTGGTCAGCCAATTAATGGGTATATTTCTTATAATCCTGACTTGTTACAAGTTTCCGCATTGTATGTGAATAAAAGAGGTAAAGGTCTTGGGAAGATACTTCTTGACCGACTAAAATCTGACCACAAATATTTACAACTGTGGAGTCATGAGTTTAATAATTCGGCACATAACTTTTACAGAAGAGAAGGATTTCAGTTCAAAAATAGAAAAGACCGAGGTTCGGATGGAATACCGGAATTACAATTTGAGTGGATTGAAAAATAAGTAATGCGCAATAAACGAATAATAGGTTTCGATGCAGATGATACTCTGTGGGAAAATGAAGTTTTTTTCCACCGAGCACAGATGAAGTTTATGGAACTACATCCACATATCAAAGACCCTGAGGAAGCTATATTTCAAATTGAAAAGGAGAATATCAAGTTTTATGGCTATGGAATAAAAGGGTTTGTACTTTCATTATTAGAAGCATCAGTAAGATTTTCCAACAACCAACCCGATTTGCAGAATATAGCTAAAATAATAAAAATCGGAAAGGATATGCTTGCTCAGCCAATACGACTCTTACCCAAGGTTAAAGATACACTTCGACGTCTTTCAGAGCACTATACGCTCATAATGATAACAAAAGGAGATTTACTTGATCAGCAGAAAAAAGTTAGGAGATCTGGTCTTTTGAAATACTTTCGCTCAATAGAAATCGTCTCAGAGAAAAACGAGCAAACATATTTGGAAATTTTGAAAAAGAATAATATTTCACCCGAGGACTTCCTAATGGTTGGAAATTCGTTAAAATCTGACATTCTGCCTGTTACAAAAATTGGGGGAACCGGAATTTATATTCCCCATAAGTTTACATGGAGAAATGAGGAACTAGATGGTACTTGTGATTTAGATCGGTTTGTCGAACTGAAAGCTATATCGGATTTGAAGGCATGGTTAGAAAATAAAATATAAATTCCATTCTATGCTTCTACCTAAATATAAACAACACAAGGGAGATCTCCATGACTGTTTGGTATTCACTTATATTGATTATAAACCTCACTCCGAACGTTGGGATAACACCAAATGCGAGTTTTCAATCTCATATCTTACAAAATAATCTTTCTAAAGAAGAGTGTATGAGGCAAGCATACGAGCTTAAAAAGGATCCCAGGTTCTATATAAAAAGTAATGGAGAAGTTTTGGAGTATTTTCAGAATTCGGATGAAGTGCTTGGCGACCATCGATACTATTGCTATCCGACGCGCAGCAATTGATATATAGAGTTTTAATATAAATCCTGTCTTTGAGCATTAGTTGAACAAAGATAAAATAATTTTCACCGTTGAAAGTTATTTCAGATAGTAGTTAAATTAGATATGTTTAAAACGACTATTATAAATACTTTTTCTTCCGAAGATGAATGTGAAATGTTTATTATGGTATTAAAACAACAGTGGCCAAAGTATAAAGGCTCGGTTCCCGAGAGCACTCTTGAAATAGTTAAAGATACGGACATGCCAAATAGAATGTTGGCGCTTTGGACCTTTAAACAAAAAACTGATCAAAAAGTTATAATGAAAATTGGAGAGCAAATCATCATACCCTACAGAGATCGGCTAGCACCAAAAACTATTACGTATAATTGGGAAGTTGACCAAGTCCTGTCTCTAGGAGAGTAAAAGATAATCAGCAAAACGGTGTTGCTGGATTTGCAAAAATAAGGAAAGTTTTTAAAAACACTTTTTAAACGGGCTAATCAAAATTTTTTATGCAAGATGGAAAGGTAATTTTTAGAGGGGCTAATGAACAAATGGAATACAATTAAAAGCCTGATTGAGAATAAAGACTTTGAGGGACTTCAGGGTATTTTACACGATGAATATTTATATCTAAGAGAAACTACATTGATTTCCAAAACCGAGATGGTTGATTTCATTAAAAAAAGGTTTGAAGACGGTTTAACTTTTGAAAAACTAGAGCTCATAATTGAAGACAAGGATCTATTGGCATGGCGAGATATATTATTAGAACATGGAGGAAAAAAATGGGAAACAACCAATGTGCAGTTATGGAAAAACAACAAAGTTTGGAGGGATATCGTTAGTGTACGCGATCTTGAAAAAGAAGAGCCCATCTCAAATAGTTAGAGAAATAGGTAATTTTAAATGAATTTTTATAATGGCTGTTGCTAGAACAAACATTATCAACTTTTTTTCTGAAGAAGATTTTGATAAGTATTTTGCGCTCCATAAAGAGTTTGTAAAAACCTTAAATGATTGCGGGCTTATAGAAGCTACTTATGTAAGAGCAAGCCCGACTTCTTTACTATATTTTTCTCTTGTAAAAACAGAAGAAGGAGCCAGGGAAATTTTAAGAAGAGCAAATAAATGGCGAAAAAAATATGACTTTAAAGTTGAGGTGATTACCTTTGACGGAGAAGTACTTTATGAATACGGGAAGGATGGAAAGTCATGTTGAAGTCAATTAAAACAACTTTTGCTCTTTTCTTGCTTTGCCTTAAACAATGGTTTTAAGCCTATAAAATTTTTTCTATGACAATAAAGATTTGCCTGGTTTTAATAATGAATGTCGCTTCGCCATTGCAACACCGCGTCGTTTTAACAAAAGTTGTGTTCAAAACATGGAGCTGTTGCAATGGTTTTTAAACTCTTAGCTCTATCACTCTATCACTTTTATATTGGCGGCTGAAGACCGCCCTTTGTCTTGATTAATTTCAAAAGATACTTTTTGATTTTCTAAAAGCGTTTTTAAACCTGACTTCTCTACAGCACTTATATGTATGAATACATCTTTTTCACCGTTCTCAGGTTCTATAAAGCCATACCCCTTTGCGGTATTAAACCACTTAACAGTTCCATTCATCATTTATTTTATCCTTATTTTTATTAACAGAAACGAGAAAATAAATCTCCTCGGTCTTTAATAAGGAAAAAAACTAAACTCATCGCTATTTTTATACTAATGATGTTTACAATACAAGACTTGCTTCTAAAACTGCCCATAATATTAGAAATTAATAGGAATAGTTCTCTTACTACGTTTTTAAAAACATGTTTGATTAATCTTAAATATAGTTATGTTTTCTTTTTTTCTTTTAGATGTACTGTTTATACGTCACGATATTTTTGGGTGATTATTTCAAATAAGGTAGCAAATGGGTGAATCCAATCTAATGTCTTATAACACCTTCAACTTTAAAACAGAGGATCAAATACTACTTCACATAAGGTTATGGGAAGACAAAGGGAACTCGTTGTTTGAAAAGCTTAAACAAAAGGGATGTACCCGGTATTGCTATGATCAGATATGGAATAAAAAAGGAACTTATAAGACTTCAACATTATTTGAGTGCAAAAGCCCTCAAGCTTACAAGGATTGCCAAAAAGCTATCGATACATTCAGACAAAGCCTAATGAAAGAACTGGGGGCTATAAGCCTAGTAATTGGGTCCAGTAGAAATATAATTCTAGAGGACCTTCGCTGAGTAACCTCCAAAAAAACTTTAGTTAGCCCAATAATTTTCAGAGCGAGCCGATCATTATTTAGTTTTATCTTACTTATAACGCAGCCTTTAAACTACTTGGAGCTCCAGTGTGCGTACTTTTAGAGTTCTTTTTAAAACATAAAAATATCTGTTGTTGAACTTTAATATAAAATAAGTTACGGCTGAATACCGAAGTTGGAGAAACGTTTCATGTATAGCATATTAAAAATGTCTTGTTTATCGTTGTTGCTTTTTCTTCTTAACTTTAATTCTCTAATAGCCAAAGAAATCAGACAGAAGGCATTGGAGATAGGGGATCAATATTTTTTCATTGATCAGATATCTAAAGATTTCCATACAAAAGACGAAAAAACACTATTGGCCAGTATTGGAAGAAGTGATTTAATTTTCGTTGGTAAGATGCCTCAGGGTAACATCGAACAATCTGGTTATATTTCACCGTTAAAGACCGAGTTTATTATGGTTACTTTCGTTTATCTTAATGAAAGGACTGACTTTTTATCTGTAAACATCACTAAATTTGAAGAGGATATTCCGACACAAGTTTTAAAGAAACTCGCTCACGATTCTCGTACTATGCCACAAACACAAGGAGTGGGAGAACTATATTACCTTGGTGATAATTATATAGATGGTAGAAGTGTAAGACACTCAATGTCCATAATTTCGATGGGAGAGACCATTCAAGTATCTTGGAATATAGCTAAACTCAAATAACTTTTTAACTAAATCCAATTGGCGCATGAACACAACTGTATCTTATAAACTAAGAGGATTGATGAAGTGTAGTTCGCATCAAAATATACTTATTTGTCTATTTCAACATTTGGGGCCAAGAGTAGTAGAAGTATCTTATCGGGTTGTTGAGTTTACAGAGAAGTGAGATTGAAAACTTTTCAATTAAGAAGAAATTCTTCTACTAACGCTTTCGGTATTAAAATATCTCTTTCCTTCTCAAATCGAGACTTAAAAACAATTACCATGTTATGGTGAGGAAGTATAAAGACATATTGTCCTTCATATCCTAACGCTAAATAATACTCAGGTTGCTCTACTGTATTATTGCCTAAACCCCAAGCCTTACGATAGCTCAGATCAGCTTTCCAAGCAGTTTCACTGTTCCACCATTGATAACCATATCCATTAAAAGGATATAGTGCGAAGGGATTATATCGACCCTTGTTTGGATAAGAATGTTTATTTAAAGATTTTTCAATCCAAGATGAACTTATAATCTGCCTTTTGTTCCATTGGCCTTTATTTAAATAAAGTATACCTAATTTAGCCATATCTCTAGCTGACAATTGAAGATTGGAGTAGCCATGATTGATCCCTTGAGGATCCATTGGCCATTTATAGTTTTTTATTCCAATGTGAGAAAACAAATGTCTTTCTGCGAATTTTGCCACCGGTACCTTCGTTACTTCAGCGATAATGGCTGCTAATATATGGGAACTACCATTGCTATAGTTATAATATTCGCCTGGTTTTTTTTCTGTTCCTAATGAAAAAATATAGTCAACCCAATTTTTTGAACTTCTAAGCATAAATATTCCTGAATAATTCGAGAGATGATTATCCCTAGTTTTTAGCCCAGAGGTCATGGTCAATAAATGTTGAACTTTTATATCCTTCAACAAAGGGTCGTTTTTTATAATTTTATTTTTTGAAAAAATTGAACCTAATGTCTGCTTCTCACTTTTTATATGACCTTTATCAATTGCGATACCGACAAGCGCTGACGCGAAGCTTTTTGTAACAGAATATATATTACTAATTGTTTCCTCATTATTGTTGTTAGCGTAAAACTCTCCAATCAAGTACCCATTTTTAACTATAACAACGCTGTCTATTGGAAATTTTCTTTTTTGCATGAATTGAAACATTTCTTCAATCGACTTAGGTTTGAAGCCTTGTGCGTGTGGTGAGCTTTTTTCCCAACTTGTGGTTGGCCAATATTGTGCTCCAGTAGTAGGGGCTGAGAGAAAGAGAATAAAAATTAAGCCTAATATCGATTTAGCAAGCATTGTTTATTATGTATTATACGGGGTAAATATGATGTCTGCAGTACTCAAAAAAAGAAACTAACGCAAATAATAATATATCATATGTAAAAATCATGAGACTAAAACAACATACCAAATGTGTTGTTTTAGTTTAGAGTGGATGGGGCATAGCAAATACTGCTTAATTACTTAGTTGGCTAACTCTTCATGGATAACTGTGCCTGAATATGCTTTACAAACATTTTCTTCATCATATCGATCGCATAAATGCTCGATCAACTCAATCATATTGTGAGGACCATTCACGTAATCCATAAAAGCGTCAAGTGAAACCCACTCATTAATAACAAGTAACTGATCTTCTCTAGTTAATACTATACTATATTTTTCTAATCCCTTTATCCCCTCGGCACGGCTGTCTACAATTAACTGCTTTACGTCATCCGCTGAACCGTCTTTAGGAGAGATTGCTATTACGCTCGTCATTTTCATCTTAATTTTCCTCCTACTACTAAATTGGATTAAATATCAGTGTTTTATTTCTTAGTTTGAATAAAAAGCCTTCGTAGACGATATAGAATTAAGCAAAATATAAAAATTTGCAACCCCTTGTTGGTATACCAGACGCAGTGGGTATGCAGTTAATGTATTCTTGGTGGGTGCTGTATATGGTGTGATTTATGAACAGTATAACTGCAATCCTTTGACAAACAGCGAAAAGGTCTTAGTTCGTTAGATTATTAAACGGAAAAGGTTTTCAAATGGAAGATAATAATCAAGGATTCGGTGTCGCATTTGCAGTGATAATATTCATCGCATTCATATTGCCTTCGATTGTACTTTTGTCGGTTGGAGACACATGGAACCGATTTATCGATAAGTATGGTTCTGCTGTCACTACTGAATGTTGGGAAAATAGTAAGCACGAAGTCGTTTGTCGAAGTGATAACAAATGTAGATTTGGCCGCTTGTTCTGTATAGAAGAAGGTTTTAGATGGCAAGCCGATTAGCTACTTTTTTGAAAAATATATTTGGAAAGACGTTTTATTCTAACATTTGGATTGCCACCTCTCTTGGATTAGTTTCCCAAGTGATTGGTTTCACGAAGTACGACGGCTATTTTGATCTTTATTGGATCATCATGAAGGATGGGTATCTGTACTTCAATTTATACCCTAGTCTCGATGAGCTAAGTTTTGTATTATTTATAAGGGTATTTCTTGCTATTTTCGTATTTCTAACCATAAGAGACAAGCTGAAAGGTAAGAATGATTTAGATTAGCTCTGAGAGGACATCTAACGGAGTTTATCAAATGTAAATTAACAAATACTTTAATATTGGATTTTTTATTCGTATCCGCATGTAATAGTGGCGATGGTAGCGGCTACTTAGAAACCTGTGTAAATAATAGATAAGTTAATTTTATTTTATTTTAATAGCATTACTCATTTCTCTCCAAACCTTACCATCCTTATAAAGTTGTATCTGTGTCACTCTGAACTTTTTACCGTTTTTTTGGGTTACTATATGCTTAAACGCCATCATATCGTCATCTTCATGTAGTAATTCGTTCTGATTAATAGCTTGCTTTGATGCAAACTCTTTCTCCAGATTTTTTACATGTTCCTCACGATCCATCAACGCTGTTTCTTTAATATACATAAAATCTTCGTGGAGCCACTCTTCCATCTCCTGCCAATTTCGTTGCTCTAATAGCCTTAAAACCTTTTTGTATTTCTCCAAAGTCATCTCCAACCGCATTTTCTATACAAAATTCTATTTCAATAAAAATTGCCAATCGATTTGTTTTTCATTTTGTTTACCATCTAATTGTACAACATCAATAAAATTACAGTAATTCAGTGATTTAAGCCATATGGGGTCTAGATTATGGTGCGGCTGAGAAGACTTGAACTTCCACGGGTTTTACCCCACAGCGACCTCAACGCTGCGCGTCTACCGATTCCGCCACAGCCGCATTTCTAATACCCGTTTCAATATGAAGTTAGATATGATATTTGTCTATAAAAAGTAACACGATTTTAATATTAGTCCAAATGATAGAATGGAAGCATGAAAAGAAATTAATCGACTATAGATTTGCTGAGGAGGCAATGTCAACACGCGTTGAAGGTATAATTTCAAACCACAATACAGAGCTTATTTGGTTCCTAGAACATAACAATATCTACACTCTCGGCACGTCGGCAAAAACTAGCGATTTTAAATATGAAGCAAGCATTCCCATTTATCAGACTAAAAGGGGTGGACAAACCACCTATCACGGCCCCGGTCAACGAATTATCTATCTTTTGCTTGATTTAAGAAATGGAAAAAAGGATATAAAACAGTTTGTTTGGAACATAGAAGAGTGGCTTATTTTAGTCCTGAAGGAGCTTGGACTTTCGGGTTACAGAATTCCTGGGCTAGTTGGCGTCTGGGTTAAAGATCCAAAGAATATCAATCAAGATGGCTCAAGAGATAAAAAAATAGCTGCACTCGGATTAAGGTTGAAAAAATGGGTAACATTCCATGGCCTTTCGTTCAACGTGGATCCTGATCTTAGATTCTTCAATAATATAAATCCCTGCGGTATATCTGGAAAAGGAGTGACATCCCTGCAGGAATTTGGAGTTAAAATAAAAATGGAAGATTTGGATAAGATATTTCAACGAACTTTTGCCAAAATTTTCTTATAATGAGACTTCGTTAATGTGCGTCGAACAGTCTCTAAAATTTAGGTGGAAAACTCAAAAACTATGTACTATATATACTAACGTATGCAAGTAATCTGACAGTGCTTAAGGGGGCGCAATTATTATGGTTGATGTTACAGATCAAATTTCACATGAACATGAGAAAAAGAACTTTTTTACTCGTTGGTTCATGTCAACAAATCACAAAGATATCGGGATATTATATATATTCACCGCTGCCCTTTTAGGCTTTGTCGCCGTAGCATTCACTGTTTACATGAGGTTAGAGCTTATGGAACCAGGGGTCCAGTACATGACAAATGCTGATGGCGACCCAAATGGCCACATGTGGAACGTTTTAATTACAGGGCACGGCGTCCTTATGATGTTTTTCGTTGTAATCCCTGCTTTATTTGGAGGATTTGGTAATTACTTCATGCCGTTAATGATTGGAGCGCCTGATATGGCATTTCCAAGAATGAATAACTTATCCTACTGGCTATATGTAGCTGGTTCATCGCTTGCAGTTTGCAGTCTTTTAGCTCCTGGAGGAAATGGTCAATTAGGTTCCGGTGTAGGATGGGTTTTATACGCACCGTTATCAACTTCAGAACAAGGTATGTCAATGGACCTTGCTATATTTGCCATACATTTATCTGGAGCTTCCTCAATATTAAGCGCTATAAACATGATAACAACTTTTTTGAACATGCGCGCGCCAGGCATGACTCTCCATAAAACACCCCTTTTCCCATGGTCAATAGTCGTTACCGCATTTCTTATACTTCTTTCACTACCTGTGCTAGCTGGTGCGATAACCATGCTTTTGACAGATAGAAATTTTGGAACCACGTTTTTTGATCCTGCTGGAGGTGGCGATCCTGTTCTGTACCAGCACTTGTTGTGGTTTTTTGGCCATCCTGAAGTTTATATGATCGTAATTCCTGGTTTTGGAATAGTAAGTCATGTTATTTCGACGTTTTCGAAGAAGCCTGTATTTGGATATCTACCCATGGTATATGCGATGATAGCGATCGGCGCTTTAGGTTTCGTGGTTTGGGCACATCATATGTATACGGTCGGGATGTCCGTCACTCAACAAGCATATTTTATGTTGGCAACAATGGTTATCGCGGTTCCTACTGGGATAAAAATCTTTTCATGGATTGCTACAATGTGGGGCGGATCGGTTGAGTTTAAAACGCCAATGCTTTGGGCAATAGGATTTCTGTTTCTATTTACTGTAGGTGGTGTGACAGGTATTGTTTTAAGCCAAGCTGGAATTGACAGAGCTTATCATGATACATACTATGTTGTAGCTCATTTCCACTACGTCATGTCCTTGGGTGCAGTATTTTGTATCTTTGCGGGAATATATTACTGGATCGGTAAAATGTCTGGTCGACAGTACCCTGAGTGGGCTGGAAAGTTACATTTTTGGTTAATGTTCATAGGATCAAACATAACGTTTTTCCCGCAGCATTTTCTCGGTAGACAAGGTATGCCTCGGCGGTACATAGACTACCCTGAACAATTTGCATTGTGGAATTACGTTTCATCTATTGGAGCATTTATATCATTTGGTTCTTTTTTATTTTTCTTTGGTATAATTTTCTACACCTTAATGTGGGGCAGAAAAATATCTGAAGAAGCATATTGGGGTAAACACGCCGATACGTTGGAGTGGACCTTGCCAAACCCTCCACCCGAGCACACATTTGAAACACTACCTACAAGAGATATGTGGGAAGCGAAGTCTACAACCCACTAGCCAAGTTTATCCATGATTAAGATATTGGATGATTGGAAGGACAGTGAGGACCCTCTTTTCCTAAGGGCGCGACTAGTTCCTAACCGATCTTTGGATGGGCATGGAACTAAGATAGTTGCTGGAATAATAGCCTGTGGCTTTTTGTTGCCGATAATCCCATTTATCGGTAGCCCGATAGGAACAACTCTGACTGTTTTTTCGGGACTTACATTTTATCTCTTTCTGGCTTTGCTTCAAAAGAACTTTCAAGAGGGCCACACTTTTGAAGAAATCTTCATTTCAAAACATAAAATTATAGTGGTACACAAAGAGAGGAATAAGGAACAAAAAACGTGGGAAGGAAACCCTTATTGGACCAGAGTGGAAGTGGATATACGTAACGCAAAACTAAAAAATTACCTAACCCTAGCTGGTAAAGGAAGACATATAGAACTTGGCGCTTTTTTAAGCCCAGACGAGCGGATTGAACTACGAGATAAAATCCAAAATGCTCTAGCTAAAGCTAATAGTGCATGATATATCAAGTAAAATTGATAGTCTTGAAGTTATATGAAAATACCTGATAATGAAACGCCTGGCTTCCAGTTTAAGCGTATTGCTTTATTGGGGATGTCTGGCCTAGGAAAAACGTTTATCTCCCAAAACTTATTTAAAAATGATAACTGGTCTCATTACTCGGTTGATTATGAAATTGGAAGGCTTTTATTTAAGAACGAGCATGAGAATTTATTTGAGGGTTTTACCATAGATAATCTAACGAATTTATCTAATTTTCTTGGCAAACCAGGATCCTCCTCAAAGGGAGGCATTCCATTTTCTGAATATGTCTTACGCCAACGACTTCATTGCGAAGCTGAGAAAGAGGCAACCCTAAATGCGTGCTCATTGATTGAAAAATCACCAGATTTGTCTAAGATTGTTTGCGATACTTCAGGATCTATTTGTGAGCTAGTAAATCCTTCAGACAAGGAAGACAAATTACTGACATCATTATCCAGAAATTTTTTGATAATCTGTCTTGAAGCTCCCAACTCCATATATCAAGTCTTAATTGATAGATTTCTAGCTAGACCTAAACCAATGTATTACGAAGAAAATTTCTTGCATTCTTTATGGCAAACTTTCAAAATTGGCAGCACAGATACCGAAGATAAAATAAATCCAGATGATTTTATGATTTTTGGATATAAAGCTCTTATTGAAAGAAGAAAGGCTATCTATGATATGATAGCTAAAAATTGGGGTATCAAATTAAACTTTGACATTTTACGCAGCGTAAAAACTGCAGCCGATTTGATGGAGGCAGTACAGTCTGAAATTGAAAATAAGGTAAAGAACCAATAATGCCTATAAAAATTCCAAGAAATTTACCAGCTTATGACATTCTTCAAAACGAAGGTGTTATGGTAATGTCCAGCCAATTGGCTGAGAAGCAAGATATCCGCCCTCTTCAGATAATACTACTCAATTTAATGCCCGAAAAAATCAAAACCGAAACTCAATTCGCAAGGCTGATTGGGGCTACACCACTCCAAATAGAATTTACTTTGTTAAGGGTCTCATCACACATTTCAAAAAATACATCTAAAGAACACCTTGAAAATTTTTATAAGACTTTCAATGACATACGCAATCAAAAATACGATGGCTTAATTATTACAGGTGCACCTATAGAACATCTTCCATTTGAAGAAGTCGATTACTGGGGGGAATTAAAGACTATTTTAGAATGGGCGCAGAAGTCTGTTCACTCTGTATTCGGAGTATGTTGGGGTGCTATGGCAATGCTTTATTATTTTTATAAAATAGAAAAAATAATTCTTAAAAAAAAGGCTTTAGGATTATTCCGGCATAGAAATAGAAATACTATCTCTCATTTCCTACGAGGCTTTTCTGATGATCTGATAGTGCCTGTTAGCCGTTGGACAGAAATATCGGCGAACGACATCGCGTGCCACAAAAATCTGGAAATACTATTGGATTCTAATGAGGTCGGACCTTGTCTGATAGATGACAGAGAGAAAAATTTTTTATTTTTACTAAATCATTTGGAGTATGACAGCAATACTCTCAACGAGGAATATTTGAGAGATAAAGATGCAGAAAAAGATTTTCAAGTTCCAAGAAATTATTTCCCAAATGATAACCCACAGCTAGATCCAATAAATAGATGGCGTAGCCACGCACATCTTTTATATGGCAACTGGATAAACGAAATTTATCAAACAACTCCCTTCGACATTGAAAAGATTGGCTTGAAATAACTCCAAATTTAAGGTTATTCTTTAGGTATGCGTCATACTTTACCTAAAAACCCACAGTTTTATGTTACTGCACCACAAGATTGTCCTTATTTAGAAAAGCAAGTCGAAAGGAAGCTATTCACGGCCTTGTATGGAAGTAATTCCAGACGCTTGAATAATTCTTTATCAAAACAAGGATTTAGAAGATCGCAAAACGTGCTATACCGGCCTTCTTGTTCTAACTGCAACGCTTGCATGTCTGCAAGAATCTCAAGTACAGCGTTCAAACAATCAAAATCTCAAAAGAGAATACGCACAAGGAATAAAGATGTTATGAGGACCATCAACCCACCACTGGCTACAGATCCACAATATGATCTTTTCAAGCGCTATATAAATAAAAGACATCCAAATGGAGGTATGTCGGATATGGATGCTGAAGATTTCGCAGCGATGATTGAGGAAACTAATGTTGAGTCCAGAATAGTCGAATACTATATAAACATTAATGGAACCCCCGAGCTTATTAGTTTTTCCCTAGTTGACATCCTGGATGATGGCATATCAATGGTATATTCAGTATTTGACCCAGATATGAAAGAAAGAAGTCTTGGTACATATATGATTGTGGATCACAACGACTTGGCTTTAGAAATGAAGCTTAAGTTTGTTTATCTGGGCTATTGGGTAAAAGGTAGCTCAAA
>OZSS01000437.1_pt1 | contig 19844 bp, 9 predicted proteins | sample 1779911 | NCBI WGS metagenome assembly OZSS01 (sample SAMEA2603589, study PRJEB24840) | metagenome | biome: Water; feature: Photic zone; material: Seawater sample | place: Mediterranean Sea | collected 2013-11-12 | depth 10 m | reverse complement strand
AAATGGTGAACACGTCATAATTGATCAGTTTATTATGAGTGCGGAAGACAAGTGGGGAGCCGTCTCTGATCTTGTACTTCTTCTACCCCATGGTTTTGAGGGAGAGGGTCCGGAGCACATTTCGGCCCGCCTTGAAAGATTTCTTCAGGGCTGTGCGGAAGACAACATCGTGGTAGCAAACTTGAGTACTCCAGCTCAGTATTTTCATGCATTGCGCAGACAAAAGAAAAAAGAATATGCTAAACCGCTTGTTCTAATGTCCCCTAAAAGTTTACTTCGTCATAAATCCTGTGTTTCCATGCTCAAGGACCTAACCCACGGTGAATTTCAAGACTTCTTACCTGATCCCACCCCAGCAAAAAAAACCGATACTCTGGTTCTCTGTTCTGGGAAAGTTTATTACGACCTTATTGAAGCTCGCGAATCGATCAGAACTCCCAAAGCGACTATAATTCGGATTGAACAGTTTTACCCATTCAACCAGTCCCAATTTCTCAAAACCATCGAGCCATTTACTCATGCTAAAAGGATTGTCTGGTGCCAGGAAGAACCTCAAAACATGGGAGCTTGGAGCTTTCTTTCTCCCATTTTTGAAGAATTATTAGGCAAAAAAGTTGAGTATGTAGGTCGTACTTCCACGGCTAGTCCAGCAACCGGATCTTTGACGCTTCACAAAAAAGAACAATTTGAATTAGTGGCAAATGCTCTGGGTCAATCTCTTCCCATCACCGAAAAATAATTTAAAATTCGCTCTATTTAAAATGCCAAAAGACGTCATTATCCCCGCACTCGGCGAGTCCATAGCATCCGGTATCCTTTCCGCCTGGAAAGTGAAAGAAGGATCTTTTGTCGAAATCGACCAACCGATCTATGAACTTGAAACCGATAAGATCACGCAAGAAGGGCTTGCCGAAATCGCCGGAACGATCTCCTTTTTAGCAAAAGAAGGGGATGAAGTGGAAATTGGTTCCAGCATAGCTCAAATTGATGAATCCACAGAAAAACCTTCAGAATCTGAAGCCCCAAGTACAGAAGAAGCCGAGGATACTCCTGCCGCAACTGAATCAACAGAAGCCAATGAGCCTGAAGAGGAGAACCCTTCCAGTGATGCCCCAAGCCTGGAATTGGAATCCCCTGCTATTGACAAAGAAGAAGTTTCTCCCCCCGATGAAAAAAGTAAGATCATGGGCAGAAAGCTGTCCCCTGCAGTCACCAAACTTTTAGCCGAAACCGGAATTAATCCAGAATCACTGAGTGGATCTGGGAAAGACGGAAGAATTACCAAAGCAGATGTCCTCGAAGCAAGTTCCAGAGAGTTGGAGAAGCCTCCTACACCAAAATCCGAAGAAAAAAATCCTGGTGAATCAAAGCTTCTGGACTCTGCAAATCGATCCACAAGACGTCCCCTTTCGCCAATCCGGAAAAGGATCGCTCAGAGACTCGTCGAAGCTCAACAAACCGCAGCCATTCTTTCGACTTTCAACGAAGTTGATCTTTCTGCGGTTATGGCCTTACGGAAAGCACACCAAGATTCTTTTGTCAAAGAGCACGGAATAAAACTTGGTTTCATGTCATTTTTCGTAAAAGCAGTGGTTCATGCCCTCAAAGCTGTACCTGCTTTAAATGTTAGAATTGAAGGAAATGAGCTAGTCGAAAACCATTACTATGATGTGAGTGTTGCGGTCGGAACTGAAAAGGGCTTGGTTGTTCCCGTATTGAGAGATTGTGAACAGATGTCTTTTGCCAATATTGAGAAAGCAATCATCCATTATGCTGAAAAAGCAAAAGCTGGTACCATTTCCCTGGAAGATATGCAGGGAGGATGCTTTACGATTACCAACGGTGGTATTTACGGCTCTATGCTTTCAACCCCGATCATCAATCCGCCCCAAAGTGGTATCTTAGGAATGCATGCGATTCAAGAAAGGCCCGTGGCACGAAACGGAGAAATCATCATTAAACCAATGATGTACCTTGCCTTATCCTATGACCATCGGGTGGTGGACGGGAAGGAAGCGGTTACCTTTCTGGTCAAGATTAAAGAGGCCATCGAGGAGCCTGCCCGTTTAGCTCTTGGAATTTAACTAAAAATGAAATCAGAACCTATTTTTGATCTCCTCGTGATCGGGGCTGGCCCCGGTGGTTATGTCTGTGCCATCAGGGCTGCACAACTGGGCTTGAAAGTGGGTATCATTGAAAAAAATAAAAGACTGGGCGGTACCTGCCTCAATGTTGGATGTATTCCCAGTAAAGCACTTCTTCATTCAACCGAAGTCTATCATCAGATAAAAACCGATGCCCAAACGCATGGGGTTGCATGCGAAAAAGTTAGCCTTGACCTGGCAACCATGATGAATCGAAAGGACAAAGTGGTCAGCCAACTAGGGAAAGGCGTCCAGTCCCTCGTTTCCAAAAAAGGGGTTAAGATTTTCGAGGGAAGTGCCGAACTCCTAGGCAACCGAAAAGTCCAAGTCTCGAATGGGTCGGAAAGATTTGAGTTGGAAGCCAAAGAAATTGTTCTGGCAACGGGTTCCAAACCGATTGAACTTCCCAACCTTCCCTTTGATGGAAAGAAGATTATAAGTAGCGATCAAGCGATTGCCCTGGATAAAATACCTGAAAGGCTTGTTGTGGTTGGGGCTGGTGCCATCGGGCTGGAATTGGGCTGCGTTTGGTCAAGGCTGGGTAGTGAAGTAACGATCCTTGAATTCCTCCCTGAGATTTGCCCACAGCTCGACCCCGAAATTGCCAAAACGACCCGAAAGATTTTTGAAAAACAAGGAATCACCTTTCAACTCTCCACCAAGGTAGAAACCGCAAAAATCACCCAAAAAGAAGTCTCATTAACGATCACCCAAGATAAGCAAACTTCAAAAATTTCCGCTGATTGTGTCTTAGTTGCCGTGGGGAGAGAACCTTTTGCAAAAGGATTAGGCCTCGAAAAACTCAACTTAGCAAAGGATGAAAAAGGGCGGGTTCAAGTTGATCAAGACTTCTCAACCAATATTGATGGTATCCGTGCAATTGGAGATCTAATTCATGGTCCTATGCTTGCTCACAAAGCCGAAGAAGATGGAGTAGCCTGTGCTGAAATTTTGGCCGGCCAAGCTGGACATGTTGATTATTCCCTAGTACCCGGAGTAATTTATTCAGATCCAGAAGTTGCAAACATTGGAATGAGTGAAAGCCAAGCGAAGAAAGAAGGCATTCTTACCAAATGTGGAGCTTTTCCCATGGCTGGAAATGGTCGTGCGATTGCGACCAGCTCAACTGATGGGGTGGTAAAACTCGTTGCTGATGCAAAAACCGACCGTATTTTAGGTGCTCAAATTGTAGCCCATAGTGCTTCCGAGCTTATTGCTTCGGTTGTGGCACACATGGAATATGGAGGCTCCGCGGAAGACTTAGCCCGTACGATACATGCACACCCCACCCTATCGGAATCGATCAAAGAAGCAGCACTCTCTGTAGATGGGAGAGGTTTACACAGCCTCTAATTCCCTTCCGGAAATTTAAAAATCTACCTCCAACCGCTTTTCATCATCGGCAAGACGCCATGCTCTATCCACCAGCATTTCATACGCGACTGCCTCTTGCTCTGGCTCTGGCTCTGAAACTGAACGGGAAACACTGGACAGCTTCTGCACCTCACCTTCCAGAAGGTAAATTTTTTCCGTATTATCAGTGATTCTGATCTGATACTTCCCTCGACTTAGAGCAAAACTCCTTTCCTGTATCGGCCAGTCCGCTCTATGAAACTCTAAGGTATCCGAGGAAAAACCCATCAGCTTAAGTCGTCCCAAAGCGTCTCCATTTTCTAGATGCAGAAAGGCATCTCTCGGAGACCCAAGGAAGGAAGACCAGTTTACGGGTTCTACTTTGGATGGGATGTCCAATTTTTTGTCTTTTAAAAGTGGAGGAGCCGGTTCGATGTCCGGTACCAAAGGCGGAAGGATTTCATCCCCGGTTGGTTCAATGTTTTCCCCTTGCGGAACTTGTTTAATGGCATTTGCTGGTTTAGCTTCTGCCATTGAAAGTTTTTCCCCCGAAGCAAGTTCCAAGCCTTGAGAATCTTCCAAAAGAAATGAATCTTGTTTATTTTCATCACTCTCTTGAGAGGTAGATTGTTCTGCCTGAGTTACCGCATCCCGTTCCTTTAATTGTTCTATCGCGGAATCTGCTTTCGCCAACATCAGTTCTTCCTTATTTTTTCTTTCCTGAGTACCAAAATAAGCGATCACTAAAGCGACGGCCGCTACAGTCAAGGGTGCCAAAATATGCAATTTCCCTTTAGAGCTAGGCTCCTGGTCATCTGCTTTTCCTTGCGGCTCCATATTTTTGAGCTTTTCCAATAATTGAGTTTTCTCCTCCTGGCTAAAGGAAAGCTCCTCACTGTTGCCATTACCTAATCGAAACCCATCGATACCCGCATCTTGAAAAAGTGACAGGCTTTGCTGTACTAACTTCTTTTCTGCTCTCCAATCTGCATCCAAATTGCAAAGCCTTTCGATTTCAAATTTCTCTTCCGGTTCCACCTCATCCAGAAGATATTTGATCAGCCTATCCCTACGGGTTTCAATATCATCGGATTGCTCACTCATTCCAATATGTTCTCCTCTTTTAGTTCGATCGACAGTTGGTAGATTACCTTGTGTAATTTGAAGCCAACATTTCCAACACTTATCCCAAGCTTCTCCGCCATTTCAAGGTAGCTCATTCTTTGTTCAAATTTCATTTTTAATAAATCCTGAATATCTTCCGGCAAAAGGGAAACTGCATGTTTAACCCGAAAAATTTTTTCTTCCTTCTCCATTTTTTCCCTGGAATGCTCCTGATCTTTTCCACCCGAATCTGAAAAAAAATCAAGTTGCCGATCATCTTTCCCAGTGGTTATCAATCTCTGCTTTTTTCTTAACCTTGAAATACTGAGGTTTCGGGTCGTCGTGTACAACCAAGCCTTGGGAAAGCTAATCGATGCTGTTTCTTGAAAGAAACGAAGAAAAGACTCCTGTACAATCTCCTTGGACTCCTCCACATCCTTGAGGATTCCATGGGCATAAGATAAAAGCGGTTTTAGCAATTGCTCGAACCAGACCAACTTAGAATTTTTATCCTCTTGGCTCATACTCCACTCATAGTTTTAGAAAACAAAAGAATTCGTAATTCTTCTTAATCCTAAGCTTCAAACAGCTCTTTCATTCGAACAAGTCCTAAGCGAAGAGTTTCTTCAGGGTCTCTTTTCCACCAATCCGCATTAAAAAGCTCAAGGCTTACAGTTTTATCATAGCCAATTTCCTTGAGGATTTGAATCTCAGCCTTCAAATCAATTTGGCCATCTCCCGGCATAACCCGATCCGGATCCGTTTGAGTGCCTGGCTCTTTATTCAGGCATGCATCGTCGATGTGGTAATGACTAATTTTGGATTGAGGTATTTGCCGAAGGGTTTCAGGGGAAGACTTGCTGTTCCAATTATGAAAAGCATCCAAAATCAGGGTGGCATCTGGATCATTCGCTTTTTCTACGACTTCCCAGGCACCCTCCAGGGTATGAATCGATTGAAAGAAACTTATATATTCAAAAGTGGGGAGAATTCCTTCCTCTCTTCCAACCTGCAATAACTCCTGATATCTTCCAGGTAAATGCCTGGTCTCCTTTTTTTCCAAAGGAGGAGTTGCCACTATAAAAGGGGCACCTAAACGTGCACCCAAAGCAAATCTTCTTCGGGCTTCATCCAAAACTAATGAATGCTCCCATCCTTCAAAATCTCCCCATTGCCGCATTGCGATCACCGACGGGACCATCAATCCATGATCCTGAATCATCCTTTCGACCTCTGAAACTTCACCTCCTCTAGCAACAAATTCCAAGACATCATTGAGCCATAACTCGATACCATCATAACCGGCCTCGCCCACCAGTCTTATCTTTTCCAGTAAGGGAACTGGTTTAATCGTACTTGTATTGAGACAAAATTTCATCTTTTAAATAGATAGATTGGTTTTAATTTCCACAATCATTGCTTTGAATTTTTGCTCTGGTCGAGCAGGAAATTTTGAAACAAGCCTTGAAGTACTCCATTACTCAAAGATTTTCCTCTTTGCTTCAAGCCCCACTCGACCGCCAATTCCCTAAAATCATTCGAAAAATCTCCACTTGGCCAATGATACCACAAACCAAAGCAATCAAATTCATGATAAGCAGCCCACAGGGGAAGCCCACTATCAATCAGTAAAGTATCCGCTTTTGAAGACCCTAGAACTCCACCCAACACCTGAGCACGCCATTTTTTCCTTAATGGATAGATTCCCAGTTTTGTGCGGTTGACCTCAAGCGGGTCCGATGATTCAGGGAAATGGATTGCTTTGAGTTCATCGGGCCAGTGGGGAACTTTTTCTACAATCTGTTGATACTGATGCAATCGGTTTAGCGGTTGATTCGCAGGACGCATCCCCTTCTTTTTCCAGGAAGTCATGGGGTGGTAAACTCTATGAATATCCAAGCCTACCCTCCAGTCTTCCAAAGAATAAAGGGTTGCGATTTCATGCATGGGTTTCTTGTTCCTTGGATACCCAAGCACCTCGAGAAACCATTGGTGGCAAGCCTGTTCCCATCCCATCTGATCAATCCTTTTTTTTGCATAAGCTTTCTTTTGGACCCATCTTAAATGGGAAAGCCTGAAGATCTCATCTTCTACATTTTTTGGTTTAGCTCCCGCTAGCGTATGCAAATTTTGATCTCGACCGCTGAGGGCAGCTAGGGTCCACTCCTCATTATACTCCTCCAGTCCTTGGTAAAGGAAAGGGAGCAGAGATAATTGCGGGATTTCTTTTCCCAGAGAGTTAACGATGCGGCTAGCTGAACTGCTACGGGGGAATAGGCAAACATGTAAGATAACCTGATTATAATTTCGGTCTCGATCATGTCCGTGATTTTTCCAATCCCTTTCATGAAAATGAATTTCAACATCCCCAAATTTTTTCTCCCCTTCTATCCATATAACCGCATTTCGAAAATCAGGTCCTTCCTCCGATCTGTTCCAAGTTCCAGCATTCAGGATCGATAGTTTTTTTCCCTCCTCGCTGAGTAAGTTATGGGTAATAAACGCAGACTGGGACCAAATTCTTTGGATCACATTTTCCTCGACCCGAAATCCGCCGTAGAGCCCGGGGACTTCCTCCACTTTGCTTTCCATGAGGAGCTTAATCTGGAAAAGGAATTTTGTTTTCAAAAGAATCGAACGGCCGGGATGCAGGTTTCGAGTCTTTTCTTATGGATTTTGAACTTTCAATTGCGTAATCCAACCGTTTAGCCACTTCCTCTACCCGCATCGCAGTGGATCCATGTGCATAAGCACAGTTACGAATAAGGCCATCATTGGTAACCACAACGATCCTCTCCGGTTGGGTTGCACCCATTAACATTCTCTCAATAACCCCGTCTGCCCCCTCTACTGAAGAAGAGTAAATTACGGTGTAACCCTCAATACCACGGTGCTTAGAAACGGACTGCGGACCACCCTTCCCGTCAAAAACAACCGATAAAAGGCATCCACCCATAGCTTGTAGGGGCTCAAGAAAATGTAATAATGACTCCCTCGCACGGGCACGGTCGAGTTTCAATTCCCGAGCAAACTCAGGGATTGCATGAAGGGCATTATTTCCGTCTACAATCAGATGTTCTTGCATTTTGAAACCTTTCGATCAAAGAAAGACACACTATTCAAATAATCAACAAATTCGCAATTTTTAATCTTAATCTTTTATGAGTATCGCTTTTCTTTTTCCCGGTCAAGGATCTCAGCGTGTTGGCATGGGAAATGAACTCTTTCAGCAATTTCCCACTCTTGTTGAGGAAGCAAATTCCATTCTAGGATACTCCCTCGATGAATTATGTACTCAGGGACCGGAGGATAAGCTCGGTCAAACCCAGTTTACCCAACCTGCTCTTTACCTCGTTTCCTATTTGGCGGGACTGGCGAAACAGGAAGAAAGTATGTCCCCTGACATGGCAGCGGGCCATTCCGTGGGAGAATTTGCAGCTCTGGCTGCAGCCAAAGCCTTTTCCTTTGCGGATGGCCTCCGTATGGTTACCAAGCGAGGAGAAATTATGGCGAAAGTAAGAGGTGGAGGTATGGCTGCCGTGATCGGCCTTGAATCCAAAATTATTGTATCCACATTAAAAGATAAAAATTTGCAAAAAATTGATCTCGCTAACTTTAATTCTCCCGGACAAATTGTCATTTCCGGCCCAGCTCTGGAAATCGATTCCTCTATTCCAGTACTCAAGGAAGCAGGGGCGAAATTGGTAGTACCCCTTAAAGTAAGCGGAGCTTTTCATTCAGAGATGATGAAAGAACCATCTGAAGAATTTGCGATTTTCCTGAAGGGATTTTCCTTTGCACTCCCCAGCTTTCCAATTTTTGCGAATGTAACGGGATCCGAATACTCGAATCCAGACGAAATAGGCGGTCTTCTCGTCAAGCAAATGTACTCATCTGTGTTGTGGAGCGAATCGATCCAAAAAATGCGATCTTTGGGTGCGGATGAATTTATAGAATGCGGACCGGGTAATGTCCTGACCAAACTACTTCGTCAAATTCCTTAAATTTATTACATAATCGATTAAGATTTGGGATCCTCCTTATTAGGTAGTTTCTTAATTTTTTACGACATTTGGCTTTTTTTATAAAAATTGCTAAAATTTTACCTTCAGTAATAATTTTTTTCATTAATTAAATTATTGAATTTCAATACTTTACAATATTGCGATTCTTTTTTTATTGTTTTTACGTACAAAAATACATTCGATTGCTAATAGTTAAAGAACCCAATCGATTATTTTCGAATTACAAAAGCCATTTCCTTCAATTCCGAGTTTGCCCTTTAGAACTCGCACATGGCTTGGTGCCCAGACCATTTCGCACACATGCATACATCCATTCACATTGAAAAATTTTTCAACCCTAAGTTTCAAATTTTAAGGACTAAATGGAATAAATTTAAACCAGATCACGACCCTTTGCAAACGCCCACTCAAAAAATCATGAGAAAAGCCCAAAACAGCCTGCAACAAAAAAACATCATCCGACATCCAAGTCTCTTCCTGATTATGCTTGGATGCCTTGGCCTTGTACCGCTTCATCAAAGCTTACATGCGACTGTAGAAGGAGGTGCGTTGGTAAAAGGCAGTACTCTCTCTGATGGAACCACCACCATACCGGAAGCAAGCGCAACTTCCAAGGCGATCAAATGGTCCACCGCTGACTTGGATCCCAGCATATTTGAATTCGACGCCTCCAACCCGACCCGCTTGAAGGTAAAAGCAGCGGGTGACTATTTTCTTGCCTTCACCGGACCGATTATGGAGGCAACCAGAACCGCTGATAAGCGTTCCCAGGCACATTTCTTTGTCAAAAAGAACGGAAGCACTACCATCCAAACAGGCACAGCCCGCTCGACTTATGTAAGGCACAGTTCGGATCACACTGAAAGTAGTGGTCACATCCACATTCTACTTTCTAGCCTTTCCGCTGATGACTACATCGAAATCTTTTCCAAAGCCTTTGATAACAGCACCGACAATTCCGTCAAAATCGGTACAGCCACCCTCTTCTTGGAAAAAATTGCTCCTACCAGAACTATATTTTCCGCAACTTCAACCCGCACAGTGGCTGCAACCAACCTAAACCCGGATACAGAATCACCCCTTCAATGGACGCAAGAAGTGGCTGATTCCGGCTTTACCCACAGCAATTCTTCAAATAGTCAAAATATTACCCTAGATGCTGCCGGAAAGTACCTCGTTTACGCCAATTTACCCTTAAGCGGTTCTGCAGGGAGAGCTTCCCCACAAATGATTGTTAAGCTTGGAAATACCCAGGTTGAAGGGGGTTTTGCTTCACAAGGTTATTTGCGGAATGCCGATGCCACCTCTAAGTCTTCGATTCATTGGGTGGGGCTTGTTGAAACTTCTTCCACCAATGAAGTTCTAAGCTTCAACATGAGTAAGAGAGCACAAGGGGGCACGGTCACGGTCCCAACCAATGAAAAAGGATCGGTTTTTATCGAAAAGCTTTCCGATGCCAACAACCTCTTCTCCGCCCGAGCCACTCAACTCTCTAGCGGAAATGATTGGAATGCAGTGGGTGAGGTGAAATGGGCGACCCAAGAATCGATTGATTCTTCAAAATTTACCCACTCAGCTTCTTCCAACGCCCATCAAATTACGGTGGATACAGACGGAGATTATCTGCTGCTTTATTCCGACGGTCTGACATCTGGAATTGTTAGAGCCAGTCCAAAAATGGTTATTCGGGTGAATGGAAACGATGTACTTGGTGCAGAAACTTCAACCCATTATATTCGATTCCATGGTGGTACCACTTCACATGATTACTCATCTGGTGCCTTGACCACCCTCTTGAATGGTCTTAAAGCAAATGATAAAATCTCGGTTGGAGTGAAGCCCGAAGCGGTCACTGGTCTGGTAAATGACCATGTTCCTGCCCGAATTGTTTTGCTTAAAAAACCCACCTTACCTGCTCCAGTTATTACCATTGCCCAGACATCAGGAACATCTCCTATTTCAGCTAGTGTTACTTTCAAACAAGATGATTCCAATGTTTCGGTCACTGGATTTACTGCTTCCGATATTACGGTAAACGACGCTACAATTTCAAACTTCTCTGGTTCCGGACATACCTACACCTTCAATGTGGTACCCACTTCCTACCCGGCAATCATCAACCTCTCCATCGCAGCAGGTGCAGCAACTACCTCTGGAGGAGGCCAAACGGGTAGTGCATCGGCACTTACGCAGTTCCGGGATCTGGTCACAGATGATAGCTCACTGGTTTTATATTTACCTTTCGATGAAGGAACAGGAACCGTTACCAAGGATCGATCCTCCAGTGGTAAGGATGGTACATTAGTCGGAAATCCAACCTGGGTTGCAGGAAAAAAAGGATATGGTCTTGAATTGGACGGAACCGGTGATCAGATCGATGTAAATAATTTCAAAGGTATTACGGGAACCAATCCAATCTCCGTAGCCCTCTGGTTTAAGTCGACCTACAACAATGCCACTTCTCAGCAATCGATCGTAAGCTGGGGAACAAACACAGGAAGCCTCAGGTATACCCTTAATTTTGATGGTGCACTGGTTCGATTGGACAATGGAGGTGGGGCGGCAAAGACCACAAGCTCTTATGCAGACGGGCTCTGGCATCATTTAGTAGCGATCAAGCCAAACAATGGAAATATTCAGTCTGTCCAGTTTTACATGGACGGTTCGCTTGCCGGACGAGACACCGGGACGGGTTCGATTTTCAACCTTGCGGATACTGCGAATTTCAGCATCGGTGCAGATAAAACCAATAACCGAATTAATTTCATTGGTACCCTTGATGATTTTCGACTCTACAATAAGGAATTAAACGCCTCTGCTATTTCCGCAATTTATGCAAATGGTGTGGGCGAAGGATACTACACCCCCACCCTACCTGTTATCACTGTCGATCAATATGTTAACGCTAGTCCAGCCCCGGTTAGCGTAACTTTTAAACGTGGAGGTTCTAACTTTCCTGTAACTGGTTTCACCTCAAGTGATCTGAGTGTAAGCGGTGGTTCCGTTTCCGGTTTCAGTGGATCGGGCGGAGGTGGTCATACTTATAACTTCAATATTACCCCGACAACCTTCCCATCCACGATCACTGTAACGATTCCCAAGGGTGTAGCTAGCGGTGGGGGTGGGGTTTATGAGAATGATATCGTGAGCAAGAGTTTTCAAGCATCCTACTCGGTTTCTTTCGATACATCTGCCCTTACTGGTCTAGAAATGTGGTACGATGCCTCCGATCTCAATGCGGATGGAACCACCGATTCCGCATTCAGTGCCGGAGATGCGGTCAACTCTTGGAGCGACAAGTCGGGTAATGGTTATAACCTGACAAAAGTGGGAGATCCCACTTGGGCATCTCAAAATGGATTGGGTGTGGTTAATTTTGATGGAGATGATGCATATTATTCAAGTAACGAGTGGGGTGGAGGACAAAATTTCACCATCTTGTCAATCGCTCGATATACCCATTCTACCAATAATGGCAGGGTAATTTCAGACCGCCTTAAAAATTGGCTTCACGGTTTCCAAGCGGGACACATGAACAAATGGTATTTCGACGGTTGGTTGACCGATGTCGCAAATGGTAAAGATGCAAAATTCCACCTGCATGTCGCCTCCATGAATGACACGGATCAGGGAAATACCTTCTTTGATGGAAACCGTGTCGGAAGTGTGAATGGAAACGGTGCTCACAACACAAGTTATTTACCTAGACAAATACAGTTTGGAGGATATTTGGGTGCAGCAGAGTATTCGAGATGCGAAGTTGCCGAGTTTATTGCATTTAATCATGTACTTGATAATACCGATCGCTTAGCAGTTGAAGGATACTTAGCTAACAAATGGGGTATTTCTCACCAACTTCCAGTCACTCACGCAAACCGTAATATTATGGCTGGAATCGGATCGGGTTTAAAAGCTGATTTCTCGACAACTAGCCCAACTCAAGCCTATCCCATTCCAGTTACCATTACCTTTAAAAAGAGCAGTTCTAATCATGTCGTCTCTGGGTTCACTTCTTCGGACTTGAATGTAACCGGGGCGACAGTAAGCAGCATGACTGGTTCAGGCGCATCCTACACCGTAAACCTTACTCCTTCTACAAATCCATCCCGAATTTCTATAAAGCTTACGGAAGGTTCGGTTTATTCATCATCTACTGGAGAAAAAAACCAGCGAACGACAACAGAAATTCTTTTCCGCCCACCCGTAATGAAAGAGTCTGACCTAGCTTTATTCTTTCCGTTGGGGGAAGAAGAAAATGCTACTACGGTATATGATTGGGGTACCCATGGCTTAACTGGTGAAGTAACGGGCAGTCTAGGGAGAAACTCTGGGCGAACTGGGTCTGCTTTTCGTTTTGATGGATCTGCGGATAAATCGATCAAGATTGGAAATCATCGAGCCATGCGGATGAATAAATACACGCTTAATGCATGGATGCGGTATGAAGTTGGGACCACTACTTTTTCTGCGATAGTTAATCGATCTGGTAGAAATTACTATTTCTCCTTCGGCGACGCCCACAACGCCAATGGCGGTTATATTCATCACCGATTCAGAATGGGTAACAGTGTTAACAATGGGGTTAGCAACGCCTACCGTGTTTCCCCGGAAGCTTGGACCATGGTAACCTTAACCAACGAAGGAAACCCCGGGCTTGCCAAAACTTACATCAACGCTGGCGTTGTACAAACTAAAGTTATTAATGGGGATATCTTCATCAACCAAGAAAAACCGATCTACATTGGAACCGGTGAAAATGGCTCTGGCAACTGGTTTAAAGGGGCGCTTCAAAACTTTAGGCTCTACAATTCTGCCTTCAGCGATGCAGAAGTTGCTAGCTTATATGCCGCAACGGATGCGGAATCTGGGGCGGTTGTAATCAATGTTGAAAATGTAATTCCATTCAATGCGGGTGCACCCGCTCTGATTCAACCTGCTTTTTCAGTCCCGGTTGCGGCCTTTACCCCAACTTGGTCAGCGACGGGTCTCCCCGCAGGTTTAAGCCTAGCTTCTAGTACGGGTGCCATAACTGGCACTGCTTCTGGCACACCGGCAAATACCGGTACGGAGCATGCCGTATCCCTCTTCGCCACCAATGGATATGGTAAGACTACCAAGTCTTTGATTATGAAAGCCTATCCCATGCCGACTGCCATAACCGATGGGGGAGCGATAGACCTTGGTATGTATGGTGCCACTCTGACCGGCTCTTTCACTGATAACACCGGTACGGACTGTAAAGTTCACTTTTTTGTAGACACTGCAGATCGGGGAGACAGCAATGTGTCGGCTTGGGCTCAACATTATATTCTGGAAAATCAATCCCCGGGCTCCTTCAGTCGGGTACTCAGTGGACTTACCTTCAATAATACCTACCGGTACCGATTGGCGGTGGCCAATGCTGGAGGAACTCTAAAATGGACGGGTTCCGCCGGTACATTCACCACCTTGGCTGGTTTATCTGCTCCGACCCTGGGCGAGGTCAATGCCAGCAATACCATCAAGGCTTCCCTCACCCCAATTGCCTCCACCGCTACTTTGAACGGGACCATAACCTCAACTGGTGGAGAAAACCCGTCTGTTTATTTTGTATGGGGAGACAATGATGCCGGAACAAATTATGCCAATTTATCCAGCTGGGATAATCAAATCCCAATGGGTGTCATTGGTTCGGGTCCCTTCTCCACCAACCTAACCGGGCTCGAAATTGGAAAGGTATACTATTTTCGAACGGCTGCAAGCAATGGTTCCGGATCGGTAGTATCGGATAGTCTTGGTATCTTTTCCGTTTCCAACCAAGGAGGATTGACCGTCAATGTTGCCAGCATATATCCCAACAACCTAAAACTTTGGTTAGATGCCAACCACTCCTCCGCCTCGGGTGCAACTTGGACGGATCGATCAGGTAGTGGAAACCACGCTACTAAAAATGGTTCGCCTACCGTTGTCTCAAATACCTTAAATGGTCTTCCTGTAATGAGATATGATGGTACCATTGGGAAATATCATTCTTTCACCCGCCTTACTGACATCCGTACCATTTTTTGGGTGGTTAAATACAATGCGGGTGCTTGGTGGCTTCTTGGTGACACCAGTTCCCATCATTTCCATGGAAATGGAGCCAGTAGTATGATTGGTCCAAGCCATACTCACACTGGAGTTTCGAGCAGTAACATGTTTTATCTCAACGGTGCTTTGACTTCGCAGTCTTCCGCTTGGCCCAGTGGATTCCAAATTATTTCCTTCGTTACCACAGCTAATGTACAGGCGAATAACTTTTCCAATGACCGCAACATTAACGAACGTTACGCCAATGGTGACTTAGCAGAACTTATGGTTTTTAACACCGCCTTTACCGAAAGAGAGTTGAAAATGGTTGAAGGTTATTTAGCCCATAAATGGGGTCTGACTGGATCCCTTGCCAACACTCACCCCTTTAAGTCCTCGTTGACCACTCCAGTAAGCAAAGCAATCACCAGTGCCACCAGTGCCAGTGCCACGGTGGGATCTGCTTTTTCTTACACCGTCACAACCACCGTGACCAACCCAGCTTTTGAAGCAGCCAATTTACCACCGGGCTTATCCTGTAACTTGGGAACAGGTGAAATATCCGGAACCCCTACCGCAGGGGGTACCTATGTGGTTACCTTGGCAGCTCAATCATCCACCAGTAATGAATTTGCTTCAGGTACCCTAACCATAACCGTACCAATTTCCGCTCCCCTCTTGACATCTGAAGTACCTGGTAATTTGGTTATGAACGGAGCAAAATTGAAAGGTTCCGTACTTAATACGGGTGGGCGGGATGCAAATGTCACCGTTTACTGGGGGGATAACAACGCCACTACCAATGCAGGAAGCTGGGATAATAACTATAACATTGGGGTTAAAGGTGCAGTTGCCCTTGCTCATGATGTTTCTGGTCTCAGCGGTGGCACCACTTATTTCTTTACCTTCAAGGGGGTTAATACCTCCGGCGGTAATGGAGGTACCGGCTGGTCTCCAGTCCAAAGCTTTACCACTCCCACTTCAGTTAGTGCTCCCATTCTGGGAACCTTACACTCCGTTTCCGACATCACCTCTTCAGCGGCAAAACTTAATGTCAATCTGCAAAGCACTGGGGGGGATACCACCACCGTAAAATTCTTCTGGGGGGATAATGATGGAGGTACCAATTCTGCAAGTTGGGACAATGCGATCACCATCAGCAATGCCCAACCGGGTAATTTGGTTGGGGAAATCACCTCCGGCTTATCTTCTCCTACGATTTATTATTTCCGAGCGATGGCATACAATACCTTTGCCAATCTTGGAGAAACTTGGGCGAGTTCCACCAGTACCTTCACTCCGAGTGCCGTACAGACTAGTCCCACTCGGAGTAATAATCTAATTGGTTGGTGGAAATTCGATGATGATACCAATGCCACAGTCCGGGACTCTTCCGGCAACAATAACCATGGTACCTTACGTAATAGCTCGCATGCACTGGTTACAACGCAACATAAGACGGATACTCCTTTCGGAACCGGTAAAGCCGCTGACTTGAACGGAAATCATTATGTGGTGGTTTCAACTTCAGGTCAGGATACTTTTGATGGAGGCAACCAATTTACTTTAGCCTTTTGGACCAAGGAATTTCCTGATGGCGGATGGGAGCCCTTTATCTCCAAACGAGGGGAAAGCTCACAAGGCTGGCAAGTTCGTCGTTATGGCGGAGATCAAAAGGTCTCATTCACTCTTCGTGGTCCTGGGGGTGACGATGCTTTGCGGCCCACGATTAATGTCTCGAATTGGACCCATATTGCGGCAGTTTGGGGTGGTGGATCCCGAAAAATATTTGTCAATGGTGCTCTGAAAGCTAGTGAAAGTAGAAATGGTGGGGTAAATGTCACCAATTCAGCCCTTATTTTCGGAGCCAAGGACAATTCTGGAGATTATAACTCTGCTTCTCCCAATATTGGAAATTATGCCAGCATTTGGCTCGATGATGTTCGCTTTTATAATGCTTATCTATCTGACACCGAAGTCGAACAAATCTACGGTGGCGGAATGGGAGATGTGGGACAGCCATGGATCGTGGTAAATAGCCCAACTGCTGCCACCGCTGCTACCGGTATGGTGTTTACTTATCAAATTACTGCAACCAACGGCCCGACCAGTTTTTCTCTCGGTGATGCACCAAGTTGGATGAATGTTAATTCCTCAACCGGTGAGGTTTCGGGTACGCCAACGGTTGGTGGAGTGATTACCTTTAAGGTGGGTGCTACCAATGCCAATGGAACCGACTTTAAGCAAGTGGCAGTTACCATCGGTGACAATGCCCCTTTTGAATACTCCATGGAACTAACCACCGACTACACCGGGGTTTCCCGTTCGGCCACTACGGCGGAGGCATCGATCAGTTCGTCCACCCCCGGGCATGCCTCTTACAATTTGTCCAAAGTGTTCGACCAGGATAAGAGTACCAATGGGGATAATCGCTGGCTCGCGAACCAGAGTTCCTTGCCAAATGTTCATGTGATTTGGACTTTTACTCACCCTTTCCGGGTAACCAGTTATAAAATATTCGGTCAAAATACGGATTTCGCAGACAGAGGACCCAAGGCATTCCTTCTATATGGTTCCAATGATGCCACCAATTGGTCCGTTGTGGATGACATGAATACTTCATCCGCTAATCATCAATCCACATGGGCATCCAATGAAGAAAAAACTTTCACTGCGGATACCCCTGGAGATTACAAGTATTACAAATTACAGATCACCCAAGCTTCAGGTACTAATAACTATGTTTCTATGCGTGAAGTTGATCTGATCGGAGTGGATTACTCCCCAGTTACAGACTTCAACATGGCGGTCATTCTCGACGAAAATAATGCAACTTTTAAGGCTGCTGGATTCCGTCACTCTCTTTGCCAAGCCAACGGTGAAGATCTTCGTTTCCAGTCCAGTGCAGGTGCGGAATTAAAATACGAAATTTCCAGTTGGAACCAATCCGGTAAGTCTATCATTTGGTTAAATGTTCCCAGCTTGGCGAGGAATGACAAGATCATCATGCGCTGGGGAAATACCAATGCCGCGACTCCATCTTATGTTACCGACGGCTCGGCTTGGTCAAACTACCTTGGAATGTATCACTTGGATCAGGCACAAGGTGCAAATGCTCCGGATTCCGGTCCTCATGCCAATCATATGGTGATGCGCAGTACCCAAACTCCTCCCCTTAAGAGTTCCGTCAGTATTGTGGGCGGGTCTTATGAATTCGCAAAAAATGAAAATCGGGATTTTCGTAACACTTCGGTAAACGGAGTGTTGAAACTCGATAATTTCGCTCTATCCGGTTGGTTGCAAGCAACCATAAACGATGCTCAGGATTGGCATGATTATTATGGAATTGATACCACGAACGGGGGACAATTACGCTTCGAAGCCAACGGAAATAATCCACCTAGGATTCATGTTCCTGCAAGTGTTATTACCCATCCAAACTTTTACACTACAAACGACGAAGCAGGAAAAATGAGGAAGGATGAATGGCATCATCTTGTTTTTACCGGGAGCGGTGGAAAATTGAAAGGCTATATCAATGGTGTTTATAACAACCAAGCTAACTTCCTCGAAGGTGCCCAAGCTAGTGGAATCTATATCGCAATGGCTAATAACAATAGTGCCGGTGCGATTCACGACGAGGTTGGATATCACAAAGTTGCCCGTCATGAAAGATGGGTAAAGGCAACTTATGACAGCCAGGTCCCGGGTAACTCATTCATAAACTATGGCACCTTGGGGGGCCCTCCTTTCTTCGAAGAAACTATTACTGAACTGTATGGAAAGAAAAATGTTGCGATCGCCAACTTTACCCCAACTGTCTTTGGCGGTGGTACCCTGGCCTACTCCGCTGCCGGTCTACCTCCCGGGATTTCAATCAATTCCGCAACCGGTCAAATTTCCGGTACTACGGATGAAGTAGGAGTCAGTTCCTTTACAATAACTGCGAGTGGAAGCAATGCTGCCGGTCAAACTCGTACCACGAGTAAGACCTATGAGATCAAGGTTTCCGACCCGGACTCTTATCCTTATAAAGTTACTTTTACCCTTTCTGGTTACTCTGGGTCCACAACCTTGAATCAATTCCCGGTACTCTTAAAATTTGATTCTGGAATTACTGGATTCAGTTACAACTCATTCGCATCCCTCACTGCAGGTGATCTTCGATTCTTCGCTGCCACCGGAGAAGAGTTACCTTACGAAATTGAAAGCTGGGACACCACGGGTACCTCACGCGTATGGGTTCGAGTCGGTTCAATCTCGGGGACCAATACTGTGATTACAGCCGCCTGGGGAGATGCCTCCAAAAGTAGTGCACCTAGTTATGTATTTGACGGTTCTGCTTGGTCCAATGGATATGATGCCGCTTGGCATTTTCAGAATATGACCGGAGTCTTAACTACAGATTCCACGGCAAGCAACAGGCACTTGACTGCTGAAGGGGGTGCCACTACCGGAACCGGGCAAGTGGGGAATGGAATTGTTTTGGATGGAAGCGATGATCAACTCGAGGCTATCGGATTCAAAGGGGTTACGGGCGGGTCAGCTCGATCTTTGGAGACTTGGGTCAAGATGAGTGGATCCGATCAGGCATTTATGTCCTGGGGTGAAAATGCAAATCACAAGAAGTGGACTTGGAGAAACCAAGGTTCGGGAAATTTGAGGGTTGAAATCAACAATGGAAGCCGAGAATCAGATACTGCAGTCAACAACAATGCCTGGCGCCATATTGCTGCAGTATTTCCAGAAAATGCTTCCAACCTTGGTAGCATCAAATTTTATATCGATGGAGTTGAAACTGGTTATGCCGCTTCTTCGACCAACATGCCTCAGACTGGTGACTATCTCGATGTACGGCTTGGAAATGACCACCAGAACAGACGCCTAAATGGGTCCATGGACGAAGCTCGGATTTCTTCGGTCGGACGATCCGGGGATTGGATCAAAGCTTCCTACGACAACCAAAAGTCGAGCTCTAACTTTGTCACCCGTGGCTCGGTGACTGGTCCTCGAATTGTGACATCGCCGCTGATCGCAACCGCCACGGTTGGTTCATCCTACACTTACAACACAAGTGCAGTGGGTAGCCCATCTGGGTACACGATTCTAAATTTACCAGGTGGTTTGCAATTTAATCCATCCAATGGACAAGTCACGGGAACCCCAACGG